>ERZ1370068.548-contig-1050_pt1 | contig 29892 bp, 27 predicted proteins | sample MGYA00561227_ERZ1370068 | MGnify/ENA primary metagenome ERZ1370068 (study PRJEB38410, sample SAMEA6850437) | metagenome | study: Metagenomic assessment of the ecological functions of the soil: analysis of the soil microbiota associated with the...
GTTGTACTTTCGTTTCGGTTGCAAATCTGTGCGGCCGGCCGAACGGCGTCGCCATCCGATCAGCCGTGGAGGGGTAGCACCACGCGCCCATGTTCTCCGGTCCTCCTGCACCCAAAGACCGGCGTGCCGTCCTGATAATGGCCGAGCGCCGCTGCCAGCACGTCGGCGCGCAACGGATAAAGTTGTTCGAGCCGGAATGATCGCGGTGTCGCCGCGTTTTTGCTTTTCGCGATAGGCCGCGAGCTCGCCGAAGCCTTGCCGGGTGCAAAGGGATGCGCGTTTCACGCCTGGCGGCCGCTTCTGTTCGGTCTGGCAAGATGCGCGCTGGACTCTGCCGCGTGCGCAGTCCGCCAGAGTGGAAATCACTTTCGGATGACGCAGCAACCGCTCTTGGGCGTGGGTATCACGGCAGCGGCCTGCGCCGCCGCAGCGCCTGGCGGCGCTGCACAATGAAGATACTGCGCCGCGCATGATGCTTGGCTGGACGATTTGTACCGTGTCCGCTGTGCCGCGAGCGCCAGAAACCGCTCCAGGCGCGCTGGAGTGCTCGGGGCCGCGCGCTTCGAATCCATGCGCGGCAGCAGCAGCTCTAATCCCGAGAGCCGCCGCCATTTGGCTTCTGCGCTGGCGAGGAATGGTCCACGATGACTTGCGCACGCAGTGACGGAAATCGCCGAACTGCGCTTCCCAGCGGGACGAGTCCATCGGACAATCGAGGCTGTAGCCGTAATTCAAAACCGAGCAGTGCCAATTTCTCGTTGAGCGGACTACCGCTGAGGGAATTCCCACGGGCGCTTGGCCGGGAGCGAGATGTTGTAACGGGACGTGAGGATAAGCCTTCCTCCTGGTAGCGTAGCATCGCATGGCGCTGGCTGAAGGACCGCGCGCGGTAACGTGTTCAGCCGGCGAGTCGGATACGCGTGCCTTCGGCGGCGGCGCGTTTGCCAAAAGCAAGCGCTTCAGCGGCGGACCAATCGAGCGGATGTTTCCCGTCGGCCATCTCCTCGGCGTGCTTTGCATTCCGCGCTGAAGCTTGGGCTGAGTGATGAAGATAGCTCGCGGGCGACTCGGTCAACTTGCGCAGGAGGCCGGCCAATTTCTCCGCCTCTGACGCCGGTTTCCGGATCGTCCTCCGCTGGTTCGTGGGCCGCCGGTGTTATTCCACGCCAGATGGTTTGTCGTTCAGTGAGAGGACGCGTTCCGCCGCGTCCACTGGATTCTCGCGCGCGGAAGATCGGAGCGAGGTGGAACTCGTCCCTCCCGATCTCCGCGCGCAGCGGTGAGCCGCTTTTCCAGCCGCTCGCGGCGGTCCGCGCGGCGAGGCCGCACCACCGCCTGTGTCAGCAGTGGCCGCCACGGATTCTGCCGAACCTTCGAGGAAGATGTTTTTAAATAACCTTCGCGCACACACTCGGGCGTTGCTTTCGATGGCGCACGATAAGAACAGCTGAGTGAATGACAAACCGTCTGTCTCGTTAGTAACCCCAACATGGTAGCCGCCATCATCGTGAACATCGGTTTGGCTTCCGCGCCGGAAGTCCATGGCGCGGCTACTGGCTGCTACGACACTCAGGGTTTCGCCATTCACGTGGAAGATCGGCACTACGCAACATCGCGCGACATCGGTGAAGCCGATCTGGGCGGAAACACCTTCGCTGGGCGGCGTTGTGAACCAATCTGTTATTGATCTGATCTGCGTACGAGTACAACACGCGCCGCTGCCAGCCACGGTTTATGCTGGTTCAGTGTTTCTGCATACTGCGCCTTTGCCAGTGACGCGCGGCGGCATCACACCGTGGAGCATAAGGCCGAATATCTGCTGCAGCGGTCGCCGGTCATGCAGAGCAGATCACCTGGCAGTACCCCACGCAGCCGGCACGACTTGCGGAGCGACGCAAAATTCAGATGGCGCGGTTGGCGCATAAGCGGATCGAACATGGCCGCCATTGCATGAGCAGTCGTCCATAGCCGCTGTGGCCGAGATGATGGCGCGTCACGCTGGCGCATCCGGCGCTTTATCTATCAAAGGCCAATTCACGGAAGATTTCGCCGCGGCTCGCCGATAATGTGGGCCGGACGTGGCCGACCACGATTGCTGCCATTCGATGATGACATCGCCGACGCCTGTTCACTTCGCGCGCTTCGATGGCGAGGTCGAGCAGCGGCAAAACGCGTTTCGCAGCCTTCGAGGGAAAAGTTTTCGCGCCGATAAATTTTTTGCGCGGAAGTTCTCGAAGATGGCGGCGTCGATGAGCGGGTGAGGAAATCGCCGCGTTGTTTATGTCATTGAAGCTGGAATGCGGTTTTTGATCGCCATGCGGCGTGACCATTACCCTTTGCGACATCATCAATGTGCGCCGAACTTTGCGCGCGCTGATGGGCGGCAGGTGTTGCGCAAGCGGTCGAAGATCTCGGATCGTCAGCGGCTGGTCGAAATAAAGCGTCCGCGCAACCGGTGGGCGAATTTAGTTCTTTCGGTGGAAAACGTATCAATGTGGCTCACCATCTCTGGCGGACAAAGGCGCGCTCTACCAGCGGATCAGAGCTGCGCGATGATGTGGCGCGCTTACGATATCAGTTGCAGATGAAGCTGGTGAAGATGATCATACGCCAGCCTCCACGCGGATCTGGAAGGCGAGGTTTTCGTGGGCTGAGCTGGAAGTTGCGGGATTGAAAATCGTGCGCGGATGGAACGATGGACCGGAGTTGCGCCCGACGGGCCATTGCCAGTAAACTCTTCGGCGCCACGCAGAAATCGCTGCGCCACGCAGCTGGCACTGATGCCGCCTTCCGACGATAGCGAAACAGTAGAGTTGCTCGACGTAGGCGAGGCTGTGAACGTTCGTGCTGATCCCGGTCTCGTTCATGGGCTACTGCCTAATCCACAGCCGTTGTTCCATCTGAACATAGGGCGGCCGAAAAACACCGAGTGGCGGTCCGCCGTTCACCATGCGGAATACAACCCCGAGGTTTCTTTGCAGTTTGCACCATCGCGTTTGGTTTCTCCCTTCCGAAACGCGATCAACCCGAAGAACCTCTGAAATTGCGGGAATCTGCGTTCTGGTCGCATTAACCTCTTATTTTACCGGCGATTTTCCTCCCGCCTTCGGGCGGTGCTCCGGCGCAGCAACGGCACGGGTACGCTGAACCCCGCTGCCCGCCGTGCCTGGTCCGCGGCAAAGAAGCCAAGCAGATTCAACGCAAACCGAAAGAGAGCGAGCATATAAATCTTACGGGATCATGGCCCTCAGGCTGTCCGCAACCTTCAGAATTGCAGCGCCGGACTGGGCGTCCGGTTCAGTTTACTCTCAATGCGCTCGACTCCGAAACGCGAAATTTTCACGAAGCCAGCGAAACGTACAGAACTATCGGCTGAAAGTCAAGCGATCTGTGTCTGGCGCTTGCGGCAGCCTGCCAGTGACGATGGAATCTGCTCAGTTGCGCTAGGAGGGGCTGCAGCACGAGCACCGCGCTGCTGGAAGAGCGTGGTGGGCCGAGCAAAGGCGGCGTCAACTCGCGGATCGCAGCGCGCTGAGCGACAACGCGGAGAATACAAGTTCAACGATGTGAACATCACCGTTCCACGGCACGTGCAGCTCAGCGGATTGTCATATCGGAAGCCAGAAGCGAAAGGCGGGAGAGATTTCGAAAGGCGTTGCCGGGGTGAAGGACATCGGGAAGTACAGCAACATCACGGTCGAAGCCGGCTTCGAGGCGCTGCAACACCGCATAACCAGCCCACTTCAGGACGGGCCGGGACAGCAAACCGTCCGCCTCCCTCACGTCGGCGGCTACGTGCAAAATGTGCGAAGGATTGGCAAATTGCGTGGAATCTTCCGGTCCGGCCAGCGCGCGTGAATCCGGGATTATTTCAAAGCCACTGATGGCGGCTAAACTGGAAAACCGCGTCTGTTGGCTTTGTTTAGCTAAAACAAATCCTGGGGGCGAGCGGCCGCAGGCCCGCATCGGGCACGGCGCGAAGCTCGGGACGTACTACTTGACCTGCATGGACTCGGTCGCCGCGGAGAAGGCCGGCACGCAGCCGATCCAGCCGCTGTTGAGCGCGATCGACGCCATGAAGGACCGCGGCGAGCTGGCCGCGCAGGTGGCGTGGATGCACGCGCACGGGGTGCGCGGCGCGCTCTTCTCGCTGGCCGGAATGCCGGACCGCCGGAACAGCGACATGACCATCGCCAACCTGGGCCAGGGCGGCATCGGGCCGCCCGATCGGGACTGCCACTTCCGCACCGACTCGTCGTCGAACGCGGTTCGCACCGAGTACCTGGGCCACATCGCGCGCATGTTCCAGCTGGTCGGTCGGCCCGAAGCTTCCGCCCGCTCGGCGGCGGATCGGATCTACGCGATCGAGAAGTCGCTCGCGTCCGCTTCGATGACCAACGTCCAGCGTCGCGATCCCGACGCGACCTACCACAAACTGCCGCTCGACTCGCTGCGGGCCATGACGCCCTCGTTCGACTGGGGCGTGTACCTGTCCAAGCGAATGCTTCGCATCGATTCGCTCAACGTCCAGCAGCCCGCGTTCTTCCGGGCGCTAGACGGGATCGTCACCGGCACGCCGCTCGCCGACTGGCAGGACTACCTGCGCTGGCGCGTGCTCGAGGATGCGGCGCCGACGCTGTCGTCGCCGTTCGTGAACGAGGACTTCCGCTACGGCCGGATCCTCAACCGGCGTGAAGGAGCTGCCGCCGCGCTGGAAGCGCTGCGTGCGGTCGACCGATCAGGAGCTGGGCGATCTCCTCGGCCAGGCCTACGTGAAGCGCAGACTTCCCGCCCGAGGCGCGGGAGCGTGCGCTGCGCCTGGTGCGCAACCTCGAGGCCACCCTTCCGAGCATCTGGCGGCGCTCGATTGGATGAGCGACGCGACGCGAGCCGCGGCGCGGCAAGCTCGACGCGTTCGCGAACAAGATCGGCTATCCGGACACCTGGCGCGACTACGCCGCGCTCGAAGTCAGGCCGGCGCCGTTCTTCGCGAACCGGATCGCGCGCGCACCGCGGAGACCACGCGGCTCACCGCCAAGATCGGCAAGCCGGTCGACCGCGGCGAGTGGTTCATGACGCCGCCGACCGTCAACGCCTTCTACAGCGCGTCGCTCAACAGCATCAATCTTCCCGCCGGCATCCTGCAGCCGCCGTTCTTCGATCCCAGCTGGGACGACGCCGTGAACTACGGCGGCATCGGCGTGGTGATCGGCCACGAGATGACCCACGGCTTCGACGATCAGGGCCGCAAGTTCGACGCCAAGGGCAACCTGCGCGACTGGTGGACGCCCCAGGACGCCGAAGAACTACCAGCAGCGCTCCGACAAGATCGCCGATCAGTACTCGAGCTACACGGTGCTCGACACACTGCACCTGAACGGCCGGCTCACGCTGGGCGAGAACACGGCCGACATCGGCGGCGTGGCGACTGCGCCTACGCGCGCGCTCGAGCGCGAGCTGGCATCCAGCCGCGGCCGGCGCCGATCGACGGCTTCACGCCGGAGCAGCGTTTCTTCCTGTCGCATGCCCGCGTGTGGCGCAGCCTCCAGCGCGACGAGGCGCTGCGCCAGCTGGTGCTCACCAACCCCCATCTCGCCCGCCCACTGGCGCGTGAACGGGCCGCTCTCGGTGCTGGACGAGTTCGCGCGGGCGTTCGGCTGCAAGCCCGGTGACCCGATGGTCGCTCAGGAGGAAAAGCGCTCACGGATCTGGTGATGGCGGGTCGGCGGCGCACGGCTTTCAACCATCTCCTGACTGAGGCGCGGCCTCGGAGCCCGCGCTCGCCAAACGACGCAGCGGGGCGGGATCTTCGCGATCCCGCCCCGCCGATCGTGCGTCGCTGCGATGTCGAATCAGCTGCGGATGTGCGCGCTCTTCGCCACGTTGAAGGTGAGGACGGTGCCGTCCTTGACCACGACCTGGTAGCCCTTCGACTTGGCAACCGCGCCGCCGGCGGTCGCGCCGCCGAGCAGCCCGCCAATCAGGGCGCCCTTGCCGCCACCGACCGCCTTGCCGATCAGCGCGCCGGCCGCCACACCGCCGGCGACCGCGCCGATGTTCCGGGCGCGCGGCGATCCCGCGATGATGCTGTCGGTCTCGGCGCTCACCTGGAGATCGTGGCCGTCGACCGTGACACCCTCGACCGCCAGCACGAGCGTGGCGCGGTTTCCTTCTCCGCCGCGAGCGAGCCCGTGACCACGCCGTGGACCGTGCTGCCCGCCGGGATCGCGACCGTGCTGCCGACGATCACGGGATCCTTGACGGTGCCCGTCCACGAGTCACCGGGCTTCGCGCCTCGGTCGAGATCGGCCCGCTCACCGTGATGGTCATCGGCGTTCCCTCCGCGATCGTGACGCCCTGAGGCTCGTCCGAGTGCGTCGGGGTCGACGTCGGCGTGTGCTTGGTGGTCTTCGGCTGGAATGCGTCGGGGCGCTCGTCGGCGCCGGCGGCTCCGGTTCATTGGTCGGCTGGGACGGCTGCTCGTACTGAGTTTGCGGTGTCAGGTTGCCGGCGGGCTGCTCGACCGGATTCGAAGCGAGCAGGCTGTCGCTGGTCGTCTCGCTCGCGACCTCGGTCTTCTTGTTGCAGCTCGTCATCGCGACCAACCCCACGGCGAGCGCGAGACACACCACGACGAATGAATACGACGCATAGAATTCTCCTCCTTACGAATGCCGGCCTTGGCCGTAACGAGACTCCGGACGCCGCTGGAGGTCCCGCGGCATGGGATCGAGAGATCGATCGTGACGGGGCCGCGGCGGAACTTCCGATCGCGACCCGCGACGCGCGGGCGGTAGATGGAGACGCCTTCCTGGCCCGCGCGGCAGCATGCCAGTCATCGGCCGATCGAGGCAAGTCGATCAGCGAAAGTCGATGATCCATCCGTGCAGGTCTAGGGGCGCGACGGTGCCGCGCTGATGGCGGGAGGCGGGACGATGTCTTAACCTGCGCCCGCTCGGAAACGTTGGCGAACTCCAGGGAGACAAATCATGGACGTCGTGTCGAGAAGCGGGAACATCGTCACCCGGCCGGTCGGTGCGCTCGCGATCGGCGTCTTCGAAGGTCAGCGCGCGCTCGGCGGCGTCGCGGCGGCCGTGGATCGCGCCACTCGCGGCGCGCTCACCGCGCTGCTCGATTCACGCGACTTCACCGGACGCTTCCTCCAGAGCACGGTGCTCTATCCCAAGGGCATCGGCGCCCGGCGGCTGATCGTCCTCGGGCTCGGGCGCAAGGAACAGTTCGCCGAGCATCGCGCGCTCCAGGTCGCCGCGATGGCGGCGCGCCGGGCGCGCGAGCTCGAAGCGACGACGCTGGCCACCGTCGCTCACGGCGCCGGCGCCGGCGGGCTCGCGCCCGAGCGCGCGTCGCACGCGGTGGCGGAAGGGATCGGTGCTCGGGCACTACCGCTTCTCCGCCTATCGGACTCCCGCCAAGCGGCCGCTGCGCCGGATCGAGATCGTCGAGTTCGACGCCGCGGCCGCGCGGCTCATGAAGCCTGCGGTCACGCTGGGCCGTCGCTGGGCCGAGGCGGTGTGCCTGGCGCGCGACCTGGCCAACACGCCGGGGCAGGACCTCACGCCGGATCGGCTGGCGGAGCGCGCCCGCGAGATCGCGCGCGCCGCCGGCGCCCGAGCGACCATCTTCGGCGGCGCGCAGCTCGAGCGGCTGGGCATGGGCGCCGTGATCGCCGTCGGGCGGGGCAGCGTAAACCCGCCGCGCTTCGTCGTGCTCGAGCGGGATCCCGCGCGCGGAGCCAAGAACGCGCCCACCCTGGTGGTGATCGGCAAGGGCGTCACCTTCGACACCGGCGGCATCTCGCTCAAGCCGCGCGAGAACATGACCAAGATGAAGTACGACATGTCGGGCGCGGCCGCGGTGCTCGGACTGTTCTCCGCGCTCGCCACGATCGAGACGCCGTACCGCGTCGTCGGGCTGATCCCGACCGCCGAGAACATGCCGGGCGGACGCGCGCTCAAGCCGGGCGACATCGTGCGCGCGATGGACGGCACCACGATCGAAGTCACGAACACCGACGCCGAGGGTCGGCTGCTGCTCGCGGACGCGCTGTGCTACGCGCGTCGCTTCGCGCCCGAAGCGGTGGTGGACCTCGCGACGCTCACCGGCGCGATCAGCATCGCGCTCGGGAACCTCGCCGGCGGCCTCTTCACCCAGGATGATCGACTCGCCGCGGAGCTGCTCGCCGCCGGCGACGCGACCGGGAGCGGCTCTGGCGCATGCCGCTGTGGGACGATTACGACGCCGAGATGCGGGCGAGACCGCCGACCTCGTGAACTCCGCGGCGCGAGAAGGCGGGGCGATCCTGGCCGCGGTGTTCCTCAAGCACTTCGCGCGCGATCTCGCCTGGGCCCACCTCGACATCGCGAGCACCGCCTGGTCGCCGGTCGATCGACCGCACGAGTCGCGCGGACCCACCGGCTTCGGCGTGCGGCTCCTGCTCGAGTGGATCAGCCGCCGGTCTTCTTCGGCTTCGGCTTCGGTTTCGAGCTCGACGGACTCTTCGTCTCGGGAGGGGTCCGCTCGACGCGCAGGCCGTACTCGGGCTGCGAGAGCCTGAGCATCTGCCCCTGGTTCGAGATCCAGACGAAGAACTCGGCTTCCCCGTCGTTGATGCTGAGCTTGCGGGTGGTCACCGAGCGCGTTCCCCACTTGAGCGTCTCCGATCCGAGATGGGTCGCGGTCGCCTCCATCATGCTGTCACTCGCGCCGAGCGTGAACATCCACAGCGGACGCTTGTCGAACGTCTTGTCGTAGAGGTTCCGGCAGATCACGTCGTAGAGCGTGAACAGTTGGGGATCCTGGATGAACATCCGGCCCGGTGGGCGGACCAGCCGGTTGCCGGCCCCTGCTGCCCCACCTGCGTGTACGAGGTGAACAGCGTGTCGTCGAAGACCAGACCGCGGCGCAGGAGCTGACCCTTGTAGCGCTGGGTCGACTGGTAGCTGCGCAGATCGTAGTCCGCGGTGGTCACCATCAGCTGCATCTCCTTCTCCAGCGTGTCCGGGCCCGATTCCACGTTCGGGATGGTCTCGAACACCTGGGCGTAGACCAGCATGCTGTCGCCACTGGTCTCGTAGGTGAAGGTCTCGATGCCCCGCGGCTTGTCGTGATCGATGATCCGGAAGCTTCCCGGTCAGAGGAACTTGGACGCCGCTGCCGGAGAGAGGAGGGCCGAGCCGAGCGTGAGGACGAGCAGGCAGGAGATGCGCACGAACATGCACGGTAACCCTACCACAGCCGGACGGCTCGCCCGCACTCCGCGTCACGCCGGGGACGGCTCGAGCCGGGCCACGCACTCGATGTGCGGCGTGTGCGGGAACATGTCGATCGGCTCGACCTCCTGGACCCGGTAACCCCGCGCCATGAAGTCGGCGGCGTCGCGGGCCAGCGTCGCCGGATTGCAGGAGACGTAGACCACGCGCGCGCGGCCCGAGCTCGGCCACGCGCGCGACCACGCGCGGATGGAGCCCGGCGCGCGGCGGATCGACGACCACGACGTCGATCGGCCCCGGCGAAGGTCGCACGCCCTGCGCCCACTCGCGCATCACGCGCCGCGCCTCGCCGGTGACGAAGCGCGCGTTCGCGATGTCGTTCCGGTCGCGTTCCGCATCGCGCTCTCCACCGCCTGCGGCACGCTCTCGACGCCGATCGCCGCGCGCCGCGCGCGCGAACAGAAGCGTCAGCGTTCCGGTGCCGCAGTAGAGGTCGAGCACGGTTTCCTCGCCGGTCGAGTGCTGCGGCCTCGAGGGCCGCACGGTAGAGCGCCTCGGCCTGAACGCTGTTGGTCTGGAGGAACGCGCGCGCCGAGGCCTCGAACTCGAGCCCGAGCAGCCGCTCGACGATGCGGCCGTCGCCGATCAGGTGGCGCTCCTCCTCGCCCTGGGCGACGTTGGCGCAGCTCCGGTTGAGGAGCAGGGTGACGGTCCGCACCGATGGCGAGAGGTCCGCGACCGCGCGAGCCCAGACGTCGAGTCCCGGGATCTCGGGCGCCGAAGCGACGAGGTGGACCGCGCACTGGTCGGTGTGGGGCAAATGACGCACCACGAGGAAGCGCACGACGCCGACGTGGATGACGGGGATGGTAGGCCGCCCACCGGTGGTCGGTCGCGAAGCGCTGGGTCAGCCGAACGACCTCGACGGTCAGGGCGCTCGGCAGCAGGCAGGTCTCGATCGGGAACAGCCGGTCGAAGGCGCCCGCCTCATGGAGCCCGAGCACCGGGACTCCGCCGTCGCCGGGATGGAAGGTGAATTCCATCTTGTTGCGATAGTGGAACGCCTGTGGCGCCGGGCGCACGGCCCGGATGACGGCGTCACGGATCCCGCCCAGCCGAACCAGGGTCTCGCGGACCTGGGACTCCTTGAGACGGCACTGCTCGGCGTAGTCGAGGTCCTGGAACCGGCACCCGCCGCAGACCTCGACGTGGGGGCAGGAGTGCCGGGATCCGGTGAGGGCGACGAACGCTCGATAGCGTCCATTTTCGCCTCGGCATACGCCCGTTTGACCCGGGTGATCCGGACCCGCAGCCGATCCTCCGGCAACCCTCGGTCGACGAACACGACGCGTCCCTCGTGCCGGGCAACCGCTTTGCCGCCGAGCGCGATGTCGGTCACATCAACGTTTAACAGGTCACTGACTCTCAAGGCATGCGAATCGCTATCTGAGAGGCGAGGAAGGCAACTTCCGGGAACCGGCGCGCACGCTGCGATGTTAGAACTTGAGCAACGTCGAGGCCGGTAGGGTCTTTCGAACCTATCACAGGGGTTTGGGCATGAGTATCCGCACACGAAACTGGGGAGCAGGCGTGGGCCTCGCGCTGTTGCTCCTCGCGACCAGCCAGGTCGGGGTCGGACGAGCAGAGAACGAACAACGTCCGCAGGCGTGGCTCGGGGTGTATTCACAGGAGCTGACTTCCGCGCTGCGCGAAGCCATCGACTACGACGGCGACGGCGTGCTGATCAGCAAGGTGGTCGACAACAGTCCGGCGGAGCATGCGGGACTCAAGAAGGGCGACGTCATCATCAAGGTGGGAGGGCGCAAGGTGACCTCCCCCGCCGACCTGGCAAGCGCGGTGCGCTCGATGGACGTCGGCGAGTCGGCGACGATCGACATCGTGCGCGACGGCGAGCGTGAGTCGGTCCGGTCAAGCTGTCCTCGCGCAACGAGACCGAGGACATGGAGGCGCCGGAGGCGCCCGAGCCGCCCGAGACACCCGTACCGCCGACGGTGCCCGAGACGCCGAAGGCTCCGGAAGCGTTCGATTTCGACGGGGATGGCAACGGCGATTTCCACATCCAGCTTCCCGACGCATCGATGGGTCGTGGCCGGCTGGGCGTGCGCATCCAGGATCTGAATCCCGAGCTGGGCGAATATTTCGACGTTCCCGGCGGCAAGGGGGTATTGATCACCGAAGTGCTCAAGGACACGCCGGCCGAGCGCGCCGGGCTTCGGTCGGGCGACGTGATCATCGCGATCGACGACGACAAGGTCGCGGACATCGACGACCTGATGAAGTCGCTCGGCGGCAAGGACGGCCGGATCTCGATCTCGGTCATCCGCAAGGGCGACGAGCGCGAGCTCAAGGCCGAGCTGCCGAAGCCGCAGCCGCGCGCGATGCGCCTGCGCACGCCGATGCGCTGGAACGACATGCACTCGTATCGAATGAATTCGACGGACAAGGCAGAGCTGAAGCGCGAGATGAAGGAGTTGCGTGAAGAGCTCGAGGACCTTCGAAGGGATCTCGAAGAGCTCAGGCGGAAGTAGCGCCGACACGCACGCTCGAGGGAGCGTCGATCCGACTCGTCCCACCGTTCAGGTGCCAGCAAGGGGCGATGAATTGGACGGGAAGGTGCAGCGCGGCGCTCCCTCAAGGGGTGAAGCAAACGAAGAGCCCGGCCTCGGCAACGCGGCCGGGCTTTCGTCCATCGATGACCTGCAAGCGCGCGGCCGCCGCCGTCTTCGGCGGCGCGATCCCCTGTCGAGCGCTTGCAGCAATCGCTTCACCGCCCGTAAGGTCGCGCCTCTCTCATGTCGACGCGACACCGGGTTCGCTTCTGTCCGCGCTGCGCCACGCCGCTCGTCCGCCTCGACGACCACGGCTCCCTCAGGCCCACCTGCACCGCCTGCGGCTACATCCACTACCGTAATCCGGTGCCCGCGGCCGGCGTCATCCTGCCGTGGCGCGGCGGCGTCCTGCTCGTGAAGCGCAAGTTCGATCCGCGCGCCGGCGCGTGGTGCCTGCCGGCCGGCTTCATGGAATACGGCGAGACCCCCGAGCACTGCGCCCGGCGCGAGCTGCTCGAAGAGACCGGCATCCGCGGGCGCGTCGGCGAGCTGTTCGGCGTGTACGCCGGCTTTCGACGATCCGCGCGTGCGCGCGGTGCTGATCGTCTACCTCGCGGAGCGGATCGGCGGGCGGCTCAGGCCCGGCGACGACGCGATCGAGGCGCGATTCTTCCGGCTCGACGAGCTTCCGGAGTGGATCGCCTTCACGTCGCACCGGCACGCGCTCGCGGAGTTCGCCGCCCGCTCGTAGCGCCCGCTCGCCTCCTCCGCGCGCGACATGCAGTTCGCAATTCGCTTGCGCGTTTTCACCCGAAGGCGCCTGGCCTGGTCCTTGCGCTCGCCGGACCGCGACCCCACCCGCCGCAAACAGTCCCCAACGACATTCGGCTTAAGGAGGAGCTCGATCCCATGAAACGGCTGGCCGTTGCACTGGCCGCGCTGGCCATGATCGTATCGTTCGCGACCGCGAGCGCACAGACGTTCAACGCAAGACGCACGGCGATGGGTGGCGTTGTGCTGCCCGGCGGCGGTCCGGGAAGCGAGGCGGGCAACGTCGCCTACAAGGCGGTGCCGTCGTCATCCGGATCGAGCCACGGCATCCCGTTGCCGATCGGTGTCATCCGCTGATCGCCGATCCTCCGGCCACCGATCCCGATAGCCCCGATTTCAACGTCTACCGGCTGATCAATCTGATCTACAACCCGCCGTGGAACCTGCAGCTGGTCTCGCCGGAGCCGCCTTCCGGCGACATCGTCGTCGACCTCGGCCGCGATCACCTGGCGGTCCAACTCGGCGAGATCGCCGAGATCTTCCCCGAGCGGGAGAGCCGATTCTCCGGTGTGGCCCACATGCCCTCGTTCGGCTTCGGCGTGCGCAACTTCTTCATGGGCGTCTCGGCGCTCGGCGAGTACGCGACAACCTGCTCACCATGAACCCCGCGCTCTACAACTCGCTGGTCAAGGGCGAGTCGTTCGCGACCCAGACCGACTATCGGCTGACCGACGACGCTCGCGGGCAGGCCGCGGCCTCGCTCCAGCTCGGCTGGGCGGGACGGCTGGTGAAGTTTTCGGACGACGCGGAGGAAAGTGAGAAGCCGAAGAGCCGGGGCGGCGTCTACGCCGGCACGCGGGTGAAGGTGCTGCGCGGGCTGGCCTACGGCGAGGCGCACAACGACGTCTCGTTCATGACCTCGGACACGCTGTTCTCGGACACGCCGGTCGATCTCGGATACGCGGCCATGTTCCGCGAGGCCGGGCCCAACGGCGGCGGCATGGGGCGCGCCTTCGACGTCGGCGCGGTGTGGATCGCGGGTCCGCTCGAACTCGGCCTCGGCGTCAACGACATCGCCTCGAGCATCGACTGGCGCGTCAAGGAGAGCGTCTCGGTCAGGACTCGCGGCCACCGGCGACTACGTCCGCCAGGTGATCGCCGAAGACGCACCGTTCAAGAGCCAGCTGCCGGTGAACGGGACGTTCAACGCCGCGACGCGGCTCGGGCGCTTCATGGTCGCGGCGGACGTCGTCCGCAGCAACCACCACACCACCTCACATCTCGGCGCCGAGACGTGGCTCGGCATCCTGGCGGTGCGGGCCGGCAGCCAGCTCGACCCGAACCAGATCATCCAGTACTCGGGCGGCATCGGGCTCAGGCTCGGCAAGCTCGGCCTGGACCTCGGTCTCGCCACCAATAGCCGCAACATTTCCCGCGATCGCGGTGTCGAGCTCGGCGCCGGCATCGCGCTCTACTAGGGAGACGACCATGCGCACGACTCGATGGATCATCGCGATGGCCGCGCTCGGTCTTCTCGCCGGCTGCGGCGACCGGCACCTGGTGCTCAAGGTGGACGTGCTCAGCTACCTCGATCCGACCCTCACCCACGCCGAGTTCGGACCGATCCCGGCGATCCCCGGCGGCCTTTCCACCGGCGAGCAGCAGCTGGTGAAGGACGCGCAGATCAACCTGGTCGACGGCACCACCAACCCAGCCGACGCGCAGAGCATCTCGATCTCGATGACCACGATCGCGACCGACTCGACCGGCTCGGGCGCCGACACCCTGCGACTCTACGTCAGCGACACGAACACGGACCCGCTCACGACGCCGCCGGTCGCGGTCTTGCCGATGATGCTCGAGCCAGGCGTGACCGACACGGCTCACGTCGACCTCGGCAGCGATCAGCGGGTCGCCGACCTGTTCGCGAGCAAGAAGCTGCGCATCACGCTCACCAACTCGCTGCGCGGTCCGGACGACGCGGTATCGAGCGAGCCGCTCAACGCGAAGGTCGCCATCACCGAGATCGAGGCGGTGATGGTAGCAGGCCGGAAGAGCGAATAGCACCACCGCGTCAGCGAATTGAGCCGGCCCCGATCGTGAGGGGCCGGCTCGTCGCGTTTGGTGGTGGTTTGGCCGAAGCGTCCGCTTGGTTCGAATCCCGTTGGGGACGCCAGCCTTAAGACCGCCGGCAACTCAGTTGAGAGCGCCGTCGGCCTCGCACAGAGGAAAGGACCTCATGCGGAGCATGTCCGCAGAGGGGAGGCGCGCCGGGCGCGCCCTCGGGTCAATCACTCGCCCGTGCCCGCCGCCTATCGATGTTGCTCGAGCAGGCCACGCGCGGCTTCCTCGTCCTTGCGCGCGACCATGAGCCGCATCGGCCCGCTCGCGCGCCGGGAGCGGGCCGAGGCCCAGTGTCTCTTGTCCCGACTCTCCCTGATCTCGCATTCGATGCCCTCGGCATCGAGCAGCGATTTCGCAACCGCCAGCGCGGCGGCATCGTTCGTCACGAGCACGGACACGACGCTCAGGTCATCATGGGATGGCTTGCTCACGATCGCACTCCGCGCTTGAGGCACTTCGCGGATCCATGAGTGGTTCTCCAACCGCGTTGAAGACAGAGCATGCAAACCTCCTCTTGTCAGACTGGCCGCCGGTTCGCCGCAGGCCGCCAGAACAAGCGATGGCTCTCCACCGCGACCCGGATGCCCCGGATGATAACGCGCGCGGCGCCGGCGGCGCGTTGAGGTCCTCGACGGGACTGGCCGTTCGAATTCGCGATGGTTGGGGACGCTCGGTCAGCGTGATGTCTCACTTTACCAAGAAGACGACATCTCACCTCTGGACCAAGCAGCGAACTCCAGGGATTCGCCCGTGCGGTGGCCTGATGAAGATTCATCGGGACATCTTTGTCTCGAAAAGAGGTGGAGGGGACATTTCGGAACACCGGCCTGGAGCGCCGCCCACCGCGTAGAGATTCCTTCGGCGTCAGTGAGCGGAGCTCGCTCCGTGTTCACCCCCGCGGCGGGCCGAATGTCTCGGGCGCGACCTTGGGGTTCAGTCGGATGCGCTCGACGGTGATCGTTCCCGTCGGCCGTCCCGAGGCAAGATTCTCCTCGTGGAACGCGAACAGGACGCGGCCCGCCTTGCGGAAGTCCGAGTAGTCGGTCTGAAACACGGTTTCTTCTCCGCCCTCCTGCATCATGCGGCTCTGGCTGACCTCGATCCGTCCGCTCGCGGTGTCGACATAGGCGCGAACCGCCAACCGGGGGCCGAGCGGAACCTCGATGCCCGCGAGCGTCCGGCCACCATGATCGAGCGGTGCGATCCCGTGTGCGTCGGATGCGTGATGGAGTAGGAGCCACGGCAGGTCAGCGCGCGCGGCCTGCAGGATCATCGCATCGAGCATCGGACCGTTGGCGTCCGTGACTTCGGCGCCGACGCCGCGCCAGCCGTGGTCACCGCTCACGATGCGAGTCTCGGGCCGCTCCGGGGTAGTGCACCTCGACGCGCAGTCGGCCCGGCCGCTGGAACAGGCGAATCATGGGACCCTCGCGCTCATGCTGCGCGGCAACGACGCGTCCTTCCATGCGGTATGCGTGGACGGCTTCCAGCGCGGCACGGCCACCATAGGCCATCCCCACTCGCTCGATGAGCGGCTGCGGGTCGGGAGGTGTCGTGGACAGGGAGTCTGCCGCCCACGAGGAGGTCACGAGGACCCAAGAGGACAGCAACAACACGCCGATCGCTCGCATCGAGACCTCCTTTGAGCGCGTGACGAGCGCCCGCCCCCTCAATTGAGCCGGATCAGCCTCTCGTTCCGCCCGCCGAACGGCGTGGAGAGATGGACGAGATCATCCCCCGGAATCCTCACCCCCGCGTGCCGGCCGCCACATGGCACGGCATCGGGATCTCGATGCGGCCGCCGCGGTCGAACTCGCGCACGCGCTCGATCACCGCGGCGCGGATCGCGGCCAGCTCCTCCGGCGTCTGCGCGCAGCAGCGCCACCCGTACGGACGCTGGCGCGGAAGTAGGTGTCGAACATGTCCTCCGGCGACGCGGCGCGCCAGGTGAGGACGACCGGCTCTGACGGTGATGTCTCCGAAGCCGGCGGCGACCAGGCGCTCGCGGCAGACCGCGGGATCGGAGTACTGCTCGAACGGCGGTCCTCCGGAAGCCCGACGTCGGTCCGACCGTGACGCTGCAGCGCCTCGCGGATGATGCCGAACCCCACCGCCTTGTCCGGCGTCTGCCACCACGTGAACGCCAGCCGACCGCCGCGACGCAGCACACGCGCGCCTCCTCGAGCGCCCGCTCGGGTGCGGAGAGATGTCCGACCAGGAAGCACATCGTCACGGCGTCGAAGTGCTCGGCCTCGGAACGGCATCGCCTGCGCGTCACCTTCGCGGAACTCGATGTCGGGATGCAGGCGTCGCGCGAGCGCCACCATCTCTCCGGAGAAGTCCATCCCGATCACGATCGCGCCACGCACGGCCGCGCCCGCCGATCCATACCCGGGACCCGACGCGACGTCGAGCAGCCGTGTTCCCTTCCCGACCCGGGCGGCGTCGAGCAACGGCTGGACCACCTGCGAGGTGATCGGGCCGAAACCGTCGTGGTAGCTCGTGGCCGCGCGCTGCCAGCCGGCTTGCTCGAAATCGTGAAAGCTGATCGAAGGCGACGGAGTGGCTCCGCTCATGGGGCACCTCGCTGGTCCGGGACCGGACGGAGATCAGCGCCGGGAGGCGCGCGTGAGCGCGGCCTGACTCGTGGATCCCTGGCGTCGCCGACCGGACGCTTCGGCGCAGGCGAATACTAGTGCTCGGAGTCGGCGGGCTCAATACCGGCCGCGGTCGCGGGCCCGAGACGAAGCCCGGACCCGCGCGGCCGGCGCGAGCGAAGTAAGGCGGGTGTTACGCGGCGAGCACCCTCGCCAGGATCCTGCGAGGGGACGTTCATCGCCAGGATCGAGGCGGCCATCATCGCGCGGTCCATGTCGGGGGTTTCGAACGGCTCGCCGTCCTCGCGATTGCTGAGGTTCAGCACGCCCAGCACCAGGCTGCGGTGGATCAGCGGGACACACACGAACGAGTCCGAGTTGTAGGTGTCGGCGTGACGAGGGCCCACCGACGGCGCCTCGTCGCGCACGCGCACGAGCAGCGGCTTCTTGTGGTGGGCCACCCATCCGGCGATGCCCTGCCCGACGCGGACCCGCACCTTGGCCGCCATGTCGGCGTCGATGCCGCGCGCGGCGACGATGCGCAGCGTGGCGCCCTCGGCGTCGAACATCATCAGGCTGCAGCGCTCGATCGCGAACTTCTCGCAGATCCAGTCCATCATCGCGGAGCCGAGATCGTCGCCGGGCTGGCTGTTGGCGATCGCATCGAGCACGTGCTTCATGAAATCCACGGTGCGCTCGAAGTCGTTCAGCCGGTTCTGCGCCGCGTCGAGCTCGGTGTAGGCGTGGTTCAGATGCTCGGTGGCGAGCATCGCCCGCTCCTCGAGCATCGTGATCGTGCCCTTCACGCGCTCGAGTTCCTTGCGGTAGTTGGACGAGCTCTGGTCGAGCTGTGCGAGCTCCTTGGACAGCGCCGCGAGCCGCTCGGACTTCTCGCGGTTGTCCTCCTCGAGCGAGTGGGTCTCGGCGGTCAGCTTGCGGATGCGGTCCTGATCCCCGAGGTCTCGGGGCCCGCGCTACCGTTCGAGCCGTGCGGGCCCTTGAAGTCGCGGCCGGCGCGGTGAAGGTGCTGTGCCAGCGCCATCGACGCCATGCTGCGGATCGGCATCACCGCGTCGATCGCGTTCTTGACGAAGGCGTTCTTCTTGTCGCTCGTGATCAGCAGCAGCGCCAGGATGTCCTCGTGATCGGTGAGTGGCAGGCAGGCGCAGGACTGCCACACCGGGACCGCGACCAGACTCTGGAGCGCGGGGGCCTCGGCCGGGTCGGGCTCGTAGATCGGCGAGGTATGGAGGAGTTGCGAAAGCAGGCCGCTGCGTCCCGCGGGCCTTGAAAATTGCATTGGGGTGAAAGAACTTTCGCACGAGTCGCGCCGGCAGCTGATCGACGGCGATCGACACCTCGCGACGCAAGAGCTTCGAGCCCTGACGCTCGTACACGCTCACGAAGGCGTCGCGGCTGACCTCGTAGAACGCCAGCGACACGCGCCAATCCGAGCGCACGGCTTGGAGATAGCCGATGAACTCGAACACGACCGCTTCGGTGTCCGTCGAATTGCTGAGCCGTTCCGATATGTCACGCAAGATCGAACTTCGACACGGCGACAATCCCCGATGGTCCGCAGTTGGGTGGGCACGGAAAAACTGCAATCCCCGTGCCGCGCTGCGCTCTTGCCGTGGCACGATTCCTCGCCGGCCTCTCGACCGACATGCTAGAGTCCGCCGGCCGACCGTCGTCCGTCGATTCCCCATCGCGTTGCGGAGGAGGTCTCCATGTCCCGACTGATCGCCGATCGACCGCTGCTCACCATGACCTCCGAGCTGGGTCGCGTCATGAGCGACGCGCGCGATCGCGAGGCCCGAGGCGAGCGCATCCTCCACCTCGAGCGCGGCGAGCCGGATTTCGACACGCCGCCGCACATCGTCGAGGCGCTGGCGCAAGGCGGCCCGCGACGGCGAGACCCACTATCCCGACGCGCGCGGCGTCGACGCCGCTGCGTGAGGCGCTGGTCGAGAAGCTGCGCGCGCGAGAACGGCATCCCGGCCGAGCTCGACGACGTCGTCATCACCGTGGGCGGCACCCACGGCTCTGTTCATCGCCTTCCAGTGCGCTGCTCGGGCCGGCGACGAGCTGCTCGTGCTGTCGCCGCACTGGATGGCGATTCCCAAGCTGGTCGGCTTCGTCGACGGCGCGCGCTCACCGCACGCTGCCCGCCTACCTCGAGCTGCTGAACGGGCGCGTGGACGCCCGCACGAGTTCGCCGCACCGCGTGCGCGCGGCGCTGCGGCCCGCAGACGCGCGGCATCTACCTCAACACGCCCAACAACCCGACCGGCGCGGTGCTGTCGCGCGAGCAGCTCGAAGCGCTGGCCGCAGGTCGCGATCGAGCGCGACCTGTGGGTGGTGAGCGACGAGGCCTACGAGCACATGCTGTTCGACGGCGCAGCGTCACGTGAGCATCGCGCTCGCTGCCCGGCATGGCGGAGCGCACGATCAGCGTCTACACCTTCTCGAAGACGCTACGCGATGACCGGCTGGCGCGATCGGCTACGTCGGTCTCGCCGCCGGCGCTGCGCCCGGTGATGGCGCCCGCTGCTCTCGTTCTACACCACGCACGGCGTCTTCCCTGCGGTGCAGAGCGCCGCGACGTGCCGCGATGCCCGGTCCGCAGGATCGCGGTCGAAGCGATGCGCGCGCGCGTACCAGGAGCGCGCGCGATCTCCTGCTCGCCGGGCTCGCCAGAGCAGGCAGCACGGTGCGGATGCCGACGCCGCGGGGCTCGTTCTACGCGTTCGCCGACGTGGCCGTCGGCGCTCGGCACGGCGCGACATCTGGGTCGCTGGTCGAGGACTGGCTCGCGCATGGCGTCGCGGTGCTGCCCGGCACCGCGTTCGGCCCGGAGCACGCGCGACTCGGTGCGCATGTCGCTGGCCACGCGGCGCGAGGACGTGGTCGGCGCCGCGCAGCGCTCGCGCGCCACTACGCCACCGCGCGTCCGGCTGAGCGCGCGCCGTCTGATGGCGATTCGTGCCCCGAGTGCGGCACCGAGTACGAGCCCGCGGTCGGCGGCGTGTCCGCGCTGCCGGGTCGTGCTCACGCCCGATCCGCCGGTCGCTCCCGGCGCGCCCGAGGTCGTGCATCGGGTTCCCGACGCGGCGGCGGGCGCCTTGCTGTGCGGCGTGCTCGAGCACCACGGGCATCACACACCGTGCTGCGGACGCGCGACGCTTCCCGGGTTACGGGAGCGTGCGGCGCGACTGGTCGACCAGCGCCTGGGGCGAGATCCTGGTCGCGCGCGAGGATGCCGCCGAGGCGCGCGGCGTCATCGCCGATTATCTCGCAGGCGCTCGAGCGCGGCGGGCAGGTGCGCGACGAGGACGTCGAGGGCCAGAGCCGGGATGATCTCGTGAACGGACCGGTCTGGTGACCACCGCCTCGGCGGTCATCGTCGGCGGCGGCGTGATGGGTGCGAGCGCGGCCTTCCATCTCGCCGCAGCGTGGGTGGCGCGATCTCGTGATCCTCGATCGCGGCCACGGTCCCGGGGAAGGCAGCACCGGCAAGCGCGACCGGAGGCTTCCGCGCCCAGTTCACCACCGCGATCGGCGTGCGGCTCTCGCTGCTCGCGCGCCGGAAGCTGCTCCGCTTTCGCGACGAGACCGGCGTCGACCCGAGTACCGGCCCGCCGGCTACCTGTTCCTCGCGCAGCACCGAGCGCGAGCGCTCAGCGGCTGCGCGCCGCCTCGAGGTTCAGCACGCGGCCGGGGCTCGCCGAGTCGGCCGAGGTGTCGCCCGAGGAAGCCGCTCGCCTCAATCCCCACGCGTGGCTCGACGGCGTGATCGGCGGCTCGTTCTGCTCCACCGACGGGTTCCTGCGCCCGCTTCGACTGCTCGAAGGCTACCTCGCCGCCGCGCGCTGGCTCGGGGTGCGGATCGAGTGGAGCGCCGAGGTCTCGGGCTCCGAGCTCGATCCCCGCGGCCGGATCACCGCGGTGCGGACCACCCGGAGTGCGATCGCGACCGGCGCGGTGGTGAACGCCGCGGGACCCTGGGCGCACCGCGGTCGCGAACCTCGCGGGCGTCGATCTTCCGGTGACGGCGCTTCGCCGCGAGGTCGCGGCGACCATCGAGACTCGACGCGCTGCCGGCCGACATGCCGATGACGGTGTACACGACGACGGCTTCCACGTGCGCGTGCGCGACGGCGCGCGCTCTGATCTGGCCCAGCGACCACGTCTCCGATCGAGCCCGCTCGAGGCCGGGCTCACGCCGCGCTGGGTCGACGTCGTCTCGGCCAGGCACGGTCGCGGTTTCCGGCGCTGCGCGACGTGCCGATCGATCTCACCGCCTCGTGGGCCGGATACTACAGAGATGTCCCCGGACCGCCACGCCATCCTCGGTCCGGCGCGGGAATGCGAGAACCTCTTCCTGATCAACGGCTCGTCGGGCCACGGGGTGATGCACTCGCCGGCGCTCGGACAGCTGCTCGCGGAGATCGATGTCGGACGGCAAGGCGACGTCGCTCGACGTCAGCGAACTCCGGGCAACGAAGCGCTTCGCGGAGGGGAAGGCGATCGCGGGCGCCGAGCTGCTCTAGGGTTGGGGAAGCTTCGAGCCTACGAGCCAGTGCCCGTTGCGGCGTCCGTTCTTGGCGCGCGCGCGGCTGCTCGTTCTCGCTCTCGACCTCGATCTCGTCGTCGTCGTCGATCTCGATGACGAAGTTGCCGTTCATCCGCGACGGGACGATGACGCGGTGGAGCGCGACGTTGAACACGTCGTCCATCGTCTCGACCGGGCACCAGCTCGAGCCGCTCGCGCACGTCGGACGGGATGTCGCTCGACGTCCTTCACGTTCGCCGCCGGGAAGAGCATGGTGCGGATGCCGGCGCGGTAGGCGGCGAGCGCCTTCTCGCGCAGTCCGCCGACGACCAGCACCTTGCCGCGCAGGCTCACCTCGCCGGTCATCGCGACGTCGTGGCGGATCGGCCGGTCGCTCAGCACCGAGGCGATCACGAGGCCGACCGTGATGCCGGCGGACGGGCCGTCCTTGGGCACGCCGCGCGGCAGGGAAGTGGATGTGGATGTCGTAGTTGGCGGAACGCCTCGGCGTCGATCTCGAGCACGTCGGCGCGCGAGCGCGACGTACGAGTGCGCGGCCTGCACCGACTCCTTCATCACCTCGCCGAGCTGGCCGGTGGTCATCACGCGTCCCGCGCCCGGCATCTTGAGCGCCTCGACCACGAGCACCTCGCCGCCGGTCGAGGTCCACGCCAGGCCGAGCGCGACGCCGACCTCGTCGCTCCTTGCCGATCGCTCTCCTGCGTGTAGAGGCGATGGCCGAGATAGCGCTCGAGATCGTCCGGCCGCGACGGTGTGGCGGCGCGAGTCGCCGGTGGCGCGCGCGCGCGCGACCTTGCGGCAGACGGTCGCGATCTGGCGCGCCAGCCCGCGCACGCCGGCTTCGAGCGTGTAATGGCGGACCATCGTGCGCAGCGCGTCGCTCGCCGAGCGTCAGGTCGCGCGGCGCGAGGCCCGTGATCGTGGAGCTGGCGCGGCACCAGGAAGCGGCGTGCGATCTCGAGCTTCTCGTCCTCGCTGTAGCCCGGCACCTCGATGACCTCGAGACGCTCCTGCAGCGGATCGGGCACCAGCGTCGAGATGGTTGGCGCACAGCACCAGCACGGCGTGCGAGAGGTCCATGGGCAGGCCGAGGTACTGGTCGGTGAAATGGGCGCTGCTCTCGGGATCGAGCAGCTCGAGCAGCAGCTCTCGATGACGCCGAGGCCGCCCTCACCCGATCAGCCGGTCGACGCCGTCGATCATCGAGCACGGGTTGCAGACGCCCGCGGTCGCGCAGCGCGCGCACGATCTCACCGGGCTGGGCGCCGGCGGTGCGCGCGCTGATGCCGCGCAGCTCGCCCGCGTCGGTGGTGCCGGAAACGGTGATGCGCACGAACGGCCGGTCGAGCGCGCGCGCGACCGCGGCGCCGAGCGAGGTCTTGCCGGTTCCCGGACGGACCGACCAGGCACAGCGTCGGGCCAGGCAGAGTCGGCGCTTGAGCTTGCGCACCGCCAGGTACTCGACGATGCGCTCCTTGGCCTTGGTCAGGCCGAGGTGATCGCGCTCGAGGACCTTCTCGACCAGCTTGAGATCGGCGTCCTCGCCGGCGCGTGCGCTCCCACGGGAGCGACCAGAGCCACTGGAGGTGGCGCGCACTCGTCCCGCTTCCGGGGATCCGGACGGCAGACGGCGCAGGCGATCCATCTCGCGTTGAGCCTGACGCGCGATCTCAGGAGGAAGATTCGACGCCGGGTCGTCACGACGCGCGGGGCACGCCGCGCTGCGCGGAAGCGGCGCGGCGCCGGCGGGCAATCCTCCGCGCACCATTTTCGCCCTGGCTTCCGTGGAGAAAGGCGCGCGCGACCTCGTGGGTCGAGGCATCGTGATCTCCGGATTTCAGCGGTTTGTAAATGAGCGGATGCGACTGACGAGGGACAATCATGGAAGGCGCAATCCATCGCCTCGGGTCAATCGTTTTGACGAGCGTGCCGGCGCCCAGGACCGGGATCGATCGGGGCCGCCCGTGGCTAGAAAAGCGTTTGTCGTGAATGAGCCGGTGCGCTGAAAAGGTGCGCCACTGGCCGGGATCGGCGTCCCTCAGGACGACATCGCCAAAATCATCGGATGCGCGCGCCGAAGACCTTTGCGGAAGCGCTGTCGTGATGATAAACCTCGACAGCGGCGTCGCCGAAGGCCAATGCCGCTGGTCTCCGGCTATTTGTCTCGCCAACGCCAAGGCCGGCAATGTCGCGGCGCAGATCTTTGGCTGAAAACTTACGGGCGCGTTGGCGCGAAAGCGGCGGTGCCGGAGCACCGCCCGGCTGCGGACAACAGCGATACCGAGGCTAGTTCACCGGTCGTCCTGTTGCTGCCCGACAATGGCCGAGATCCCGATCTGACGCAGGCGCTGTGCCGACGGCAGAGGAGAAACGCTTGTCGAGAAAAACCGCGGCGGTAAGGGACCTCCAGAATTGATGGTGAGGGCGACGCGTGCAAAACACCGTGGGCGCTCTGCCGCAGGGCGTCGGCAGCGGCTTCGCTGCGCCTCGGAACAGACCCCGGGGTGTTCGGGAGGTATCACATGGCTTCTTCCATTTTGCGGCGACCATCGCCGCGCAGCCCGGACCGCAGACCGAGTTTCTGCGAACCGCCGCCGATATCTGCATCATACGGCGGTGCCGCGGGCGGCGGCAAGACGGTCGGGCTGATCCTCGAGCCGCTGCGCTATGTCAGCCGGGTGCCGGGCTTTACCGCGGTATTCTTCCGGCGCACGACACCCCAGGTCACCAATCCCGGCGGGCTATGGGATGAGAGCCTGAACTTCTATCCGCGGTTCGGCGGCACTCCGCACCATGCGCGCCCACGAATGGCGCTGGCCGCGCGGCGGCAAGATCAAGTTCTCGCATCTGCAGTTCGACACCACGGTCTACGACTGGCAGGGCGCGCAGATCACGTTGATCTGTTTCGACGAGCTGACGCATTTCACCGCGCATCAGTTCTTCTACATGGTCAGCCGCAACCGCTCGACCTGCGGTGTGCGGCCCTACATCCGGGCGACGTGCAACCCCGATGCGGACAGCTGGGTCGCCGAGTTCCTGGCCTGGTGGATCGACCAGGAGACCGGGCTGCCGATCCCCGAGCGCGCCGGCGTTCTGCGCTATTACATCCGCGTCTCGGAGAAGATCGTCTGGGCCGATCGCCCGGAAGAGTTGATGCAGCAGATGACGCGGCCGCAGGATCTGCCGCCCGGCATCGACCCGCCGCGGCCGATCAGCGTCACCTTCATCCCGGCGAAGGTGTTCGACAACCCGGCTCTGCTGCAGGTCAACCCGGAATATCTCGCCTGGCTGCTTGTCAATGCCGCTGCTCGAGCGCGAGCGGCTGCTCGGCGGCAATTGGAAGATCCGGCCGGCGGCCGGGCTCTATTTCAAGCGGGAATGGTGTGCCGTCGTCGATCAGGCCCCGGCCGATCTCGATGTCGTCCGCTACTGGGATCTCGCGGCGACCGAGAAGACCGAGCTCAACGACCCCGATTGGACGGTCGGCATCAAGCTCGGCCGCGACAGGAACGGCGGCTATTGGCTGCTGGATGTGGTGCGCGCGCGGGCCAACCCGGGTGACGTCGAGCGATTGCTGCTCAACACCGCCACCCAGGACGGCAAACGGGTCGTGGTCGGGTTCGGTCAGGATCCGGGGCAGGCCGGCAAGAGCCAGGCGCTGCATCTGGTGCGCGCGCTGAGCGCCTTCACTGTGCAGCCGGCGGCGGAGAGTGGCGACAAGCTGACGCGGTTCGGGCCGTTCAGCTCGCAGTGCCGCGCCGGCAATGTGAAGATCCTGCGCGGCCTCTGGAACGAGGACCTGTTCCGCGTCCTCGAAGGGTTCCCGATCTCGCCCATGACGACGAGGTCGACGCCTGCAGCGGGGCCTTGGAAATGCTCAATCCCAACATGAAGGGCTGGGGCGCCTATGAACTCGCTCGGCAACAGTACGAGCAGCTGCAGGCCGGAAAGGCGGCAACATCGGGACGCGCCGAACCCACATGGGCCTGCTGGTCAGCTCGGCGGCAATGATCTCGTCCAGTGTCGGCGTCCACCCCGATATGGAGCTTTCGCCAGCGACCGACGCACCTTTGCGGCGTGCTTCTCGACCAGCCACTCACCGGGACCGCATATGTGGACGGCCCCCGGCTTGCAAGGGCTGTGCAGCTGCGACGGTCTGGTCGGTTGCGGTCATATGTCCGGCCTTTGCTGTGCGGTCGGTTGACCGCTGGCCCAGATGGGTTACGCGGATCGGGTTCCAAACAGAGCAGTGATGTCTGAGCACCAACCGGTCCCACGGGTTGTCCCGATCCTCGGATCGACCGATTACCATCTTGCTGTCGCTGTCCTTGCTCGCTCCAGTGGTGTCAGGTGTCGGTGGCGGGCGGGCTCAAGCCTCCTGTGGACGCCGGTATACCTCGCCGCTGATCATCATGGCCCAGATGACGCGGGCCATTTTGTTGGCCAGCGCGACCGCTGCGAGCTTTTTGGCTTGCGCGCCAGCAATCCCAAGAGCCACGGCGAGACGCGACCCCTTTGGCCCGCTGGATGACCGCGGTGGCGCCGAGCACGAGCAGCCGGCGTAGGCTTTCGTCGCCCTCGTGGCTGATCTTGCCGGGCCGGTGTTTGCCTGCCGTGGAGTTCTCGCGCGGCGTGATCCCAATCCACGCCGCAAAGTGCCGGGCCGAGCGAAAGGCCCTTGCGTCCGGTATTTTGAGTGCGAAGCTGACGCCGGCGATCGGCCCGACCCCGGGGATGGTAGCCAGGCACTGACTGGTCTGGTCCTGCCGATGCCATGCCATCAGCCGCGCCTCGATCGCTTTCAATTTGCCATTCACCGCCTCGAGCTGGCTTGCCAGCATGCCGAGCATCTCGCGCGCCAGTGCCGGCACACCTTCCCCGGTCGCCAAACGCTGCAGCAGCTCGACTATCTTATTTGGTCCTTTGGCTGCCGTAACGCCGAATTCCGCCGCATGGCCGCGCAGCGCATTGATCAGCATCGTGCGCTGCTTGATCAGCAAGTCGCGCACCCCGAGCATCGTCAGCGCCGCCTGTTGCTCGGCGGTTTTGACCGGCACAAACCGCATCGTCGGTCGGCTCATCGCTTCGCAGATCGCCTCGGCATCGATCGCGTCGTTCTTGCCGCGCTTGACGTAGCCCTTGATATATTGCGGCGGCATCAGCAGCACCGCGTGCCCCAAGCCGCGCAACAGCCGCGCCCAGTGATGCGAGGCGCCGCACGCCTCGATGCCGATCTGCGTCGGCGGCAGCTGGGCAAAGAATTTCTCGACCTCGCTGCGCCGCAGCTGCCGCCGCAATACCGGCTTCTCGTTCTCGTCAACTCCATGAATCTGAAAGACATGTTTGGACGTATCCAAACCAATCCTGATAATTGTCATTCGGACGGCTCTCCTGGCTGCGTTGTCACACAATCACAGCTTGGCACATTCGATGCCGTCGGGGGCCGTCCACACCAACAGAGCTTGAGCCCTGTGCTGTCCACCAGCAGGTGGACCGGTTCGCTGCCTGGTCGTGGTCGCGACACCGGCAATGTCTCGCCCCGTCGGCTGATCGTCGAATGGTCGGGCGCTGCGAGATCAAGACGGTCATTGGCAAGCCCGGCATGACAAGCTAATCATCGTCCGACTGCAGCGACTTAGCCGGCCACAGCCTGACATAGCGGCAATACGGGCGGCGGCGGTGAGTCAATCAGGGGTCAGGATTGCTTGCCCACGACCTGGCGCCCTTGGGCTGTGTTTTCGCGCTTTCGATTATGACGGCACATGAGTACCCCCCACGATCACCATTTCATCCCTGCGTTCTACCTCGGCCAGTGGTGTTCTCGCCAACGACTTCCACGCTCGATCGAGTATTCGGTCAAACATAGCAATCCATCGCGAAGCCCGTCGGCCGTAGGGCGACTGGCCAGCGCGACCTTTACGCATTCCCGGAATTACCACCGGACCAAGCGCGCAATTCATCGAGCGGAGGTTTTTCGACTATGCCGATCGCCTTGCGTCGGATGCACTCTTCAGATGCACCTCCTCCGGGGACAATCGGTGGACATCCGGAAACGCGAGCGCATGGTCGAGGTTCTTTCCATCGGCGTGCACCTTCGCCATCCTGACGCGATCCTGAACCAAAGCGCAGCCGCGCGGGCCATATGGGCCAGCCATGGCGAAGAACCGCAACGACAGCACGAACTCATCAGGCAGCCGGGCGACCCAGCTACTTTCGATGAACACATTGCCAATATCGACCCACTTGTACCGGTCAAGGTGTAGAGGTCAACGCCATCATCAAGATGCCAGATAACGAGATCGTCTGCGATCACGTCAATCGTATGAGATGGGATGTCATTGATATTGCGGCGTCGTCGCACGGTCTTCTAACGTCCGATCGGCCCGTAGTCATATCAGCGCTCAAACAGCCTTGGGGATCGATCACGATGCCCATCTCGCCGACAAAACTATTCGTCGCGGTCAATGACGTGCAGACATTGAACTTCTTGAGGACCCGGAGGCCGCGCGACATCGTAGGTCCGACCAACACACAGCTTGTCGAGCGAGCGCGTCGGTACGTTTGGGCGCATGATCTGTCGCAGACAGCCTTCATCAGCAAGCACATGGGAAAGAAGCTCGAACCGGTGCCGTTCTTCCCCTCAACCTCGGCAGATCCTGCCGATCCCCGCTTTTGCGGGATAGGGCGGCTGCCTCCGTCACGGGGTGCCGGACGATCCCGCTGCACCCCCGAGCTACGGAAGCGCTGATCGCGTCAGAACGGAGTTCGGCCCGACAAGGCGCGGGCGGACTTGATATAAAGCGAACGGGCGCCTCGCGCGAGGTTTTCCTGGCTTGTCGTCTTTGGTGGGTTTATAAGGATATTATTATTATTTCTCAATAAGATAGACAAAGACGACATTATTTCACCGGGTTTGTCGTCTTTGGCGGGTTGTCGTTCCTTGACGGCCATTGAAATTGTTAAGCGACCGACGCCAGCGCGTCGTGAGGGACCCGCCTGAAGACCTGAATGATCCTGAAACCCCCAGGGGGACGCAGCCCGAGCGCGAGACGACGAAGGCACGCTCGGGAACTGTAAGCTGGCAACTACTTCGCGATACTCTGAGCCCTCGGAACATGCCGGAAGGTCACAAGGTAGAACTCAATGGCGCAGCAGAAATTCACTTTCTTTGAGCGGCGTGCGATCTGGGAAGCGCACGGCAACGTTTGTGCGCCTATTGCGGTGACCCTTGTCCTTCGCACAGTTGGAATTTGATCACACTTGCCCGAGGCCCTTGCTCGAGATGACGAACTGTGCAACTGAATTCCGGAAAACAGGGCTTGTCCGCGGAGTTCAGTCTCCACGGCTACGAGAACCTTCAGCCCAGCTGCCGAAGGTTAATGCGCGTAAGCTCGCCGAACCATTTCCAGCGGGCTGAACTGGCGATCGAACTTGGTGTTGCCCGTCGGATTAGGATCAGGATCGAGGCGTTGATCGAGCGCTTCAAAAGGCAGATCAAAGAGACAAGTCCGTTTCGCCATCACCAGCTGGCGCACCAGCTCGCGCCCCATCCCCGAGCCGCCGCCGGTGACAACCGCGATCCTGCCCGCGAACTCCTTCATGTGTGCTCCCTCCCTGGGTATCGAGCACGCGCTGTTCGAACGCACAGCCTGCGCCGAGGGACCCGGCCAGCTGCTGAGCGGCTCTGACTACGCGCTGCCACGCGCCGATGGCTGCCGCCGGCCGACGTGACGCTCGCCGACCAACCGGCGACGGTCAACCCTCGGCGTCAAGGGCGCGGGCCAAGCCGGCGTATCGCCGCGCCGTCGACCATATGTATTCCCTTTTGCCTTGACGAAATACGAGCATTCCTTTGAACCTACATTACGAGCCGAACTCGAAGAGCATCGCGTTGTGAGGGTAGACGCCCACTCCACATCTTGGACATTCGATGGCGCCGCATTCCGTCTGGTTCCGAGCCTGTTTCGGCATTGCTCTGGTTTCTGATTAACCGCTAGAGTAATACGTAACTGAACGAAGTACAA
>ERZ1370068.8100-contig-698_pt1 | contig 29887 bp, 44 predicted proteins | sample MGYA00561227_ERZ1370068 | MGnify/ENA primary metagenome ERZ1370068 (study PRJEB38410, sample SAMEA6850437) | metagenome | study: Metagenomic assessment of the ecological functions of the soil: analysis of the soil microbiota associated with the...
TCAGTGTTTACTGAAAAAGTTACCCAAGTGACCAGAGCTGAGGTGGCAAACAGAATCTGGAACATGCCGGCTGTCTCAGGCTCATTCAGACGACAGATCGTTATGAGTTGCCACTTCGTGAGCGTCAAAGTCGCAAACATCCTCCGGAACAAATGTCACATACGGCAACACAGAGCGCTTGTTGTTTCTTCCCAGCATGTTAGGCTTCAGCGGAGCGCCCGATCCAGTTGGGTATTATGGATTCTCACTCTCCATGCCATCGAGCATTTGACTGCCGCACTGCAGCTGAGCGAGGAGGCAAAAGCCCGGCCGCATCGAGCGAGGTTCGGCGGCAGAACGGCCTGAAACGTAATGCCATCTTCGGCATCACGAGCGCTGATCGAGCGGCGAAGAAGCTGTAATAGCGGGCGTCGTACCGGATTAGGGGTTACGGGTTAACACTAGCTTCTGGGGAGCGATCTCGATGGTCGGCCTGATCTCGCGGTCGTACGTATCGTTTATGTCGTCGAGCGACGACGCTTCCCGCTTCATGTTACGCGTCAGCGTTTGAAGGCGGGTGGCGGCGATCTCGCAGAGGACGGCGAGGTTGCCCGACGCCGCCGCGCGAATCAGCACGCCAAACTCCGATCGCCGGAAGGAACCGGGCGGCACGACGATCGCCCGCAGTAATACGGGAAGTCCCGCTGGCGCGATCGAAGGTAACAAAGCGCGCGAATCTCGCCGACTGGGGGAAACAGAGGTCACCGTGATCCGCCCGGCAGCCAGCGACGCCAAGCCCGCGTCGATCTCGACGCTGATCGAGGCTGTCTCAATTCTTCGCCGCGACAGATGGGCAAATGCGACCGCCCAGTTACTTCCAGCGAACGCGGTTGTCGATCGACAGACTGACAGGCCGTTGTCCTGCGGAATCAGCCTGAGGGGTAACGCAATGTCCGCGGCGAGACTGTCTCGATAACCGGAGTGGCCGCCACTGCAGGCAACGCAGTACTGGACGCGGCTGGACATCGATATTGGGAGCAGGATAAAGCGATAGCGGTCAACTGCCGAATCGGCGCGGCTCCTTCGGATGGAAATACAGATACGTCCACGACTTCACCCGGGGGTCGAAGCGAAGGCGGCGGGTACTAACCGTTTCGACGAACGACGGTGGTTTCAACGCCGAGGAGACATCCTCACGCTGGTGGTTCCGGCGCGACGTCGCTGAAGCTGCGTGACGACGATATGACCGCGGCCGGTTCGATGTTGGTCGACGTAACTGGCTGGTATTGCCGGCGATACTTTTGAATGCGACGGGCATGATGTCCGCCCGCGAGAAATACGTCGTCCGCTGGCCAGCCGAGCGGCGCCTGTCCACCTTCGTCTCAGACCGATCGCTGCATCCAACGCCGAATTGCAGCCGATCGGTCTCTGTCACGCAGTGGCCGCCGATGCATCAGGTGCCGCCCGACGCGCTCATCGAACGACTCGAGAGCGTCAGGCTGTTGTCAGATATCTGTTCGAGCCGAAGAACAACGTTGCTGTCTCAAGCGACGTGAGTGTTACGGCGGCGCCTCGAGCGCCAGCACGATGGATGGGTTACGGTCGCCAGTGGAATGCTTCGCTCGACGCCCTCGACGACACGAGGTCGTCGGCACTGGGTGACGGCTGATCGTGGCTATCGGGTGAATCCCGATTTAATCGGTGCAGGCCGATATCGGCCGCGCGATTTAAATATCCGGCCAGTACACGACCGCCAGCGCTCGGCGCCTGATTGCCGGTGGCTACGTGATGAGTAGCTGGTTGTCGGCAAAAGGTAGATGCGACGGCCACGACCACTATCGCCTGTCCGAGCGCGATCTGCCAGCAGCCGTTCGCCTTCGCGATAAAGGCCGATCCCGACGACGTAGAGAAACATCGTGGCCATCGTCTGGTAGTCAGACGGGCTAGTCGGTACGTCGGTGAGCAGATTAGCAGTTCAAACGGAACCGCATCACGACGAGGCGCTCAGCCAGGATGCCGCGACGTCGGCGGACGATAACGCTGATCGCCAGTCGGCCTCAACAGCGCCCGTTGCCTCGAGCAAGCCGAGCTGGGCAGCAGATGAGTGTCGAGTGCCGATCCAGCGACATTCGTTTCGCCATCGATGTTGCGACCAAATCGCCAGTAGAGTTCGATTGACGAGTGTCGATTTCGCGACACGCCGCTCTGGCGACGGTGAGCCTGGCGACGACTCTTCGCCTTATCAGCCAGCACGCGGCTGGTGCCCACCCTGATTACCTCGCAGTTTCAAGATCTGACTCGACCGTGATCCGCGCCGTTCATTTCATTTCACAGCGTTTGTCGCCGTTGTCGACGTAGAACCGTCCGGGCGCGGTCGACTTTGAAGCTCATGCGTGAGCATGTGATTGTCGTACGATGCCGACAATGGAGCGTCGCAGACGAAGCGTTGCCGTCATGGGAATCCGCTCGAGGCTGCGCTGTCGCCGACATCGATGGCTGCGCGGCCGGGTGGGATCGCCGCCAGAACGTTACACTCGTCGCCGGCAAAGAATCTTACAGATTCAAACAGCGCAGGCCGCGCCTCGGATCGAGCTGGATGGCTACCGCGGGCGTTCACGCCATGATTACCTTCACGCGGAGTGAGGATGACTACACCAGCGTGAGGCAATTACTGAGCTGCCGAGCATAGCCGCGCGAGCTCTCATGATGTCCGTCCAGTTATGACGCTGGTCGGAGATGTTTGGATGCCATATATGCTGGCGACGTTTCCGGTGTCGGCGATGTTGCAGGCAGGTGCCGCGGATCATCGCCCGGTCGCCGATACCTGTCGGGTAGCAAATTCTGACGAGCGCACAGTGGCCGGCGGGCTCCGCGACTTCATCCATGTTGCCTCGCCACATCTCTGATTGCTCCCCCATGATCGCCGGCTTCCGACTGACGAGGTTCGACATCTGTAATGGCGCGCAGTGCCGCTGGCTGGCCAACATTACCGCGTTGTGAGTTCCGCGCCTGACCTGATGACGCTGATTCACGGACGAGCTAATTCTCGCCGGCTTCTCAAGGATTGAGCCATGACTCTCGGCGTAGAATAGACGAGAACACAGGTAGCACTAAAGACATCCTCCTTTTAGTCTGCCAAGGAAGTCTGACCGCCACGACAAGGTCCGGAGATGAAGCGCAATAACACGAGCGGGAACACAGTTGAGCTCGCCGCTTCTGGCGCTGCCATGCTTCGTGCAAGCGTACGGCATTGCACCGCGCGATCGCTGCCAGCGATCTGCACAACATCTCACCAGGACTGACGCCGTCCACACCCGTCCGGGCTTCGGCGAGTCCTGAAGCAGCATTATCTGTGCCTGCGATCTGCTGGAGCGTCTCACTCGGCAGCGCAATTTCTGTGTTGCCGCTGGCCTTTCTGACGATCGTCGGTCGCGATACTGCCAGCAGACGACGACAGATCGAGCGCGTCGGAAGATCGTCCTGATACCTTCGGCTGCGGTCTCGGTTGCAGCCATAAATTCCGGGAATGTCACTGATTGATCGCCGCACAGAGAAACTGAGTTGACACCGTGATGTCGCCTGTTAGGTCAACAGTTGTCGCAGACCAACGCGCGTCGAAATATTACGTCGTATCTACGCAAAGCTGGTGAGGTCGGCCGGTGAGGCTGCGAGATGAGGCCCGCTAAACACTCCCCGGCGATTACCGGTGCCGCTACGCGGTGGTGTCGTCAGAGACGCGAATTTCGCTCAGGACGTCATGAACTGGTCGACCTCTGACATCGCGGCGGCCAGCGAGAGGCGGCGTTACTGATGCGATCGTAGTTCCAATGCGCCTGATCAGCGCAGAGACGCGCCGCATCGCGGGCATGCTGATCGGTCGTGGGATGTGGCTCGGTAAAGCAGCAGCTACATGTCCATCTGAAATAAAAATAGCGACGTTGCAGTGAGCACGGTCGCCAGACGCGCGTCGGGATGCGCCGACGCCCGCAACACGTCCGGCACCGAGCCGTACGTCTGCTGGTCGTAGAGCAGCCTGAACTCCGCGCCTCCAGCGGTTTCGGCAGTTCCTCGGCGACCATCAGCAGGCCGGTGGTGAATGCGTAGCCCGCACGCGCGAGACCGGAAATCACTGACCGCCTGCGGCAGTTGTTCCTCCATCTGATCAACCGCTTCGCGGCGCCCAGCGGACCCACAGTACGGCATAATCCGGCGAGAACGCCCGCCGCACCCAACGCCAGCGACGCTGTAAAAAGATGTCGATCACAAACGCCGCCGGTCGTTGCGAGGGTGCCTGCCGGCGAGCAGCAACGGTGCCAGCCGTGACGCGCAAACCGGAGTCCGCAACCGTGTGGCCTGGACAGGGTCAGAGCAGGGTCTGATCGCGCGAGCGCCGCGTCCAGAACTCTTCTACCGCGCTCCGCGTGCTCGTCCTTCTTCGTCAGATCGGTCTGGGCGTGCCGATCCGTGCAGCTCGGCGCCGCCAGCCGTCGCCGCAGCTTCTTTGCGCGGTAGCTTCCGGGCGCACGATGAACGCCCAGTAGAAGCCTGCAGGATGATGGTCGCGCACAAAGACGAGGGCCAGGGCTACGATGCATGATTCCTCTGTGGCCACGGCTTCCCCGTGCTCTCGGACACCATGTCCACGGCAGCTGGATGCCGAGCGACGGCGAGCCGGTCGCAGCACTTCGGACGATCCCCGTCGCCCGGAAGTCCGCACACTTTTTCCGTCTCGTCGGAGGCCTCCGCGTTCGAACAGGAAGATGTCCGCAGCGAGACCACGTCGCCCTCCATGCCCCACCCTCGGTGATGAGTCACCCGGCGCGTGCCATCCGGAGCCGGGTCACTGATGATCAGGTTGACCGCCGAGGCGATCTGCTGGCGCACCGCCCGCTGCAATATTGAGGCTGGCCATGGCCACCATCGTGTCGGCGGTACAGCGCGTCGCGCGGGCTGTTCGCGTGGATGGTCGTCAGGCCGCCGTCGTGGCCGGTGTTCATGGCCTGCAGCATGTCGAGCGCCTCTTCGCCGCGGACCTCGCCGACGATGATGCGGTCGGGCCGCATGCGGAGGGCGTTGATGACCAGATCGCGCTGCTTGACCGCGCCCTTGCCCTCGATGTTCGGCGGCCGCGTCTCGAGGCGCACGACGTGGCGCTGGCGCAGCATCAGCTCGGCGGCGTCCTCGATCGTGACGACCGCGCTCGGTCGGCCGATGAAGCCGCGACAGCACGTTGAGCAGCGTCGTCTTGCCGGCGCCGGTGCCGCCCGAAACGATGATGTTGAGCGCGGCCACGACGGCCGCCGGCGAGGAAGTCGAGCATGGCGGCTGGCGTGAGCGCTTCCGTCGCTGATCAGACACCGCGCCAGACATCCGTCGGCAAACGGCGAATCGGAGTGCCGGGCCATCGAGCGAGCCGGCGGGATGATCGCGTTGACGCGCGAGCCGTCGGCCGAGCCGGGCATCCACCATCGGGCTTCGATTCGTCGATGCGACCGAGCTCACGATCCGCCGATGACTGAGCAGGTGGCGGTTAAATTCTGAACACGAGTCTACTGTTGTCACGATTTTGTTAATCGTAGCGGTTGACAGATTCTTAAACGTGCTGAAGCCGAATGCCGACGACGCTCCAGCGGCGTCGTCCTCCCAGCCGATCATGTCGGGCGATGCAGCCTGATCCGCAGCCTCTTCGCGATTACGTGTCGATTCAGGAGCCCTGGATGCGGCTCTGATAAACTCGATTACGCCACTGCCAGGGCCGCAAAGAACATGTTCTAGCCGACTACGCCGGACGAATAATCGTTAACCTGTTTCGCCGGTATCGCGCCGCCAGCGTGGTTGTCGAGCACGAGCGGGAAAGCCCGACGTTGAGCGCCCGATGCCAGGCGATCGCCCGATCTCGCGCGATAGGCTCCCATCACCCATTTTCCGTCGCTGACGACGCACGACGCTGCGGTCCCTACTGCCGAGGTTTCGCCGCCGCACCGGACAGTTCTCCAGACAACCACGACGTCGCGAGAAGTGGAACCCGTTGATGAGCACGTCGAAGGCCGCGGCACAGGATCGACGGGACGTCCAGTTCGATGTGTAATCCGAGAGTGCCAAAGATCGAGGCCGCCCGCTGACGCGACCGTCCGCTGATGAACGCCTCAGGCATCAGCGACCGACGCGCCCAGCCTGGCGCCGACAGTGCCGGTGATCAGCAGCGAAGGCGGATCTCCAGATTGCGGTGATCGTTCGCCGCTGAAAGGACAAACACGACCGTCGCCGGCGCCATCACACGACGATGGCAGCAGGCGGCTGATGTTCCGTGATTACGGTGACTCGACAGCGTTATCGCCTCGAGCACGACCGGATCGAGACGAAAGCCATGCGCCTGAGCGGATGCCGGCGCTGATCAGGCATAATACGGTACGGCCGCCGTCCGCGCGACGAGATGATTTCGATCGTTCAGCCGGCTGCAGCCAATCTGGCAATACGGCGGCCGCTCGCGTGAAGGTCTGAGCTGATCATCGTGTCACCGATGGTCAGCTGCCGCTGTCGGATCCGGATCAACACTGATTGAGTTATCTGCCGCGTTACGATGAAGAGCCTGACGATCTGGGCTTTGGCGACGCAGCGCCGCCCTCCCACACGCTCGCACGCCGTGCCCGGAGGGACCCGTGCCTCGATCGTCAACATCGTGGGCCTGTTCATCGAAAACGCTGCCGGTTCGAGCGGCACGCTGACCAGCTATCCGGTGCTGTCCGGACCGACCGCGGGAAGCTGACGGCCCAGTCGTCGTTTCTGGAAGGCCATCACCCTGGTTCGGTGACGCAGTTGAGCATGAACGTTTACGTAGTCGGCGCTGCCAATCGTCAACTCGAAGAGCTGATCCACGCCGAGCGGCGCCGCACCACCGTCGCTTCCCATCGACGCCTTGTCAGGCGCTCGCCACGCAGCCGGCCCTTCAGGCGGACGTCGTGGTCGTCGACCTGCGCGATCGGTCCGGCGGTGCCCGCCGGCGTCGCGCTGCTCTAGCGCCAGCAACCGACGCTGGGCGTCGTCATCGTGGCGTCGTCTGCTCGATCCGGTCACTGATGCTCGAAGCGATGCGCGTCGGGCGTCACCGAGTTCGTCACCGAGCCGGTGTCGGCCGCAGCGAGCTCGCCGCTGCGATCGACCGCGTGATGGCGCAGCAGCCGCTGCGCGACCCGGGCCAGGTCGTGGCGCTTTCGTCGGCGGCAAGGGCGGCGTGGGCACGACGACGCTGGCCGTGAACGTCGCGACCGCCATCGCCAGAATCCGCGCCGTCGTCGACGCTGCTGATCGACCTGCACGTGGCACGCGGCGACGCCGCGCTGTTTGTCGGCGCCGAACCGCGGTTTTCGGTCGCCGATGCGCTCGAGAACATCCAGCGGCTGGACGATTCGTTCCTGCGATCGCTGGTCGGCCGACGAAGTTCGGCCTCGATCTGCTGGCTTCGTCCGGACCGCGGCATGGTGGGACCTGTGGACGTCCGCGCCAGTGCGAAGCCTGATCGACTGCGCCGCCCGCGCACTACCCTGTGCGTCGTGCTCGACGTGCCGCGCTCGGATCCGTCGATGCTCGACGCTCTCGAGCTCGGCGACGACGATCGTCGTTGTCGCGAACCAGGAACTGTCGACGGTGCGCGGCGCGAGCCGCATGGCGGCCGCCCTGCGCCAGCGGTATGGCAGGGATCGCGTGACGGTCGTCGTCAGCCGCGTACGACTCAGTCGCCGAAATCGGACGGAAGGAGATGGAACGCGTGATGGGCGGGCCTATCGCGCAGGTGTTTCCGAGCGACTATCGCCTGGCGCTCGGGGCGCTCAACGTCGGGCGCCCGCTCGTGCTCGACAACCACAACAAGCTGGCGGCGTCGCTTCGCGAGCATTCGCACGCGGGCTGACCACGAGTTCGCAGCGCCGAACCGGCGCGGATGAACCCGAGCGGCCCGGCGGCCTGTTCGGCCGGTTCAGAGACACGTAGTCGGCATCAGAGGAGAGACATCGGATGAATTCCATCCTTGCGCGTGCCACCCGGCGGCAGTGGCAGGATGCTCGCAATCGCGACTATCAGGAGCTGAAGGCCCGCATCCACCAGGAGCTCCTGAATCGCCTGAACCTCGAGCGGCTGAACCGCATGGCGCGCGAGGAGGCCGAGCCGCAGATCCGCGATCTGATCGTCGAGCATGATCGGCAACGAGACGCGGACGACGCCGCTCAGCCTGGTGGAGCGCGAGAGCCTGGTCGTCGACGTCCTGAACGAGCTGTTCGGCCTCGGCCCGCTCGAGGCGCTGCTGCGCGATCCGGACATCTCCGACATCCTGGTCAACCGCGTTCGATCAGGTCTACATCGAGCGGAACGGCCGGCTCGAGCCGACCGAGATCGTGTTCAAGGACGACCGCCACCTGCTCCAGATCATCGAGCGCATCGTGAGCTCGGTCGGGCGGCGCGATCGACGAGTCGAGCCCGATGGTGGACGCCCGGCTCGCGGACGGCTCGCGCGTCAACGCCATCATCCCGCCGCTCGCGCTCGACGGGCCCGGCGCTGTCGATTCGGCGGTTCCGCACCGACGCGGCTCGGCGCCGGGACCTGGTCGAACGCGAGACGCTCAGCCAGCCGATGCTCGACTTCCTGCAGGCCGCCGTCGCCAGCCGCCTCAACATCATCGTCTCGGGCGGCACCGGCGCCGGCAAGACGACGCTGCTGAACGTGCTGTCCGGCTTCATCTCCGACTCCGAGCGCGTCGTCACGATCGAGGACGCCGCCGAGCTGCTGCTGCGGCAGCGCCACGTGGTGCGCCTCGAGACGCGGCCGCCGAACATCGAAGGCAAGGGCGCGGTCCGCCAGCGCGATCTCGTGGTCAACGCCCTGCGTATGCGGCCCGACCGCATCATCGTCGGCGAGGTCCGCGGCGAAGAGGCGCTCGACATGCTGCAGGCCATGAACACCGGCCACGACGGCGGCCTGACGACCATCCACGCCAACAGCGCCGCGCGACGCGCTGTACCGGCTCGACACGATGGTCGCGATGGCCAGCCTCAATATCCCGGAGCGGGCGGTCCGCCAGCAGATCGCGTCGGCCATCAACCTGATCATCCAGGTGACGCGGCTGTCGGACGGCACGCGCAAGGTGACCGGCGATCACCGAGGTCACCGGCATGGAAGGCGAGATGGTCTCGATGCAGGACATCTTCCTGTTCGAGCGCACCGAGCCTCGGCCGCGACGGCAAAGTGTGCGGACGACTTCCGGGCGACCGGGATCCGTCCGAAGTGCAGCGAGCGGCTTGCCTCGCTCGGCATCCAGCTGCCGGTGGACATGTTCGAGCACAGGAAAGCCGTGGCCTGAGAGGGATCATGCTCATCGTCGCCCTGACCTTCGTCTTGTGCGCGGCCATCATCCTGGGCTCTACTGGACGTTCGTCGTGCGCCCGGAACGCCCGCCGCGCGAACGCTGCGACGGCGACGCTGGCCCCGAGGATCGAGGCACCGCCCAGCACCGATCTGACGAAGAAGGACGCGCCGCGTGAGCGCGCTGAAAGATTCTGGACGCGGCGCTGGCGCGATCGGGCCACCTGCTCGACTCCTGTCAGACAGCACGGTGGCGAACTCCGGCTTGCGCGTCACGGCTGGCGCCGTGCTTCGCCGGCGTGGCTCCCTTGCGACGCGTGACGTTCGCCGTGCTCGAGCATCTTCACAGCGTCGCTGGCGTTGGGCGCGGCGGCGGCGCGTTCTCGCGGGATCGTTGCCGCATCCGTGGGTCCGCCGGGCGGCCGCGAAGCGGTTGAGTCAGATTGGAGGAACAACTGCCGCAGGCGGTCGAGACGATTGCCGGTCTCGCTGCGTGCGGGCCACGCGTTCACCACCGGCCTGCCTCGATGGTCGCCGAGGAAGCTGCCGAAACCGCTGGGCGCGGAGTTCAGGCTGCTCTACGACCAGCAGACGTACGGAAACCGGTGCCGGACGTGTCTGCGGGAGTTCGCTGACGCGCGTGCCGCTGCTTGACGCGCGAATCTTTGTCACGGCCGTGCTCACGCAACGGGAGACGGGCGGCAACCTGGCGGAGGTGCTCGACAAGCTCGCGTCGCTGGTTCGCGAACGATTCCAGGTCCGGCGTCAGGTCCGCGTGCTGAGCGCGCACGGTCGGATCACCGGATGGACGCTGGCGCTGCTGCCTCCTGCCCTGGCTGTCGTGCTGTTCGTGATCGCACCGAGCCACATCCGCGTCCTGATTGACGACCCGCTCGGCCGCATGCTCACGGCCGCGGCGGTCGGTCTGCAGCTGGTCGGCACGGTTGCCATTCGCCGCATCGTCAACGTGGAATTCTGATCGACATCAATGCCTACTTCTCTCATGTTCACGCTGGTCGCCGTTTTCGCCACGGTGGCACTGTTGTCAGGGTCGGTGGTTTCGCTGGTGTTCACGCAAACGTCTCCCTGAGCGGAAGCGTCTGCGGCGCCTGACGACACCGCGTGTCGAAGCGGCGCCGGTGAGTATTCAGATCACCGAAGTGCCCAGCGAGGGCCTCAGACGCATTTCGAGCGTCCTCCCGAACTCGCCGGCCGACCTCACCAGCTTGCGTAGACGGCTGGCGGCGGCGGGATACGACGAGTACGGCGCAGCGGTCTGGTATTCAGCCGCGCGACTGGGTCTGCCGGTCGCTTCTTGGTGTGACTCCCATTCTCGCCCTGGGCATTTCCGACGGTTGGGTGCTCGGTTTCACAAGCGCGGCGATCGGCATCGTGATTCCGGATTTGTGGCTGAGCCAGAAGACCGCGAAACATCGAAAGGCCATCCAGGACGGTCTGCCCGATGCGCTCGATCTGATCGTCGTCTGCATCGAGGCCGGATCGAGTCTCGACCAGGCGATCGTCAAGGCCAGCGGCGAACTGGAAATTGCGCTTGCCGGTGATCGCGAAGGAATTCAAGACGCTCTCCAGCCAGATCCGTGCAGGCAAGCCCCGGATGGATGCCTTCAGGGACCTCGCCAAGCGGACAGGTGTGGACGACGTCAAGTCCCTGGTGGGGATGTTGATACAGACCGGATCGCTTTGGCACCAGCATCGCGCAGGGCCTGAGGACGCATGCCGACACCTTGCGCACGAAGCGCCGGCAGCGCGCCGAGGAGCGGGCCGGGACCATCGGGGTCAAGCTGGTGTTCCCGCTCGTGTTGTGCCTGATGCCGGCGCTCTACGTCGCGTCTCGGACCCGTCATCGTGGCGTTCTATCGGAACTTTCTAGCAGCGGAACTACGAACAAGGAGGATGTCTTGGAGTGCTACCACAACTGCCTGGCTCGTCGCATTAGCCGTGTTCGTCGTCCTGTACGTGATGCGCCGAAAGTCGCGGCTCAATCGCGAAGCCGGCGAGAACTAGGCTCGTCCGTGAATCGCGTCGTCAGGTCCGGGGCGGGGCCTCTGTTGCCTGCTGGTGTAGGTGGCCTGAGCGGCTGCTGTGCACCGCGATGCCAGCATGCAGGCTCGAACCGGTTCGTCAAGTCGGGAAGCCGGCGGTCGAGATTGGGAAGCCAATCAAGGTGGCGAAGGCGGCAAGGGTGGAGAAGGATCTCGCGGAGCCCACCGCCACGCGCCCGGCGAAGGTGCGCCCTGCGTCGAACCTGCTGCCGACCGTCGAGAGCACCGACCGGGCGCTGTCCGCGGCGCTGCTGCGGCCTGGCGATCGCGCCGACGCCGGAGCGCACACGGCGCTGTCGCCGACCGCTACCGCGCGCTGGGGATCCTTGATATGGCGCACGAGCACCATCTCCGCGCGTCGCAGATCGACCGGACGGACGCGTCTGCCTATGAAGGGCTCGCGCGCGACCTGGCGCGACTGGGGGATTTCCGCAACTCGGCATGGCCGATGCCTCGCGCGCGGTGTATTACGCCCGGCGTCCGGCGCTCCAGCGCCACAACACGCTGGGGAACTGGTGCTGGCCGCCGTTGGCCACGGCGATGAGGCGCGCCGCGAGTACGAACGAGCCATCCAGCTCGATCCGGGCGCGGCCTACGCGCTGGAGCAACCTCTGCTTATCTGTCGTTCTTCGCCGGCGACGCCTGCCCAGGCCGTGGCCGAGTGCCGAACGGCGCTCTCAGTCGATCCACCGCTGGCGGCCGCCCGCAACACGCTCGCGTCGCTCGGCCGGCGCGACGCGCGCGAACGCGTCCCGTGACGAGCCGCACTTGCCGGCTGCCGCTCGCATCGGTCGTCGGCGCGGCCACTCGCTCGCCACAGCGGTCTCCGTGTCGGCAGCGCATCGGCGCTCCAGCGTGGCCTCAGTCGGCCACGACCGTGAAGATCACGTCTCCCGCTCGGCCGCATGGGCACTTCGGGCAAAGTCCGCATCGTCGCGCAGCAGTTCATACCGCGCCTGAGACGACGCTCAAGCCGATCCGCTTCTACGTCGACAACGTGCTGCTCGGCGTTGACAGCGACGGTCCGCCCTACGCCGTGGAGTGGACTGGACGAGAACCCGCACGAACGGCGCGAGATCGCGGTCGAGGCCGAAGACGAGCTCGGCCAGATCGTGCGCGACGCGGTCGAGCTGAAGCCGTTCGAGATCGTCGAAGAGACCGGGCACCAGCCGCGTGCTGCTCGAAGCGAGCGTCTACGACAAGGCCGGGAAGTTCGTCAGCGGGCTGGCGCGTTCGCAGTTTCACCGTCACCGAGGACGGCGTGCGCAGGAAATCGACCTCGTCAATCAGGAGACTCTGCCGGCGACGTTCGCGCTGCTCATCGACAGCAGCCAGAGCATGTCGCGCCGGATCGACTTCGTTCGCGACGCGGCGACGCGCTTCATTCAGTATCTGCGGCCCGAAGGATCAGGTGCTCGTCGGCCGCCCTTTCAGCCGGCTGGGCGTCGCTGACCGGGCCCGACGGGCGACCGAAAGACCATCATCGAGGGCCGTCGGACACGTCGGATCGCGCCGGCGGCACGGCGATTCTCGACAGCCTCGTCGAAGTGGCGGGGAAGCTGCCGACCACGCAGAGCCGGTGCGCAATCGTACCGCTCACCGACGGCTACGACGAGAACAGCGTCACGACGCCAGAGGAGGCGCTGGCTGGCGGTCAAGGCGGCGCGGGTCACCGTCACGTCGTCGGCATCGGCGGGATCGCGGGCATCTCGCTGAAGGGCGAACGGCTGCTGAAGCGGATCGCGCTCGAGACGGGCGGCCAGGTGTTCTTCCCGCGCGAAGAGGACATCGTCGCCGTGCACGCGCGCCTCGCCGAGGACGCGCAGAACCGGTATCTCGTCACGTACACGCCGAGCAATCAGGTTGCCGACGGCGCCTGGCGATCGGTGAAGGTGACTGGCCGGACCCCGGCTACAAGGTGCGCACGCGCGACGGTTATCTCGCGCCGAAGCCGCCGCCGGTTCATCCAGAGCTCGAGTTCACTCATCACCGATGCCGATGCAGCGGTTCGTCGATTTGAGCGCCGACGACCTCGTCGTCGTCGAGGACGGCGTCGAGCAGAAGATCGACGCATTTCACGAGCCGGTCGGCGCCCGTGGTCCATCGTGCTCGGCGCTCGACGAGAGCGGCAGCATGCGGCGGAGCGCCGCCGCTGTCGTGGAGGCCGCGCACGAGTTCGTCGACGCTCTGAGACCCGAAGACAGCCTGGCGCCGATGCTGTTCGCCGACCAGGTGTTCTTCGAGCACGACCTGACGAAGGATCGCGAGGCGGCGCGCAAGGCCATCGACGGCATATCTGGCCAACGGCGGCACGGCACTCTACGACGCGCTGTCGGACGCTCTCGTTCGATTGAAGCGCGTCGAAGGGCGGCGCGCGATGTCGTCATCCTCACCGACGGCCGCGACGAAAACAACCCCGGCACCGGTCCCGGCAGCGTTCGCAATCTCGACGACGTTCTCGCCCTGGCCAAGGAGACGGATGCAGCGATCCATTCGATTGGTCTGGGAACGAAGGTGGACAAGGCGCCGCTCGAGCGTTTGGCGCTCCTGTCCGGCGGACGAGACGTATTTCCCGGTCGATGTCGTCGGGACTCAGGATCAGCATCGCCGCATCGTCGAGAACCTGCGCCGGCGCTACGTTGTGAGTTACACGTCGACCAACATCGCGAGAGACGGCGGGTGGCGCGATGTACAGATTCGGCCGCGGTCGCCGGATATCGTCGTCACGAGCCGAGGCGGGGCATTTCGCGCCGGAACACTAGCGTGGGGATGTCGAGTCTTTTCGAGCGTTGATGAAGTCCACCAGCCACCACGGGCGATCGGGGTTCGTCCGAAACGGACGAACACGCCACCCGTGCGCTTTCGACGCCCCCAGACGAAGTCGTGGACGACGATCTCGGCATCTGGCTGTTTCCATCCGAGGAGCCGCCGGTCGAGGAGAGCGCGGCCCTGCCGGCCGGTCAGCCGGCGCCTGTTGTGCCCTGTTCCCTGCTCCTTGCTCCCTGTGCTCCCTGTATCGCTGCTCCGATGTCCAGCCGCGTCCGGGCATCGCGTTGCCTGCAGTGGCGGCCACTCCGGTTGTCGAGACAGTCTCGCCGCCGGACATTGCGTTACCCCTCGAGCTGATTCCGCAGGGACGGCTGAAGGCCCCGGCTCTGTCGATCGCCGATCTGATCGACAACCACGTTCGTCTGGAATGGCACGAGGCAGTCGCGATTGCCCTGCATCTGTGCGGCGTGATGTCGAAGGAACCCGGGGCGAATGTGCAGCGTTCGCTCGTCGAGCCATGGAACGTCGAGATCACGGAACGCCGGGCGAGGTTCATGTGCTGCCGGGCGGATCGAGCGGTGACCCTCTGGTCAAGCAGGTCGGCAGGGTCCTGCGCGCGCTGTTGCAGGATTCGATCGCGCCGGCGGAACTCCGGCTGGTTGCCTCGCAGGCGTCGTTCGACGTGCCGTTCTATTCGTCGGTGGACGAGAGCTGTCGGCCGCGCTCCGGCGTTTCGATCGGGACGGCAGTGCTGACGCGCGATTCGCGCGGCGTTCAATCGCGGCGTCGAGAGCCAAAATTTTCCGCCCATGCACCGCGAATCGGCTCCGCCGCTGATCCGCCCACTGCAGACCGCACCGCACGCACCAGCTCAAGCGGCCGCCTGTCAAAACGGCGCCGCCTTCTCGTACCCTCTGAAAAGCGGGAAAAGCGATCGTCGCTCGACGGCATATCTCGCAGGCGGCGCGGCCGCGGTGGTAGTCGTTGCGACCGCCGGGTTTCTCCTGTGCCCGGGTTGCGGGCGGATCCGAGCTCCGGCCGCTCGAATCGAGATCGCTCCCAAGCAGGTCGTGACGCCGCCACGCCCGTCTCAGCCTGCCGTGCAGAGCGAGACCGAGTCCGCCCAGCGTCCTCCCGCGTCAGCCCCCATCTACACACGAAACGCCCGCTGGCCATACCGCACCCCCAGCTTCTCGCCGCTCGTCGAGCGCTCGTGGCGTGCCGGAACGCGAGAGCCTGGCGCTGCCCCCGCGTATTTCAGAGCCCGTTCAGCGAACGCCTGCCGCGGGCGACTCCTTCGATGCGGCCGAACGCCGCGCCGCCCGCGCTCCTCGCCGAGGGCGCACGGGGAAGGCGGCGGTCATCTTCGACGGCATCCGTGATGAAGAATCGATCACGCAACTGGATCCCGGACGCTCCACGCCCGAAGCCCTCGCCGCATTTCAGACGAGCAAGCGCCTGTTGTTGCCGGCCATGGCCAGGCAGGTACACCAGGAGGCCCGGGTTGCGTACGCCGGCGACTTTTCAATGACGCTCACGAAGGTGAGCGGGCTCTCGTGCTGTTGCGCGACGCCGATATCGATCCGTCCGAATCAGGCCTGAACGGCGACGTGGCGGACCTGATGACGCTGGCCACCTCGGCTCGTGCGCTCGAGGGTCGCGAATCTATTCGAGCGCCGACCGCGATGTGACGACCGCCGCGCGCCCAATCGGTCGGCGGTTGTCCACCGCGTCTCTGTCTGGCAAGTCACCCCTTGACGGGTCGCCTCGAACTGGTTGTGGGTCGGACGGGCGAGGTCGAGACGGTGAAACTGGACACGCCGGTGAATGGCTACCACGATCACGCGATCGTCAGCGCAGCAAAGGCCTGGCACTACCGGCCGGGGCTCAGGAAGGAGCCGCCCCGTGCGGTACCGCATGATCATGTCGATCACCCTTCCCGATTTCTAACTGCGGTCACCGGGCCAGCGGGACGTCCGCACGCTGGCCTGGGAGATCGTCGCCCCGGATAAGTAATCCAGACTCGAATAGAGAATCTCCGCGGCCGTCACGGAACACCGCCACGTCCGCCCTGCCGTCTCCATCGTAATCGCCCGGGACCGGGACGTCGTTGCCGGCGCCCGACGTTGCCAGTGTGACCTGCTTGGACGACATGCTGGACAACTTCGCCAGCCACATGCCGGTGGACGGCTGGTAGACCGCCGCGTCGGTGATACCGTCGCCGTCGTAGTCTGCCGGGACAGGGACGCTCGTCGCGTCTCCGAGAACAAACGTGGCGCTGGTGGCGAAGTCCGTACTCGAGAACAGGATTCTCCACTGTCCCGTCGCGGGCTGGTAGACCGCAGGATCCACCTTGCCGTCGCCGTCGTAGTCCCCGGAACCGCGACACCCCTTCCGCGCCCCATGTCACCGTGGTCTCAGCCAGGAAGTCGGCGCTCGACTTGAGGATCTGCCAGCGGCCTGTCGAGGGCGAGTAGGTCGCCACGTCTGTCTTGCCGTCGCCATCAGTAGTCGCCCGGCACAGGCACACCATCATCGTCTCTCGTGAAGAGATCGAGGTGCGACGCGTCGCTTGATTTCTCGATCGACCACGCACGGGTCGACGGCTGGTAGAACGCGACGTCAACCTTGTGATCGCCGTCGTAGTCGCCAGGGACGGGCACATCCCCGCTGGCGGCTGAACGGACAACCAGGGTCGCGGCTTTGCCGGTGCTCGAGTTCAGGATCTGCCATTGTCCTGTCGACGGACGGTAAGTGGCGAGATCGGTCTTTCCGTCGCCGTCGTCAGTCGCCGACGGTCGTTCTCGCCGGCTGTGCCGTCGCCGCGGCTGTCTGGCCCGGGACAACCGATGCGGCCTGGGCCTGGAGCCAGGGCCAATGGCGCGGCCGAGGGCGCGGACGCAGGCGCGTTCAACGATAGTCAGATCCTGACTCGTCGTTGTTCTACCGGTGACGGCCACGTTGGTAAACACCCCTCTCCCCGTTGCAGAGGGTTTGTGACTCGTCACCGCCAGCCCAACGTAAACCCTCGTCGGCATCGTGATCGTCTGCGTCCCGATCCGCGTCCACGTGGTGCCGTCGGCCGAGTAGTAAGCGCTCAGCGAATTGCCGCTCCGGGAGACTCGGACCCACTCCGGCGCGAGGGCCGCCGTTCCGGTGATGCTCCCGCTCGAGCCTCCTCGTGTAGCGCGCCACTGAAAGACCGTCCCGTTCGAGGGTGTTACGGCGGCCATCGCATGAGGGGTTGCCGGTCAGATCCTGGCGAATCATCACTCCAGCCTTCGACCAGGGATCCTGGTTCTGCACGTTGCTGACGCGAGCCACGATTTGCCCATCGCCGTCGATAGGTTGATACACGAAGCGGAACTGGTCGCTCGTGCCCCAGATGTCAGCGCCGCCTCCCATGACGGTGAAGGTTCCGGACGAAGACGTGTAGGTGACTTGTCCGACAGCCGCCGGGTTGCCAACGTCCTGGGACAACCACGGCGCCGGCAGCGTGTTGCCAACGGAGAACGTAATGGAGTTGCTGGCGACGTTATTGACGGTCACGGTGACAGGGCCGGTCGTCGCCCCACTGGGCATGGGCACGACGATGGAGCTGGTGCTCCAGCTCGTTGGCGTTGCCGCCGTGCCGTTGAATCCGGACGGCGCTGGTTCCTGCGTCGCGCCGAAATTCGACCCGGTGATCGTTACGGCCGTGCCGATCGACCCGGATGTCGGCGAGAGACTGGTGATGTTCGGTCCCTGAGTCGAGGTAACCGTGAAGGTTGCCGCATTGCTCGGCCAGGCTGTTCACCGTCACAACGACGGGACCCGCTGGTCGCTCCACCGGGTACGGGCGCGACGATGCGGCTGGCGGTCCAGCTGCTCGGCGTGGCCACAGTGCCGTGGAACCTGATGCTGCTTGTTCCCTGCGTCGCGCCAAAATTTGCACCGTTGATGGTGACAGCGGTACCGACGCTTCCCGACGTCGGAGAAAGACTCACAATACTTGGCGCTCCCGGCTGGGTGGAAGTCGGCCGATACTTCCGCCGAGAACGGACTCGTCAATCCGGCCGTGTTTACAGCCTGCGCGGCGAAAAAGTAGCGGGCACCCGTCGCCAGCGAGACCGACCATGTGGTGACGTTTCCGACGTTCACACTCGTCGTTGTAATTTCTTGAACTCGTCCCGTAGGAGATGATGTAGCTGGCGATGTTTGGTTCGGGATTTACGATCCCAGGCGAGATTGACGGTGGCTGCCTGCAGCTGCGAAGAGCACAGCATTAAAAGAAACGCCATCGCCGCCGGAATCCACGTTTGTGTACGATGCGCTCAGCGCACGGGCGACCGATAGCATTCAGCCTGTCTCCCTAGCTGTGACGCACACCCACCGTCCACGCGTGATGCGGCGAATTAGAATTGGATGAGCGACTTGCTCGATGTGACCTTGAGCAAGACTCATTCCGTGAATTCAGTCAGTGCGCGCGATCAACTCGGCCCTTTCCGTGTTGTCCTGGAGAAAACGAGTCGGAGCGGTCTCTGCCGCGCAGCGTGTTTGCGCGTGCGATCGACGACATGCTGCGACTGCGTAGGGTTGTAATGGATCCGAGTGAGCGGAACTCAGCGGTGAGATGAAGGAGTGATTCTTACGCAGCGATGGTGAAGGAACTGCTGATCCGTTCCCGCGCCGCTGCGCTCGAGCCGGCCGCTTCACTGCTCAGGTGGTGCGACGCAGATTCGTAAACGGTGCTCCCCGGTTTCAGATCGGCGCTCAGTTGTCCGGGCCGCCAGCCATTCCCACAATTTGTCGCGCTCGAAGAACACCTGACCGTCAGCGGAATTGCCTCGAACTCCGCCATCGATTCGAACACGCGAGCCACGCCGAACGTAATCGGCTTCGCCGCGAGAATGGCGACCCGCTTATGGCCGATCTTCGGGGCGTTGTCGCCGATGGTCGCGATGAGCTCACGGAGATCGGAGAGTCGTGGCGTTGATTCGGCAGTCGAGAAATCGCAGAAGGTATCGAGGCCGGGCGTCGAACGCCGGATCGTTGATCCAGCCGAGCATCGGCTTCCACCCGCTCGGCCTGCGTCGTCACGCCGGTGGCGACGACAAAAGCATGCGGGCCTCGGAGTCGATGCGCGTGAATCATCGGCATGGTCGTTCCGCCGACAGATGCCACAGGGGAGAACGCATCGCGGCGTGGCCGCCGCGATGCGTGAACGAGCGGCAGCTCAGCTATTTGAAGTCTTTAACGCCTCTGTGATCGATGCGGGCGGTCGTCTTCGTCTTGCCCGTCTCAACCGTTCCGTCCTTGCACGTCGCGCTGGTCGTGTCGGGCGTCACGGCTTTCTTGACCGATTGGCGGCCTTTTCGTGCCGAGTCGCCGTTTCCCTTCGCGGCGTCCTCGGCCACCTGGCCGCGTCTTCTTGGCACCCTTGGCGACGGCTTTCCCGGCGTGTTCCCCGGCCTCGCCCGCCGACTTCGCCGCTTCCTTGGTTTCCTGCCCCCGCCTTTTTCGCCTCATCGGTTCGTTGTCGTACTGGGCGAACGCAGTTGCAGCGATTCCGAACGCCAACAAACAGGCAATCGCCGAATGCTTGAGCAAATTCTGGCGCATATTTCCTCCGGCCGTAGCTGCTTCAACATCCGTTCCGTGATATTTCACAATCGTAATCAGCCCAGAACCCAGGCAGGCCAGGGGTCAGGAAGGGGGCGCTGGACCAGGGGCGAGAAACAGGGTTATCGTGGGGTGGTAGGGGGACCCGTGAATATTGGCCGAGCTGCTTTTGCGCTCTTATTCTCGCTGCGACCGCGGTTCCGGCGTCGGCTCAGCAGGCCGCCGCAGGCCGCATCAAGATCGCGTCGGGCTCGGCCTTTATCGTGCGCGGAGCGCGCGTCGATTCCCGCGCAGGCCGGACAACTCGTGTTCGAGGCGGACGCGCTGAGAACCGGCGCGGACGGCCGGCCTGGCGTCACCCTCAAGGATGACACCGCGGGTCTCCATCGGTCCGGGCAGCGAGATGCGGGTGGACAAAGTTCGTCTACGCACCTGCCGAGGGCCACCTGGCCCTCGTACTCAACGTCGTTCGAGGTGTGATGGCCTACGTCTCGGGACGCATCATGCAAGCTCTCGCCCGATTCGATTCGTCTTGAAACACCGGCAGCGGTCGTGGCGCGTGCGCGGCACGACGCTGGCACTGCGCGTCGTGCCTGAATGAACCGATCGCGACCATTCACGATTCTGATCGCGACGCTGGCCGCCGTCACCGCTGTTGGCTGCGGACAGAAACGCGTGGCGCCATCCGCTACGCCCGGGGCAGGCCCAGGTCGTCCTGCTTCCGGATCCCGGCGGCGCCGTTGGCCATGCAACAGTGACGAACTCCGCCGGGACGGCCGAGCTGGATGTCGGGCGCGCATCCGTCACGGCTTCTCCGGGGCAGCCTCCCGCGGGTCACGATCTTGAGCGAAGCCGACGTGACCCGGCTCTTTGGCGACCTCCTGTCCACGCTTCCGCCGCCGCCGGAGCAGTTCCTCTTATATTTCCGGTTCGAGTCGGACGAGCTGACCGATCAAAGCCGCGCGCTTTTTCCGAGGATTCTGGCAGCTCTCAGGAATCGCCCCTTTCCGGACCTGGCCGTCGTCGGTCATACCGACACGACCGGCTCCGGCTTTGCCAGCAATATCGAGCTCGGCCTCAAGCGCGCCAACGCGATTCGTGCTCTGCTGCTGGCGGCGGGTGTCAACGCCAACGTGATCGAAGTCACGTCGCATGGCAAAGCCGACCTGCTGATTAAGACCGCCGACGGCGTTCTGGAACCGCGCAACAGACGGGTGGAAATCACGATCAGATGAACGTTCAGCACCGCCGGACGCTCCTGCTGTGCGGTTTGCTGCCGGCGCTGGTTGTCGCCTTGTTGTCGCTGTACCGGCCCTCCTTTCTCGAGAATCAGGAGTTCGGCGCGTATGACACCCTGGTGCGCAACGCGCCGACCCGTCCGCCCAGCGGCCGCATCGCAATCGTCGACGTCGACGAGAACAGTCTGGCGGCGGTCGGCCAGTGGTCCTGGCGCCGCGATGTCGTCGGCAACCTGATCGCGCGGATCCGCGAGCTCGGTGCCGCGACAATCGCGTTGGACATCGTTTTTGCGGAGTCGGACCGCTACGGGGCGACGCCTCGACCGACGAAGCGATGGCGAGCGTCCTTCGTCCCGGCCGCGTGGTGCTTGGCTACGCGCTGACGTTCGACAGCCCCGCGACTCCGTCGAGCGCCTGCGTTCAGCACCCGCTCGGGCTGGCGGTCATTCGGCGGGACGATGAGCGCGGCTCGGATCCGTTCTTTCAGGCCTCGGGGGTCGTGTGCAGCCTGCCGCTCCTGACCCGGGCGGCGGGCGCGTCCGGATTCCTGAACGCGGCGCCGGACCCGGATGGTTTGCTGAGGCGTGTTCCGCTGCTCGCGGCTTTCAACGGACAGGTGTATCCAGGTCTCGCGCTCGCGGCCGTTCTCGCGGCGAAGAAGACGCGCGACGTGAGCCTGCGCGTGATCAACGTGAACACGGCCTCGCTCGCGATCGACAGGGAGAGCCTCCTGGTCGATGGGAAAAGCAATCTGCTTCTGCGTTATCGAGGCGCCAAACGCACGTTCCCGCACGCATCAGCCGCCGACGTGCTGAGCGGCCGGACGCCGGCCGCCGCCTTCACGGACAAGATCGTTTTCGTTGGCACGACGGCGCTCGGCACAGCGCGAAGTCGTTTCGACGCCGCTGGACACGCTCTTTGCGGGCGTGGAAGTGCAGGCCACGGTGGCCGACAATCTCCTGCAACTCGACTACATTCACCGCTCCCGAGTACGGCGTCGCCGTCGAGACGCTGGGCGTGCTGGCGTTCGGCATCATCGCTTCGCTGGTCGTCTCGCGGTTCGGCCTGGTCTGGGGGCGCCGCAGGAGCGGCCGTATGCCTGGCTGTCGTGTGGGGCGGCACCGGCGCGTTGATGTCCACCCGGGGCATATTTGTCTCGCCCCTGTTCCCAACGCTCGGTCTGATCGCCTCGTTCGGCACCATCGGGACGGCGCGGTATATCCTGGAGCATCACCGGGCCGACCGGGAGGGGCACGACAAGGTCATGTCGCAGCGTCTGATGGTTCAGACGTTGTTGTCACTGACGGAAGTCAGGGACGTCGAAACGGGCCGCCATTCGCGCCGGACGCAGGAATACGCCCGCGTGCTCGCCACCCGGCTCGCCACGAACCCGGAGTTCCGCGCCTACCTCACGCCCGAGCGAATCGATCTGCTGGCGAGCCTCGCGCCACTGCACGACATCGGCAAGGTCGGCGTGCCCGATCGGCTCCTGAACAAGGCCGGCCTGCTCACGGCAGAGGAGACGGTTGAGATGCGGAAGCATCCTGGCCACGGCCGAGACGTCATCGAGCACGCGGAGCGAGACGTCGGTTCCTCCGACGATGCGATTCTGGCGATGGCGAAGGACATCGTCTACACGCATCATGAGAAATGGGACGGGTCCGGATACCCGGAAGGACTCCGCGGCCCGGCGATTCCCATCGCAGGCAGGCTGATGGCCGTTGTCGGATAGCACGACGCCGTCACGACGCGGCGCGCCTATCGGAATCCCGATGACCCACGACGAGGCCGTCGAGTTCATTTCCGGGGGCAGGGGCACGCATTTCGACCCGGCAGTTGTGGACGCGTTTGTCGAGGTTGCTGCCGTCCTCGAGCGCGTATCGAACGAAGGGCGCCTGCGCGCCCAGTAGTCCCGTCAAAGAACCAACCATAAGTAGTTCGAACAGTGCAGGTTACGGTCAATCGACCGGGCAGGCCGCCTTTGGGCTTGTTCTGTGAGCGACACTAAGGTATTGTATAAGACAATAAGGACGCTGATGGACGTGGTCTGAGGTCGCTGGGTATGAAATGTGGCGAGGAACATCACATGGACATGATGCCGAACGAGTGCGGCGGACTCCGCCGAACTATCTGGCCGTGAGCGCCGGAGAGACGACCGCTATGCGGGGCCGTCCGATGGCTACCGCGTGGACATCATCGAAATGCCGCTGAGCATCTTCGATCTCAGCCGTGGCGGCTGTTTCGTCAACTCCAGTCTCGAGCAGGAACCTGGTGTGACGTTCACGATGAAGATCGATCTGCCGCGCGTGGGCTGGGTCACACTGCGCGCCGAGACGCTGTACGCGCGAGCCGGATACGGCTTCGCCGTGCGTTTCATCGACGTGGACGAGGCCACGGCCGCCCGGCTGGAGCAGGGGCTCGAGGATCTGTTCGACCGCGTGCTTTAGCGCTGCCACGACATCGCATGCGTCACTCGCTGATTCTTCCGCTCGCCGCGATTCCCAACATCGACGTCGCGTCCGATCGTTTTTCGCACGAGCTTCAACGGCGCCCGGCCCACGGCCGGGCGTCCCTCCGTCCGCGCAGCCAGCGCGTGCGGATGCTCGGTTCCGGCTACCGGGTGGTGATCGACGGAAACCCGGCCGCTCTTCGTGAACCTGTCGCTGTCGGGCGCGCAGCTGCGCGGTTCGGTGCGCGTCCTCCCGGACCAGCCGGCCGTCGTCGAAGATCGGCTGGCCTCAGGACGACCTGCCGTGCACGGCCCTGGCGCGCGTGCGGTGGGTGCAGTTCGGAACCGGATTCGCTGACGGAATCCGGTCTTTACCGGGTAGGCCTCGCCTTCGAGACGTGGGACGTGCGCAGTCTCCGGGACATCATGCGCCACCTCGATGCGGACGAGCGGATCCGCTGATCCGGCAGTGCAGGCCTTCGGGCCTGCCGGACCTGAAGGTCCGCACCACATCCGAATGAAAACGCGCTAAATACGTCGGTCGAGCGCGGCCCGATCCCACCCGCCCAGCGTCGCGGCCTGGTCGCATGTGCTCCCGATAAACGCCCGCAGCGCTCTGGTCAGGGGACGCAGCCGTCCTGACCGCATCGTAGGGAGCAGCGAACTCGCCGAGGCTCGCGGTGATAGTAGGCCGCGTCCGGCTGCACGTGCGCTTCGCTGAGGCCGGCCGGTTGCGGGACGGCGTAGGCGTAGAACACGGCCTCGGGCATCGGATCCCCGCCCGGCCAGAATCCGACGCTGATGACTTCGTGCGAGCGCGCGTCGCGCATGAACGCCGGGCCTTCGCGTGGCGGCGCCGGTTTGCCGAGAAACGGCGTGACCGCCAGATCGAAGCTCCCCAGAAGAAATGCACCGGGCTGCATTTGCCGACGAACCCGCAGCGCCGACCCCGTGAAGATACGGGCGACCTCGCCAGATCACGCGCCACCAGCGATCTACCCACACCGGATCGTAGGACTGGTGAGCGGTGTCTTGCTCGAACCTGATGGGCGACGGGATTTCCGACCGGCATCGGCCAGATCTTCACCGGCAGCCCCATGCCTGTCCAGCGTCGCCATCACGTCGCGATAGAAATCCGCGACCGTGCGCGGCCGCAGCGCGCAGCGTCGCGCACCGCGCCGTCCGAGCGCACGGATGCGCGAGCTCGTGGTCGACGAAGTCGAACTCCATCGTGAACGGTGCGATCGCCGTGCGGAAGCGTCCGCGTCGCGAGAGCCGTGCGGCGTGACCTGCGAACGCGATGCCACCAGCAGTGATTGAGCGGCGGCGCCTGGGCCAGCGCCACCTTGCCGACGACCTGGGTCCACATGTGCAGGGTGGCGTAGGTGTCTTTCCACTCGCCGTATGGAAGCGCCGGCCAGCACCTGTTCGGGCATGGCAGTCATGATACCGGACCGTCCGCGCTCGGCGTAAGATGAGGCCACGGAGGCGCGGTATGGATCGGGGCGTGCGCGCACATCAGCGCGGTTGGCACGGTCAAGCATCCGAAAAAGCTGGTCTGCGAGGAATGCGTCAAGACCGGCGACGACTGGGTGCACCTGCGCACGTGCCAGCAGTGCGGGGCGACACTCTGTTGTGACTCGTCGCCCAACCGGCACGCCACCAAGCATGCGCGCGGCGTCGGGCACCCGGTGGTGGCCTCCGCGCAGCCCCACGAACGCTGGCTCGTACTGCTACGTTGACGACGACGCTCACGGAGTATTAGCGGCGTTCTGAACGCGGCGTCGGTTCCGGCGGGCCCCGGGCTACGTTCGACGTGGGCGCCATTCCAGTCGTATAATCCCCGCCCGACCGGCACCTGAACGGGACGTTGAGACCACCCCCTGAACGGAGCCCGGCTCATGAAACTCGGCGACGCTCGCGTGTTTTCGGTTTCGACGTTTTCGAGCGACACCGCGCCCCGGGCCTCGACACCCGGTTGACCGCTGGGTGCTCGGGCGCATCCGGTCGTCGGTCCCCTCTGGCGCGCCTTCGATTCGTGCTCTGGGACGGCTTCGAGCTGCCGCACGCCGGGGACGCGCCGGTCGGCACCATCGTCTTCAGAAACCGGCGTGCGTTGTTCAGCTGGGTGTGGAACCCAGACCTGAACTTCGGCGAAGCCTACATGTTTGGCGCTGTCGATCTGCAAGGCGACCTCGTGGCGATGCTCTGCGAGATCTATCGCACGCTCCGGCGCTCGAGGCAGGAACGTCGCCCGTCCGGCAGGCCGCGAACGACGAGCACGCCGCCCGTGAAAACGTTCACCGCCACTACGACCTCGGCAACGATTTCTACCGCCTCTGGCTGGATCGCGAGCTGGTCTATACGTGCGCGTACTTCCCGTCGCCGGAAGACACGCTCGAGGACGCGCAGATCGCCAAGATGGATCTCGTGTGCCGCAAGCTGCAGTCTGAAAGCCGGGCGAACGCGTCGTCGAAGCCGGGCTGCGGCTGGGGATCGCTGGCGCTGTTCATGGCCAGGCAGTACGGCGTGTCGGTCCGGGCGTTCAATGTGTCTTCCGAGCAGATCGCCTACGCGCGATCTCGCGCGAAAGACGACGGGACTCGCCGGCCGCGTCGAGTTCGTCGAGGACGACTACCGGAACGTGCAGCGGCGATGCATGACGTGTTCGTGTCGGTCGGCATGCTCGAGCACGTAGGGCCTGGCTGACTACGAGGCGTTCGGCCGCGTCATCGAGCGGTCGCTCGACCGACGCCGGCCGCGGGCTGCTGCATTTCATCGGCCGGAACCAGCCGGCGCGCGCTCAATCCGTGGATCCGCAAGCGCATTTTCCCGGGCGCCTACCCGCCGGCGCTGCCGCGAGGTATTCGAACGCGTGCTCGAGCCCTGGAATCTCGTCGGTGCTCGACGTCGAGAATCTGCGGCTCGCACTACGCGTCAACGCTCGACCACTGGCGCCAGCGGTTCGACGGCGGCGTCAGACGAGGTGGCGCGCATGTTCGACGAGACGTTCGTCCGGGCCTGGCGGCTGTATCTCGCTGGCTCGCAGGCCGCGTTCACCACCGGCACGATGCAGTTGTTCCAGGTGCTCTTCGCGCGCGGCGCCAGCAACGCGATTCCGTGGACGCGCAGCTCCTCGACAGGCGGTCGAGGACGGACGGTGAGGTCGCGTGAGTGATACCGCGTGTGATGCCCTGATCGTCGGCGGGGACCGGCGGGCTCGACCTGCGCCCGCGCCCTTCGCCTGGCCGGGCTCGACGTCCTGGTGCTCGATGCCGCTGTCTTTCCACGCGACAAGGTGTGCGCCGGATGGATCACGCCCCAGGTCGTGACGTCGCTTGATCTCGACGTCGACGAATATCGCAAAGGACGCACGTTTCAGCCGATTTCCGGATTTCGAGTCGGCCTGATCGGCGGCGGTGACGATACGGAGACGAATGACGGACGCCAGGTCAGTTTCGGCATCCGGCGCTGCGAGTTCGATCATTACCTGCTCGAGCGATCCGGAGCCCGCGTGAATGCGGGCACGCCGGTTACCAGTCTCCGCCGGGACGGGGACCACTGGATCGTCAACGAAAGCATCCGCACACCGCTCGTGATTGGTGCCGGCGGTCATTTCTGTCCGGTCGCCCGGGCAGTCAACGGACCGATGACCGCGCCCGGAGTATCGGTGGTCGCGGCCCAGGAAGCCGAGTTCCTCGTGGACTCGGCTGACTGTCGCGTCAGCGGCGAAGCACCCGAGCTGTACTTCTGCCGCGACTTCAAGGGCTACGGGTGGTGCTTCCGAAGGGAGATACCTGAACATTGGCCTGGGCCGTCTGGATCGCAAATCCCTGCCCAGGGCGACGGCCGCCTTTCTCGCCTTTCTGACCGCCTCCGGCCGGTTGCGCGCGTCAGATCGCTCCCCGATGGCGCGGGCACGCGTATGCCATCTACAACACGCCGCACCGCCGCGTGGTCGATTCCGGCGTGGTCTTGATCGGTGACGCCGCCGCGCTCGCCTATGCGCAGAGCGGCGAAGGTATCCGTCCCGCGGTCGAATCAGGGCTGATGGCCGCCGTAGCCATCGTGAACGCCGGCCATCAGTACTCTGAGCGAGCGGCTCCAGCCATGCGCGCACGGTCTGCGCGCCCGCTTCGGAACCGGCGACCTGTCGAGCGCGTTCTCGAAAGCCATGCCCGAGGGAGTCGGGGCGGCATTGGCCCGTCGCCTGCTCGCGGCGCCCGCGTTCGTCCGTCACGTCGTGCTCGACCGGTGGTTCCTGCACCGGCACCAGCCGGCGCTCGAGATGATCGTCGATATCGGCGATAATGAAACGATAAGCGGAGGCATGCATATGAAGCGGCAGATGGGCTGGCGTCTGGGCACTCGCTGGAATGTTGCTGGGCGGCGTCTCGGCGTCCGCACACCATTCCTTCGCCGCGGAGTTCGACATCAACAAGCCGGTGACGCTTGCGGGGACCGTGACGAAGATCGAGTGGGTGAACCCGCACGTCTACGTGTACCTCGACGTGAAGGATGCGAGCGGGAAGGTGACGCCGTGGTCGCTGTCCAGCCTCGGCCCGGCCGCCGCGCGCGCGCCGGCGTGACGCGCGCGAACTTCGGCCAGGGCCAGACCGTGACCGTGCTCGCGTATCACGCGAAGGACGGCTCGAACTTCGGCTTCATGCGCCGCATGACGTTCGCCGACGGCCACAGCATCGAGCTCTGGCTGGGCGACGACGCGGCGAAGCAGTAGGAGCGAGGCATGCGTAAGATGATCCCGGTGGCTTCAGCGACGTCAGTGCGTCACTCACGGCGGCCGCGCTGTTTCTCGCGGGCGCCCATCACGGCGGCGCAGACAGCGCCGGCGACACCGCGGACGGCCGACGGCAAGGTCGATCTCAACGGCATCTGGGGCGTGGCGCCGCTGCCGCCCGCCGTCAAACCCGGTGAGTCCGTTCGCTGGCTGCTGCCGCTCAAGGGTGTGAATCCCGAGGGCACCGACGTCTTCAAGGGCCTCGACCGCTGGCAGGTCGACGCTCGGCGCGCGCCGCGCCGAACAAGCCGGAGTACAAGCCGGAGCTGGCTCGCGAAGGTGAAGGACCTTTCGGACAAGCAGGGCGTGCTCGATCCGGCGTTCTACTGCAAGCCGCAGGGCGTGCCCCGCATGGGACCGCCAGCCCAGATCGTTCAGACACCGGGCCAGGTCGTGTTCCTTTACGGCGCATCGAACCTGTTCCGCGTGATTCCGACCGACGGCCGACCGCACCGCGCTGACGCCGATCCCTCATACATGGGCGATTCGATCGGCCGCTTCGAAGGCGACACGCTCGTCGTGGACGTCACCAACTTCAACGACGATACGTGGCTCGGCAGTGACGGCTACTTCCACTCAGAGAACATGCACGTCGTCGAACGCCTCACGCGCAAGGGTGATGTGATCACCTACACGGCGACGGTGGAGGATCCCGAGGTCCTCGCGAAGCCTTGGACGATGACCGCGCGCGATCTCAAGCGGTCGGCCAGCCAGTCCGACGCGCTGCTGGAGGCGCCGCCGTGCGTCGAACACGACGCGCCGCACATCGTCACGCTGGACCATCACTAGTCCCTGGGACTTGGGACTTGGTGCTTGGTCCGTCCCAAGTCCATGGTCCGTCCCAGGTCCTCGGTCCGTCCTGGTCCTCGGTCCTTCGGTACGTCAGCTTCTGCAGGCCTAATGTTGGCATTCCCCGTGCGAGCGATCCGCGCATGGGTGTCTATCGATTCGAGGACCTGCGGGTGTGGCAAGCCGCGAAGCTGCAATGCGATCGCGTCGGAGCCCTCATCGTTCGGGATGCGTTTCAGCGGGATCGGGCGCTGTCGGCGCAGATGAATGCGGCTGCGCTTTCGGTGATGTTCAACATCAGCGAGGGTTTCTGCGACGTCTCGACAAGGGAGACGATGCAGTTTCTGCGATATGCGTTTGCCTCGAACGGTGAGGTGAAGGCCGCGTCATATGCGGCCGATGGGCGGAAACACCTAACCGGTTCAGAAACCTCCGAGCTCCTCGAAGCGAACGAGAGCATCGCCAGAATGCTCCGACGCTGGCAATCAGGCTCGAGACCCGCCTGCCGGAGGGTAAACGAGCGGCGCTAGTTGCTGATGCCGATGGAAGTCGATCAAGGGGACTGTGGAATCAAGGGACCGCGGACCTTAGGACCTTGGACAAATGCAGGACCTCGGACCAAGCACGGACCAAGAACGAAGAACCAAGTACCCAAGGACCGGGCTAGAGCTAACCCTCAATCCGATCCAGGCGGTCGTGGGCGCGCCGGGCGCGTAGGGCGTCGCGTAGACGAGCGGGAACTCGCCGCCGATGGGCGGGAGCGGGCGGGCGATGAAATTGCCGGTGCTGGTGAAGCCGGTTGGTCCCAAGCTGGGCGGCGAGCAATACGTAACTGAACGAAGTACGCCA
>ERZ1370068.9793-contig-8545_pt1 | contig 29887 bp, 27 predicted proteins | sample MGYA00561227_ERZ1370068 | MGnify/ENA primary metagenome ERZ1370068 (study PRJEB38410, sample SAMEA6850437) | metagenome | study: Metagenomic assessment of the ecological functions of the soil: analysis of the soil microbiota associated with the...
GGAGCCGACGAGCGCGGCCGCGATGCAGCTCCGGCCAGCCGGTCTGTCTCGACGTCGGCGGCGAGTTCTTCGGAGACCGGCCGGTCGCGAGATCGGGCGTGCGGGCCGACGACGTGGGGCTCGAGCTGCGAGAGGTCGATCCTCGACGAGCTCGTCGTAGAAGCGTCCGTGGGGTGCCGCAGCGCCTCGGCGATCCGCGGTCACGAGGTGGGCGCGGTTGTTCGCGGCGAGTCGGGCTAGACGTCCGCCCGCTCGGTCGCCGCGGAGGTGGGATCGTCCATGCGCTCGTCGAAGGGGAAGATCGAGCGTGGTCGCGCCGTGCTCGGCGCCCATGTTGCAGATCGTGCCCTTGCCGGTGCGCTGATCGACGTCGCGCCGGGGCCGAAGTACTCGACGATCGCGTCCGTGCCGCCCTTGACGGTGAGGATGCTGCGCAGACCTAGAGGATCACGTCCTTCGGCGACGTCCAGCCGTCAGCTTGCCGGTGAGCTGCACGCCGATCAGCTTGGGCTGCTTGCACCTCCCAGGGCAGGCCGCGCCATGACGTCGACGGCGTCCGCGCCGCCGACGCCGATCGCGATCATGCCGAGGCCGCCCGCGTTGGGCGTGTGGGAGTCGGTGCCGATCATCAGCCCGCCGGGGAAGGCGTAGTTCTCGAGGACGACCTGGTGGATGATGCCCGCGCCCGGCTTCCAGAAGCCGATGCCGTACTTCTTCGACGCCGACTGCGAGGAAGTCGTAGACCTCCGTTGTTCGCTCGGTGCCGCTCGGTCAGTGTCCGTCGTCGGCGCCCGACGTGCGCGCGGATCAGGTGGTCGCAGTGCACGGTCGTGGGCACCGCCGACTGCGGGTCTGCCCGCCTGCGCGAACTGGAGGATGCGCCATCTGCGCCGGTCGCGTCCTGCATCGCGACCCGGTCCCACGCGAAGCCGGAGGGTGGCCTTGCGCCGCGCTCCCAGGTCTGGGCCGTCCAGTCGTGGACGTGACCGACCAGGACGCTTTTTCACTCCAGGGTTAGCGGGCGGTTCCACTCGCGCGGCGGGCCCGGGCGAGACAGCTCCGGCATCGACGTGTAGAGGGCGCGGATGGCGTCGATCATGGCAGGAGCTCCCCAAAGTAATCGCCTCTCCCGCCCAGTGGACGGGAGGCGCTCTCGACCGCGCCCACATGCTACTGCCCTCGACGCACGAGTGTCAAACCGGGGTCAGGCCTTGACGCCACATACACTTCACCCGGCAGACCCGGCCCTCGCCATCAGGCCAGGCGGCACGACAGCCTCGACGTCTTCGGGCGGACCTCCTCTACCACGTGATGCGCCCGCGGCAACCGCCGGGAAGCCGTTTTCCTCGATGCTCAGGACCGACGCCTGGTACCTCCATCCGCTCGCTGATATTAAACCCTTAAACCCGGGTCAGGCAACCGACTTTGGCTTTCTACGCCGGGGTCAAGCCCCGAGTTTAGCTTCTTGGTTTCTGCCCGCGGAACCGGCACGGGCCCTGCTAAGAAAGCATGGGGCGCCCACGCGTGTTCGGACCAGGACTCCTCTATCACGTCGTCGCCGCGGCAATCGCCGGGAAGCGGTATTCCTCGGTCACGGCGACTACGAGACCTACCTCCACCGCCTCGCCCTGTATCGGGCGCGATACGGCGTGACCCTGCACGCCTACTCGCTTGATGCCCAACCACGTCCATCCGTGCTCGGCACGGCCGAGGCGCCGCTCGACCGGTTCATACAGTGCCCCCAGCAGTCCTACACCCAGCGCTTTAACAGGCAATACGGCCTGGTGGGCCATGTGTTCCAAGGCCGATACAAGGCGCTCCTGTGCAGAGACGGACGAGTACCTCCTCACCCTCGTTCGATACGTCCACCAGAATCCCGTGCAGGCCGGCCTGGCGGCACGCGCGGAGGACTATCCCTACAGCGGTCACCGAGCGTATCTCCGCGGAGGGGCCACCGCGCTCGTCGGTCCGACCTGGTACTGAGCCTGGTCGGCGGCACGCGCGGCTATCTTCGGCTGATCGCGAGCGACACGATGGGGAGCGAGACGGGGGCGGCGAGTCCGGTGGCGCCCGCGCCCACGCAGACGGCGCTCGCGGTGGCGCTCTCGCTCCCTGGCCCGCGGGCTCCTCGTGGACGTCGAGTTCCTCCGTGGACCGGACCGGGGCCGCACAGCAAGCCGGGCGAGGGCGGTAGCCGCCTACGTCCTGGTCCGCCGCCTAGGATATCGCCTGACGGACGTGGCGGCCAGCGCTGAGTCGGAATATCGCGACGACGAGCTGCGCGGTGCGGGAACTCAGCGAATGGCTGCCTCAGGATGAGGGCACCGCGCGTCAGGTCGAGCAGCTGGTCGCGTCCTTGGAAACCAAAGTCGAGGCCTGACCCCGCACTTTGGTGTTTGGCGTGGCGTCAGGTGGATCGGGTGGTCGAGTCCTTGAAAGTCAAAGTCAAGGCCTGACCCCGCACTTTGGCGATGGAGCGGAGCTTGATGTCTTCGTAGCCGCGGATGCCGTCGGGGAGGCGGCGGCGAGCTCGAGCGCGGTCGCGTGGGCGTCGGACGCCGGCGGCGAGGCCCTCCATCACGACGTCGCGGTACCAGGGCACGAGGCGGCGCTCCTCGCGGCGGATGGCGGCGTAGCCGAACGGGTCGTACGGCGTCCCCGGAGCCGCCGGAACGCCCGCAGCGCCCGGAGCGCGTGCCGGAACCAGGGTCCGAGCCGCAGCTTCCGCTCGAGGCCTGAGCGCGCGGAGAAGCGGCGGGTGGAGATGCCACGATGACGCGGCGAGGCGCGGCGAAGAGCGCCCGCGTGCCCGCGTGAACGCCGGCTTCCAGGTGGAGCCGCGCCACCTCGTACTCGTCCTTGTACGCCATGAGCTTGTAGAGGTTCCGGATCACGGCGTGGGTCACCTCGGCGCGCCCGGGTGCCATCGCCGTCTCCCGCGCCGCCACCTGGAGGACGAACGCCACGTACCCCGCGGCGTACGCGCGCGTCCTGATAGTCGATCAGCTCCCCGACGCGGTGGGCGAGCATCCGCCGCGCGTCCGCGTCGAGGTGCGCGCAGCGGTCGAGCAGCGACACGTACGCGGTCGCGTCCTGGCCGGCGAGCCGCTCTAGCGCGGCGGCTCGCTCCGTCTCGAACGAGCGCGCCGGCGGGTCGACCAGCGCCCGCACCCGCTCCGGATCCGCCGCCCAGAGGCGCCCGTAGCGGAAGGCCTGCCGGTTCTGCTCGACCGCAACGCCGTTCAGCTCGATCGCTTGCTCGACCGCCGCGGCCGTCAGCGGCAGGAGCCCAGCCTGGTAGGCGACGCCCAGCACCAGCATGTTGGTGGCCATGTAGTCGCCGAAGAGGCCTTCGGCCAGCGCCCGCGCGTCCACGGCCACGTTGGCGGTGGCCTTCGTGTAGCGATCGATCTGCGCGCGAATGGCGGCGACGGGCGGCGCGAAGTTCACGTCGCGCACCATCTCCCCGCTCGGCAGGACGGACGCGTTCACCACCGCCACCGTGCGCGCGGGGTCGCAGCGGTCGAGGTTCACGCGCGTCCCGGCCGCGAGGAGGTCGAGCGCCAGGTAGAGATCGGCCCAGCCGAGCCCCACCTTGTTCGCGGCGAACTCCTGGTCCCGACGGGCGAGGATCAGGCTCGACAGGACGGGACCCCACTTCTGCGCCGCACCCCGGTCTGGTCGTAGCTCAGCACCTCCAGCCCATCGATGAGCGCCGCCCAGCCGAGGAGCGCGTTCATCGTGATGACGCCCGTCCCGCCGACGCCCGGGAGGTAGACGTGATACGGCCGCTCGAAAGCTCGAGCGCGGGTCGCGGGCTCCGGGACCGCATCGCCCGCGAGCGCGGGCGGCGCAGAACCGCCGGTACCCCGTGCCCGCCTCGGTCTCGACCGTCACGAAGGAGGGGCAGTCCCCGCCGAGGCACGAGAGGTCCTGGTTGCAGGACGAGGCGTGGACCCGTGTCTTGCGGGCCGAGCTCGGTCTCGACCCGGTGGAGCGACATGCAGTTGGTGAGCGCTCCGCAGTGGCCGCCAGCCCTCGCAGACCTCCTCGTTGATCACGACGAAGCGGTTCGCCGTCGGCAGCTGCTTCCGCTTCTGGCGGCGCCGGCGCTCGTTGGCGCACAGCCCGATCGTGGATCAGCACGGTCACGCCGGGTGTCGCCGCGAGCCCCGCAGCACCGCGTCCTGCCGCTCCACCACCTCCACGCGCGTTCCCGGCGAGCGCCGCGCCGCGATACACGCCAGGCTCCTTGGTCAGGACCACCGTCGCCCGCACGCCTTCCAGCTCGAGCATCCGCGTCAGCTCCGGGCACGGGCTTGCCGCCGACCATCTCCTGGGCGCCGGTGTTCGCGATGAACCCGTTGTAGAGGATCTTGAAGGTTATGTTGGCGCCGGCCGCCACGCAGAACCGGATGTTGAGGTACGACGAGTGGAACAGCGAGCCGTCCCCGACGTTCTGCACCATGTGCGGCCGGTCGGTGCTACGGCCCGAGCCCGATCCACGGCAGCCCCTCGCCGCCCAGCTGGGTCATCGACACGATGTGCCGCTCGGGCTGCTCGATGATCGAGGCGAACGAGGTGGCACCCGGGGCTGCCCCACGCCACCTCGCCGGGCAGGAGCCGCGTGCCCACGTTGTCGAGGGCACCCCGAGCGGTAGTTCGGCGTGCGGCCCGGATGGGTCTCGTGCGGGCGCGCGCACCGCCTGGATCGCGTCGAGGCGGCGCCGGATGCGCGCCGCCAGATCGGACCGACCCTCGGCCAGCCGGAGCAGGCGGGGGCCCAGGCGCTCCGCCACCAGGTCGGAGTCCATGCCGCCCTGGATCGGAAACATCGGCGCGCCCGTCTCGTCGGCCTTGCCGAGTACCCGGAGGCTCTGCGAGGCACCCCGGCGAGGGCCTCCTTCACCTGCCCTTCGAGGAAGCCGCGCTTCTCCTCGACCACCACGATCTCCCGGAGATCGCGCGCGAACTCGCGAATCGCCTCGGGGTCGAGAGGATAGATGAGCCCGACGCGCAGGAGCCGCACGCCGAGCGCGCGCAGCGCGGGCTCGTCGAGGCCGAGGTCCATGAGCGCCTGGCGAAGGTCCGCGTACGACTTGCCGGCCGTCACCAGGCCGAGGCGATCGCCCGGCGCGCCGAACTCGGCCCAGTTCAGGCTGTTCGCCCGCGCGTAGGCCAGCACGGCCCGGTGCCGCTCGTAGTAGAGCTGGCGCTCCGTCTCGATGTGTCAGCCCGGGAAGAACGTGAAGTCGGTCGACTTCCGGAACGGCTTCCCGTCGATCACGAGCTCCGGCACCACGATCCCGGGGTCGTCCGCGGAGACATGCACTGGTCTGGCCGCCGTCCGCGAGCTGCCCGACGAGCTTCATCGCGACCCAGCAGCCCGAGAAGCGCGACAGCGCGATGGCGTGGAGCCCCAGCGTGAGGAACTCGCCCGTCGAGGCGGGGTACAGCACCGGCATGCCGTGCCCCACGAACGCGTAGTCGTCCTGGTAGGGCATGGTCGAGCTCTTCGCCTCGTGGTCCTCGCCGGACAAGACCACCACCGCTCCGTGCCGGCTGGTGCCGGCGAAGTTCCCGATAGCTTGAGCGCGTCCCCCGCTCCGGTCGACGCCGGGCCCCTTCCCGTACCAGAGGCCCACGACCCCGTCGTAGCGGGAGTGCGGATAGCGGTCGAGCATCTGGGTGCCGGAGAGCGCCGTGGCGGCGAGCTCCTCGTTCGCGCCGGGGACGTGGCGGATGTCGTGCTCGGCAAGGATCTGCCGTGCCTGGCGCAGCGTGAGATCGTACCCCCGAGCGGCGAGCCGGGATACCCGCTGATGAAGGTCCCGATCCGGAGGCCGGCTCGCCGGTCCCGACGGCTCTGATCGAGCGGCAGGCGCACGAGCGCCTGCATGCCGGAGAGGTAGACCTGCCCCTCTTCCCGGAGGTAGCGGTCGTCGAGGCTCGCAGCGCGGGGCGCGCGGAGGCGGTGGCGGGAGCCATCGCTGTCAATTATATGGGACCGGGACGGCCCCGGCGTCCAATGGCGTCCCCGGACGACTGCGGGACGTCAGGACCAGGAGCGGTCGAAACGGCTAGAAGAACGACGGGAACGGCTCGGCGATGCGGCCGGGCGGGTCGCGATACGGCTCGCCAGGCTGCCGTAGCGGCCGACGTAGACCAGGAGCGGCGACGCCGCCGGGTCGTTGACGGCCAGCCGCTGGACCTCGCCGACGTAGAGCGGGTGGTCGCCGCAGCGGTACCGGTGCTTGATGCGCGCCGCGATGATCACCGCCGCCTGGGCGAGCACCGGGACGCCGGCAAGCTCGCCGAAGGCGGGCGCGGAAGCCGGGGACGGCCTGGCCCGCGAAGTGGCGGCTGGCGGGCTCCTGCGCCTCGGCAGAGGATGCTCACGCCGAACCGCCGCGCGGTCGGGCCGCGCGTGCATCCGCGCTTTCTTGCCCACCGACACCACGACCAGGGGTGGCTCGAGCGACCCGAGATGGACGCGTATGTCCCGACCCCCGACCGCCGCCGACCCCGGACGCCCCGAGCGGCCCATCGGCCGACCGCGTCCGGCCTAGGCGATGAGTGACCGAGCGCTGTATCGCGAGCGAGCGGCGCAAAGCCGTCCTCCTCTGCCCGTCGCGTCCTCGCGCGCCCTCTCATCGGACGAAAAGCGCCCGATCCGCTCTCTGCTCCATGGTGTGAAACAGCTTGCACGGAACTGAGACGGTCTCTCTGCTTCCCGGTGGCGAAGCAGCACTTTGCACAGCACATCGGTCCGTCAGGATGACGTCTTTCTCTCAACTGCAAACAATCAGTCCGGTCAACACGATGACTTCTCTCAGGTCATCCGGAGTCCCGGTCTCCCCGTTCACGGTATGAACCTTGCACCACCTCCACTCGGGCGCCTTTCTCTCGTACGCCCGGCGGAATGCCGGGCACTCTCACACCGTGCACAGATCTGCCCTCACGACGTGGGCAGATCGGAGAGGAATCTGATGAAGAAGGTTCTGGTAGTCCTGGCACTCCTACTTGTACCGGGCATCGCGCTGGCCTCCGCGCAGATCAACTTCGATAACCCGACCGTGGATGGCGGCACGCTCACCTACAACGGCGCGGGTGGCCCCGTGGTCGGCGCGGACATCATCTTCCAGCAGGTCATCGGCGTGGACGCGCCCCTGAACAGCGGCGTGCCGCTCTTCTGCTCGGCCCGTGAACTGCCTGCTCGAGCTTCACCACGGGCAACAACGTCACGGAAGGCCCGGCGATCTACGCCTTTAATGGCGGGGGCTCGCTCACGCTGATCGGCGGACTCAACACCGCCGCCGATGGCAGCGGCACCCAGGTTGTCCCAGGCGGCACCCTCCTCGCCCACGATGGCGTCTTCGACTCGCCGGCCCTCGTCCTCGGGGGCCCGGCAGATTCGTCCCTGTTTGCCGGCGGGGGATTCGATCTCAAGGATGAGGACCTCACCGGCTTCTACGGCCTCACCTAGCCTGGGTTCACCTTCGCGACCACCGTAGCTCTCCCTCGACAACACGGTGTTCGATCCGACCACGGGCGGATTCACCGCCACCGTGAACGACGCCCGACATCTCCAACACGGCGGTCCCCGAGCCGGCGACGCTGCTCCTGCTTGGGCACCGGGCTCGTCGGGGCTAGGGCGTTCAAGCGGCGAATGCGGAGACGAAGCTCCCCGTCTAAGAACACTCCGAAACCGACCTGAAGTGCGGGCGGGTCACGCGCGGGTCCGCCGCTGCGCGCTGAGGCGCGGCGGTGAGGGCCCGCGCGGTCCCCCAGCATGGCCACCACCAGCTGGTTCGGTCCCCCAGGAGGCGGTCGCCCTCGGTGAGGCGGCGCCGTCCAGAAACCGCCGGGCAACTGGCACCGCTTACTAGCACCAGCGCCTCGGCTCTCTCCGAAATGACGCCCCGGAGAGTCGCGCGCGTGGTAAGGAGCATGGTTCACATTCAGAAGGGGCGGTTCCGGTCCGCGCCGCCCTGACGTAACGCGCTGATTAGGTGCCCGCGCTCGTCGTTCATCTTCGCCGCGAGGATGGCGACGACGAGGCGCGGTGCCTCCCCTCCCCGTCTTCCGGCTCTCCGCCTTCCCCGAAAGGGTGAATCGAACGCAGGGTCTAGGGCATCAGCTCCCTTCGGGTTGAGGCGTGATCATGCGTTCTTCGCGCGCTATTCTTGACATCGTGCTCTCATGCACTGCGGCTGGAGCCGTTGGCGGCAAGGAGGCAAATGGGGCCGTCTGACAGAGGGCGTAGGCCCGTTGATCTCGGGGTGCGGTTTTACACCGCCGTTCAGCGTCCGTGGAAGCAGGCGCGCACCCTTGAGATCGCCACCACGGTCGCTCGCGCCCCGATCCGGACGCCGAGACCGCCGCCGCCGCGCCAGCTGCCCGGACTCGAGCGCCTGGTCGCGTTGGCGGTCATCGCGTGCGGGCGCGCGCCGGGAGCCCGTCGACAGGACGATGACGCCCGTGGTGAAGCGGCCGAGGCGCTCCCCGGAAGAAGCGGTTGTCGCAGGCCCGCGCCATCAGCTGGAGCATGCTCAGCCCGCTGGTGTTGACGAGGTCCTTCGCCTTCCAGCCGTCGAGGTCGTATTCGGCCATGCACTGGTCTCGGCGAACTGCTTCCAGCGGTCGTACTGGCCCGGACGCGATGGCGCCGAAGCAGCGCGTAGCGGCGGATCTCCTCGTGGCTGCCGGAGTAGTTGATCTCGTAGAGCTCGTGGCGGCCGCCGAACTCGGTGCCGACCGCGTCCCACAGGAGCTTCATCAGCTTGACGCGCTCGACCGCGTCGACACCGCCCGAGCCGCGGAGGTAGAGGTCGAGATACTTCGCGCAGGTCCGGCGTCTTGAAGTCGCTTGGCGTGCGAGTTGAGGTAGATGAGCCCGCTCGGCAACGGTCTTCTCGATCAGGTTCTTGACCTGGACATAGGCCTCGGGCGCCAGCACCTGGTAGGCCGCGGCCGGCTCCATGCCCGGCAGGACGCAGCCGCCGGTCCACGGATCGGCCGTCTTGGCCATCGCGTCCGACAGCCCCCAGATCATGTTGCGCCAGGCGATGACCTCGCCGATGTTGGCCTCGACGCCGCGGAACGCCGCGGGCGCCCGGTGATCTCGGTCGCCTTGATGAGGAGGCCGGTGATGAAGTCGAGCTTCACCGCGAGGCGCGTGCAGCCCGTGGATCAGCGCGCGCGGCAGGAAGCCGCGTCCGCGGGGAAGAAGTTGTTCGCCTTCTCGACGTCGGCATAGACGAACACGTCCTCCCAGGGCACGAACACGTCGTCCATGACGAAGATGGCGTCGTTCTCGTCGAGCCGGCTCGAGAGCGGGTAGTCGAACGGGCTCCCGAGCACGGCGGCGCGCTGCTCGTTGGAGACGCGGCAGATGAGCTTCACGCCCTTGGCGTTGGTCGGCACCATGAATACGACCGCGAAGTTCTTGCCCTGGACCGGGATGAGCCCGTGGTGCGCGACGAACGTGAAGTGGGTCAGTGCCGAGCCCGTGGCCACGACCTTGGCGCCGGTGACGTGGATGCCGGCGTCGGTCTCCTTGGTCACATGCGCGTAGACGTCGGTGGGGCCGCCCGGGCGCGCCGGGCGCCATGTTGCGGTCGACCGGCGGATGGATGATCGCGTGGTTGATGAACGGGCACGCGCTCCTGGCTGATAGCGGTACCAGCGGCGGGCGTTCGTCCTGGTAGGGCGCGTAGAACTCGGCGTTGGCGCCCGAGGGTCGCCCAGGAACGCCGCCTTGTAGTCGGGCGAGCGCCCGAGCCAGCCGTAGGTCACGCCGGCCCAGGCGGCGATCGCGTCGCGGCCCGCCACCTGCTCTTCGGCACGTTCGCGGCGCGCGGAAATACCGGTGCGTGAAGCCGCCCCACTCGGTCGGCTCGGTGAGCACGTTGCTTGCCCGTCGCGTGATCCTCGTGCGAGCGCGTCGTAGAGCCGAGCCAGCATGCGCGCGACAGTTCTGGAACGCCGGATGCGTGGTGATGTTCTTGACCCGCTCGCCGTAGATCCAGATCTCCCGGCCGTCGTCGAGGCTCGCCAGGAACTCCTGCCGGTGTGCCAGGAGCGCCGGCTTCTGGCCGCCGCCCGCGGTGGCGTCCCGGCCTCGCTTCGGGGGCTTCCTCTCGCGGGCACCGCCATCTGCGCACTCCTGGGAGGTTAGGGCCCAGAGGGATCGGGATCGGATCAGAGCGGCCGGGGCCGGCGGGCGGGCGCGGCGATCGCCATCCTGGGGAACCGGACTGACGCTGGCAGATCACGTTCCAGCGCCGCCTGTCGGCCTTCCTCGCGGACGACGCGGAGCGCCCGGCGCAGCGCGCGCCCGGCAGCTCCGCCGGGTCCTCGACTCGCTCGCCGTGACCGCCGAAGCTCCGGACGATCTCCCTCGTAGCGGGCGGCGGACGAGAGCCCGGTCAGCGGGAACGTCGCGGTCGTCGCGCGCCCAGCCGTCGGGGTGCACCGAGCGCGTGGCGCGCTCTGACGGCCTCCCCAGCCGGCGTTGTTGAAGATCACGGTCAGGAACGGGAGCTTGTGGACCTGCGCCGCGAGGTGGGCGGCCGTCGGTGCGCCGAAGATGTACGCTCCGTCGCCGACCGTCGCGATGACGGTCGTCTCCGGCGCCTCGAGCTTCGCGCCGAGCGCCGCGCCGAGGGCCCACCCGAGCCCGCCCGAGTGCGGCGACCCGAAGGAGGTCCCGGGCGCGACCGGCGCGGCGCGTGCGCAGATCCAGCGGGTACTCGTTGACGACGATGGTCGTCACGGTCGAGCACCTCGCCGATGCACCGCGAGGCCCACTGGAAGCCGATGGGCGTCCTGCTCGGCCTCGCGCCGCCGCCGCGCGAGCGTCTCCGCTGGCCATGCGATGCGCCGCGGCGAGCCGGAGGCCACGCGCGCCCGACCGCCGTCGAGTCGACGCGGCCACGGACCGCGGCCGCGAGCAGCGGCAGGGCCACCGCCGGATCGGCGGCCAGCGGGATGTCGCAGGGATACGACCGCATCCGGGTACCGCGAGTAGAACGGATCCACGGCGAGCTGGATCACGGTGGCGTCGTCGGCCGGCCGCGAGCAGGCCGGGAACCACGGCACGTCGCAGTCGACGACCAGCACGACGTCGGCCTCGGCGACGCCCGGGTAGTCCTGGCTCCCGAAGACCCAGCCGACGTGGCACGAGTGCTCCGCGCGGGAAGTTCACGTAGATCGGGCTCGACTCGAGCACCGGGAAGGCGCCGGCGCTCGGCGAGCGCGACCAGGCCGTCCACCGCCGCTCAGACGAGCGCCCCAGCTCGGCGGTGACGATCAGCGGTTGCGCGCGCGGGCGAGCCGTTCCGCCGCCTCCTCGATCCGGGCCGGATCGGGAACCGGCGGCTCTCGACCTGCCGGCGCGGCGGCGACGCGATCGTGAGCTCGCCGAGCGGCTGCGCCAGCACCTCGCGGGGCAGCGTGAGGTACACGGGTCCGCGCGGCTCCGCCATCGCGGCTCCAGCGCGCGATCCACCACCGCCTCCAGCTGGGCGGCCTGGCGGAGCTCGTAGTCCCACTTGACGTACTCGCGCAGCATGCCGGCCTGGTCGAAGGCCTCCTGCGCCCAGTGGATGTGCGTGTCGCGCGCGCCGCCAGCGCGCCGCTCCTCGGTGATCGGGGTGCGGCCGGCGGTGAACAGGACCGGGACCTGCGTTCGCGACGCGTTGATCGACGGCGCCGGCGCCGTTCGCCGTCCCGACCGTGACGTGCACCATCACCGCCTGCCGGCCGACCCGTCGACCAGGTAGTAGCCGTGCGCCATCGAGACCGCGACGAACTCGTGCGGCACTGGCGATCGGTCGCGGCGTCGTCTTGCCCTTCCGCCTGAAGCGCGCGAAGGCGTCGACGATCGACGCGAAGTCGGTGCCGGCGTTGGCGAAGAAGCAGTCGATGCCGCGGTCTCGCAGGAGCTCCAGGTACGCCTGGGCCACCGTTTCCACGCGCAGGGTCTTCGTCATCGCGTCCTCGCTCGGGTCATCCGGGGCGACGCGGCCGGCGTCACCGCGCTCGGTCACCTCGCGGAGCGTCGCCGAAGCGGCCGGAGGTGTCGAGCGATGCGACCTCCGGGGCGCGCCGTCCGCGCCGACAGCTCCGCGCTTCGGAAGCCCGCGCGTCAGCACGGCCAGGCGCCGCGACCCGGGTCATCCGGAGGCTCCGAACGAACAGGAGGCCATACAGGAGGGAGCAGGCTCGTGCCGTCGAAGAGCGAGCCCTCCCGGCCTCGCCGCGGGCCCGGCGAGCGCCACGCCCAGCCAGTGTCCGCTCAGGACCAGGGCACCCCGACTCCGTCCAGGACCGGCATGTACGGCGGCGAGCCGGCCGCGAGCAGCCAGATCCAGAGTGGCCCGGCGAGCACGGCGAGGTGATGGGTCTCGCTCACGGCGCGACGGAGTGGCATCGCGGTCGTGTAGAGGGGCGAACAGGAAGAGCCCGCCGCGCGGATCTCGCGCGAGACGCGGCTGGATCCACAAGAGGGGCGCGAGCACGGCCGCCGCGGCGGCCTGACGGAGGCCCGGGACTGTCCCGAGCCGGGGCCAGATCTCGGTCAGCACGGCGGCCAGCGTGAACCGCGTGCGCCACTCGTACTCCACCGGTCCGGACGTCAACCCGAGGACCTCCGGCACCCACCCGACGCGGTAAAGCTCCAGCACCCGAGGGAGATCAGCGCGGGGAGTCCGACGGCCAGGAGCAGCGTCCCATCCGATGACGCCGAGTGCCGTCCGAGCGCGACCGGAGCCGCGGCCGAGATAGAGCAGGAAGCACGGCCGGCGTGAGCTTTCAGCGCGATGGCGCTGCCAGGGCCGCCGCCGCGGCGAGCCCGCGTACGTCGGAGATGGAACGCCAGGAAGAGACCGTGAGACACAGCAGGGAGCAGGTTCACCTGGCCGTAGCGCAGGTGGTTCTGGAACGGAATGAAGAGCGAGAGCGCGAGGACGCCAGGCGGACCTGCGAAGGGCACGGCGAGCACCGGTCCTCGCCGCCGTCCGCCGCGCCTGTCGCCACAGCGCGGTCGAGGATCGAGGAGGCGACCCGACGAGCGCGCACGAGGGTGAGCAGCGAACCAGAGGGCTCTGCGCCAGGCCGAGCAGGAGTCCACGTCAGGGGATGACCATGACGCGTCGATGCGTGAGCGGATAGGGACCGTGCCCCGTGGGACATCGTCGAGCGTGTACGGGTTGCTCGCCCGCCGACCGAGGATCGCGCGCCGACGCGCGAGGCGCGCGCCGAGGTCGTTGCCGCCGTCGGCGGGCCATGCGCGCGCGTACATCTGAAGGGAAGAAGCCGGCACGCCGAATGCCGGCGAGGACGGCCACGCGGCGGCGCGCGCGATCGGCGCGTCGCGGCGGTCGCGAGACGTCGATGCCCGTTCTGCCTCACGCCTCCATCCGGTAGGTGCGAGAGGATCGGGCTTGTACGCGCGCGGCAGCCACAGCGGGCGGCGCAGGTTCCGGATCCCGGCGCCGGCCGCGCCATCGCGAGCCAGCGGCGGTAGACCTCGTGAGCCTTGCGTCGTGTCGACGAAGACGTCGCCGTAGCGGTCGTCGGCGCCCGGCCGCTCCGCGCGCACCTTCTGGTGCCAGCACTGCTGGCCGCTCACCGGGTCCGGCTGGACGCAGAACGTCAGGTTCTGGTGCGACGCCGGCGTCCTCCCAGAACACGCGCTCGGAGTCAGGGTCGTCGCTCTCGAACGGGCGGATCCCGTGCAGCTGGCGCATCCGCCACTGCGCCGGGCCCGCGGCTGCTCCAGGTGCACGAGCGCGCGTGGACCAGCGCTCCCCGCCCTGCTCCTCGCTCGAGAGCGCCAGCGGCCCAGGTGGTGCGAGCACGCGACGATGCCCGGTCGGATCGACTCCGTGACCCAGACCTTGATCCACGAACCACCCGATCTCGGTGTGGACCTTCAGGAGGTCGTTGGTCGCGACCTCGAGCCGCGCAGCGTCGCATGGGTGGAGCCACAGGGGATTCGAGTGGGAGATCTCGTAGAGCCACTTCGCGTTGCCGGAGCGCGTGTGGATCAGCGTCGGTAGCCGGAAGGTCGGCAGCAGAGGAGGAACTCGTTCTTCTGCCGGTCGATCTCGCCGACCAGTGGACGTGGCTCCGGATGTACGCGGGCAGCGCGTACTCCGGGCGCACTTCCAGTCGCGAAGGGTCTTGGAGTAGAACTCGAGCTTTCGCGAAGGTGTCGGGAAGCCTGACGTACGCGCTACCGTCGATCTCGACGCCCATCGGCGGCCCGCCCTTGCGTGATGATCCCGGTCGGCGGGTCGACCGCGGCTGCCCTCGAGGGCGGCCGGCGCGAGCTGACGTCTCGTGGGTGCGGTAGACGCCGTCCTCGATCAGGAACGCGCCGCGCTTTGCGCATGTAGGCGAGCGGCGTCAGGGCCTCCTTCGCGGCGGCCGCCGCCGGAAGCCCCGGCACCGAGCGCTCGAACATCCAGCCGTAGAAGTCGTCGACGGTGAGCTTCTCGCCGGGCGGTACGGCGACTCGAACCACTTCCGGATGCCCAGCGAGCCGTCGGGATCGATGCGCCACGAGAGCTCGATCCAGAACTCGTCCTCCTCCCACACCTCGCCCGAGACCGCCGCCGCGGCGTGCCTCGCCAGGTCGTGGCGAAGCGCTTGCCCTGCGCTCGCGAGCGCGACCCGCAGGACGGGCTGGCGGAAGCCGATCCACTGCGCCGGCGTGCGTCTCCTGGCTCATCAGGTCGTGACGCTCGGCGGCCATGGCCCATCGGCAGCACGTAGTCGGCGTACAGCGCCGTCTCGCTCCAGATCGGCGTGAGCGCGGCGTGGCAGACCGATCTTGAGCCTCGTCGCGTCAGCATCTCGATCCACGAGCATGCCGTCCGGGGTTCGTCCACACCGGGTTGTAGACGCGCGTGAAGTACGTGGCGAGCGTTGCCGCGGCCCTCGTTCAGGAAGTGCGGCAGCAGGAAGCTCATCTCGTAGAACGCGAGCGGGTACTCCGCGCGGGTAGAGCAGTTCGCTCCAGACCTTCTGCGGGCGGCGGCATCAGGCGGCGGCGCCGGGATCGCCTTGTTGCAGGCGGAGGGCGCGGTCCCGCCGGCGCGCTGCCACGGCACCGACGAGCGACGCACCAGCAGCTGGAGCGCGCGCGCCACCTGCCAGCCGCCGAGGTTCCCGGCCGCCGCGTTGCGCCACACGTGGGTCGCGAACGCGGAGCCGGCGCGCGCCGATCTCGCGCGCGACCTCTACGATGGTCGCGCGCCGGGACGCACGCACTCCGCCTCGCGCGAACGCGGGCGTGAAGTCGCGTGGAACGCTCGGAGCGATGCGACCTGAAGGCCTCGAACGTCGCGCGGCTCGTCCGGGTGCTCCTCGCCGCGAGGTACTCGCCCAGTTGACTCCAGCGGCGCAGGAACTCGCGGTCGTAGCGGCCGCTCGACGATGATCACGCTGGCACATCGCGCAGCAGCAGCGCCGCCTCCGGTCCCGGCCACGGCGGCAGCCAGCAGTCGGCCATCGACGCGGTGTTGCTGAGGCGCGGTGTCGATCGCCGCAGACCTTGGCGCCCCGCTTCTTGCCCTCGATGATCCGCTGGCGCGTGGGGATTGAAGTAGTGGCCGGTCTCGAGGTGCGAGGACAGCAGCAGGATGAACCGGGCGTTGGCGTGGTCGGGGCGACGGCCGGTCGAGGCCGCTCCGAGCAGCGCGTACCCGGCGCGCGCGCGGACGCGGAGCACGACGTTGGTGTGCGAGTTGTGGCCAGATCGATCCCCAGGCGTGCATGATCCGCTGGTGGTACACGAGCTCCTGGCGCGCCCGACGTGGTACATCGACCTCGTTGCGGCGGCCGCTCGACCAGCGCCTTGCGGACACGCGCGGCGATGTCGTCGAGCACCTGGCCCCAGCTCACCCGCTGCCACTGCCCCGGCTCGCCGCCTGACGTCCGCTTCATCGGGCAGCGGATGCGCTCCAGGTCCTCCACCTGGTTCAGGGTCGCCGGGCCCTCGCGCAGTTCCGGCCGCGGCTGCCCGATGCTCCGGGTTCCCCTCGAACTTCTGGATCAGTCGGCTTCTCCTTGTCGACGTAGGCCAGGAGCCCGATGCCGCTTCGCAGTTGAAGGCAGATGGTGGGGAGCAGCTGGGTAGCGGCGCTCGACTCGCTTGGGCACGCCTGCGGGTCGTACTCTCGTCCAGTCGTCGGCGCTCGACCGGGGACAGCTCGCAAGTCCGCCATCGGCGCGTCAGGTTCTGCGCCGCCGGGAGCTGGAGGGGGCTCGCATCAGAAGCAGGTCGCGACATTCGCTTGCAGCCCTTCAAGCCTTGAGCGGGGGCGATCTGCGTCCCGCCCGCACCAGCAATCTTCCCAGAGATAGAGTGCGAGGAGGAGCCAGCGCGGCGGTAGCGTGCCTGGTCACGCCAGAGTCCGGGATCACCGCGCCCAGCAGGACTGAGCCGGCCGCCACGACGCCGGCTCAAAGACTGGAACGGCCCCGGTCATGGTGCGCGCCGACAGCGCGTCGGCGGTCGCGTGGGGACGTATAGCACTCCGCGAGAACGACAGGCGTTCAGCCCCAAGTCCCACCAGCAGGAGCATCCGCGACGCGCGGACGGCGGCGTCACCAGGAGGGCCGCAGCGGCGCCGGCGGTCACGCGCCGAGGCCAGGAGGTGCGGGAGCACCAGCGGGCTCTGCCAGAGTCCCGCCCCTCCGCCTGGCCGAGAGGAACGCGCTGTAGCCGCGGCCGCCGCCAGCGCGAGGAGCATGAGCGGCAGCGGCCAGGACCGCGAGCACGGTCACGGCGGCCCCGAAGGCGGCGAGCAGCCAAGCGACGAGCGCCGCGCCGAACGCGAGGAGGATCCAGGCGCCGAGGACGAGCCACGAGCGCGGGTTCGGCGCGGAGCAGGAGGTAGTGGAACCGCTCCGGGACGCTTGAGGTCGACGATCAGCAAGACCGTCGGTGAGCAGGAGGAACGAGCAGCGCGACGAGCGGAAGGCCGCAGCTCGGCGGCGCTCCCCTCGCCGAGCACGCCGGCCGCGCGTGAACAGCGCGGCGCCGGCCGGCGATCGACTTGGTCCACAGGTACGCGCCGACGCGCCAGCCCCAGGGCCGGGGCTCGTGCGGCACGTCGTACACGGTGCGGCCCAGGGCCTCGACGGGCTTCGGTGTCGCCCGCGTGCGGCCGGGCCGGCTGCAAACCGCCGGCGAGGCCGTGAGCGACAAGCGGCTCGGCCGCGACGCTGCTCCACATGGTCGCGGGCAGACGCTTGCTGGAGCGCGGGCGACGAGCGTGGCGTGGTCGGCGCCGACGTAGAAGAGCTTCGGGCGCGTCCCCTGCTCCGGCTTCCGGACGACTGACGTGCTCCCGCGCGATCCACGCGGGACACCTCGCTGTCGGGGTCGTCGAGGTCCCCGGTGAGGATCGCCCGCACAGGGCAGACGATGACGCACGCGGGCTCGAGCCCCCGCGTCCACCCGGTGGGCGCAGAAGTGGCACTTGGCGGCGGTGTTCGTGCTCGGGATCGATGTAGAGCGCGTCGTACGGGCACGCCTGCATGCACGACTTGCAGCCGATGCAGCGGTCGCGGTCGAAGTCGACGATCCCGTCCGGCCGCCGGTAGAGCGCCTCGGTCGGGCAGATCGTCACGCAGGGCGCGTTGTCGCAGTGGTTGCAGCGGAGGACCGCGAAGTGCCGGCGCGATGTTCGGGAACTCGCCCTTCTCGACGTACTTCACCCACGTCCGGAGCGCGCCGAGCGGGACGCGGTTCTCCTCCTTGCACGCCACCGTGCAGGCGTGGCAGCCGATGCACCGCGTCTGGTCGATCACGAAGCCGTAGCGCACTCGTCACTCCCCGGAGAATCACCATGAGAGAGCCTCGAGGCCGGCGCGTCACCGCGGAAGGCTCCCGCCCATGACGATCATCCGGACGCCCACAACGGCGAGGCAGAACCGGCCAGTACGCGGCGGATGACCGCGGCGCTGGTCCCGATGGACATCCGGGCGCCCATCTGCGCGCCCAGCAGCACTCCGCACTCCCATGAGCGCGGAACATCGGCAGGTCCACGTGACCGAGAGCCAGAATGTCAACGCGCCGGCAGAAGGCCGAATGCTGAGCACGAAGTGAGAGGTCGCGGTGGCGACGACGTGCACGGGCAGACACCCACGATCAGGAATGGCACGTGGATGATGCCGCCGCCGATGCCGAAGACGGCTCGACATCACGCCGACGACGAGGCTCACCACCACGCCCTTCCACACGTCGACCCGATAGTGGTGCGTCCCGCCGCTCGCGTCAACGAGCTGCCGCGCGTCCGCGCGGGCCGAGGCAGCGCCGCCGTGCGGCCAAAGAACAAGCACCACGGCGCACCACGATCAGCACCACTCCGAAGGACTGGCCGAACGAGCGCGAGGACGGGGACCGGTCACGTAGGCGCCGCCGACCGCGCCCCGGCAGCGTCGCCAGAGCGAACCGCCAGCCGAGGGCGAGGTCACCCGCCGCTGGCGGGAGTACGCGGAGGCTCCCGACAGGGCGTTCCAGGAAGACCAGGCTCAGCGAGGTCCCCACCGCGTCGGGCGGCGGAAACTTGATAGCCCACGAGCAGCAGTGGCACCAGGATGAAGCGCCGCCCGCTCGATCAAGGTCCTCGAAGGTGCCGATAGCGACGCCGGCCGCCACCCGGGTAGCGACGTCAGGGACGCCGCTCATATCGATGGGTCGACCGAGGTCGGCCGGCGCACCGGAACTGAGGGTCAGCGAGCCACGCACGCTTGAGAGTGTCCCCGCGCAGGCCGCAGCGAAGCGCCTCGAGGGCCAGGATGTCCTCCGGGCACGACGTTGCCGAGGGCTCACGTTGGGGCCGAAGCGGGGACGAGTACAGCGCTGCTGCAGGCCCGCAGGGGCCTCCAGAGGATGCGGGCGGGATCACGCACGCCCCGGAGGAAAGGTCTCGATCTCCGCCTCCTTCGGAAGGCCGAAGCGTCGTGATGCCGGCGCGCCTGCCGGCCTCGCGCGCCTCCATGATGACCATGGAACGCGCCCCCGTCGAGGTCTGGCGTTGACGACCTCGGCGAGCGCCGCCATCGGCTGGCGCGTCGGCGGGGTCCTTCTTCCCGACCTCCGGAGAGGCACGCGGAACCCGGCTTTCACCGCCTTCGCGAATGGCATCCGCGCGCGTTCGCGCGTCCATCTCGATCGTGCCGTCCGAGACCTCGATCGCGTCGAAGCCGAGCTCGTGCGCGCGCGGTCCGAGGTAGCAGATCAGAGCGCGCCCTGCCAGATCGGCGACCTCCTGGAACGTCCCGCCCGGCATGCAGTAGACGCCGTGGGCGGTGACGGTCCGCTACCTTCTCCTTGAGGACGTCGTGGTGGAAGAACGCCTGAGCGTCCCGAACGTGAGCTTCAGCACGTCGATGACCGGCGCCGCCACCTGCATCAGGTCGTCGACGCACGTGCAGCCCGCAGGCCCTTGTCGAGGACCATCGGTCCAGCCGGTCCTCGCGGCGTGCGGCGAGGCGGTCGCGCAACCGGGATCTCGATGACGCCGTCCCACGCGGGCGCCGCGCGGCTGCGTCGCGCTCACTCATCCAGAAGACCCTCCATGCAGTTCCGGCGCCGCACAGCGTGCTCCGGGCGCTCTTTGATCGTGGCGCGGTCACGAGCGCCTGCATGGTGCCGGAGCCGCCGCGCCATCAGCGCCGGCGTGTCGAGCGACGGGACACGGCATCCGGTCGTAGAGGAGGACGGTGCCGCCGTGCTTCTCGCGTGGCGTTGTCGAACAGGAGCTTGACCAGCTTCTCCCGGCGGTCGAGCCGCGTGACGACCGCGCGGTCCCGGCCCGACTCGACCTTCAGGTTGACGATCCGGAGAGACGGGCTCACGCAGGACGTCGGCGGCGGCGTCTGCACGTGTCCGAGGTCGAGGGCGATCTTCGAGCCCCAGGGTCCTTCGACGGAGGGCAGCGTGCGTCCCAGCCGCTCGAGGACGGCGGGAAAGTCGTGAAGGAGGGTGCCCAAGCGGATGTTGTCGAAGAGGGAGCCCTTGTAGAACTCGTAGCCGCCGGCGGTCAGGCGGCAGGTGGGTCGTCTCGCGTCGAGAAGATCGTCCAGCCGCGCGCCGAGACCCTCCAGCAGGAACACCGTCTTCGCCCGCCCCGGCGCCGCCGGGGATGAGCCGAGAGATCGCCCTTGTCGTCGACCATCGGCGCTGGCGTGGAACGACCACGTGTCGTGATGGCGCTCGAGCGCGTGGATCGCGTAGCGGAAGACGAACGCCCAGGCTGCCGAACAGGGAGTAGCGGCGGTCGGAGCTGGCGGCCTCGCAGGGCCGTCCAGTCGCCCACGGCCAGCGACCCGGTCCGGGCTCGAGGCGATCGCCGGCGCGAGCCCCGGCGTGTCGATGATGCGGATCTCGCGCGTCCACCTCCGCGGAGCGCGCGCCGTCCCACGGCCAGGTCGTCGACGCGGTGGTAGTCGGTCAGGAGCGACTGGGGCACGCGGTCGGTGAAGTACTCGGAGCGCGTGATGAGCTCCGCGGTTGTTCGACACGAGACCGAGCCGGGCGTGGACGATCCGGATCGCGCGGCGATGGAGATTCATGGTCAGTCCTGGTCGCCGGCCTAGGCCGCGAGCCGATCGCCGGCGGCGCCCGCTCCGGACCCGCCAGATGTCGTCGTCCGAGAATGCGAGACCGCTACCGGCGCGGCTCCAGCCACTGTCCCAGAGCGACGGCGATCGTGTCAAGGCGACCCCGGGCGCGGGGCATAACGGATTGAGCTGGTCGCAGCACGATCCGCCGCCCCCGCTGCCGCAGGACCGCGCCATCCTGCGTGATCTGCTCGAGGACGGCGTCGCCGTCCAGGGTCTGCCCTCGGACGTACTTTTTCCCGTTGATGACGACGAGCAGGCTCCGCGTGGAACCTCCGGAGTACACGGTGAGCACGTCGAGGCTCAAGGCGCGCGCTGGGGGACCGGCAACGCCTGCGCCGGGAGCGCCTTCGAGCGAGTGCCGGGATCGGTCCCCGTGGCCGAGGCAGGGGGAAGACCGGCCGGCGGGAGCCGTCGGGTCCATGCCGGGACGGGACTCGACTGAGGGATCCGATCCTCCGGAGGGGCCGGCGCCCCCTGAACCGACGGGGGTCTGGCGCAGCGGCGGAGCTTAGAGGAGAGGGGTGCCGGCTGGGCCGGCGGTGCTTGGCTCTGACGGCGCAGGCGCCGCCGGCAACGCTGGAGCAGGCAGGGCCGGGCTCTGTGGGAGCAGGGAGCCGTCGGGGCGGGCGCGACGGGCACCGGCGGCGCTCTGGGCCTCGCGCTTCACCTGACCCGGGGGCTGGCGGCGGACACCGGGGGCGCCTTCGGGCCTGCACCACGCGGGCTCTGGGGCCGGCGGCGTGTGACACCGGCGGCGCTGGGGCCTGCAACGCGCGGACCCGGGGCCGGCGGCGCGGACAACCGTGGCGGCGCTGGGGCCTGCACACGAGGACCCGGGGCCGCCGGACTCACACGCGATGGTCCCTCCGGGACATCGGCGGGCACGGGGGCCGACGACGTCGGGGGCGCGACCGGGGCCACGCGCGCGCGGCGCGCGTCGCACCGCGATCGCCCGGGGCGCGCTCGAGCGCCGGAACGGGCCTCGGCCCGCCTCGAGAGCGCTTGCGGTGAGGCTGTCGCGAGATCGGCGGCGGGCGGCGCGCGCCTGCAGCCGGGGCCAGGCGCCGCGATCTGGGCGGGCGGCGCCGAATCCGGTCGTCGCACGGGCGGGGCGAGCCAGGTGTAGAGCACCACCCCGCCCAGAGCAAGCGCGCCCCGCACTGACAGCCAGCCACAGCCAGGGCGAGCGATCGGGAACAGGTCGGCGCCGCCGTGCGCCGTCGCGCTGCGTGGAATGCGCGCGACCTGACGATCACACGCCCGGCCTTCCGGAGGGCGTCGAGAATGTACGACATGGCCGGCCGCCTCACCGCACCCTCGGCGGCGAGTCGAGGCACTTTCGGGCCCCCACTCCGCCCCGCGCAAGACGATCGCGGTCTCATGACCCACCACGCCGTCCGGCTCCAGCGAGCGTGCCTGCTGGAAGGCCGCGACGCGCTCCCACAGGGCTTGGTCGTACGGGAGGCCCGGCTCGACATCGGCTGGCCGCTCGCGCGCCCCCATCCGCTCCCGGAGCCAGTCGGTCGCGGGTCCACGCGCGCCGCGTCGAACCGGAAGCTCGCCGGGCGGCGGACGCCAGAGGAGCACGAACCCGCCGCTCCAGACCGGCTCGACCTCCGGCAGGAGGGCGGTCACGACGCGGCTACCAAAGCGAAGGGTCGCTTCGGAGGACGTCAGCGCTGTCAGGACGCTCATCGTCGCTCGCCGGCCCGGAGCGGCGAGCTCGAGCGCACCGCCGGAAGATCCAGCTCGACGGAGCTTCTGCCAAGTGCCGACCGCTGCGTGATTCACCCCCGAGCGCCCCGGGGCGGGCCGCCGCCGCAGTTTAGCTGCATCCCCACAGCCGGCACGCCCCACAGCCCGCGGCAGGGACGGCGAGGGCGCCGCCCTCTCGTGGCCGGGACGCCGGGGATCCCGAGCACGTCCGCGAGATGCGCGCCCGAGACGGACTGGCTCGGCGCGCTGGCCAGCATCGAGAGCCCGCCCGTGAGCGAGGGACTGGAAACACTCTCGACACGCTGGTCTCCCCGGCCGAGGTCGCTCCGCCCGATCTGCCCGGCGCGAGGAGCACGAGTCCAGGAGCGCGCCGAAAGGGCGACGAGGGTCGCCACGGGCAGCGCTCCTCGCCCCCAGCGGTGCCAGCGCAGCCGGTGTCTGGCCCAGCACCCGGCAGCCGCGCGCCGCACGGTCGCCGCGGTCCACCTGGAGCGCTCGCGCGTGTAGGCGCCCAGCAGGGCGCGGGTCGGCCATCGCGCGGATGATACGGGAATGCCGCGCGACCGGCGGTACAGCGACCGCAGCGCACCTCCGTGAAGACCGCGCGGTTCTGGCCGGGCCACCGCGCAGCTGGCGGCGGATGGCTGCAGTTGCCTCCAGCCGCGAGACGGCTTCGAGATGATACCGGGCCGCTCACGCGCTGGGCGAGCTCGTCTCTTTAGCTTCGGCTGCTCGAGGATCGCCGCCAGCCCTGGCTGGCCGATCAGGATCACTCTGGAGGCAGCTTCTCCCGGGCGGTCTCGAGGTTCGTCGAGTCGCACCTCCTCGAGCACCTCGGGGCGCGAGATTCTGCGCCTCGTCGATGATGAGGACCAGTGCGGCGGCCGGTGGTGTGCGCCTCCAAGAGGTGACGATGGAGGCGATCGACGAGCTCCTTGGGGCTGGTTGTGCCGGCGGGTACGCGATCCGCAACTCGTCGCGACACGGCGCGAGGAGCTCCGACGGGACTCAGCTGCGGGTTGAAGACGAGCGCGAGGTCGACGTTGGCGGGCAGCTGCTCGCAGGACGCACCGGCAGACGCTCGGTCTCCTGCCGGTCCCCACCTCACCGGTGAGCTGGACGAAGCCGCCATGCTCTCTGACACTCAGATCAGGTGCGCAAGCGCTCGCGGTGGCGCCCACTCATGAAGAGGAAGCGCGGATCCGGCGTGATCGAGAACGGAGTTCGCGCAGGCCGAAATGCGAGAGGTACATGACGCCCCCCAGGGGCCTGACTGACCCACGAGCTGGCATAGCGTGCCGCCTCGGCGCCCGTCCCGGGAAATCGCGGGCCCGGCAGCATGACGGCCGAACTTTTTGACCATCGGGCCGGGAGCCTGCGTACCGTGTCTGCGATGGCTTGCTCCCGGCGGAGGCGCCTCGTCCAAGCCCAAGCCGCGGAAGTGGGTGCTGGTCGTGGACGACAACGCCCGTCTCCGCGCGCCTCTGGATCGAGGTGCTCGAAGAGCGGGCTACCGGGCCATCGGCTCCGGAGGATGGCCTCGCCGCGGGAGACTCTCACCCGCGATCTCTTCCCCGATCTGATCCTGCTCGACCTGCGGATGCCACGGGCCTCAGGATGGGACTTCCTCGAGAACGTCCGCGCCAACCCCAGGTGGCGCACGATCCCCGTGGTGATCGTGTCCGCGCACCTCGGAGGAAGGGGCCGGACCTCGCGCGGCGACTCGGGGCTGAACATCGTAGGCCAGCTCAGCTCAAGCCTGTCTCCGTCAGCGACCTTCTAGCGAAGGTCGAGTGAGATCATCGGTCCCGGCGCCGAAGCGCGCGTCTGACACGCGAGCCGCCGAGGGCGCCGGAGATCCCGGTAGCGCGGCGCCCCTCGGCGCCGGCTCAGTGCTTCTCGGCGGCCGCGCGCCTCCCGCTCCTTCTTCGCCTCCGCCACGACCTTCTCGGCCAGCACGCGCGGCAGCTCCTCGTAGTGGGAGAACTCCATCGAGTAGCTGCCCCGGCCGCCTGACATCCGAGCGGAGATGCGGCTCGTAGTTCAGCATCTCCGGCCATCGGGACCTGGGCGCGGACCACGCTCGCCTCGTCGCCCGGGCTCCATCCCCGCGATCTTGCCGCGGCGGCTGTTGAGGTCGTGCCGATCACGTCGCCCGGCGATGGCGGAGGGCGCGGTCACCTCGACGTCCATCGACCGGCTCGAGGCAGGCACGGCCGCGCCTCGAGCACGGCTTTCTCGGCCGCGATCTGCCCCGCGAGCTGGAACGCGATATCGGACGAGTCGACGCTGTGGTACGAGCCGTCGTACAGCGTGATGCGCACGTCCACGACCTGGTAGCCGGCCATGACGCCGCGCTCGAGCCGGGCGCGCACGCCCTTCTCGACCGACGGGAATGAAGTTCCGCGGGATCGAGCCGCCGAAGATCTTGTCGACGAACTCGAAGCCCCGCGCCCGCGCCAGGCGGCTCGATCTCGATCCAGCAGTCGCCGAACTGCCCGCGGCCGCCGCGTCTGCTTCTTGTGGCGACCCTGGACCTGCGCCCGGCCCTTGACGGTCTCCTTGTAGGGGATCCGCGGCGGCAGGAGGCACGACCTCGGCGTTGAACTTCCGCTTCATCCGCTCGAGCGGTGACCTCGATGTGTAGCTGGCCGACGCCCGAGATCGAGGAGCTGCTTGGTCTCGGGGTCGTAGTGGTAGCGGAGGTCGGGTCCTCCTCGGCGAGCCGCGCGCAGCGCGTTCGAGATCTTGTCCTCGTCGCCCTTCGCCTTCGGCTGAAGGGCGAACGAGATGGCGGGCTCCGGCGAACTGGATCCGCGGCAGCGATGATCGGCGCGTTCTCGGCGCACAGCGTGTCGCCGGTCAGCGTCTCCCGGAGCTTCAGCGACCACGCCGATCTCGCCGGCGCCCGAGCGACTCGACGGCCTTGTGCTCCCGGCCCTGAGGCAGCGCCACCTGGCCGATCCGCTCGCTCAGGTCTCGCGCGCCGGGTTGTACGACCTGGGAGTTGGCCGTGAGCGGCTCCCGAGAAGACGCGGAACAGCGTGAGCTTGCCGACGTGGGGATCGGTGAGCGTCTTGAAGACCAGGGCGCGAGAAGGCTCCTTCGGGCTGGGGCCGCGCGTCACCGTCTCCTTCGTCTCGCGGGTCGGTCCCCTCGATCGGCGGTCGATCCGCCGGCGACGGGAAGGAGTCGATCACGATGTCGAGCAGCGAGCGGACGCCGATCGCCTTCGTGGCGGACCCCAGGATCACGGGCACGATCTTGCCTTCCGGCGATCGCCGCGCGGAGGGCCTTGATCGACCTCGGCCTCGCGCGAGGGTCCCCTCCTCGAGATACCGCGCCAGGAGATCGTCGTCGGTCTCCGGCGACGGCCTCCACGAGCTTCTCCCGCGCCGCCTGAACCGCGTCGGCCAGATCCGCGGGGACGGCGGATCTCCTCGATCTTCCCCGGCGCGTCGCCCAGACGATGAGGCCTTCATCCGGAGCACGTCCACGAGCCCGCGGAACCCCGCCTCCTGGCCGATCGGGAACGTGGAGCGGACACGAAGCGGCCCTTCGAGCCGCGCGCTGGATCGACTCGAGCGCGCGAGCGAAGTCGGCCCGCTCGCGGTCCATCCGGTTGACGAAGACCAGCCGCGGGAGCCCGTACTCCTGGGCGAACTTCGAGACCTTCTCCGTCTGGACCTCGACGCCGGCGACCGCGTCCACGACCAGCACCGCGCCCTCGACCGACGCGAGGCCGGCCCGCGCCTCGGCGATGAAGTCGCCATATCCCGGCATGTCGACGAAGTTGAACCGGTGGTCGCGGTAGTCGCAGTGCGCCACGCCGATGTTGATGGAGATCTTGCGCTTGGCCTCTTCGGGATCGAAGTCGGTGGTGGCGGTGCCGTCGTCCACACGGCCCAGACGAGACGTCATGCCGTTGCGGAACAGGATCGCCTCGACCAGCGACGTCTTGCCGACGCCGCCGTGGCCGACGAAGCCGACGTTACGGATGCGCGCGATATCGATGGTCATCGTGCCTCCCGGGGTCGTCAGGCTGGAGCCGGCCGAACCGGTTCGTGCGAGACGTCGAGGCCGAATCGTAGCACGAGCCTCGCGGGCGCCGCCCAGGGGGCCGGTCAGTCGGATGACGGTCAGCGACACCGGCCGGGCGGCGCGAGCGCGTAGCGCGAGGTCGATCGGCGGAGCCGACCGTCCTCGGGATCGGGCGCGAGCCGGAGCCGCCGGAGCACTTCCTGCCCGCACGTCCGCGCCGATCGGCCCAGCGGTACGCGCGGTCGAACTCACACCAGGCCTCGGTGACGCGTCCCGCGTAGAGCGTGTGGAGCGAGCAGCGCTCAGGACGGCTCGCCGGGCGCCGCGCGCGTCGCTCGCGCGCTCGGCCTCCGCCAGCCGGCGTCGCTCCTGGGTGATGCGGAACTGGTAGACCTGGGGAAGCGCCGGTTGTCGGGCACGTAGCCCCGGTCGCCGGAACGCGTAGACGACGGGGACGAGCGGGGACTCGGCGAAGGGGAGATCGAAGGCGTACGCGAACGCGGGCGTCGCAGCCGATCAGCCTCGAGCGCCCCGTCCTGGTCCAGGTCCGCCACCCGCAGGCTGCAGTCGCCCGCGCGGATCGTCCCCTCGCGGCCGGATCTGGGTCCCCTGGACGTGGAGCACGTGGTAGTCGAAGCAGCAGTGCGCGCCGCCGACCACTCCTGCACGACGACGTGGTGGCCAGGGCCGCGCCGGAGCGGCTGCTTGGCCTGGTTGTAGAAGCGCGAGCCGCCAGCCTTCGAGGGCGACGTGCTCCCAGCCGGACTCCTCCTGCGCCGACCAGGCGCTCCGGACTGGTCGAGGCGGCGGATCGCGCGTGAGCGTCACGCCCTCGACGGCCAGCTGGTCACGGTCCGTAGTAGGCCTGGAACTCGGGGTTCGCGAATGTAGACCTCGCGGCAGCTGGACCTCGTCGTCGTCGTCCGCCTCGACCGCGGCGCCCGGCCGCCGCCCGCTCCGGCCCAGCAGCAGCGCGGCCGGGACGGGCCGGGCCGGCCCGCGCGGCGGACCGAGCCGCGCGCGTCATGCGCGCCTCAGGTGTCGAGCGTGCATGCGCCAGGAAGCGACCGGTGTACGACACGTCCGTCTGCGGACACCAGCTGCTTCGGGCGTGCCGGCCGCGGACCACGCGGCCGCCCGCCTCCGCCGCCCTCGGGTCCGAGATCGACGATGTGGTCGGCGGTCTTGATCACGTCGAGGTTGTGCTCGATGACGACCACGCGTGTTGCCTTGCGTCGACCAGCTGGTTCAGCACGTCGAGCAGCCGCTGGATGTCGGCGAAGTGGAGGCCCGTGGTCGGCTCGTCGAGGATGTAGAGCGTCCGGCCGGTGGCGCGCCGGCGAGAGCTCGGTGGAGAGCTTCACGCGCTGCGCCTCGCCGCCGGAGAGCGTCGTCGCCGCCTGCCCGAGCCGGATGTAGTCGAGGCCCGACGTCGTGGAGCGTCTGCAGCTTCTGCCGCACCGCGGGATCGGGCTCAGAAGAACGCGAGCGCCTCCGCACGGTCATCTCCAGCACCTCGGCGATGTTCTTGCCCTTGTAGCGGATCTCGAGCGTCTCGCGGTTGTAGCGCTTGCCCTTGCACACCTCGCACGTCACGTACACGTCGGGCAGGAAGTGCATCTCGATCTTGATCGAGCCCGTCGCCCGCGGCACGCCTCGCACCGTCCGCCCTTGACGTTGAACGAGAACCGGCCCGGCGCGTAGCCGCGCGCCCGGGCGTCCGCGAGTCCGCGCGAACAGCGTCCGGATGAACGTGAAGACGCCGGTGTACGTCGCCGGGTTCGAGCGCGGGGTGCGGCCGATCGGCGACTGGTCGATGTTGATGACCTTGTCGAGGTGCTGCGAGCCCCTCGATGCGGTCGTGCGTGCCCGGCCGCGTCCTGCGCGCGGTGGAAGACCTGCGCCAGGGCCCGGTAGAGGATGTCGTTGACGAGCGTGGACTTCCCGGAGCCCGGACACGCCCGTGACGCAGGTGAACGTCCCCAGCGGGATGCGGACCGGCATCCCCTTCAGGTTGTGCTCGCGCGGCGCCGTGGATCGTCGAGGAGTCTTGCCGGTGCCGGCGCGCCGGCGTCGGCGGGCACGGGGATCGGCAGAGCTCGCGCGCGAGGTACCGCCCGGTCAGCGACTTCTGGTCCGCCATGATCTCCGCGGGCGTGCCGGTGGCGACGACGTAGCCGCCGAGCTCCCCGGCGCCCGGGCCGAGGTCGATCACGTGATCGGCGGCCCGGATCGTCTCCTCGTCGTGCTCGACGACCAGGACCGTGTTGCCGAGGTCGCGGAGCCGCGAGCGTGTCGAGGAGGCGCCGGTTGTCCCGCTGGTGGAGCCCGATCGACGGCTCGTCGAGGATGTAGAGCACGCCGACCAGGCTCGATCCGATCTGCGTCGCCAGGCGGATCCGCTGCCCCTCGCCACCCGGACAGCGTGCCCGCCGCCCGGTCGAGCGTGAGGTACTCGAGGCCCACGTTCTGGAGGAAGCCGAGCCGCTCGCGGATCTCCTTCAGGACGCGGCGCGCGATCGCCTGCTCCCGCTCGCCGAGCGCGAGCGCGTCGAAGAACGCGCCGGCCTCCTTGATCGTCAGCGGCGCACACCTCGGTGGATGGCCCGCTCGCCCACCGCACGGCGAGGCTCTCGGGCCGGAGCCGGCCGCCGCCGCAGGCGGGGCACGGCCGCTCGGACATGAAGCGCTCGATCTCGAGCCGGGTGTCCTCGGAGCGTGGTCTCCTTGTAGCGCCGCGCGAGACCGCCGAGCACGCCGTCGCAGCCGCCGTCCTCGCCGGTGCCCCTGAGGATCAGCTCACGCGTGGTCTTCGAGAGGTCCTTCCACGGCGTGTCAGGCTGAAGCGCGCGCTTCCGCGCGAGCACCGCCAGCGTTTGCCGGAAGTACACCGATTCCCGCCCGACCCACGGCGCGAGCAGCCCCCTTGGCCAGCGACTTCCGCGGGTCCGGCACGACGAGATCGGGATCGAGCTCGAGCCGCGTCCCGAGACCGCCGCACGCGGGGCACGCGCCGTACGGGTTGTTGAACGAGAACATCCGCGGCGAGACCTCCGGGAACGGAGATGCCGCAGCGCACGCAGGCCAGGCGCTCCGAGAAGACCCAGGCCTGGCCGCCGTCCGGCACCTCGACGACGACCACGCCCTCCGCGAGCCGCAGGGCCGTCTCGAGCGAGTCGGCGAGGCGCGCCGCCCCGGTGTCGCGGACGACCAGGCGGTCGACGACCGACCTCGATGGTGTGCTTCTTGTTCTTGTCGAGCTCGATGTCCTCGGCGCAGGTCCCGCACCGTGCCCGTTCACCGCGCGACTCGGCCGAAGCCCTGCCGGCGCAGCTCGGACAGGCAGCTTCCGGTACTCGCCCTTGCGGCCCCGGACGACGGTGGCGCCAGCACGACGATGCGAGTCCCCGCGGGCAAGGTCCGCACGCGGTCCACCATCTGCTGCGACCGTCTGGGCGGCGATGACCTGGCCGCACTGGGG
>ERZ1370068.1035-contig-10946_pt1 | contig 29885 bp, 46 predicted proteins | sample MGYA00561227_ERZ1370068 | MGnify/ENA primary metagenome ERZ1370068 (study PRJEB38410, sample SAMEA6850437) | metagenome | study: Metagenomic assessment of the ecological functions of the soil: analysis of the soil microbiota associated with the...
TCAAGCCATTACGTATTGCTCTATTTGCGCGCCGGCCGAATAGCGCCCAGGTCATAGGTGACGGCGTTGTAGTAGGTCCGGGTAGCTGCAATAGTAATGGCGGGACACACCCGCCGGTAGCCGGTCGTGTAGGTGAGGTTGGCGGTCCAGGCCAAGCCGCCATTCACCCCGAGGTAGAGCCCCTTGGTAAAGGTCGGCGAGCGCCGACCCCATCAGTACAAGCTGCGACAAACTCGCAATGAACAGCCCAACGAGAATTCGTTTGCAACGACATGGCGGTCTCCTAAGATATTTTGGTGAACTGCCCAGAGCAGCCAGGGCATTATAGTGCTTCACATGCGCTAGCGCTTTCCCGAGAGAAATGCGTCCCGCAGCCACGTGACCGGCCGCTCATGTGCAGCCACGACCTCATCCTCAAGCGCCGGCGTCATCCGAGTATCTGCGGTCGCGCCGATTGCCGTGAAGCGATCCAGGTCAGGGGAGCAAGCCGGGTTGTTTGAGACGACACCAGCTCATGCTTGTCGATCCGAGGTTCGTGCACCGTCCGAGATACTAGCGCCGCGAGGCGCTCATCGGGCAGCTTCACTTGACATATTCGGCCACGGCGTCGAATATCCAGCCCACTCAGAGGAGCTTGCATGTCGAGTTATCTGGTCTCGAGCCGAGGCTGACGCCGCAGCCCTACAGCACGGCGCGGCGAGGCAGGGCATCGTGCGGACAGCGTCGCTGCTCGGCGCTGCTCCGCTGCTGCGCGAGCGAGGTGTCGAACCGGCGGACGTGCTGGCGAGTGTCGGGCTGGATCCCGGCACGCTCGATGACGCGCAACAACTGCATTCCTACAGTAAAGCCGGCGAACTGCTCCAGCGTTGCTGTCGAGGCGACGGGCTGCATGCATTTCGGCCTGCTCGTGGGCCAGCTTGCGCAGTGTCTCGTCGCTCGGGATGCTGGGCGAGCTGATGTGGCGATCACCGAGCGTCGAAGCGGCGCTGCACGAGCCTGGTCCTGCACATGCACCTGCAAACTCGCGGCGGCATGCCCACATACAGCGTCGAGGGCGGGAATGCCACGCTGGGCTACGCGATCGTATCAGCGAGATATGCCCGGGGCGGCACAGGTCTACGACCTGGTCATGGCCTACGGATTCAACATCATGCAAGGCCTCGTGCGGCGCGCGCTGGCTCCCCGGCGAAGTGTGCGTTCTCCCACGCCAAGTCCCAAGGACGCTCCGCCCATACCGCCAGTTCTTCCGCTCGGCCCTGCGCTTTGATGCAGATCGCACCGCGATCGTGTTCAGCAAGGCTTGGCTCGACCGTGCGCCGCCGGGGTCTGACGCCGAACTGCACCGAGTGCTTCAGCGCGAGATCGCGGCGCAGGAGCAGACTGAGCCCCGACGACGACAGCGCCGAACGGATTCGCCGGGCGCTGCGAACGATGGCCCTGAGCGGCAGGGCGTCGGAGACGTTGATCGCGAAACTCTCGCCACCCCACGCGTACGCTGCGCCGGCTGCTCTGCCGCGCAGGGCACGAACTTCCGGGAGCTGCTGGAGGAAGTGCGCTACGAGATCGCGCGCCAGCTGCTTGCGGATACGGATATGACCACGGCCGAGATTGCAGAAGCGCTCGACTATGCCGACGCCAGCGCATTCACGCGCGCGTTCCGCCGCTGGACCGATTCGCCGCCTGCGGCGTGGCGAGCGAAGACGCGGTCTGCCGAAGGCAAGAGCGGAGTGTCCGCGCACACGTAGACAGATCGAAGCGCCGCATGACCACGCGCGCGTACCCCGACACAACCGGGCAACAAGTCGAGCGCGGCTGGCGCTTCGGCTGGATCGACGCCATCGTCATCCTCGCCGTCTTCGCGCTGCTGTGGTTGGTCATCGCCTTGAGCGGCGACATGCGGGTGCAGTTCGACGAGCTGCATCCGCCCCCGCTATCCCTCGACATCGCGCGCATCCCCTACTACACGGCGCGCACGGTGTTGCGCATGTTCATCGCCTTTGCGGCGGCGCTCCTGTTCACCTTCGCCTATGGATACGTGGCGGCCAAGAGCGTGCGCGCACGCAAGGTCATGCTGCCGCTGTTGGACATCCTGCCAATCGGTGCCCGTGCTGGGCTTTCTCTCCATCACGGTGACCGGCTTCCTGACGCTGTTTCCGGGCAGCCTGCTCGGAGTCGAATGCGCCAGCATCTTCGCCATCTTCACGGCGCAGGCATGGAACATGACGTTCGGCTTCTATCACTCGCTGGTCACCATTCCGGCCGAGCTGCAGGAAGCCGCCTCCGTCTACAAGACTCAATCGCTGGCAGCGTTTCACCAAGCTCGAGCTGCCCTCGTCGGCGATCGGTCTGATGTGGAACTCGATGATGAGCTTCGGCGGGGCTGGTTCTTTCGTCGCGCAAAGCGAGGCCATTTCGGTATTGAACAAGAACATCAAGCTGCCCGGATTGGGCTCGTACATGGCCGCGGCGGTGGAAGCGGGCGACACGCGCGCCGCCGTCTACGCCATCGTCGCGATGATCGCCACCATCGTCATCCTCGACTCAGCTGCTGTGGCGGCCGCTGGTGGCGTGGGCGGAGAAGTTCAAGCTGGAGCAGACCGAGGGCAAGCGACAACCCGACGTCCTGGGTGCTGGATCTGCTGCAGCGCTCGTATGTGCTGGCCTGGCTATCCGATCATGTCGGGGCCGCGCTCGGGCGATTCTCGCAGCGCGCGTCCACGCTTACCGAGGATCTGACGCAGACGATCTCGGGCCGCACACCCGCGCCGGTGAAGACGTTGCTGCGCGTTGCGGCTGTGGGTTCTCACCGCGGCGGGCGTGAGCGTGGCTCGCTTTCGACGCGATCGGTATCGCGAAGGAAATCAGAACCGACATGACCGCGGCGGAGATGCTCCACGTCGTCTGGCTTGGGCGTGCTGACGCTCCTGCGTGTCGACGGCCATGAGCGTGATTGCGACGCTGATCTGGACCCGATCGGTGTCTGGATCGGGCTGCGGCCGCGCGTGGCCCGCATTGCGCAGCCGCTGGCGCAGATCGCGGCGTCGTTCCCGGTGAACATGACCTTCCCGTTCATGGTGGCCTTCTTCATCTCGGCGCATATCCCGATCAATTTCGGGAGCGTGCTGCTGATGGCGCTCGGCACGCAGTGGTACATCCTGTTCAACGTCATCGCCGGCGCCATGGCGATTCCCACCGATCTGCGGGAAGCCGGCCGCGCTGTTCGGCCTGCGCCGCTGGCGGCTTGTGGAAGACGCTGATCATCCCGGCGATTTTTCCGTTCTGGGTCACCGGCGCCGTCACCGCAACCGGCGGGGCTTGAACGCGAGCATCGTGGCGGAGGTCGCCGTGTGGGGCAAAGACAAGCTTGTCGCCGACGGCCTGGGTGCGTACATTGCGCAGGTGACCGAGAAAGGGTGACCAGCCCGCGATCTATTTCAGTATCATGGTGATGGCGCTGTTCGTGGTCATCATCAACCGCGTCTTCTGGCGCCGACTCTATGACCTGGCCGAACGCAAGTTCAAGCTCGATTGAGCGTCCGGAGGCTGCCCAGTTCCATGCATCGACGCCGTCCGGAGTCGAGTCGATGCCTGCCGATAGCTTTGCTCGCTGACAGACCGCTCCCCGGGCTACCGCAGGAGGTCGCAGCCGGCTCGGCGCCGCTCATCGAGCTGCGGCATGCTTCGAAGTCGTACGTCAGCGCAGACGGCGGATCGCCCGTGATCGTGCTCGACGACATCAATCTCGAGGTACGTGAAGGCGAGATGCTCGCCCTGCTGGGACAATCGGGTTCGGGCAAATCCACCATCTTGCGGCTGATGGCGGGGCTTACCGAGCCGACGCAGGGCGCGGTCCTCAGTCACGGTGCGCCGCTGAGCGGCGTCAATCACCGCCTCGCGATCGTGTTCCAGAGCTTTGCGCTCTATCCCTGGCTCACGGTGCAGGAAAACGTGCAGGTCGGCTCTCATCCAGCGCCGCCTCGACGCGGCAGCAGGAAGAGGAGGAGATCCGACCGGGCGCTCGAGCTCATCGGCCTCGTCCGGCTACGAGAATGCGTATCCGAAGCAGTTGTCGGGCGGCATGCGCCAGCGCGTCGGTCTTCGCGCGCGCGCTCGTCGCGCAGCCGGAAGTGCTTGTGCATGGACGAGCCGTTCAGCGCGCTCGACGTCCTCACCGCGGAGAACCTGCGCACCCAGGTCGTCGACCTGTGGCGCGGCTCCCAGCACGCCGGCCTCAAGAGCATCTTCCTGGTGACGCACAACATCGCGGAAGCGGTGTTCATGGCCACGCGCATCGTGATCATCTCGTCGCATCCCGGGTCGCATTCGCACTGTCATTGCCAATCCGCTGCCCTATCCGCGGAACGTGAATTCCAAGCCGTTTGCGGCGCTGGTCGACCAGGTGCACGCGGCGATCACGGCGTTGGTCCTGCCCGATGAGCCCGCGGATCAAACCGCGGTGCGCGCGCCCGGCGCTGGCATCGGCCGGGCGGGTGCGCCAGCGGAGAGTGCGCCGGGACAGGTGCCAGCGACCGCCGGCCCGCGGGTGGAAGCGATTCCGAACGCGCCGGTGGAAACGATCGTCGGCTTGCTCGAGATTCTCGAAGACAGCCAGGAAACGATCAACGTGTTCGATCTCGGCGCCCGGATCGGCAAGGAGTTCGGCGAAACCATAGCGATCGTCAAAGCGGCGGAGATGCTGGGTCTGGTCGATACGCCGAAGGACGATGTAGTCATGACGGAGGTCGGCTGGTATTTCCTGGCCGCGCCCGCGGCCGTGCGCAAGACGCTGTTCCGGCAAGCGATCATGCGATTGCGCCTGTTTCAGATGCTCACGTCGCGTCTGGCGGAGGCGCCCGAAAAGCGCATCGACGCCGACCTCGTCCTGGAGGAGCTGGGGACGCTGCTGCCCTATGATGAGCCAGCGAAGCTGTTCCAGACACTGATCGCGTGGGGACGGTACGCCGAGCTGGTCGACTTCGACCAGAACGCGAACGTCGTCTATCTGCACGAGGCGAGCGCGAGAGTGAAGAACACAGAGATGAAACAACTTCCCCGATGTGGCTTGGCAGTCAGGAGCCACGGCTCAGCATATTGGCTGGTGAACAGGTCGAGTCGCCCGTGAGATCCGGTCTGGCGAAGTGCTGGAGTGTCGACGACGTCCATTTGGACCTCGATGCCTCGACCAAAGCGCAGAGCTGCTGGAGCAGAGTCGCCGGACTTGCTTGCCGGGCGGCATGGCCTGTCGAAAGCAGAGGTCCTGGGAGAGCCTGACCGCGCGCGAGCAGCTGGGCTCGACGGGGTTGGGTCACGGTGTCGCCATTCCGCACGCGCGCATGTACCAGTGCGACACGGCAACTGGCGTATTCGTACGAACCAAAGCTCCCGTGCCGTTCGACGCGCCGGATGGCAAGCCCGTGTCGATCTTTCTGGCGCTGGTCGTCCCAAAGCAGGCGACGCAACGGCATTTGCAGCTTCCGCCACCGCGGCCGCCATGTTCGGCGACAAGACTTTCGCGATGTGCTCAAGGCATCCGCAGATCCGGGCGCGGTGAGGGATCTGCTTCTCGGCTGGCAGGAGTCACCGGCATCCCACGTCCCTGACCAGCCTCCCGCATAGTCGCCACCGGCGCGCTCAGATCTGGCATGCAAGCGCAGCCGAACACCGAGACCGGCCCGCGGTCGCGGTTGTAGGCGGGGCTGACGATGAACTGGGTAATCCAGCGAAACCCGTATGCCCCGAGTGAGCGAAAGCTGTAGTACGTTTCCACCAGCCGCTCCGAGCCCGGGTGCGGCAGTTGACCGTCACCAACGAGTATCCCGAGACCGCCTGCGTTGAAGAAATGCTCCGCGGCGCTCGACGCGCGATTGACCACCACACCCACACCGAAGTGGTCATCCGGTCTGCTCCAACGCTGTCCGGTCATCGAAAGACCCAGGGCGATACGACTGGTTCACGTCGGTGAATTCTGAACGGCTTCAGTACTGACCTCGGTCGGCTGGAGATGCGCGCGAACAATGCCAATGTCGGAAGTCAGCTGCTGCTGGAGGTTGAGCGCCACGCCGAACTTCGTGTGTGAAAGCTTCGTACCGCTGCGATGTCGGCCGGCTCGCCCGTCATTTCCGCGATTGCAGTCGCTCTGATCGTACTCACCCATGTTGCCGCGCATCGCGAATCCAGGAGCAGACGCGAGATTCCAGGCTGGCCGGCACTTCGTACCGCCTCTCCACTCGGCGACGAATTGGTACTGAGGCAGTATGCGCGGGTCGAGCTGCGTGCTGTTCGGCACGATCGAAAGGTCGAACAGCCCGACGCGAAATGCATTCTTGCTCCTGGTACCACTCGGTTGCGATCCCGTAGGTGTAGCCCCAGGCGTTGCGCGGCGTAATCGAACGCAGCGCTGTCGATGATCGACCAGTTCAGAAGTCGCTGCGCGCGTCGTGGGCATACGCGTTGGTGTCGAAGATGTCGACCACCGAAAACTTCCCCGCGGTGATGACGAGTCGATTGGCCGATTCCGTCCCGGCCAGCTGATTGAGATCAGCGTCCACGCGTGACGGCGTCGCCGCCCAGAGTCGATGGTCTGACGCAGGAAGGCGCGATGCACGCGACCGTACGGCTGGGTCGAGCCGACCTTGTACGCTTCCCCGCTGGGGAAACCGGCGACGCCGAGCGTATCGCTCAGCCCGAAGCCCTGGTCGACCTCGGATTGACCCAGAACTCTGCCCCGTGCCAGAGGCGGACGCCGCCATAGAGGGTGCAGATCGAACGTCTCCTTCCCTGAGCCGATGGGTGTGAGGCTGTTCGTTCCCTGGTAGGGCGAGGCAAACGAGGGTGATACTGGTAGACCAACGGTGGTCTGCGCGTGGAAGGCCCAGTCCTGCGACTTTGCGTCCTTGCCGGCGCTATCGGTCCGCTCGCCGCCCGGCGTGGTGGAGTGTCCGGCTGGAGTGGCAGAAGGCTCCTGCGCGCCGGCGGGGAGCAAGGGAATGGAATACAAGCAGCAGCCCGATCTGCAGGACCCTTGCGAGCTTCTTAGCCACGAGCTATTGGCGCAATAATGCGAGATCGGCAATGGATGCTGCGCATTCTACCGAGTCGTTGACGTCCGGTGTCCGCTTCCTGCTTGACCGTGGTGACAGGTCGCGGTTTACGCTCTATCGACAAATGCATAAAGGAGGAGGACCTCATGGCCGCAGTGAACACCGGACGGCAAAGGGCTATTCGACTCGTGGCGCTGCTGGCGATGATTGGCGGCGGCGTTGGACTCGCATCCGAGGCTGCGTCCGCATGAGCGAGATCAAGATCGGAGTCCTGCAGCCGTTGAGCGGGCCCGATGGCGGCCGAGGGACGGCGCCAGCTCAACGGCATGGAGATCGTGCGCGACATGGTCAACGAGCGCGGCGGCATCGGCGGCAAGAAGCTGGCGCTGGGTCGTCGCGGACGCCCCGACGCGACTGCCGCCACCAATGAGGCAGCCCGCCTGATCAGCCAGGAGGGCGTGAAGCTGCTCTCGGCACGCTGTCGAGCAGCCTCTGCGTCCCCGCGAGCGAGGTCGCCGCGCGCAACAACATCGTCTACTGGGAAGTCTCCTGCGTGGACCCGCGCTTCAACATCCGCGGCTACAAGAACGTGTTTCGCACGGAGATCGATGCCAACGGCTTCGGCTGGTACAACATCGAGTTCATCCGCGACACGCTGCACAAGAAGCTCGGAATCGAGCTGAAGGATCTCAAAGTCGCGTTCCTGAGCGAGGATTCCGCATTCGGTCAGGCACGACCGAAGCCGGGAAGAAGCGCGCTCAGGAACTGGGGATGCAGATCGTGGCGGTCGATCTCTACAACCGCAACACGATGACGGACTTCACGCCCATCATCCTCAAGCTGAAATCGGTCCGGCCCGATGTCATCGTCGCCTCGTGCTACACGAACGACGCGATCCTGTTCTGGAAGCAAGCGAAGCAGCTCGATTTGCAGGTGAAGGCCGTGCTGGGCGCCGGCAGCGTCAGTTTTGGCTCGCCCGATTTCGGCAAGAGCCTGGGGAAGGACGCCGAGGAGCGTGTTCGCGCTGGTGGAGCCCGCCGGCCTGAACCCCAAGGCCGTGTCCAAAGAGATGGCCAGCCTGGAGGCCGAGATCGCGAAGCGCTACGAAGCCAAGTTCAACGAGAGGTACGCCGCGTCCGCGCAGCTCGGGCGCCGCAGGTGTCTGGATCCTGGCCGAAGTGCTCAAGATGACAGCCGGGGATCTCAGCCCCGACAAGGTGCGGGCGGCAGCGCTCGATGCTCGGACATCCCGCTCGGAGGAGCGCCGCAACGGTTGGGGCGTGAAGTTCAGGGACGACGGGCAGAACACGCTGGAGCGAGTGCAGCACTACATGCTGCAATGGCAGGATGGCAGGCTGGTGACCGTATGGCCGGAGCGATTCGCCGTGGCATCCGCGAAGTTCGTTCCGCTGCCCAGAGTGGGTGAGCGATAGCGGTCACTGCTCGGCGATATACACCACCCCCGGCCTGAAGGCCGACCCCTTCGTGAGAGGAGGGGCGCGAGACCCTCCTGCCCGAGATTCTATGGTTCATGTCAAGCCTGAAGTGAGGCGCAGTGGATCGAAAGTGGTGTTGTGGGTATACACCGACCAGGCGGTACGCGCGATCTTGCGGGCGATGATCACCAGGGCTTCAGTGCGCGCCAGTTTTTTGTCGAGGTAGTGTTGATACAGCGGCTTCCAAGCGGGGCTGGTGACCGCGGCCATGGCCGCGTTGTAGAGGAGTCGGCGCAGCTCGCTGGGTCCGTGCTTGGACAAACGGCGGCGGCCCGAGCGCTGTCCCGAGTCGTCGGGGCACGGGTCGAGGCCGCTGTAGGCCACGAAGCTATCGGCGCTGGCGAAGACGAAGTGCTCCAAGGGGTTGAGCAGAGCGGGGCCGACTACGGGACCCACGCCCTTGATGCTGCGCAGGCGCTCACAGGCGGCCTGGCGCTGCGGGCAGGCGTTCACCAGGCCCTGGATGCGCGCGTCGATCACCGCGATCAGCGCATCGAAGCGCTCGAGCAGGTTTCGCAGCGGCCGCTTCAATCCAGGCAAGCCGTGCAGACTCTGCTGCACGCCGGCGCGCGCGCGCGAGAGCTTAGCGCGGCGGCCGAGCAGCCGCTGCAGCTGGCGCTGCTCAGGGGTAGGTGGGCGATAGGGGTGCAGCTTGGCGTGCTCGTGAGCGATGTAGCGGGCAATCAGGGCTGCGTCCACGCGGTCAGTCTTGCCGCGCATCCCCACGCCTTTGGCGTAGTGACGCACGTCCTTGGGATTGAGCACATAGACCAGCATGCCCTTGCGCTGAGCCAGATCGGCCAGCAGCTCGTGGTAGGTGCCGGTGGCCTCCATGCCGATGCGGCTGCCCGCTGGCAAGCGGCTCAGCCAGGCTTCGATGGCAGCGCGCTGGTTGGCCAGCGTGCCGCGCACACCGCTGCTGTGCACGCAGCTGACCAGAGTGTCTTTGCTGACATCCACACCGATGTACGGGGGATTGCTACGGTGGTTTGCATACGCCTGTCTCCCAGAGCTAAAGTGTGCTTGCTGGGGTGGCCACACACCGGCGTTACCTCGCGGTCTAATCGGCGGTCAAGGCGCTTGCACGCTATGCCGCTAGATTCCTCATCGACGCTTGAGGGTGTGTGGGTGGGGAAATCTCAGGCAGTCTGTCCATCATCATGACGGCAGAAAGGAGGGGTAGCCCCTCCACCCCGGCGCCTCCTAGTGTCTCTCCAAGAAGGCGAGGTTGCGCACACAGGCGGGGTGGTGAGGCTAAACCACCTCGTCGCCTTAGGTAAGGCTCAGTAGGCATCACTTCGATGGAGGTGCTGCCGCAGCTCATCGTTTCGGGCATCGTCCTCGGCGGAATCTATGCCGCTGGTGAGCGTCGGCCTCACCTTGATCTTCGGCGTCATGCGGGTGGTGAACTTCGCCCACGGCGAGTTCCTGATGCTCAGCATGTACCTCGCGATCGGCCTGCATGCCGGCGTTCGGGCTCGATCCCTACGTCGGGCTCCTGCCCGCGATCCCGATAGCGCTGCGTGTTCGGCGTGCTCGTCTCTACTATGCTGGTTCTGCGCCCGGTGATCCGGCCGCACGCACGTGGTGCAGATCTTCACCACACTCGGGCTGTCGATCGTGTTGCAGAACGCTGCGCTGATGCTGTGGACCGCCAACTTCCGCCAGCTTCAATTGCCGTACTGAGACAAGGTCATCGCGGTCGGGGAGGTGTGTTGACCCTGCCGCAGTTGATCGCGTTTTCGGTCGCTGCGCTGTTCACGCTGGCGCTGTTCGCATGGCTCAAGTTGACCTACCTCGGCAAGGCCATGCGGGCGACTGCGCAAGACCCTAATGCCGCGACCCTGGTCGGGATCGACACCAGGAAAATGTTTCTCGTCGCGTTTCTGGTCGGAACGATTTGCGTCGCCGTGGCGGGAATGCTGATGGCGCCTTTGTTTCCCACCTACCCCACCGTAGGGCTCCAGTTCGCCCTGGTTGCGTTACGTCGTGAGTGGTGCTCGGCGGTCTCGGCAGCGCTGTCGGCGCTCTGATAGGCGGCTGATCGTCGCGTTTCTCGGACGTGATGGGCGGCTTCATGTCGGCACCGCATGGAAGGAGGTGCTGTACTTCATCGTGTTCATCTCGGTGCTGTTGATTCGCCCGGCCGGACTGTTCGGCCAGCGCGGCGCCGAAGAGCTGGGCAGCTAGCGATGTTCACCGGCACGGACATTCGCGAGCACGTCGTTGCAGGCTCTCTGCTCGCGGCGGCGATTCTCGTTCCGCTCGCCAGCGACAATCTGTTCCTGCAGGATGCGACCATCCTCATCCTGCTCGTGGGCTGGACTGGCGAGCGCCTGGAACATCGCCGGCGGCTTCGCCGGACAGATCTCGCTCGGGCATGCCGCCTTCTTTGGTCTCGGTGCGTACACGTCCACTCTGCTCAAGCTGCACTTCGGATTGTCGCCGTGGCTCGGCATGCTGTGCGGAGGCGCTCTGGTGGTGCTGACCAGCGGCTTCATCGCGTTCGCGGCCACGCGTCTGCGCGGACCGTATTTCACTCTTGTCACGCTGGCGTTCGCGGCCGTCGTCCAGATCATCGCCGCTCGGTGGTACGGCCTGACCCGGGGCAACGAGGGCCTGTCCATCCCGTTCGAACCGGGCCTGCCGAACTTCATGTTTGCGGCCAAACTCCCGTGGACTTTGATCAGTCGCCGCTTATGTGTTGCTGGTCTACGCGGTGAGCGTGTGGATCGCGCGTTCGCGCTTCGGGTTCCAGCTCGCCGGGATGCGCGAGGATGAGGATGCGGCCAGGCCATCGGCATCGACACGCGACTGCTCAAAGTCGGGGCGATCGCGCTCAGCGCGTTCCTGACCGCGCTCGGTGGCAGCTTCTACGCGCAGTACGTCGGTTTTCTGGACCCCGGCTATGCGTTGTCGTTCGACCTGTCGATCAAGTTTGCTCTGATGTGCATCATCGGTGGCCTGGGAACGCCGCTCGGTCCCATCCTCGGCGCCGTGATGATCACCACGCTCGAGATGTACCTGCGCGCCAAGTGGGGCGGTGGACGCAGCGGCCTGTACCTCGTCGTGTACGGTGCGCTCGCTCATCCTGATCGTGCGGGTCATGCCGATCGGGCTGGTGCGCGGCATTCCTCAGCTGTTGGCGCGCTGGAGGAAGCCCCGTGCTGCTTGAAGTCGAGAGGGTGAGCAAACGCTTTGGCGGACGACCGCAGTCTCGAGGTCAGCTTCGCCGTCGCGGAAGGCCAGGTGGTCGGGCTGATCGGCCCCAACGGTGCCGGCAAGACCACGCTGTTCAACGTGATCGCCGGGTGCATGCGGCCCTCGTCGGGCTCCGATCCGGTTCGCGGGTCACGAGATCTCGGGGCAAAGACCCTACCGGATCTGCCGTGAAGGCCTGTGTCGGACGTTTCCAGATCGTGAAGCCGTTCCGGAATCTCACGGTCCTGGAGAACGTTGTCGTCGGCGCGTTCACTCGCGTACGCGAGCGGCGCGCGGCCTACGAGGACGCGCTGAAGATCGTCGAAGCGACAGGCCTGCGCGCTGGAGGGACAGCGCTCGCGCAAGCGTTGCCCATCGGGTTGCGCAAGCGCGTCGAGGTCGCGCGTGCGCTCGCGACCCGGCCCCGGATGATCCTTCTCGACGAGGTGATGAACGGCCTCAACCCGACCGAGCTGCGAGAGATGATAGACCTCATCCGCAGACTCAATTCCAGCGGGCTGACGGTCCTGCTCATCGAGCACGTCATGGCCGCGGTCATGGACCTGTGCCAGCGTATCGTCGTGGTCCACCACGAGGAAAGATCGCCGACGGAAGCCCGGAAGCGGTCACGCGCGATCCACGCGTCGTCGAGGCCTATCTCGGCGAAGACTACTTGATCCGGTGACCTGTGCTGACGCTCGAGGGCATATTCGCGCACTACGCTGACCTGCAGGTGCTGCATGGCGTCAGCCTCGAAGTTCAGGCAGGGGAGATCGTCACGCTCGTCGGCGCCAACGGAGCCGGGAAGACCACGACGATCAACGCGATATCTGGACTGGTGACCTGCAGCGCAGGCTCCATCCGATTGGCGGGCGAGTCGCTCGCGCCTCTGGCGGCGCATCGGCGCGTGGAGGCTGGACTGGTTCAGGTTCCCGAGGGCCGGCGCCTGTTCCCGTTCATGAGCGTGCAGGAAAACATCGACCTGGGTTGCTACACACCGCGGGCCCGCCGGGAGAAGAAGCGCACCCTGGAGCAGGTGCTTACGCCTTTTCCCCGTGCTGAAAACGCGCCTCAAGCAGCTCGCCGGCACGCTGTCCGGTGGCGAGCAGCAGATGCTGGCCATCGCCCGCAGCCTGATGGCGCTGCCGCGGCTGCTGGTGCTCGACGAGCCGACCCTGGGGCTCGCTCCGCTGCTGGTGGGCCAGGTCTTCGACACGATCCGGGCGATCAACCGGCAGGGAGTGACGATCCTGCTGGTGGAGCAGAACGTTCGTCACGCGCTGCTGCTGGCGAACCGGGGCTACGTGCTCGAAAACGGCCGCATCGTGCTCGAAGGCAGCGGCGCCGAGCTGCTCGCGGATCAGCGGTTGAAGAAGGCGTACCTGGGGCTTTGATGCTACCAATCTGATCCTCCAGCGGGCTGCGCGCGGGCTCGGGGTCCGATTCCTCGTTCCCGAGCACTCGGGAAAAACTCCCAATACCCGGGGAAATTTTCCCTATATTTCTGGGTGCGCACCCGGGGCCGTTTGCGTGCAGGGCGCAGGCATATAGAAGGCAGGAGGAGACCAAAACAATGAAACCCGGATCGCCGGCGCATTGCTTGCCGCCGGCTGCGCGGTATCGTCCGCGCTTGCCCAGGAAGTCGGGCCCAACGCCAACCCGGCCGCACAGCTGGAGGCACCCACCGTGGAGGTCATCGGTACGACCCCGCTGCCCGGCATCGGCACTCCGATCAACGAGGTGCCAGCCAATGTCCAGGCCATCACCGGCGCCGAAATGCAGAAGCAGGAGTCGGTCAGTGTGCCCGACTATCTCGACCGCAACATCGGCAGCGTCAGCGTCAACGAGTCGCAGGGCAACCCGTTCCAGCCGGATCGTCAACTTCCGCGGCTTCACCGCGTCGCCGCTGCTCGGCGTGCCGCAGGGGCTGTCGGTGTTTCAGGACGGCGTGCGCGTCAACGACCCCTTCGGCGACGTCGTCAATTGGGACCTGATTCCGCAAGGCGCCATTTCCACCATGGTCCTCATTCCGGGATCCAACCCCGTGTTCGGCCTGAACACCCTGGGCGGCTCGCTGTCCATCAACACGAAAAGCGGGCGCGAATACCCCGGCGGCTCGGCGACCCTGTATGGCGGCTCCTTCGACACCTACAACGGGAACGTCGAATATGGCGGCGTCAAGGACAACTTCGACTACTACATCTACGCCAACTACTACGACAGCAACGGCTGGCGCGACTATGCGCCGAGCCTGGTCCGGCAGGTATTCGGCAAGGTCGGTTATCAGACCGCCGACTTCGACCTCGGACTTGAGCTACACGTTCGCCAACAACAGCCTGCAGGGGCCGCAGGCGACCCCGCTCGCCATGCTCGCCGCCAACCCGAAGCTCGCGTATACCTGGCCGGACATCACGGACAACGAGCTCAACGGGCTCAGCCTGCGGCTGAGCAAAGTGCTCGCCGAGGACAAGATCCTGGGCGGCAACGTGTACTGGCGCGAGCTCAAGACCACCAACACCAGCAGCAACGTCAACGACCAGTTCGATGGCAGCAACGGCGGCACCGCTTGCGACGGCACGACCCCGGACTCTGGCCTGCCCTGCCTCCAACGACCAAAGCGTGATCGACACCAACGGCGTCGGCGGCTCCGTCCAGTTCACCTTGCTCACGCCATTGGCAGCCCACAAGAACAGCGTGACCTTCGGCGCGAGCTACGACTACGGCAGCACCAGCTTCAAGCAGAGCGCGCAGGATGCCGTCTTCAAGCTCGACGCGCGAGGTGGTGGGTGTAACACCGTACTTGCTGGCGACCGACGTGAACAGCACCACTGCTTACACCGGCCTCTACTTCACCGACACGTTCGCCTTCACCGAGCAGCTTCTGCTGACCGTTGCCGGCCGCTACAACATCGCCACCATCGACATCACCGACGAGCTGGGCAACAAGCCAGGGGTCGACGGTACGAACACTTTCCAGCGCTTCAATCCGGCGGTGGGCTTGAACTACAACCCGAGCAAGGCCCTCAACACCTATATCAGCTACAACCAGGGCATGCGCGCGCCGACTGCCATCGAGCTCACCTGCGCCAATCCCTCCGCTCCCTGTCCGCTACCCAACGCCTTCCTCTCGGATCCGCCGCTGCAACCGGTGATCGCCAAGACTCTCGAGCTGGGCGGACGAGGGATGCTGAGCCGGAATACGACATGGAGCGCCGCCGTATACCGCGCGAATCTCTCCAACGACATCCAGTTCGTCAGCGCCAGCGCGAGCGGCGCGGTGGGCTACTTCACCAACATTCCGCAAACGCGGCGGCAGGGGTTGGAGTTGGGCGTGCAGCAACAGCTCGGCGCGGTCAAGCTGCAGGCGGCCTACGCTTTGGTGGATGCCACCTACCAGTCTTCCTTCACCGTCCAGAGCCCGAACAACTCCACGGCCAACGCCGCGGGCGACATTCAGTGCAGCCCGGCGACCGCATCCCCGGGATCCCACGCAACAACTTCAAGCTGCGCGCAGACTGGCAGACGACTCCGAAGCTCTCGTTCGGCGCTACGCCTGGTGTATTCCAGCAGCCAGTACGCCCAAGGCGACAACAACAATCAGAACAGCAGCGGGCCGGTACGCCGGCTATACCATCGTCAACCTGGACGGGCGTTACCAGATCACCGATCAGCTTCAGGTCTTCGGTCGCATCAACAACCTGTTCGACCGCACGTACCAGACGGCTGGCGTTCTGGGCGAGAATTTCTTCACCGGCTCGAACTTCACCTACAACCTCGCCGGCGCAACTCCCTCCCTGTTCGCCTCGCCCGGCGCACCCTTCGGCATCTGGGTTGGCGTGCGTTACGATTTCGGCCGACCCGCGAAGTCAGCGCGTTCGCAGGATGTGAACTGAGGGCGGCATCGAATTCGTCATCGCCTGTCGGGCACGCACGCGAGCGCGCCGGAGGGCGAGCGGCACGTTCCAGTTATCGAGTCGCCGCGCGGAGAGGTGAACCGGCATTGAGAGTCGGCTGACAGATCGGCGCAGGCTGCAATCGCCTCGGCGGGAGGCTGGCGCAGGCCGCGCGGTCGCCCGTCGGGCGCTCCGCCGCCAGGTCCGCCCCCTGTCGAGCATCGGGCCCGCCAACCTGCGCGCCTGTAGGACTTCCAGGAGGATTGTCCTGGGACGGGCCGCCTGCGCGCGTGTGTATCCGCAAGGCAGTGCCGCGAAAGCAGCCGACCGTGTACGGATACCGCGCGTCAGCACGTAGTGGTACATGGTCACTTGCTTGCCGTCCCATGGGATGGGGCTCACACGCCCATGGCATTCATCCGAGATCTGGCGTTGGTCACTTCCTTGCCGGTCTCGTCGTACATGCTGGAGATGCCGAAGCCGTCGAGCGCGTAACCGATCAGCCTATTGTTCGCGGTGGCCTCACCAAGGCATGGGCTCGGCCCGTGATAGTGATACTGGCCCGACCTCTCGGGTGGCCGTTGCAGCGGTCCTGCACTTCGTGCGCAACCGCATCGCGCCCTGCGGCATCCAGGGCGTTGAAGAGTGCAACGCCGCTGGTTGTCATCCCGATCATTCCCATCGGCACGCAGGCTGGCGCGGCAGCAAGGGTGGGAGAGAGCGGCAAGGAAAACGCGATCTGCTGTGCGGTGATCCTGTTCGGGTTGCGGTCGATCGATCGATAGGCAGGATCGCCGGGTGCGACCGGAAAGATGCCGGTGGTGTGCTTGAGCGGCAGCCCATTGCCCGTGATGCGCCGCTCGCTGTTTGTCGCACCGCTTGTCGTAAGCACGGAAAATGTCGCGTTCGGCCAGTGCGACGTCGCCCTGCACCGCGATCTTGCTCGTAGCATCCCACGTCGAACCGTGGATCCAATCGCCCAGTGCTGCGCTCCGCCGCCGCGAAACTGCGTCAGGCACGAGTACACGTAGCCGCGCTTAGGCTAGTGCTCACCTTGCCGTCGCCGAGCGGCAGGCTGCGTGGGATCGACACATCGGCTCGTCCGGCCTGCGCCAGGCCTGGATGCATGACCGGCGCTGCCTAGGGCGATAAGCGCGATCAGCGCGGCCCGCGCGAGCACGAGCTTCTCTCGCCGTCATGAACAACCTCACACGACTGCCTGAGCAGCCTGCTAGAGATTGGCACCGTTCGACCGGATCACGTCGCGGTACCAGGCGAACGAGTCCTTCGGCGTGCGCTTCTGCGTCGCGAAGTCCGTATAGACGAGCCCGAGCGCTGACGGTAGCCCTCCGCCCACTCGACAGTCGCTTGCCCACGACCGTCGAGTACTGTGCGAACCATTCGGGGCTGGCATCGTTCGACCAGCCGCCGCGCTTGTGCAGCGCTTCCGGGTAGTCCCAATGAAACAGCGTAACCCACGGCTCGATGCCGGCCGCGAGCAGCGCGCATCCACCAGGCGGTCGTAGAAATCGGAGTCCCTCGGCGTTCACGCGACCTGTGCCCTCGGGCATGACGCGCGGCCACGAGATCCGAAAAACGGTAGGCGCGCAATCCAAGATCCCGCATCAGGGCTACGTCTTCACGCCAGCGGTTGATGTGGTCGCACGCGATGTCGCCGGAAGAGCCGTCGCGGATCGCACCGGGGCGCCGGCAGAAGGTGTCCCACACCGATGCGCCACCGCCGGCTCGGGTGGGCGAGCCCTCGATCTGATAGGACGACGTTCCCGCGCCCCACACGAAGCGGCTGCCCATGTCGCGGGTCTCAGCGAACGCAGGGCGGCCAGCGCGCTCGCGAGAGCGGCGCCGCCGAGCGCCAGAAATCCTGCGGTCGATCGACGGCGCGCCGGCAGCTTCTCGCTCTGTGCCTCTCCACTGCGGACGCCGTCGGTCATTTCAGCTCCGGCAGATCCTCTTCCCAGAATCCCATTGAGCGCCGCGCGTCGCGCATCGCAACGTCGCCGGTGCGGTCGGCGCGAAGGTTCAGGCCCGCAGAGGACGGGCTGTCTGATCTCCAGCGAAGCGCACCGTCGACTGGGAGGATACCTCTATTCGCATTTCATCCCAACCCTCTCTCGCCAGCGGAGGAGGGGAAGTGAAGTGAACGAGGCGTGAGATCTATGCGGATAAGACAACTCCGCCGGGGGTGACAATCCGACGGAGTCGACAAAGACTGGAAAACGCCGGCTCAACCGAGCCGGCGCAGACGCCTGCGGCCCACCACGGCAAGCATTGCAATCCCTGCCAGCAGCATGGCATACCTGTGAGGCTCGGGCACCACCGTAGGGTTGCCGACGAACAGCGTGTTGCCGGGAACGTCGACGGAATCCGCTCGGAGGTAACGGCCGCCAGTCACGAGAGCGGGGTTGTCCACCAGTGAGAGGTTGATGGTCCACGTCTGTCCGGGAGCCAAAGTCGCACGATCCGCACTCCAGCCCGAAGTCCGTGGTGCAACCCGCCGCCACACAGTTGGGCGTGATTGCATTGTCCGTGACGCCGTTGTTTGAAACCAGCAGAGTGTTGAGCGCGCCCGCGTTGAGGTCCTGGATCTGGCGCTTGTCTGGATCGCCTAGCGACCGCCGCAGGCCAGCTCTGGCTCGCCTTGTCGGTAGGGGAAACGGAAGTGCTGGTCCCGGCCGCGATGACATCCAACATGAAGCGCAGACCAGTTACATTGGGGAACGGGTCGGTCACCTTGCGCGTGCTCGTGAAGGTGTACTGCAGCTTCACCGGCGCAGGCTCCGCCGCCGCTGAAACTGCATGAGTAATCGATGCCCGCACCGACCACCTGCGAGCTTGCGGTTTTTTGTGTCGCCTGGTCTGCCGTGAACAGCAGAGGGGTTACAAATGCCTCGCCATCACCGTTGCCGTAGGTGATGTCGGAGCCGGAAAATGAACCATCCTTGAACGAATCCGTGACCGTGAGAATGGCACCAGCGCCACCAGCCTGGCTGAGCCCGAGCGTCAGGGCAACAGCGGCCAGCTTCTTGTAAGAGACCTGCAACATGATCGACTCTCCCTCGCGATGCGGCAGGCTGTCCTTACGCGCTTCCGCGCGCTCTCCGAACCGCCCACCGCGTTATCGAAAACTCTCTCGCTGTTTCGGCGCGGAGAAATCGTCCCGCGCCGTCCGCGACTCAACGTCCGGGCACCGTGGCATCGGGCGCTTAGCGGCCGGCCAATCAGCGGGTACTCTCTGACGATTCCTGCGGTGCCGATGTTCTCGCCGATGATCTGCTCGAACTGACCAGGGCTGAGTCACCGTGGCCGGCAGCGACGTAGACTTGCACCGCCGGCAGGAGGAGCGCCGAAAGTCCCGCGCCAATCCGAGCTGTAGACGATGTGCGCGGACACGTGCGCGATGCGCCCGCCTCCATCTCCCTGCAGATCGTGCGCGATCTCGGCGGCGAGATCCCGGCGAGTCTTGGCAAGCCTCGGCTCGAGCGATGGATCGATTCTGAGCTCCTCGCCAGTTTTCCAGAATCGCCGCGACCACCTGCTTGTTGCCGTCTATCATGACTCGCAACCCCCGGCGCTGGGGACGAACGGCATCACCACCTGTTTGGTCTTGGGGTCTGTCAGGGTTGACCCTGATGCCGCGCGGCACCTGCACTACCTTCTGGATCATCACCGGAGCGAAGGTTTCACACTTCGCGCGCCCGCGCCGGCAACCAGCGCAGACTGCTCACGAACAGCGATGCATTGGCTGCCGCCGCGGTAGCAGGAGGCAGCGGAAACTCGAGCCGGCGCGCCAGTCGTGGGATCGACCGGCAGCCCGAAGTTCTTCGACAGAAAGGCCTGTGCCATCGCCAGCGCGGTGGCGTCAGGAATATTGGCGACCGATTTCAGATTTTTCGGGTCGAATTTCTCGTCGAACGCGGGACGCGACAGAAAACGGATGTTTCCCACCCCCGGGTTCTTGCTGAAGCTGAGCTGGCTGAACTTGCCCGCGCTGTCCGGTGTCCCGGAGGTTGCGTTGCACTCGCCCCGATCCGGTCCTGACCGGAGTGCCCGTGCGCGAGCACTCCGGTGCGAACACCGGCGATGCGAGCCCGAACACGCCAGACAGCGCGTTCTTCAGCACAAACGTCTGACTCAGGGACGGTGCAGAGCGGCGGCTTGACCAGCTGTTCCGCCAAAGCGGAATTTTCACTGCCGATGATGGGCGGCAGCGCATCTTCGACCATCCTCTGATTTCGTCGAGGGTACTCTTGCCGCTACCGAGCGTCCCCTCTTTGGTGGTTTGCGCATAAGTTGTGCTGGCTGCGCTGCCCGCGAGCAGCGCGGCGACGGAAAACCTCAAGCATTGCGAAACGGGCAAAGACATGGCAGGCCTCATTCGGAATAAAGTAGTTAAAGACTGCGTGACGTGGAATGTCGCCAGGGTGACGCCTCAGAATGGAGGCTTACCCTCGGGCTTGCAGCCTGGGTAGTACATCCAGGCATAGCCGCCGTTGCCTCCCGGGCTGCCGAAGACGAAGTTGTAGCGTTCGTTGAGCAGCCGGTTGAGAGCGTCGCTGCCGTTGACTCCGATCGAGTAGGCCACCGGGCACTGGTCCTTGCAGGTTCCGAACCAGTTGAACGGGTCGTACGCCGCGCAATTGAACTGGCCCTTCTTGTGATGATTGGTTACCCAGGCCGTCGATACGGGGACGAAGTGTCCGTCCCACGCAGTGTTTTGATAGTTTCCGTTGAAGCTGCTGCTGATCCACATGATGCCGTGGAAGCCGTCCCATTGATGCGAGCGCTGACTGGCACCGGGCTTGGCCATCGCGACGCGGATGTTCGGCAGCGTGTCGCCATCCGCACTGAAGCATGACGAAGCGATAAAGAACTTCAGCCATTGATCGCCGAAGTACGTCTGCCCCGAATTGCCCGCGCGCACCCAGCAGTCGTTATCCCCGGGGGCGACGCGAAGGGATAGCGCTGTAGGCCCGCCCAGTAGTCCGTGCCAACCGAGCGAGCCGTGGTATGCGCCGATGGCAGCATCGGCCCAGTCGTAGCCGTATCCGGCCCAGGAGTAGAAGTCCAGGCAACTGGAGTCGTAGAGTGGATCGCATTCGTGCTGCTTGGTCATGTAGCCGTCCACCCAGCGCCCGGCTTTGTAGTGCCCGAAGGCTCCCATCTGGTTAGTACCAGGCGTCCGCCATTCCCGGCCACGAGCTCCGGTTGTCGGCAGGGTTTGTGTCGCAGGTACCGCCGCTCCAGTTACCGATCGCGAACTCTTCGACGTACAACGCGAGCGCCCGAAGACGACGACGCCGCCACAACGATTCCGGCCAGCAGCTTCAGCCCTGCCGTGAACCAATCCTTATGCTTATTCATCAAGACCTCCCATGGTCCCAAGTCAAACGAGATCAACCGACCAGACGCGAGATCGTCGCTGGAGTTCTAGTGACCTCCTCGCAGGCACAGTCGGTTCCCAGAGTTCAACGGGTGAAAGAGCAACTTCCCGGTGAAGCGATCATGCTGTTGCTCTGACACACGCGGAGGCCATTCTCCGTTCGCACGCGTCGCTTGCGATATGACGAACGATAGAGGGAGCGCGAAGATTGCCGTGCTGTCGGCAGGGGATTACGGGGCTGTGCCCTAGGCAGGAGACGCGGTGTTGCGCGGACAAGCGAGTTGAGATGGATCTGAGTTGGGATCCCGGAAGTGCTACTCCGCTCTGCGCGTTCGGCGGCAGACTACGCACCGCGCTGGAGCGTTTGTTCGCGCCGGCAGCTGTCCATTCTGTCTATCCTGCTGAAGATTTGCGCGATCCTTGGCGAATGTCCTCGCTCCCATGATGGGCTCCAGGATCGTCACAGAACAATTAATGGAAATTTAATAGATCTGGGCGGAAGACGTACGGCACGATGCCGAGGTCGAACGCAACAACTCCACATCACCGAGAGCGGACACGCCATGAACCGGCAAGCTGAGCTTTCTACTCTAGCCGATACCTGTTGACAAGACCGATCATGTACTCGGTCCGGACAGCGCCAGCGTCGTCCTGGTCGAAGTACGGAGACTTCGAGTGCCCGGAATTGCGCACTAGGCGTACGCGGCGGTGAAGATGCTGCTGAGGCGCTTCGAGCATCGTATCCGCTTCGTTTTCCGCCACTTCCCTTTGGAGGTCCATCCGCACGCCCAGCTGGCAGCTGAGGCGGCGGAAGCAGCCGGGCCCAGCACAAGTTCTGGCCGATGTACGACCTGCTGTTTGAGCACGCCTCGCACCTCAAGCCCAAGGACCTGCGCGACTACGCCGGCCACATCGAGCTCGACCTCGAGCGGTACGACTACGAGATGGGCGATCAGGTCTCACCGGCAAGCGTGTGAACGAGCACGTCGAGGGCGGCGGGCGCAGCGGCGTCCGCAGCACGCCCACCTTCTTCGTCAATGGCGCGGTCGTGGATGCTCTCCGTTCGGACTAGCACACCCTGGCCGATGCGGTGGCCGCGGCGATGACGCTCGCGCAGCGCGGTAGGACGACACGATGGTCAACGATCTCCTCGAGAAGCGTCGCGAACAGCTCTTCCCCAAGCTCACGGCACAGCAGATCGCGCGCCTCGAAGCGCATGGCAAGCGGATCGAAACCCACGCCGGCGAGGTCCTGGTCGAGCCAGGCGAGCGTCACCGGAATCTCCTCGTCGTCCTGTCCGGGAGCCTCGAGCTGGCCTTGCCCGGGATGCTGGGCGAAGCGCTGATAACGGTGCTGTTGCCGGGTGATTTTGCCGGGGAGATGAGCACTCTGCGCGGAGTCGCCGGTTTCGTCCGCGTCCGCGTTCGCGACGGTGGCGCAGTGCTCTCGATCGACGACGAGAGCCTGCGCACCGTCGTCCAAACCGACGCCGAGCTGAGCGAGCTTTTCATGCGCGCCTTCATATTGCGTCGCATGGGACTGGTGGCGTCCGGGCAAAGTGAAGTGACACTGCTGGGGTCGCGCCATTCGGCTGATACCCTCACGCTGCGCAAGTTCCTCACGCGCAACGCGTATCCCTACGTGAGCGTCGATATCGATACCGACCCCGGCGTGCAAGCGCTGCTCGACCGCTTTCAGGTCGCGGTCGAGGACATACCGGTGGTCATCGCACGTGGCGGGCGAGTGTTCAAGAATCCGAGCATTCACGACGATCGCGCGGCTTCTAGACATGAACCCCGCGGTGGATGACACGAAGGTGCACGATCTGGTTGTCGTCGGGGCCGGCCCCGCTGGACTTGCGGCAGCCGTTTATGCGGCCTCAGAGGGGCTCGCTACGCTCGTCGTCGAAGCGACCGCACCCGGCGGACAAGCGGGGACCAGTTCGCGGATTGAGAACTATCTGGGCTTCCCCACCGGGATCTCGGGTCAGGCGCTCGCGGGTCGTGCGTTGGTGCAAGCCCAGAAATTCGGCGCGAGCGTGCAACGTAGCTGTCCTCGCGGAGCGGGCTTCGCTGCGAGCGGCGTCCCTACTCCGTGGAGCTATCCGACGGCCGGGTCGTGCTCGCCAGGCGCGATCGTCATCGCAACGGGTGCTCAGTACCGCGAGCTGAAAATCGAGAACCTCTCGCGGTTCGTCGGCACCGGGATTTACCATGCCGCCACACACCTGGAAGCCAAGCTGTGCGAAGGCGAGGAAATCGTCATCGTGGGCGGCGGCAACTCGGCGGGTCAGGCGGCCGTGTTTCTGGCCAGCGCTTGCCAGCACGTGCATATCCTGGTGCGCTCGGATGGTCTCGCCGACAGCATGTCCCGCTACCTGATCCGCCGCATCGAGGAAAGCCCGAACATCACCTTGCACACTCACACGCAGATCACGGCGCTCGATGGCAATGACCGTGCTCGAGAGAGTCGCCTGGCGCAACAGTTTGAGCGGCCACGCCGAGTCTCACGAGATAGAGCACGTCTTCCTCGATGACCGGCGCCGTGCCCAATACAATGTGGTTGGAAGGCTGCGTGGCGCTCGACGAAAAGGGTTTCGTGCGCACCGGATCGGACCTGCGACCCGAGGATCTGGCGGCCGCGCAGTGGCCGCTGCCGCGTGCGCCTCACCTGCTGGAGACGAGCCTGCCGGGCGTCTTCGCGGTGGGAGACGTGCGCTCCGGCAGCGTCAAGCGAATCGCCTCCGCGGTGGGCGAAGGATCGATCTGCGTTCAGTTCGCGCACCAGGCGCTGCGCGAAATCTCGGTTGCCTCGCAATAGCATTCCGCTCCCGTCCCCGTTCCTCTCCCGCCTCCGTCTCCGGGCCCGTCTCCCCGCGACACCAGCAAGCGGCGTCGGCAGTCCGCAGCATTTGCTAACATTTACCCTCCTAGCGCAAGGAAATACAAGATTGCGCTGCGCCCCTCCATCCATACTGAACTCACGCGGGTTCCTGCAATCAATGGAGTAACCAGCCTACGGATGCTGACCTTTCCTGCCGCAGACTCCTTTTCGGCGGGATCGGATGGCTGCCGCCAGCCTGTCAGCGGCGACGACGGTTGCAACGGCCAAGCGGGCGGACGCTTCTACTTCTCCAACCAGACCCAAGGAGACCATTCCATGAGCACGATCACGACGAAGGACGGCACCGAGATTTATTACAACGACTGGGGCAGTGGACAGCCCGTCGTCTTCAGTCACGGCTGGCCGCTCAGCGCGGACGCCTTCGAGGACCAGATGTTCTATCTGGCTTCCCGCGGCTATCGCTGCATCGCCCATGACCGCCGCGGCCATGGCCGCTCGAGCCAGCCCTGGAACGGTAACGATTTGGACACCTATGCCGACGACCTCGCCGCGCTGGTCACGGCGCTCGACCTCAAGAGTGCGATCCATGTCGGTCACTCCACCGGAGGCGGCGAAGTTGCCCGCTATATCGGCCGTCACGGGACGAAGCGTGTGGCGAAAGCCGTGCTGATCGGCGCCATCCCGCCGCTCATGCTGAAGACGGCCGCCAATCCCGGCGGCTTACCGATGGAGGTGTTCGACCAGCTCCGCACCGGCGTTGTCGCCGACCGCTCGCAGTTCTGGAAGGATCTCAGCCTGCCGTTCTACGGTTACAACCGGGCCGGGAGCGAAGATCTCGGAAGGCGTGCGCGAGTCGTTCTGGCTGCAGGGGATGATGGCTGGCTTTCCTGCCTCCTACTTCTGCATCAAGGCGTTTTCGGAGACGGATCTGACCGAGGATCTGAAGAAGATCGACGTCCCGACCCTGATCCTGCACGGCGACGACGATCAGATCGTGCCGATCGCCGACTCGGCGCTGCTTTCGGCCAAGATCGTGAAGAACGCCACGCTGAAGATCTACAAGGGGGCGCCGCACGGCATGTGTACGACGCTCAAGCAGCAGGTCAACGAAGAGCTGCTCGCGTTCATCAAGGGATGAGCGGGCAGATCGTGCACCGATAGGGTGCGCGATTCTGACGAGCGCCCCGACCGTTCCCGTTCGCGCCTCCGGCGGCTCTGATAATCTTTGTCGTGCTCGTGTATCCTCGCGGTGAGGTCGTTTCACCCTGAGACCAGAGCCTCCACACTCAGCCCGGCTTGAGCTGACATGAACCTTACCGATCTTCAGCTCGGCCTGGACCAGCGCTAGACCTAGGAATTTTAGAAGGGAGACTGAAGCCATGACTACCAAAGAAGCAACCGCACGGCGGGCGGCCCCGCTCAAAACACCAGCCGGCCTCGGGCCCACAGCGACGCGAGACATTTCCGGCGCGCTGAACACGCTGGTCGCCGACATGTTCGCGCTGTACATGAAGACCAAGAACTTCCACTGGCACGTCTCGGGGCCGCACTTCCGCGACTATCACCTGTTGCTCGATGACCAGGCTGGCCAGATCTACGCCACTACCGACGCGATCGCCGAGCGTGTGCGGAAGCTCGGCGGCACGACGCTGCGCTCGATCGGCACATATCGCCCGCCTGCAGCGCGTCCTGGACAACGACGCCGAGTTACGTCACGCCGCTTGGACATGCTGGCCGAGCTGCGCGACGACAACATGCAGCTGGCAGCGCATATGCGCGAGACGCACGGCGTTTGCGACGAGCACGGCGACGTGGCGACCGCGAGCCTCCTGGAAAACTGGATCGACGAGGCCGAACAGCGGGTCTGGTTCCTGTTCGAGGCGAGCCGGCGGGGCGACGAGCCGGGACGCTGACACGGCGCGGCGGCGCCTCCGCCGGCAGGGCCCAAAGCGTTACGGGCTGCGACTGAGCGCCCTTTCCAAGATGTCGGAGTCGCTGGGCATCATCGGATAACCTCGTCCGCGCGCACCAGGATTGACTCAGGGATCTTGATGCCCAGCGCCTTGGCGGTCTTGAGATTCACGACGAGGCTGAATTTGGTCGGCTGCTCGATCGGCAAATCACCCGGTTTCGCACCCTTCAGAATCTTGTCGACATACGCGGCGCTGCGAGCTAACGCGCTAAACTCTTTGGCGTACGGGTGCATCTGCGACTCCTTCTGCAGTGTGTACTGTGTTGTGCCGCATCGCTGGGCGGCGCCGCCCCGGCATGGCCGCAGTCGGACGCGGGCTCCGCGCACGAGTCAGGCATGCGTTTCGAAGGATATGGGCTGCGCGTCCAGCCGCCCGCCGCTCCCGAGTGCTCTTCCCTCTGGACGGTCCGGCAAGAAGGCCGCGTACGCAGGCCTGGGCCTGCGCCAGAATGTAGAAGGTGTAGTCGTCGTTGCAGTCCAGCCTGGGCCCGCTGGCCGGAGACGGCTTCAAGTCCGCCTCGATCTGGCGCGGGCGATCTCATCGTCTCCGCTCAATGGTCAGTCGCTCGACCTCGCGGGATGCATGCAGCTCATGCAAATCCCTGCGCTGCAGGCGACACGCTCCGAGTGGTCTACCGCCGCGGTTCGAATGCCGACCCCTACTCGGCGGTTCCCGCGAGGCGACCTGGACGGTGAAGAGCGCAGCGTCGAAATCGTGCTCGACGATGCCGCCGCTGTGGAGGGGCACCATCGGTCAGGGACTTGCGGCTGGACGCGTCATGCCTCCGCGCAGCCGCCAGGCGAGTTCGAGGACCTGCATTCTCGGCAAGGCCGAGGAACTCGGACTGCGCGGCTGCAGACGGCACAGGCGCCGCATTGCTTCCGTACCTGGCCTCGGCTGCAGCAGCGCTATCTTCGACCCCAACTCACTGCCAGCGGTGGTTCAGCGCGCTCGAGCGTCCGCTCTCGCTCGATCGCGTCGGAGGCCGACATCGCGGCTCTGGTTCGCCCGCTCGCCGGCGCCGCAATCTCTGCAACAGAGCCTCCTGGCGGCGCACGCGCTTATCCTGCGCGTTCTCGATGTGCCGGATCTTCAGGCCCAGCCCGATGATCGCTTCACGGCTGTCCGCAGCGCGGCGCGACTATCAGCAGCTTGCAATCGGCCTCTCGAAGGACATCCGCGACGGAACCGAAACGTCGGGCTGGATTTCCCGCAGTACCTGCAGCTGATCCGCGCCAGCCTCGCAGCTCACGCCGCTGTCCGTTGCGCATGCTTCCCGAGGTTGCACGGCACGTGACGCGAGCTCGAGAAGTTCGCGCAGGAGGTCTCGATATCCCCACAGCCGATCTCGCCAGAGCTGATGGAGCGAGTGCGTGCCGCGGTAGACGGGCCGGTCCTCGGCGCCAAACTCGTCGACGGCGAGCTTTGGGTCGTCGGCGGCGATCAGCCCAACCGCTACAACATGGATCTCATCGCCGCAGTCTTCGACGTCGGTGGCGCGGACGTGTATACCTACTCGACTCCACCAAGGGGCCGTATCAGATCGTCATCGATCAGTCCGGCGACGATCTTTACGAGTCGAAGAGGGACTTTGCCGGCCCGGCAGCGGCGGTCTTCGGCGTCGTCTATCATCCACGATCGCGCCGGCAACGACCGCTACGTCTCGCAGCACCAGGGCTCCATCGCCGCCGGACTCTTCGGCGTCGCGATCCTGATCGATGAGGCCGGGAACGATCAGTACATCAATGACACGCCGGGCGCGGGCTGGTCGCAAGGCATCGGCGGTCTACGGGGCCGGTCTGCTCATCGACCGGGCGGGTGATGATGTTTACCAGGCCCAGATCCTGGCGCAGGGCGTCGGCGGTCCCGGCGGCATCGGTCTCATCGTCGATACCGAAGGCAACGACACCTACACCGCGAATGGTCCGCACTTTCCCAGCAGGTATGGAGACACCGGGCGTCGCCGCCGGATTCAGTCAGGGCTTCGGAAGGGGAATCCGTGGTTACGCCGCAGGCGGGATCGGCGCACTGCTACGACTTCGCCGGCGACGATCGCTACTCGGTCGGTGAGTTCGGCCAGGGCACCGGATACTTCTCAGGGCCTCGGCATCCTCCACGATGCCGCAGGCAACGACCAGTATCTCGGCTCTCGCTACGTGCAAGGCAGCGCCGCCGCATCAGGCTGCGGGCATTCTGATCGACGATGCCGGCAACGACTACCTATGCGTGCAGCGGTCCGGCGGCGCAGGGCGCGGCCTGGGATCAGAGCACCGCGATGCTGATCGACCGCGCGCGGTGACGACACCTACTCCGCGAGCGGCCTGGCGCTGGGATCTGCAGCCCAGCAGGCGGTCGCGGTCTTCATGGATCTCGATGGCTGGGATACCTACGCCTGCGCCAGCCCTTGCCTGCGGCGCGAGCGGCGACAACACGTACCACTACGACGCGGACAAGATATTCAGCTTCAGCGTCTTCGATCGATCGCGGCGGCAGGTCCGACAGCTACCCGCGCGCGCGCGCGAACAACGAGCCGATTCGCACCGGCACACTCAAGCTCCGAACAGCCGGCCTCATCCGACTGGCTGCGGCATGTTCGTCGACGAGTGATCAGGTGTACTCGACTACTTGCAGGCGATCTTCCAGAGCGTCTCGGTCGCTGGTACGTCTACTGCTTGGGCAGCACATGGCGGGACCCAGCGAGACCACACAGGCAACCAGAACACCTGGTGCACAGGATGCCGTGCAATACTCTTGAACAATCGCATAATCATCTCCGTTGACATCGCTATCCAACGCCGAGCCCATGGGCTTCCCCCGTTTAGGAGCTCGTATGGCAAGTTGTTTTGACTTTCTTCGGTTACGTGCTTCGCGATCCGTTTGCCCCAGGCGTCAGGTTCGCTTCTTTTGCGTTCGCCACGGCCGAATCAGGTCGGTCCCGCGATTGCAGCGCCGGGACTGCAACTCACTTTGAATGCATTGCCACTTCGCCTTGATGAATGGCACGCTGCAGTCCATGTCGCTTTTCATTTGGCGTCAATAGGTTAGGAATGCGTCCGTCGTCGTTAGCCGAACCGATTCGCCACGTGCCTTCGTCACGCGCCGAAATGCGCCGGCCTCGGACCATCACGTCAGAACCGATGCGGAATTGAGCCAGGAGCACCCCTTCGAGGGCGCCTGTGACCGGCCGCGAGGCGACCGAGCTTGGAGCTGTTGCCGCTTACTGCGGACATGTGCCTGAACAGCGTCCAGATCGCTGGTCAGATGGCTTTCAGAATGATGCGCAGAGGGCGCGGAAATCCCGGCGGGCGATAGCGAACGAGGGTACAGGAGCAGAATAAGCAGACAGACTGCGCAACAGGCGGGGTAATCTGCGGGGCGGCGAGATTAGGTGGGCGTCGCGCGGACCGTGGGTGCTGAGATCCGCTCCCGCGCAGCGGCAATGGTGACGGTGGTCGGACCATTATCGCGCGCCGCGTCGCCTGCGCTGGTTGCTGACGGACTGGCGCTTCGGCGTGGGTCGAAGCCATTATTGCCTGCAGTTCCTCAGTCATCGACGTAAGCAGGCGATCGGCAGCCGTCCGAGCTGCGGCCGAGAGGCTGCTGACGACGCCGGCGATGTCCCGCTTCTCCACACGGATCGTTTCCGATGCCGTGTGACTCCAGACAATCAGATCTCGTTCGAGTATCCAGCAGTTGCGCTGAGATCGTGCAAACCGTGCGTACGTCGCGCCCTCGGTCCACTTCCTCCAATCGCTCGATGTTGCCGCTCAGCACGTACGCCGCCTCCGAACCCCGCTCGTGGACCGCCACGCTCTTGAAGAGCGATTGGACCCGAAGGACGTCCTCTACGTATTGCGTGATAGCCTGGCGCGGATTCATCGCCCAACGATGGTATTCGTAAAATCCGACCTCCTCCGGACTTGCACGATACGCGATGCGGCCTTCGCAGAGGTATTCCGGACAGCGGAATTCACGGATCGCGATCGGGCCCAGAGCGCCATTGGAAGCGCGTCGGCTGAGGAACCGGCGGCGGGAAG
>ERZ1370068.10384-contig-9089_pt1 | contig 29885 bp, 55 predicted proteins | sample MGYA00561227_ERZ1370068 | MGnify/ENA primary metagenome ERZ1370068 (study PRJEB38410, sample SAMEA6850437) | metagenome | study: Metagenomic assessment of the ecological functions of the soil: analysis of the soil microbiota associated with the...
TGTGCTTCCGTTCCCAGACCACGTATTGCTGAGACCATCAGCCGGCTGATCTCCACACATTGTACCAGCAATCGGTGGCGATCTTCGGCGACTGCCAGCCGTAAATGACACAAGACGCCGCAGATAGGTCGAAGCGAGTGCTCGCGCCGCTGGTGCGCGGATACATCGCCTCAGGCGAGCCCGTTGCGTCATCGCCTGCTCGGTGACCGCGGCCGGGCTGGGCGTGTCGTCGGCCACCGTCCGCAGCATCCTGGCGCGGCTCGAGGAAGAGAGGGCTGCGTCCAGCAGCCCCACACCTCGGCGGGCCGCATTCCGACCGACCGCGGCTATCGGTTTTACGTCGACCTGCTGCTCGAGTCGAAGCGGCCGAACCGGCCGCGACCGCCGTCGAAGCGCGGCTGCGCCGCGACAGCCCAACCGCCTGCTCGACTCGCTGCTGCCGCAGGTCTCGCACATGCTGTCGCAGGCCTCGCAGCAGCGTCGGCTTCGCGATCCGTCCGGCGCACGAGGCGGCGGTGTTCGACCGCGTCGAGTTCGTGCCGCTGAGCTACGACGCGCGTGCTCGTCGTCATCGTCGCCAGCGGCGGGCACGTGATCCAGAAGGTCATCGAGATCGGCGAGCCGCTCGACGCCGACGATCTGCGCCAGGCCGCGAACTATCCTCAACGCCGAATTCTCCGGGCTGCCGCTGCATCGCGCGCGCGAAGCCGGTGCTCGAACGCATCAACGAGGAGCGCTCGCTCTACGACGCGCTGCGCGCGCGCGCGCCATGCGGCTCGGCACCTCGACGTTTTCCGATCTGCCCGACGACCGCCCGATGTATGTCGAAGGCGCGTCGTCGCTGCTCGACGATGCGAGCGGGCTGAACGTGCAGACGCTGCAGGCGCTGCTGCAGATGATCGAGGAGAAGCAGAAGCTGCTGGAGCTGCTGAACGAATACATCGACGGCCCCGGACTGACCGTCGTCATCGGCGCCGAGCATCTCGACCCCAACCTGCGGCCCGTTCAGCCTGGTGCTGTCCACCTACGACGATGGGTCGGGCATCGGGCACGGTCGGCATGATCGGCCCGACGCGCATGCGCTACTCGCGCGCGATCGCCGCCGTCGACGGCGCCGCGCAGGCGGTCTCGCGCGTGCTGCGCGATCCGAATTGACGAACGCTCGCAGTTCGTCAGTGCCAGCCGTCAGCTGAGACCAGCGCGAGAGCTGATGTAGCGTGATACTGATAGCTGGTTGACCTATGGCTGACGAACCTGTGACCGACGAGCCGGACGCGCCGGCGGCGTCCGAATCCGTCCGAGCTCGCCGACCTGCAGCGCGAGCGCGACGACTACAAGGATCGCTGGCTGCGCAAGAGCGCCGAGTTCGACAACTACCGCAAGCGCGATCGAGCGCGAGCGCCGCGAACAGGCCGACCAGTCGGTCGTCGATCTGCTGCAGGACGCTGCTGCTCGTCGTCGACGACTTCGACCGCGCGCTGACGGTCGATGCCGGCGACGACGGCGGCGCGCTACCGCAAAGGGCGTCGAGCTGATCCACGGCAAGCTGCACGACCTGCTGCGCAGGCAGGGCGTGACGCCGATCGACGCGCTCGGCGCCGACTTCGATCCGAACGTCCATCAGGCCGTGATGCATGAGGAGAGCCCCGAGCATCGCGAAGGCGAAGTGATCGGCGAGCTGCGCAAGGGCTACATGCTGAACGACCGCCTGCTGCGGCCGGCGATGGTGAAGGTGGCGAAGGCGTGAGCAAGCGCGACTACTACGAGATCCTCGAGGTCACCCGGACCGCGACCGACAGCGAGATCAAGAGCTCGTATCGCAAGCTGGCGATGAAGTTTCACCCGGATCGCAACCCGGGCGACCAGCTCGCGGAGGAGAAATTCAAGGAAGCGGCCGAGGCGTATGCGCATCCTCGCCGACACCGAGAAGCGCGAGCCCTACGACCGGCTTCGGCCACGCCGGCGTGCAGCAGCGCGGCAGGCGGCGGCGCCGGCTTCGATCCGTCGGTCTTCCGCCGAGTTCGGCGACTTCGCCGACATCCTCGGCAACATGTTCGGGTTCGGCGACCTGTTCGGCGGCGGCGGCGGGCGGCGCCGCGGCGGCCCGCAGCGCGGATCCGACCTGCGCTACGACCTCGAGATCAGCTTCGAGGAATCGGCGCACGGCGCCGAGACGACGGTCCAGATTCCGCGCCAGGAAAACTGCGGGACGTGCCAGCGGCACCGGCTCGGCGCCGGGATCGTCGTCGAGCACCTGTTCGCAGTGCAAAGGCCAGGGCCAGGTCCGCTTTCAACAGGGCTTCTTCACGGTGGCGCGCACCTGCCCGCAGTGCCGCGGCGCCGGCAAGATCATCACGCAAGCCGTGCGAGACCTGCCGCGGCGCCGGCCGGGTCACGCGCGATCGCAAGATCACCGTCAAGATCCCCGCGGGCATCGCCACCGGGCAGCAGCTGCGGCTCCAGAACGAAGGCGAAGCCGGCGCCGGCGGCGGCCCGGCCGGCAGTCTCTACGTCGTCATCCACGTCCACGAGCACGAGTTCTTCCGGCGCGACGGCAACAATCTCTTCTGCGAGATCCCGGTGAACTTCACCACCGTGGCGCTCGGCGGCGAAGTGCAGGTCCCCACCCTCGAGGGCCACGAAACCGTCAAAGTCCCGGAAGGCACGCAGACCGGCACCACGCCTGCGCCTCAAGCAGCAAGGGATGCCGGATCGTCAACGGCCGCGGCCGCGGCGATCTGTTCGCGACCGTGCAGGTGCAGACGCCGAAGAAACTGACGCGCGAGCAGCGCAAGCTGATCGACGAGCTCGCGAAAGTCCTGCCGAAGGAGAAGTTCGAGCCGCGCCCGCGCCGCCGGCGACGAATCGCAGGACGAGCGCAACCTGTTCGATCGCGTCAAGGACATGTTCGGCTAAGTTGAAGGACTATCCCGCGATCGACGTGCGCACGGACGCCCCCGACCTGCTGCTCGCCATCGTCGACGACTTCGGCCCGACCGCGCTCGAAGACCTGGAGCGCGACGGTTCGGTCCGCATCTTCTTTCCCTCCCCGGCCTGATCGCGACGCGGCGTTGAGCGCGCTCGCCCCTCGTTTCGTGCGCGACGCCCGTGGACGTCCCCGACGAGAACTGGGCGCGCCGCTCGCAGGAAGGGCTCACGCCGGTGACCGTCGGGCGCATCGTCGTCGCCGCCGCCGTGGCCGGCACGCCGCGCCGGCTCCGGCACCCGACGCCGGCGCGCCGGCGATCGTCATCGTCATCGAACCTCGATGGGATTCGGGACCGGCCACCATGCCACGACCCGGCTCTGCCTGGCGGCGCTGCAGGACGATCGCGCTCGACCATCAGGTGGTGCTGGACGTCGGCACCGGATCGGGGTGCTGCGCGTTTGCCGCCGACCGGCTCGGCGCGGCGCGGGCCGTCGGGATCGATTGCGATCCGGACGCGATCCAGTCGGCGCGCGACAACATCGGCCTGAACCCGGACGCGACGCGCGTCACGCTTCGAGACCGTCGACCTCGCCGCGACGCCGCTGCCGCTGGTCGACGTCGTCACCGCCAACCTGACCGGAGCGCTGCTGATCCGATCGGCGGCCGTGCTCCTCGCCGCGGTCCGCAGCGGCGGACGCTCATCCTCAGCGGGATCGGCGCCCACGAGCGCGACGAGGTCTCGCGCGGCGTTCGGGCCGGCCTCGGTGGTCTGGGAGCGTCAGGAAGACGGGTGGGTCGGCGTCGCCATGAAGAAGTTGTGAAAAAACTGTGACACGGCGCGGACGTTCAACCGGCGGCCCCGCGTTCGGGTCTAATAGGACAAGATGCGTCGCGCGCTCTCGTTCCTGCTCTGCCTCGTCGCGCTGACGGCCGGGGCGATCGCTCAACAGCCGGCGCGCGACACGCCGGCGCAGCCGAAGCACGGTCCACCCGCCGTCCGGGCGCATCACTGGCCGACGTGCTGGCCTCCGACAACGGCCGGCCGGTCAAGCGCGCGCGGGTGTTCATCTCCGCCGCGGAGCTGCCCGGCGGCCGAGGCATGCTGACCGACGATGGCGGCGTGTTCGATTTCACCGAGCTGCCGGCCAGGCGCGCTATACGCTGACGGTGTCGAAGACCGGGTTCGTTTCGCTCTCCTACGGCCAGCGCCGCCCGCTCCAGGCGGGCACGCCGCTCCAGCTCGCCGAGAGCCAGCAGCTGAAAGGCATCCAGTTCCAGCTGCCACGCGGCAGCGTCGTCGGCGGCCGCGTCCTCGACGAGGACGGCGACGCCATGCCCGGCGTAACGGTGCGCGTGATGCGCTACCAGTACCTGCAGGGCGCGCGCAGCCTGACGCCGGCCGGCAGCGCGCAGACCGACGACAAGGGCCAGTATGCGCGTCTGGGGTCTGATGCCCGGCGACTACTACGTCAACGCCGTCATGCGCGGGAATTTCGGCGGCGGTTTCGCCGGCGGTTTCGGCGGCGGCGGCTTTGCCGGACCCTTTGTCCCGGGCGGTCGCGGCGGCGGCCGCGGCGGGCCGGCGCCGGGCAGCACCGAGCAGGAACAGATCAACTACGCGCCCACCTACTATCCGGGCGTCCCGTCGGTGAACGAAGCGAAGGCGGTGTCGGTGGGTCTCAGCCAGGAAGTGCTGGACATCAACTTCGGGATGCTGCTGGTGCGCATCGCGCGGATCACCGGCCGCGTCTTGAACCCCGACGGCTCGCCGGTCACGAGCGGCAACGTCAACCTGACGCCGGACACCGGCGGCGGGCGGAGCAACCAGATCGCGACCAACTTCGGCGGGCGCATCGAGTGGGACGGCGCGTTCACGATCACCAACGTGCCGCCTGGGCGCTACATGCTGCGCGCCAGGGCGGACGACAGCGAGACGCCGCAGTTCGGCTCGCAGCCGATCAGCGTCGACGGCGAGGACATCGCCGACGTCTCGATGATGCTGTCGAGCGGCGCGACCATCGCCGGCATCGCTCACCTTCCTGCCGGGGCAGTCCAACCTCGCCCGACCCGACGCAGTTCCGGATTGCGGCGCCGTCCACCGATCTCTCCGACTTCGGCCGGCAGCCCAACGGACGCATCGAGAAGGATGGGCGGTTCACGCTGACCGGCGTGTCGGCCGGCCTGCATCTCATCCGGGCCAGCGGCAACTCGCGCGACTGGATCCTGAAGTCGGTCACCGTCGGCGCCCGCGACATGACGGACACGCCGCTGCAGCTGCGCAGCGGCGAAACCGTCGCGAACGTGGTCGTCGTCTTCACCGATCGGCAGAACGAGGTCAGCGGCACCGTCACCGACGAGGGCGGAACCGCGGTCACCGACTACACGGTCCTCGCCTTCCCCGCCGATGCGTCGCTGTGGCGGCCGCAGGCGCGGCAGATCGTGACCGCTCGCCCGGATCAGACCGGCAGATGCCCGCATCCGCGGCCTCCCGCCCGGCGACTACTACCTGGTCACGGTGGATCCGACCGAACAGGGCGAGTGGTTCGAGCCGGCGTATCTCGAGGACCACCGCGCCGGCGCCACCGCGCGTGACGCTCAGCGACAGCGACGTCAAGACGCAGGACTTTCGAATCAGGAAGTAAGCATTCCTAATTCTTAATTCTTAATTCCTAATTCTTAATTCTAGAGATCCCCCAGATGAACTGGAGGACGCTGATCGCCGCGATCGGCACGGCGTCGGCGCGCAGCGTGCGCGGCCCGAGCGACATCAGCCGGACGCCGCGCGCCGCGCGGCCGACCATTCCGGCTCGGTCCAGCCGCCTTCCGGTCCGACGAAGATCGTGGCGTCGGCGGGCGCCGGCGCCTTGAGCAGCACCGAGACGTGCTCGACCTCGGCCGGCGCGCCCGGCTCGACGAGCAGGATCCGCAGCGCCGACGGCGGCTCGTCGAGCAGGATCTCGAAGGTCAGCGGCATGCGGATCTCGGGCACGAACGCCCGGCCCGACTGCTTGACCGAGGCGCAGCGCAATGCGCCGCCAGCGATCGACGCGCGCCCCTTTCATCAGCGCCGCCACGGTGACCTCCGCTCCGCTTGGTCACGATCGGCTGAATCGCGGCGACGCCGAGCATCACCGCGTCGCGGATCACCTCGTCCATCTTGTCGCCCTTGAGGACGGCCTGCGCCAGCGTCAGCGCCACCGTCGACTCCGCGGCGGCGTCGACGCGCGACACCAGCTGCACGCGCACGTCGCGGCCGCACCGCGCTCGCCACGCGCGCCAGGAACTCGTGGCCGCGCCCGTCGAACACGGCCACCGTGTCGCCGACGCCGAGGCGCAGCACCTTGCGTCGAGATGCTGCGCTTCCTCGCGCGGCAGCGCGACCGGTCTCGTCGCCGGGATCCATCGAGGGCGCGAAGAAGCGGTGCACAGCCGGATTATACGGACTGATATACTTCGCGCGGATGTTCTTCCGCGGGCAGATCATCGGGAAGTACAAGATCCTGTCGACGATCGGCAGCGGCGGCTTCGGCACCGTGTACCTCGCGGAAGACACCTGGATCGACAAGAAAGTCGCGCTCAAGGTCCCGCACAAGCAGAGCGTCGACTTCGGCGAGCTGCTGCGCGAGCCGCGGCTGCTCGCCAGCGCTGAACCACCCGAACATCGTCACCATCCTCACCGCGGAGAAGCAGGAGAACGTCTTCTTCATCGTGATGGAGTTCGTGCCGGGCGAAACCCTCGAGGCGCTCGTCACGCGCGAAGGCGCGCCTCGACGTCGCGCGGGCGCTCGACTACACCTGCCAGATCAGCAACGCCGTCGACCACGCCCATCGCCACGGCGTGCTGCCACCGCGATCTGCGGCCGTCGAACGTCATCGTCGCCGAGCAGCGGCATGCTCAAGGTCGCCGACTTCGGGACCTCGCGGTTTCTCGAAATCGCCGCCCACGGCACCACGGTCATCGGCAGCCCGCCGTGCATGGCCCCCGAGCAGTTCCGCGGCAAGGCGGTGTTCGCCTCCGACATCTATTCGCTGGGCGTGACGATGTACCAGATGCTGACCGGGGTGCTGCCCTACGACCACGCCGTCGCCGGCCGATCTCGATCGGCTGATGCAGCGGCGAGCTCCTGTCGCGCCGCGCCTGAAGAACCCGAGGATTCCCAAGGCGATCAACGACATCGTGCTCAAGGCGATGGCGCCGGCGATCCAGTCGCGCTACCAGCGCGCCGGCGACCTGCTCGACGACGTCCTCGCGTTGCGCGACAGCGCGTCGCGGCACGCCGCGCCGGCCGTCGTCGACGCCGTCGGAAGCTGAGCGCGGACATCGGAGCCAGCGACACGGCGCGAGGAGCATCCACCAGCGCCTGCAAGGCCTGCGAAACGCCACGCAGCCCCGCTTCTGCTGAGCACCTGCCGCCGGAAGCCGCTGCATGCGCGATCGCGATCGCTGTCCATTCCGCTTGGTGAAGCGCAGTAAGTGCTCCAACTCGCCAAGTCCCGAGCTTCACCAATTGCGCCAGAATCGATCTCGAGGAGCGATAGCGATGGCGTTTCCCGGGACGGGCAAGATCTGGATGAACGGCAAGCTGGTGGAGTGGAAGGACGCGACCATTCACATCGCGTCGCACGTCATCCACTACGGCAGCGGCGTCTTCGAAGGCGCGCGCTGCTATGCCACCCCGAGGGGCTCCGCCTGCTTCCGGCTCGACGCGCACATGCGCCGCCTGCAGCACTCCGCGAAGATCTACCGCGATGGAATATCCGCTCGATCTCGGCGGCTGGCAGACACGCGGTCCTCGACACGATCCGCGCGAACCAGATGAAGGCGTGCTACATCCGTCCGATCCTCTACCGCGGCTACGAATCGCTCGGCGTCAACCCGCTCAGCTGCCCGGTGGACGCCGCGATCATGCTCTGGGAATGGGGCGCCTATCTCGGCCAGGAGGCGCTCGAGGAGGGCGTGCGACGTCAAGAGTGTCGTCGCTGGTCGCGCATGGCGCCGAACACGCTGCCGGCGATGGCGAAGAGCGCGGCCAACTACGCGAACTCGGCGCTCATCAAGATGGAAGCGCTGGCCGACGGCTACTCGGAAGGCATCGCGCTCGACGTCTCGCGGCAACATCAGCGAAGGCAGCGGCCAGAACATCTTCATCGTGCGCGACGGCATCCATCTACACGCCGACCACTCGGATCGTCGATTCTCGGCGGCATCACGCGCGACTGCGGTCATCGACGCTGGCGCGCGACCTCGGCTACACGCGTCAGCGGAGATCGGTGATCCCGCGCGAAGCGCTCTACATCGCGGACGAAGTGTTCGTCGTCGGCACGGCCGCGGAAGTGACGCCGATCCGATCGATCGACAAGATCAAGATCGGCGCGCGGCCGCCGCGGATCCGGTCACCGAGGCGCTGCAGCGCGCGTTCTTCGACGTCATCAACGGCGAGTCGCCCGACACCCACGGGTGGCTGACCTACGTGTATCCGGAGGAGCAGCAGGCGCTGCGCAGCCTCGCCGCGCGCTAGGCGCGTAGACTACTGTCAGAGCTGAGGGCACGGCTTAGGGCTGGAGTGCGTCCTTCGACCCTAGCCTCAGCCGCTGAGCGCTCAGCCTGCAGGCCCTAACCCTAGCAGTAGCGACGATTAACAGGACAGGGTCTCGCCAACCAGATATGCATGTCAATGATTTGCTGAAGATTGCCGTCGACAACGGCGCATCGGACCTGCACCTGAAGGTCGGCAGCTACCCGATGATGCGCGTCCGCGGCGACGCTCGTCCCCGCCAGCGAAGAAAAGCGCCTCGACCACGAAGACGTGGTGGCGATGAGCGCGGCGATCATGTCCGCCGCCGCAGCGCCAGAAGTTCAAGGACGCCCAGGAAGTCGACCTCGCCTACAGCGTGCCGGGCCTCGGCCGCTTCCGCGTCAACATCTTCCAGCAGCGCGGCACCGTCGGGCTGGTCCTCCGCGTCATCCCGATGCAGATCACGCACCATCGACGAGCTCGGCGCTGCCGCAGGTGCTCGAAGCGGATCGCCGAGGAAGAACGCGGGCTCGTGCTCGTCACCGGCACGACCGGCAGCGGCAAGAGCACCACGCTCGCCGGCGATCATCGACTACATCAACAGGACGCGGTCGGTCGCACGTCATGACGGTCGAGGACCCGATCGAGTTCCTGCACCGCGATCAGCAAGTCGATCGTCAACCAGCGCGAAGTCGCGGTCGACACGCGTTCGTTCGCGCAGGCGCTGCGCAGCGCCCTGCGCCAGGATCCCGACGTCATCCTGGTCGGCGAGATGCGCGACTTCGAGACCGATTGAAACCGGCCTGCTCGCGGCCGAGACCGGCCACCTCGTGCTTCTCGACGCTGCACACGCTCGACGCCACCGAGACGATCAACCGCATCATCGCGGTGTTTCCGCCGCACCAGCAGAAGCAGGTCCGCCTGCAGCTCGCCAGCGTGCTGCCGCGCCGTCATCTCGCAGCGCCTGATCCCGCGGCAGCGACGGTAGAGGGCGCGCGCCGGCCGTCGAAGTGATGATCAGCACCGCGTTCATCCGCGACTGCATCGTCGACAAGGAAAAGACGCACCTGATCCACGGCGCCATCGCCGCCGGGCACGTCGCAGTACGGGATGCAGACCTTCGATCAGTCCATCTTCGGCCTGTTCCAGCATGGGATTCGTGTCGCATGACGAGGCGCTGCGCTGGGCCACGCAACGTCGACGAGTTCAAGCTGCGCGTGCAGGGCATTTCGACCACGGCCGATCTCAGCCGGGATCAGATGGCATCGACCCTGCTCGGCGGCAAGGCGCCGGAAATCACCGGTTCGGACGCTAAAGAACTGCGACGACTTTGGGCTTTAGGCTGGGCTCAGGCTGAAGCCCGAAGTCCAAAGCCCGCAGCCTGCCAGCGAAGATCCTGTAGCGCTACTGGCGTCGCACATGACTTGCTACGTCGACGCTCTGAAGATGCTGGCGCGTCGCGAGCTCTCGAGGCGCAGGTTCGTCAGCGCCATGCAGACGGCGCGGACACGCCGACGAGGTAGATCGACGCGGCCATCGCGCGGCTGATCGCCGAGCGTGCGATAGACGACGCGCGGTGGCCGAAGCGATCTGCGCGGACCGAGACCCACACTCAAGCGGCGCGGGAAGCTGAGAGTCGCCCGTCAGATCGCAGAGCGCCGGCATCTGCGAAATCGACGGCCCGCCGCGCGCTTGACGAAGTCTTCTCCGATCTCGATCCTCGGCGCTTCTCGAAGCCGCGTTGTCCCGCCGGCTTCGCGGGATCGCGCGGATCAGCAGACGACAAGGAATTCCAGCGCCTGTATCGATATCTCGTGAGCCAGGGGCTTCGAGCACGACGAGGTCGACTGCGCGTGCTTACAGCTCGTCGCAAGTAGCGCGTTCACGGTGATTGCGGAGGTAGCGGCCAGGTAACACGGAGCAACCGAAGAAACGGAGCCACTGCGAACGGAGCAAAGCAATGCAGGCAGTCCGGCGACGAGCATGCGACGCGTGCCGGCACGGCCCTGCCGGCCGCCGGTCGCACGCGCTGTCTCTGTCGTCCGGACTGCTGGCATTGCTTTCTCCGTTTCGTCCTCCGTTGCTCCGTTGCTCCGTGTTAAACCGTTAACTCCGTCACCTCCGCGGGCTCAAACCACTAAAATAGATCCAATGACATCGAACGAAATCCGCCGCTCGTTCCTCGAAGTTCTTCAAGGCGAACGGCCATCGCGTCGTCCCGAGCTCGCCGCTCGTGCCGGGCGACGATCCCACGCTGCTCTTCACCAACGCCGGAATGAACCAGTTCAAGGACGTCTTCCTGGGCGCGAGAGGCGCGACTACAAGCGCGCGGCCACGTCCCAGAAGGTGATGCGCGTCAGCGGCAAGCACAACGATCTCGACAACGTCGGCCCGTCGCTCCGCCATCACACGTTCTTCGAGATGCTCGGCAATTTCTCGTTCGGCGACTACTTCAAGAAAGAAGCGATCGAGTTCGCCTGGACGCTGCTGACCGACGTCTGGAAGATGCCGACGGACCGGATGGTGGTCTCGATCTTCAAGGGCGACGAGCGGATCCCGCGCGACGCCGAGGCGTACGACATCTGGCGGAGCTGGCGTCCCGGCCGATCGGATTCTCGAGCTCGGCGCCGACGACAACTTCTGGCAGATGGGCGACACCGGACCGTGCGGCCGCTGCTCGGAGATCTACTACGTCCGCGGCACCGGCGCAGACCCCGAAATCGAGATCTGGAACAACGTCTTCATGGAGTTCGAGCGCAGCGCCGATGGCACGCTCACTCCGCTCCCGGCGCCGTCGATCGACACCGGCATGGGGACTCGAGCGGATCACCTCGGTGATGCAGCAGAAGGATTCGAACTACGACACCGACCTCTTCCAGCCGCTGCTCGCCCGGATCGGCGGAGCTATCGGGCAAGACGCTACGGGAAAGACGCCGAAGCCGACATCTCGATGCGCGTCGTCGCCGGATCACAGCCGGTCGACGACGTTCCTGATTGCGTGACGGCGTGATTCCGTCGAACGAGTGGCGCGGCTACGTGCTCCGGAAGATCATGCGGCGGGCCATGCGGCATGGTAAGCACCTGGGCATGACCGAGCCGTTCCTGCATCAGATGGTCGCCGTGCTCGCGCGCGAGATGGGCGACGCGTATCCGGAAGCTGCGCTCGAATCGCGAGACGGTCGAGAAGACGATCTCTCGCCGAAGAGAAGCGCTTCGACGCGGTCTTGACCGATGGTCTGCCTCGTCTCGAAGCGGAGATCGCGAAAGCATCCGAGGACAAGAGCCGAACGCTTTCCGGCGAGGCGGCGTTTCGTCTGCACGACACGTTCGGCATGCCCTACGACTTCATCGAGGATACGGCGGCGCACCCGTGGCGTCAGCGTGGACAAGGACGCGCTTCGACCGAGCGATGGACGTGCAGCGCAGCACCGCGCGATCCCAGAGTGCGTTCACGTCGGGCAAAGAAGGGCGAAGACTTCGCCATCGGAGACCGTTCAGGATCTACTCGGCGTGGGAGACCGCTTCGAGGGTTATGCGAGCACGCGCGAGGGCGGCGTGCCGATCGTCGCGCTCTTCAACGAGGAGCGCCAGCCGGTCGAGACCCTGTGCAACGGAACACGCGGATTCGTCGTGCTCGCGCGGACGCCGTTCTATCTCGAGGCCGGCGGACAGGGTGTCCGATTCAGGCCGTCTCTACAACGAGGCGTACCAGGCCGAAGCGGTCGTCGATGGGCTCGTTCGCCTCGGAGCAGGCCTGCCGCGCGCGCATCGTGTGCACGTGACGCGAGGTCGCTGAAAGTCCGGGATCTCGTGACCGCCGAAGTCGACGCACAGGTTCGCGATTCCACGCGCCGGAATCACACGGCGACGCACCTGCTGCACGCGGCCCTCCGGCAGGTCCTCGGCTCGCACGTCAAGCAGGCAGGGTCCCTGGTCGCCCCCGATCGGCTGCGATTCGACTTCGTGCACTTTCAACCCGTCACCGACGGCGAGCGCGATCGCATCGAGGCGGATCGTCAACCAGGAAATTCTGAAGAACACGACGGTCACGACAGAGGTGCGCTCGACGGAGGAAGCGATCGCGGCGGGCGCCATGGCGCTCTTCGGAGAGAAATACGGCGATCAGGTACGCGTCGTCAGCGTCCCCGGCTTCAGCATGGAGCTCTGTGGCGGCACGCACGTCTCGGCGACCGGAGACATCGGACTGCTCGTGATCGTCGCCGAAAGTGGCGTGGCAGCCGGCGTCCGGCGCATCGAAGCGCTGACGGGGCTGGGCGCGGTGGCCTGGGTGCAGGAGCAGCGCGCGTTGCTGCACGGCATCATCGATGCGCTGCACGTGGGGAGCGGCCAGGCCGTGGACGCGATCGAGAAGATGCACGCGGACACCAAGCGGCTGACCCGCGAGGTGTCGCAGCTCAAGACGAAACTCGCGATGGGCGGTGGGGCTTCCGAAGGGTCGAGCGCAGATGACGCCGTTGACGTGGCCGGCGTGAAACTGGCGCGCCGAAAAGTGACCGACCTGGACAAGGATGCCCTGCGCGGCCTGGCCGATTCGCTCAAGGCCCGAATCAAGAGCGGCGTCGTCATCCTCGCGTCGACCTCCGACGGCAAGGTGCAAGTGGTAGTGGCCGTCACATCAGACCTCACCGGCCGGATCAAGGCCGGGCAGGTCGTCAAGGAAATCGCGCCGATTGTCGGAGGCGGAGGCGGCGGCCGGCCGGATTTCGCCGAAGCAGGCGGCAAACAGCCTGAAAAAGTCGACGAGATGCTCGACGCTTCACGCTCTATCGTCGAGAAACTCCTCGAGTAGCCAGCTTTTCTCAAACCGCTTGGGCAGTCTCCCAACTCGCTGCAATTGTGTGCAATTGCGGGAGATAACAATTCTGGGCATTGTCCGTTCGTCCGGCCGGCCGATAAGCTGGGTAGCAACTCTCCTTACAGATGACTCTTCGATTTCTGGCAGCAACTGCGCTCGTGGCTGCTTTGCCGCCCCGGCACAGGCTCAGCAAATCTACTCGTGGCGCGACGAGAGCGGCAACCTGGTGTTGTCGAATCTCGAGCACCCGAAAGACGCCGACGTGAAGTCGTATTCGGTGGGCCGCGACAGCGGCCTGCAGACGACGACTCGGATGGTGGCGTCGCGAGCGGCGATGTTCGAAGACATCATCACGCAGCACGCACAGCTGAACGGCCTTCGCCCCGATCTGGTTCGAGCGGTCGTCCAGGTAGAGTCCGGGTTCAATCACCTGCGCCCGCTCTCCGAAGGGCGCCCAGGGCTTGATGCAGCTCATGCCCGAGACGGCGCGGGAATTTGGGGTGGTGAACCCTTACAACCCGAACGAAAACGTGCGGGCCGGCACGGCTTATCTCCGTCAACTGCTCAATCGGTACGACAACAACGAGGAGCTGGCGCTGGCAGCCTATAACGCCGGGCCCAAAGCCGTGGACCGCTACGGCGAGACCGTGCCTCCCTACCGCGAGACCCGCAATTACGTCACGAAAATCGACCAGATTGCCGGCGTCAAGCAGCTGCCCGGGACCAAGATCTACCAGGTCACGAAAATCGTCGACGGCAGACCCATCGTCTACTACACCGACAAAAACCTCAGTAACAGTAGGCTTTGGGCCTTAGGTTTTTGGCTTCAGGGCAGTCCCGTAGTCCAAAGCCCAAAGTCTGAAGCCGACGTGTTAGCATCACTTGTTTCTGGAGGACGAAAGTACGTGGCTTCTCACGCATCTGCAATGAAGGCGCACCGGCAGAGCCTGAAGCACCGGGAACACAACCGGCAGCTTCGCGCCCGCCTGCGTCACACGCTCGAGGACATCCGTTCGGCCATCGAGTCCAACGACCTGGCCGGCGCGAAGAAGGCGCTCAACGACACGGTTTCGCTGATCGATCGAATGGCTGGCAAGGGTGTCATCCACAAGAACGCGGCTGGCCGGGCATAAGGCGCGAATTGCCGCGCGGATTGCCGCCAAGTCAAAAGCGGCCTGACGCGCGTCCCCTTCTCCCCGAACACAGTTCGACAACCAGGCGTTCGAGCAGGATCCGTGGCGATCCGCCAGAGGTCTTGAGGTCGACGTCCGTCCGGAACACCGCAGTCAACCGAGGCACGCACCGACGACGGCGCGATCGCGGGAAATTTCGCGCGGACGAGCCACGCGAGCTGACCGAGAATTTTCTCGGGCACCACGCCGGCATCCAGCATCAGCGCCAGCTGTCGCAGCGCTCCCGCGCCATCACCAGCCTCGATGGCGTTGGTCATGGCCCAGTCGTCCTGCAGCGCCGCCGGCCCGACCAGCTGTGCGCACGTCGTCCAGCGAAATGCTTTTCTGCCCGAGCGCATAAAGTAACAGGCGTTCGACGTCGTTCCTGAGACGCTTCACGTCTGTGCCGCCGCGTTCGGCCAGCAGGCGCGCAGCCGCAGCCTCGATCTCCGCCCCCCAGCGCGACTCGATTGCGAACCCAGCGCTCGGCGTCGGCCGGCGACTCGAGCACCCCGCATTCGACCAGGGTGGCCTGCCGCGCGAGCAGCTTGAACATCCGGCTTCGCTTGTCGATGGTGCCCGCGACCAGAACCAGTGTGGTCTGCGGCTCGGGATTCTTCAGCAGCGTCTCGAGCGCGTCGAGCGCCCGCGTGGCCGCATCGCTCTCGCGCTTCCGGAACGAGCAGGCCATCGGCCTGAAACACGATCACCACGCGGCGCGGGGCCATCATCGGAAGCGTCCGCACCGCTGTGGCGATCGATGACACCGCTGCGGCGATCTTGTCGCCCGATGTCAGGTCGGCGGTGTAAATTCTCTCGACGTTGAACGCGCGAAGCCCGTCTTCGACGAGCTCCTCGAACTCGTGCGCGAGCGCAGACTTCTCGACATCATCCTCGCCCTGGAGGAGGTAGACAGGGTCGGGACGGGATGCCGCGATCTGTTTACGGACTGCAGCGGGGAGAGGGATGACATCTGTAATTAAGAATTGAGAATTAAGAATTGAAGAAATCCGTATTTCATTCACAGGCTCAGCTGATCCCCACTGGTGTTCTTAATTCTTAATCCTTAATTCTTAATTTCAGAACGCTTCCGAGTATTGCGCTGACGAGCGTGCGCGCAAAGTCGGTCGTCATCCGCTCCATGGCGTCGCGGTCCTGGGCAAAAAGGCGGACGGATCGAGAGCCGTCGTGCCGCTCTGGGCCTCGAAGTCCTGGCGGAACACCATGCTGGGGTTTTCCCAGAGCACCTTGTTCTCCTTGAGATCGCGAAGCTCGACGCGGGCAATCAGCGTCGCCGTGTAGCGCGACGCAATCTGCTGGGTCGTGAAACTGGTCGGCGCCAGCGAAACCGCGACGATCTCGCCGGTCAGCAGGGCGTCCACCCCCGTCGAATCGGGCACGATCCGGAACTTGCCGCGGCCGATGAACTCAGCGCGGACCTTCTCCGTGACCAGCCCTTCCAGGTTGAACACCGTCGTCCGATTGGCAAACATCGGGACGCCAATCGTCTGGATGTACGCCGGCAGGAAGGATCCCCGGCCTGCGAGCGTGTAGCCGCACCCGCTCACGAGCGCCGCCAGGATTGCGAGCGGCGCCCGATCAAAGCAAACCACGGTGGACACGGTGGTAAAGGAGGTCACGGCAACTCTTTCTTATGCAGCCACGATGCTCACGAGCGGACCCTTCGCGATCATCACTTTCCGGATCGTCTTTCCATCAGTGTGCGCCTTGACTGCCCGGTCGGCCAGCGCAAGATCCTTCAACTGATCTTCCGACAGACCTGCGGGGACGGTGAGCCTTGCGCGCAGCTTGCCGTTGACCTGCACGGGCACGACGACTTCTTCCGCCCTGGCGACCACGGCGTCGAACATTGGCCAGGCCGCCCGGGTGGAGCCCGCCCGAGTGCCCGAGCATTTCCCACAGCTCCTCGGCGGTGTGCGGCGCGAAGGGCGAGATCATCACCACGAGCGCCTCGACGGCCTCGCGCATGACGTCAACGACCTCGGGCCGGTCGATGCGAGCCGCAGGCTGATCCGCCCTCGTCGGCGCTCCGAGCGGCGTCGTTTCGCTGAAGGCGTACAGCTCGTTGACGAGCTCCATCATCGACGACACAGCCGTGTTGAGGTGCATCCGCTCTTCGATGTCGACCGTCGCGCGCCTGATCGTGTCGTGCGTCTTCCTCCGAAGCGCGCGCTCCGCGTCGTTGAAGTTCGGCGACGCCGAGGGTCGTCCACCGCGTACCACCGCGGCCCAGTGATCGACGATGCGCCAGACGCGGAAGAGGAAACGGAAGCTGCCCTCGAGTCCCGCGTCGCTCCACTCCACTTCCTTCTCGGGCGGCGCGACGAACATCACGCTACGAGCCTGAGCGCGTCGGCGCCATATTTCTGCAGCATGTCGTCGGGGTCGACCACGTTCCCCTTCGATTTCGACATGACGTCGCCGTTCTTGAGCACCATGCCCTGCGTGAGCAAGCGCGTGAACGGCTCCGCGATCGTCACGAGACCGACATCGCGCAGGACCCTCGTGAAGAAACGCGAATACAGCAGGTGAAGAATCGCATGCTCGATGCCGCCGCTGTAGAAGTCGACGGGCATCCAGTACTCAGCCGCCCTGGGGTCGAAGGGCAAACTGCTGTTCTTCGGATCGGTGAAGCGCAGGAAATGCCACGACGAATCCACGAACGTGTCCATCGTGTCGGTCTCGCGGCGCGCCGGACCGCCACACTTCGGGCACGTGGTGTTGACGAACTCCGGCACCTGTCGCCAGCGGCGAGTCTCCGCGGCCGGTGAAGGTCGCGAATCTGCGGCAGTTCGACCGGCAACTGCTCGTAGGGAACGCCCTGGACTCCATGCTTCTCGCAGTAGACGACCGGGATCGGCGTGCCCCAGTAGCGCTGGCGCGAGATGCCCCAGTCCTTCAGCCGCCACTGAACCTCGCCCTTTCCGACGCCGCGCGCTTCGGCGTCGGCCTGATCATCCGCGTGATGACGGCGGCGCTTCGCTGTCCGGATACTCGCCTGAATCGACCAGCACGCCGTAGTTGCTCGTGGACTCGGACATCCTCGGTGCGACCGTGAGCCGCCTCGCCGCTGCCGCTTCGGGCGACACGACGATCGTGATCGGCAGGTCGTATCGCGCGCGAACTCGAAGTCGCGCTGGTCGTGGCGCGGGCACGGCCATGATCGCGCCGGTCCCGTATTCGGCGAGCACGAAGTTCAGCGATCCAGATCGGGACTTCCTTCTTCGTGAACGGATTGATCGCCTTCCGCCGGTATCGAAGCCCTCCTTCTCAATCGCACCGGTGAGACGGGCTTCGCGGTCGAGCGCGCGAAACTTCTGCACCCGTCCGCGGAACTCGTCGGGATCCGGGCTCTCGGCCGCGAACTGCGCGACCATCGGATGCTCGGGCGCGAGCAGGACGAAGGTCGCTCCGTAGATGGTGTCGATTCTCGTTGTGAACACTTCGATGTTCAATCCGGGGTCCTTCCCCGGAGGTCTGATCCTGGTCCCAGCGACGGGGAACTTGAGCCGCGCGCCCTCCGAGCGGCCGATCCAGTTCTCCTGCATCACGCGGACCTTGTCGGGCCAGGCGTCGAGCGTGTCGAGATCCTTCAGGAGCTCGTCGGCGTATACGGTGATCCGGAAGAACCACTGCTCGAGATCGCGAATGACGACCGTCGTGCCGCAGCGCCAGCAGACACCGTCGTCGATGACCTGCTCGTTGGCGAGCACGGTCTCGTCGTTCGGACACCAGTTGACCGACGAGCGCTTGCGATACGCCAGGCCGCGCTCGAGCATCTTCAGGAAGATCCACTGGTTGAACTTGTAGTAGTCGGGCAGGCACGTCGCGATCTCGCGGTCCCACGCGTAGCTGATGCCGAGACGCTGGAGCTGCCCTTTCATGTGGGCGATGTTGTCGAGCGTGGACTTCTCCGGGTGCGTGCCGGTCTTGATCGCCGCGTTCTCCGCCGGCAGGCCGAAGGCGTCCCAGCCGAACGGATGCAGCACGTTGTAGCCGCGCATCCGCTTCATGCGCGCGCAGATGTCGCCGATGATGTAGTTGCGGACGTGTCCGACGTGCGCGTGCCCCGACGGATACGCGAACATTTCCAGGCAGTAGAACTTCGGGCGCGACGAATCTTCGGTCACCTCGAACGCCTTCGTCGACGTCCAGTGCGCCTGCCACTTCTTATCGAGCTGCTGCGGTTTGTACCGGTCATCGGCTGTGCTCTTTATGTACCTGCAGGCTGAGGCGGCGCCCATTTGAGCGATCATGGTCGGCACGCGAGGAGCTGTTTCGTGATCACTCTGACGACCGACCGGCTGCTGCTCAGGCCTTTTCGCGCGGAAGACGTCGACGCCTACGCCGCGTTTTGCGCCGATCCCGAGGTGATGCGGTTTCTCGGGGACCGCGGCGTGCTGGCGCGCGATGATGCCTGGCGGCAGATGGCGATGCTGGCCGGTCATTGGACGCTGCGAGGCTACGGGATCTGGGCGCTCGAAGAGCGCGCAACGGGCGCGCTCGTCGGCCGCGCCGGGCTTCATTACCCGGACGGCTGGCCGGAGCCCGAAATCGGCTGGGCACTGGCGCGCCCGTTCTGGGGACGTGGTCTTGCCTATGAGGCCGCGCGAGCGGCGATGGACTACGCGTTCAGCCAGCTTGGATGGACACGGGCCATGAGCCTGATCGACCCTGCCAACACGCGATCGATCCGGCTAGCCGAACGGCTTGGCGAGCGCTACGAGCGCGACCTGACGCTCCGAGGACATGACATCGGGCTGTATGCGATTGCCGCCGAAAGATTGGCACCCCTGATGGTGCGACTTGCGGTCGTAGCCGACGCGCTCTGATCCCACCGCGCTCGCTGCCATTACGGGTCCGATCCGATCTCTCGAACGACGACCGCTGAAGCACTGTCGGCTACACCGGCGCCTCGCACGAGACACTGGCGCTGACGCTCGCCACCGGCGAGTCTCGACGGCTCGTCGTCAAGCGGATGAAGCCGTCGGCCGATTGGATGGCCGTTCGATCGGACGATCGGATCGGACGCGAAGCCGCGATGCTCGCCCAGCCGGCTCTTATGCCGGTGTGGCGCGCCTTTTCGTGCCCGTACGTCGCCTACGCGATTGAGGGCGACAGTGATGGCCCTGGTGATGGAAGACCTGACGCCGCATCTCTTCCCAGACGTCCGTCAGCCGATCGCGGAAGACACAGGAAGAACGCCTGCTCCAGGCGCTGACTGCGATGCACGCGGAGTTCTGGTCGGAGCCCGGTCAGCCGCTCGGCCCTTCTGGATCTGCCGTTTCTCGCGCGTCCCGAGCACTACATTGGGCTTCTCGACGCGTGCTGCGCGGTGGATGCGCAGGCCGCCGGTATGCTCCCACAGGCACTTGCCGAACGCGTGACTCGCGGCTGGACCGCCGCACTCGAGCAGCTGCCTCCGCCGCTTTTCGCCCTGATGACGACGCCGGCTGCCGAAATGGCTCCGTTCTGGGAGAAGCTGCCGCGCACCATCGTCCACGGCGATGTCAGGATCGCGAACTTCGCGCTCCTTCCGGACGGGGGCGTTTCCGCGTTCAGATTGGGCGCTCGTCGGCGCCGCACCAGCCTCGATCGACATCAGGTGGTATCTGGCCGTGAACGCGAGCCGGCTGACTCACTCAAAGCAAGATATGCTCTGCGCTACCATCGGCTGCTGAACGCGCAGCTGGCCGCGCCGCTGGCAGCCGGCGCTCTGGGCCACGCTGGTCCGAAGTGCCATCATCTTCGGCGCCCGCATGCGGCTCTGGTCAAGGCACTCGCGGTGGAAGCCGAGCGTCCAGGCGCGCTCGCCGAGTGGAACTGGTGGGTGGAACAGCTGGAAGCTGCGAGCGCGTGAGGTAGCATTGCGCGGTCGGAAGGGCTGGAGGGGCAGGAAGGGCTGGATGGAAAACTGGGAGCACACATGCAGAAACCGGTGATGGCACTTGTTCTCTTCGCAACCGTCGGCCTTGCACACGCAGCAGATGACGCAGAGAAGCTGCTGCGAGTCGATCACTTCGTCCGCGTGACGTCAGTGGTCCCGGCGATCAACGGACAACCGGCGCAGATTTACGTGCGGGAAGTCGTGAAAGCGGGAACTGCGCTCCGCGGCGCGAGCCAGGCCGATCGCGTCGTGCTGTTCATTCACGGTGCGGGCACGCCCGCCGAGGTCTCCTTCGACGTGCCGTACCAGGACTACAGCTGGATGGCGTATCTGGCGCACGCAGGCTTCGACGTGTTCTCGATGGACACGACGGGCTACGGCCGCTCGACGCGACCTCCGCAGATGAACGATCCCTGCAACCTCACCGCCGCACAGCAGGCGCACGTTCGTTCCGCGCATGCTCAAAGCGCCGTGCACGCCCCAGCTATCCGCATCAGCTGACGACCATCGCCTCCGACTGGAACGACATCGACGGCGTGGTCGACTACATCCGCGCGCTTGCGGCACGTCGATCGCATCAGCCTCGGTCGCCTGGTCGCTCGGCGGACCGCGATCCGGCGGGCTATACGGCGCAGCATCCGGCGAGAAGATTCAGAACGCTGTTTCTGCTCGCGCCCGCCTACAGCACGAACGCGTCGGCCAACCTGCCGGCCCGCTTCCAGCCGAAGGCGTCGCCGTTCAACACGCAGTCGCACGACGAATTCGTCGCGAACTGGGATCGTCAGGTCGGTTGCCCGGGTCAATACGATCAAGCAGCCAGCGACTCGGTCTGGTCGGAGATGCTCGCATCCGATCCAGTCGGCGCCACGTGGGGCACCGGCGTCCGGCGCGCACCGCAGACGACCGACGTGGGGCTGGACGCAGGCGGTCGTGGCGAAAACACAAACGCCGACGCTCATGGTTTCCGGCGATCCACGACAAGCAGGTGCCGCCCGAACGCGTGCGCGATCTCTACGCCGACCTCGGCGCACCGCAGAAGATCTTCGTGGACCTCGCCTGTTCGTCGCACAACGCGATGTGGGAGAAGAACCACCTGCTGCTCTTCCAGGCCTCGCTCGAGTGGCTCACGAAGGGAACCGTCAACGGCGCCAAGGAAGGTATGCTGCGGATGGGTTACTGAAGTGGTCCGGCTCGCGCAGTCCGACGAAGACATCGCCGCCTGCTTCGACGTCATGAGCCAGCTGCGACAGCATCTCCATCACGAACAGTTCGTGACGCGCGTGCGGCTGCAGGAACAGACCGGTTATCAGCTGGCCTTGCTCGAGCACGAAGGAGGCGTCAAAGCGGCCGCCGGATTCCGGATCATCGAGAACCTGTTCTCCGGCCGGATGTTCTACGTCGACGATCTGGTCACCGATGAACGCGAGCGGTCGAAGGGCCACGGCAAGAGGCTGATCGAATGGCTCATCGAGCGGGCGCGGAAGGAAGGCTGCCAGACCTTCGAGCTCGACTCGGGTGTCCAGCGATTCGACGCGCACCGCTTCTATCTGGCAAACAGGATGATCATTTCATCGCACCACTTTCGGTTGGCGCTTTAGGGGATGTAGGCCGGGTCTTTAGACCTCGGCATGGCGAGGCGGCCTCTAAAGAGCCGCCCTACATCTGAGAGGTTGAATCGCTTGCGCAAAGTAGACGTCTTCACGCACATATTTCCCGCGGCATACATCGAGCGGATGAATCAGCTCGTGCCGGGACTGAAGGACGCCGGCAAGCGTGTCCGCGGCGTGCCCATGCTCGTCGATCTCGACATCCGCTTCCGCGTGATGGACCTGTACGACGAGTACGAGCAAATCCTTTCGATCGCGACCCCGCCGATCGAGGCCTACGCGTCACCGGCCGATGCGGTCGATCTCGCGAAGCGGGCCAATGACGGATGGCCGAGCTCGTCCGCCGCTATCCCGAACGGTTTCCCAGTGTTCTCGCGCGCGCTGCCGATGAACGCTCCCGACGAAGCGGTGCGCGAAATCCATCGTGCGATCAAGGATCTCGGCGCGTGCGGCATTCAGATCTTCAGCAACGTCGCCGGGAAGCCGCTGGTCCTGCCCGAGTTCCTGCCGATTTTCGAGGCGATGGTCGGGCACGACCTGCCGATCTGTCATTCATCCGTATCGCGGCGCGGCGATGGCCGACTACCCGACCGAGGATCGTTCGCAGTATCGAGATCTGGTGGACCTTCGGCTGGCCCTACGACACGAGCGTGGCCATGGCGCGAATCGTGTTCGCAGGACTCTTCGATCGCTGGCCGTCGCTCAAGATCGTCACGCATCACATGGGCGCGATGGCCCCGTATTTCGAAGGCCGGCTCGGGCCTGGTGGGACCAGCTCGGCGCGCGGACATCCGACGAGGATCTGACGGTCGTGCTCAAACGCCTGAAGAAGCGCCCGATCGACTACTTCCGGATGTTCTATGCGGACACGGCGCTCTTCGGCGCGTACGACGCGACGGTGTGCGGACTCAAGTTCTTCGGCGTGGACACACGCTCTTCGCGTCGGATGCGCCCTTCGATCCCGAGAAGGGGCCCGATGTATATCCGCGAGACAATCAAGATTATCGACCAGCTCCCGATCACAGCTGAAGAACGCGCGCGGATCTATGCCGGCAACGCAGTTCAGCTGCTGAAGCTCTCCCGTTGACACGCCCCTTCAGGGCGCGTAGAACATCCCCAGTCTGGAGGCATCTATGTTCCAGAATCGTGGTAGCCGCGTTCGCGGTCGCTGCCCTGTCCGCGCCAGCCGCGGCGCAGGATGCGAAGAGTGTCGTTGCCGGCGCCTCGAAAGCCATGGGCGTCGAGACCCTGAAGACGGTGGAGTACTCGGGAGCGGATTCGATTTCGCAATCGGCCAGGCGCCGAATCCCAATCTCCCTGGCCCAAGTTCATCGACCAGACCTACACGCGCGCGATCAACTTCGAGACGCCCGGCCTCGAAAATGGACCGCATGCGCATGCAGGGCGAGAACCCGCCGCACGGCGGCGGCCAGCAGCCGATCATCGGCGTGCAGCCGCAGAACCAGACCATCATCGTCAACGCCGACACGCCGTGGGTGCAGCAGCTCGAAATCTGGATGATGCCGCACGGCTTCCTGCGCGCCGCGGCGGCGCGCAACGCGACCGCCGCCTGCCAAGACCGTGGGCGGCAAGAAGATGACCGTCGTCACCTTCATGGGCGAGAACAAGGCCAAGGTCAACGGCTACATCAACGATCAGAATCTCGTCGAGACGCGTCGAAACCTGGATCGACAACGCGGTGCTCGGCGACCTGCTGTTCGAGGCGGTCTACAGCGGACTACAAGGACTTCGGCGGCGTGAAGTTCCCGATGAAGATCGTCCAGCGCCAGGGCGGATATCCCATCCTCGATCTGACGGTCTCGGACGTGAAGCCGAACGCGGCGGTGCACGATTCAGCCGGCGCAGGGCCGGGGCGGAGCGCCGGGAGGCGCGGCGCCGGCCGCCGCAGCCGGCACGCCGACGGAGAAGCTCGGCGACGGCGTTTATCTCATCCTCGGCGGCTACGCCAGCGTCGCCGTCGACTTCAAAGACGACATCGTCGATCATCGAGGGACCGGCCAGAGCGATGCAGCGCGGCCGAGCAGATCATCGCCGAGGCGAAGCGGCTGATTCCCGAACAAGCCGATCAGCTACGTGGTGAACACGCATCAGCCACTTCGACCACTCGGGCGGGCTGCGCGCGTTCGTTGCCGAAGGCGCGACCGTCGTGACCCACGAGATCAACAAGCCGCACTACGAGAAGACGTTGCGCGATGCCGCACACGCTCACGCCGGATCGGCTCGCGACATCTCCAAAGAAGGCCACCTTCGAGACGATGACCGAAAAGAAGGTGCTGACCGACGGCAACCACGTCATCGAGCTGCACCATCTGCAGGGCAGCGGCCACAACGACGGGCTGCTCATCGCGTACCTGCCGAAGGAGAAGATCCTGATCGAGGCCGATGCGTTCAACCCGCCGCCCCAGATGGCGACGGCGCCTCCGGCGACGGTGAGCCCCTATACCGCCAATCTGATGGCAGCCATCGATCGTCTGAAGCTCGACTTCGATCGCGTGATTCCGATTCATTACCCGGCCGACAACCGCGCCGTGGCGAAGGCCGAACTGCTGCGGGCCGGAGGCCGGTCAACGAATTGAATCCCGCTTCGAGGCGCTCGCGTCATGGCGGGCGCCTCGATTCTTCTCGCCTCACTCACGCCGCTCTCGCCTACTGGGTCCTGTCGAAGAGTGCCGTGCGAATCTCAAATCGCCACCGTCGAGAGCCTGCGGGCGCTCAACTACGCGCAAATGGAATACGAGCAGACGCACCCGGAGTCGGGCTACGCGCCGACACTTAGCCGAACTTCGCGCCGAGACGTTGATCGACGAGATCCTCGCGACCGGGACCGCGCATGAATACGGATTCGCACTCAGGTCAGGGGTTCGACAATCCTCGGGCCGCATCCTCACCTACACGGGTACTCGCCGAACCTTCGTTCCACTTCGCGCGCTGCCCCAGCCTCTTCACCGACGAAACCGGCGTGATACGATTCACGCGCGAACGCCGTCAAGCGACAGCAACTGATCCGCCGCTTCAGCAAGGCAGGACGGGCAGGAAAGGCAGGATGGGCGGGAGAGGCAGGAAGGGATGAAGATCTGTTTTTGGCTAGTAAGCGGGCTATTGGCTGTCGGAGCAGTCGTTCACGCACAGAGTCCGGCAAGACGGGCACCGCGCGTGGACACAACTGATCCGGCCTCGCCAGGCGGCCACGCTTGTTTCTACAGGAGGCGCGTTCCCGTCGAACGCCTCGACGCTGGCGATTCGATGGACGGGCTACTCGAACTTCGAGCTCGCCTACAAGGGTCAGATTCTGCTGCTCGACGCGCATTTCGATCGCGGCAGCGTGTATCCCCGCTCGGGTTCAAGGCCGCCGATATCAAGCGCGCGAACGCGATTCTGATCGGCCACGGACACTTCGATCACATGTCCGACGCAGCCTCGGTGGCGATTCGCACCGGCGCTCTCGTCGTCGGCGCACCGGTCACGATCGACAAACTCAGGACCCAGTCCGTCGATCCAGGAAGCAGTTGAAGGCGGTCACCGGGCGTGGCGGCGAGACATTCAAGGTCGGCGTCTTCACCATCGATCCGATTCTCGGAAGACACGGCGATCCGCCGGAAGACGTCACAGCGGCATTCAACAAGGCGCTTCAGGTCGGCACGACCCCGATCACCGCCGAGCAGTCGAAGGAACAGGCGGCGATTCGCGCCCGCGGCACTTCCGATCCGAAGGTGACGGCCGAGGGCACCATTGCGTACCTGATTACGCTCGACAACGGTTTCCGGATCGCCTACCGCGACAGCGGCGGCGTGGTCACCGACATCGAGCGCGCGGCGTTCGCGAAAATCCCCGGCGTCGACCTGGCGCTTGCCGCGACGTCAGCCGCGTTCCTGAACAGCCTGACCAGCCAGCAGGCGCTCGAGTACGTCCGGACCTTACAATCCGATGGCGTTCATTCCCCGCGCACCACGACGCGCCGGTTCAACGGGCTCTGGAGAGCGACAGAACCGATCTTCCAGGCAATCAGCAGGAAAATCCTGAACATCCAGACGTTCTCGAAGGGCTATCGCGAGCCGACGTGCTTTGTCACGGATTGTGAGGCGGCGGACATACACTCGCGCCGGGCCCCACCCCGGCGCGTTCACTTACGCTGATGCATCGCCGCGGTCGCTTCGCGCCGCGGCGACGCACATCGCAGGCGCTATCGTCCTATTCCAAAGTCCAAAAGATCCCAGGGCCGAGCGAACTGCGCTCACGGTCTGCCCGGCCGCGCGTCGGCGCGACGCCTCGCCGGCTCGGGCCATGACGAGTCTGCGATTGTTTTCGCGGCGAGCACGCCCACAACGCTCTTCATCGAATCGCTCAACGCCCGCAGGTCGTAGCCGCCTTCTGGTAATCGCGACCAGCTTGCCGCCGCAGCACTCGTCGGCCACGCGCCTGATGTCCGGCGGTCATGGCGCCAAACGCTCTGTCTGCAGCCGCATGCCGGCGTAAGCTGATCGCGTTCGTGAGCGTCGAACCTGGCTGAAATGATGATGATGAGTCCGGCCCGAACTGCTTCAGGGCACCGGGACAACGACGCTCGAGAACGCCAGGCGGTAGTCCTCGTCGACGGCGCCGACTTCGAGCGGGACGTTCACCGTGAACCCGCGTCCCTCGCCCGATCCGATTTCGTCAGCCGCACCGGTCCCGGATAGTACGGATACTGATGCAGCGACACGAGAGCACGTCGCCGGATTGCTCTGAAAGATGTCCTGGGGCATCGCTTCCGTGGATGCACGTCGTAGATCCGACGATGGCCGACCCTGCGCGGCGCCCAGTGATCGCGCGTGCGCGCACGACCACGGCGACGATTGGCTAGCAGGCAGAAGCCCATCACGCGATGGCGCTCTGCGTGGTGTCCCGGCGGCCTGACCAGCGCGAAAGCCCGCGTGGCCGCGGCACCCATCACGCGCTCGACGGCATCGATCGCCGCACCGGCGGCGAGGCGCGCGATTTCACACGCTTTCCGGCGACGTACGTGTCGGGGTCGAAGGCGACGGCTCGTTCCTCGGTGGCCGCGATCCGGTCGAGATGCCGCTGACTATGTACTCCGCGCCAATTGCTCGTGTGTCGCTTCCCGCGGCGCAATCACCTCGCCGTTGTGCGCCGCGCCATTCGCGGGCGACGGCGTCATCACTTCGGCCCGCTCCGGAGACTCCGGATGGCCTGGCGGAGTCTGGTGTTCGGCGAAGCGCTCAGAGGAAATCAGAATCAGCGTACATGACGCCTACCGGAGCAACGCGGCCGCACGCTGCTCGAGCGCGAAGAGCTGTTCCTCGACAACCTTCCGCGCAGCCTCAATCGCGCCCCTCGTCTGCGTCGTTCGGGACATCGACCGGCTGCCCCATCGCAATGGCCACGGTCGCAAACGGTTTCGGAATCTGCGTCCGGTCCCAGCTGCTCATCGTCCAGTGCCGGCTGGCTTCGAGGTGAAACGGAAGCACCGGATGGCCGGTGGCTTTCGCAAGCCAGACCGCGCCCGGCTGCGCGACACGCGCCGGACCGCGCGGTCCGTCAACGCGTGAAGCCGGCCGGGTGCCCGCTGTCGAGCTCGCGCGCCATCTGCAGCAGCGCCCTGCCGCCGCCGCGCGACGTCGACCCGCGGCGCGGCCCGTAGCCGAACCGCTCGATGATGCCGGCGATCCACTCGCCGTCGAAGTTCTCGCTGGTGATGACGACGATGCCGCGTCGGCGGAAATAATACGTCGCCGGAAGGATGCGGCCGTGCCAGAACGCCATGATCGGCTGCCTGCCGCCCTTCACGATGGCGTCGAAGTGCTCGAGGCCCTCGGTGCGCCAGCGCAGCGTCGAGCCGAGGGCGGCGATCAGGCGATAGCCCGTCGCGGCGATGAGACGCGGCTTCGAATCGCTTGCGCCGCGAATCTCTCCAGGCAGTCAGTCGTCAACTTGGTACTGGCGATAGGCCTCACGCGCGCACTTACGCGAGCTTGCGCGGTTACCGCTTACAGTCACGCAGTTCACTTATCCTGTCGCTTGACGAAGGTCATGAGGTCGACGAACTGCGATGTCGGCACTGCGCGCTGGCTTGCGCGCCCTTCAGCATGATCGAGCAGAACGGGCAGGCGGTGACGACGCGTGCTCGCGCCGGTGGCCTGCAGCTGCTTGAAGCGGACGTCGCTGATGCGCGAGCCTGGCTCTTCTTCCTTGTCGGCGAAGCAGCAGGCCGCCGCCGGCGCCGCAGCAGTACGGGTTCTCGCGGTTCCGCTCGGGCTCGCTGATGTCGGCGCCGAAGCGCGTCGAGCAGCGCGCGCGGCTCGTCAACCGTGCCCGGCGTAGCGTCCGAGGTAGCACGGGTCGTGGAACGTCACGCGTCTCGCGCGCCGGTTGCGCCGCGATCAGATCGCTCGCGGTGCAGCTCCTCGACGTAGACCGACGGAGTGGACGATCTCGACGTCGTAGCCGAACTGTCTGGTAGTCGTCGCCGATCGTCTTCACGCAGTGGCGGGCACGACGTCAGGATCTTCTTCGGGCCCGCGGCCTTCAGATCTTCGATGTTGGCGTTGGCCAGCTCCTGGAACATGTACTCGTTGCCGGTGCGCTTGCGCGGGATCGCCGGTGCAGCGTCTCCTTCGACAGCACGCCGAACTTCACCTGCTCGCGCGCTGAGGATCGCGAACAGCGAACGCAGCGACTTCTGGAAGTCGGCGTCGAACGGCACCGGCGCAGCCGAGCCAGACCAGGCACGTCGTGCTTCGCCGGATCGAAGATCTCGAGCTGCGCACGACGTCGACGAACTTCTGCCGCTGATCGTAGCTCGAGTCCCCAGATGTTGCTGCGGCGCTCGAGGTGGTTGGACATCGCGCCAGATACTCTGGGGCGCGTCGCCGTTCGACACCAGCCCGCGGCGCGCTGCCGATGATGATCGGCAGGGTGCTCGATGCCGACCGGGCACTGGTTTTCACACGCGCCGCACGTCGTGCACTGCCACAGGACTTTCTCGGAGTAGATCTCGCCGAGCTGCGTCTCGCGCTTGCCCGCGAGCAGCGCGTCCTGCGTCTGCAGGATGATCGTCTTCGGGTTCAGCTCCTTCCCGGCGCCCCACGCCGGGCAGTTCACCTGGCAGCGGCCGCATTCCACGCACGTGAACGCATCGAGCACGCTCTTGCTGCCGAGATCCTTCACGCGTCTCGAGGCCGACCTGCTCCTTCTCGAAATCGAGGTTCGGCACGGCGCCGAGCTCCGGCGATTTCAGGAACACGGTGATCGGCGAGAGCACGAGGTGGAAATGCTTCGACGCCGGAATGCAGCGCCAGGAACAGCGAGGATGACCACGCGTGAATCCACCAGTTCACCGCGTCCGGCGATCGAGTCCGTCGTCCAGCCTCCAGCGTGAGGAGGAACGTGATCATCAACGTGGCGATGAAGCAGCGCGATGACGATCGACTCGAGCGACACCGTGATCGCCGAGGCCGACCGGGCGGACGAACGCGCGCCGGACGATCAGATAGAGAATGCCGCCGAGGACCGCCAGGGCAAACGGCGTCAGCGCGATGCGGTACGCGTAGAAGCAGCGCTGGTGTCGGTGAAGGTCGAGAATGCCGAGACCGTGCAGGAATTCACCGGTGGTATAGCCGCCAAACGCGACAAATCCCCAGAAGACAAACGCGTGGGCGAGACCGGCCGCCGGGCGCTCGAGAATCGTTTGTCGCTGCAGCAGGACGTCGACGATGAAGCGCTGCGTGCGGAATTGCGAGAGTTCGTCCAGCGAGAACGGTGTTGGGGGCTGATGCGATGAGCCGGACCCGCTCGGCCACACCTGCGAGACGAAGGCGCCGACAAACATCAGGACGAGGACCCAGAGAGAATGACAACGTCCATGTCTGGAGCAGGAAGTTTAACCAGGCGACGAGACACGAATTTGCAATACGTAACCC
>ERZ1370068.1027-contig-10938_pt1 | contig 29884 bp, 39 predicted proteins | sample MGYA00561227_ERZ1370068 | MGnify/ENA primary metagenome ERZ1370068 (study PRJEB38410, sample SAMEA6850437) | metagenome | study: Metagenomic assessment of the ecological functions of the soil: analysis of the soil microbiota associated with the...
GATGATGTACTTCGTTCAGTTACGTATTGCTGCAGGACACGCGCTTCCACCTCGAATCGACGCTGATCGCATCGAGAAGATCGCGGCCCGAGCCGCCGCGCCCCTCGACCACCGCGAGCGCCGCGCTCGGCAGGGGCCAAGTGCAGCATCATAACGCGTGTCGTCGGCGTCCCGGGGCGCCACCATGCGCGCGTTCGCGCCGGCCGCCATCACCACCGGCGCCGGGTCGGTGAGACCAACGACGATTGGCGCGAGCACTCGTCGGCCCCTCGACCACTGCCCGCGCCGCGTTAATCCCGATGCTGGTCTGCGCGCCGCCGATCATGCACCCGAGCGAATCGAGTGTCAGGCGCGCAGCCTCGGCGAGGGCGGCAGCGGACGGCCGACCAGCGGCGGCCAGAGCGGCCAGCTCGCGCATTTCGCTGATCACGACGTGGCCGCCAATGCCCGGCGCCGCTGGCGGCTGCAGGATTTCGATGCGATCAGCGCTCCGATGGACAACGCGATCAGGATCGTCGACACCGCGGTGAGGACGGGGCTGATCTCGGTCCGGACGCCGTCCACATCTTCATCCGGGAGCGTCTTCGAACGCACACCCGAGACAAAGACCGCAATGATCACCTCGTCGAACGACGTGATGAACGCGAACAGGGCTCCCATTAATGCCCGGCCGCACGAGAGTGGCACCGTCACCTTGAAGAACGTCTGACGCGGCGTCGCGCCGGGGCTCATCGCCACCTGCTCGAACCCCGCCGCGCATCACGCATGGCGGCGCTGACCCACGATCATCACCACCGGGATCCCGAGGAGCGTATGGAGCGACGCCAGCCAGAACGCTGTCGATGGTGGAGCCGCACGTAGAGCACGTAGAGGCCCGGCCGCGGTGATCACGTACGGCGTCACGAGCGGCGCCAGAACGCAGCGAGCGGATGGCCATGTGGGGAGGAAGGCAGCCGGCCACGGGCGATGCCGAACGCCGCGCTGGTGCCGAGGAGGCCGACAGCAAGATCGTCAGGAGGGCGACGGACACTGACGAAGAGCGAGTCGATCCACCGCGCGTCGGCGAAGAAACGCCTCGTACCATCGCAGGAGAGGCCGGGTGGCGGGAACTGAAAGTGCGGCGCCGAGAGCTGAACGACATCGGAATGACGAGGTTCGGGATGAGGTACACCAGCACCACCGATCCCACGAGCCACAGCATCGGCGAGGTCGGGTCAGCATGAAGGCAATCTCACCGGTCGGCCTCGAACGAGAGGAGCCGCTGGAACCGAGAATCCGAGCGCAGGCCACGAACGCGCCCAGCGTGATGCCGAGCAGGACGAACGACAGCGCAGCCGCCTCCCCCGCCAGCCGCTGCGTGATGCTCTCCTCGATCAGCATCGACACCATGACGTCGGTCCGGCCGCCAAGCAGCGCAGGGGTGATGTAGAAACCAAGGGCAGTAGTGAACCGGCGGGGACGAATCCGGCGATCGCGCCGGGCATGGTGAGGGCAGCAGCACGCGAAGAAATACCTGCCGCGGCCGGGCGCCGAGGCTCTCGGCAGCGCGGACGACCTCTCGGATTGAGCCGTACCATGACCTCAGCACCGGCAGAGTCATGTACGGGAGGAGAATGTGCACCATGCTGATGCCACCCCGGTCGGTGTTGAGGATCATCCAGCGGCAAGCTCTGGCGATCATCGAGATCCTGCAGCGTGGCATTGACGATTCCCCGGCGGCCGAGCAGCGCGTCAGGCATAGCTGCGGACCAGGATGCTCGTCCAGAACAGCACCAGGACGACCAGCAGCAGGACGCTCGCCACCGACGGGCGGACGCGCTGGCGACCAGCAGCGCAACCGGATATCCGATGAGCTGGCAGGACGCCGTGATGGCAGCGACCCTGAAGCGTGTTGAACAGCACGTGCCGCGAAACCGGGGACGTGAAGATCTCGACGTAGTAGTGCGCAGCGCCCGCCGGCATGACACGCTGCGGACGAACAGGTCGGCGAGCGGATACACGAACATCGCCAGCACGAAGAGGATCGACGGGAGCGCGGCGACCGAGTACCCAAGGCTGCCGACCACCTCATGGCGCGGAGCGGAACACTGCCGAGCGCCCTCGCCGTCCGGGCGGCTTCTGACCGTCACTCCACAGACGTCCTCGGGGGAACCGTGATCACAGCCCGGCAGTCCGAGGTCGCCGCGGCCCACAGCACGGGCGAAGCCGAACAGCTCACGGCACGCCGCCGTCAGCGGCAGCGGCACGCCGTACTCGCGACCGCACTCGAGGGCGAGATCGAGGTCTTGAACGCGGGCCGAGCGCGGGCAATCGGGCTGAAGTCACCCGCGAGAATCCTCGGCCCGATGTTCCGGAGGACCCGGCTATCGGCGATGCTGTTCTCCAGGATGTCGTACATCACGGTCGGCCTGACCCCGCCCTTCGTGCCGAGGACGAGCGCCTCCGCCACCGAGCCGATGGCGACGATGGGCCTGAAGAAGTTGCTAACGAGCTTCGCCAGCTGCGCACTACCGGCCGCTTCGAGGAAATAGATCTGTGGCCATGGCCTGGAACACGCTCCGGTGACGCTCGAACGTCGCCGGCGCGCCGCCGCCATGATCGTCAAGGTGCCCAACTGCGCGCTCCTTCTCTCGAGAGAGACCGGAGCCTCCAGGAAGTCGAAACCGCGCGCCGTCAACTGGGTGAACGCGCGGCGTGCGAACGCCGGAGAGTTGGTGCTCATGTCGATGACCGTCGAGCGGACGCAGGCCGTGCACGAGGCCGTCGGCGCCGGAGCACGACGCGCTCGGTATCGTGGGGCATCGGGGCATGCAGATCACGCTGTCGCTCTCGCGCGCCACCGCCGCCGGCGACGGCAGCACCTTCGCTCCGCGCGTCGCCAGCGCTAGGACGCGCGCCGGGCGATATCGTGCACGGCGACGTCGAACCCCCGCGCCGAGAATTACTCAAGCCGATGGGTACCCATGGTGCCGACACCCACGAACCCAAAGGCACTTCGGGACCGTGCTCATTCCTACCGCGACGCCCACTCTTGCAGGCGCTTCTCCACGGCGTCGAAGTTCTTGCCCCGCAGTCGAACTCGGCGAGCACGACCTGTTTCGCCCGATTTCCGGCGACGTCGGCAGGAGCTTCGCGACCTCGGGTTTGATGAACTCGTAGGCCCTGGCGTTCGCCGGACCGTTGAGCGAGTACTCGGTCAACCGTGCCTGCGCCCTGGGCGACGCCGAATAGGCGATGAGTCGCATGGCGCTGTCGATATTCCGGGCACCGCGCGGGATCACGAAGCTCGACGAGTGAAGGATGCCCTGATTCCACGTGTAGTCGGGCCCTGCGCCCATCGCTTCTTCGCGATCTCGAGCCGCGGCGACCACGCCGAAAGATCCAGCTCAACCTCCCCATCGGTGAGGGCTGAATCGGCTGGGCGCCGGGTCCACCACGCAGGCGTGCGGCTTGATCCGGTCGAGCGACTTGAATGCGCGATCCACGTCAATGGGGTACATCTTGCTCGGCGGCGCCATCGGCCATCAACGCCTGCTCACGCGTCGTGTTGTAGCTGATCTTGCGCATGGCCCGCACGCCTGGGAACTTGGTGACACGTCCCAAAGTCCGTCCACGACTCGGGCACGCCGGTCGGGTAGCGTTTCGTGCTGTAGGCCAGCAGCGTCGAGAAATACTCGATGCCGACCGCGAAGGCTCGTTGACGCTCTCGGGGATGAGCCCCTGCTTGTCGATGACCGAGTAGTTCAGCGGCTGGAACAGGTTCTTGCCGATCCCGGTCGCCACGAACGACGACCCGACATCGACGACGTCCCACTCGACGTTCTTGGTCTCCACCATCGTGGCCATCTTTGCCGTAGTTCACGGGGCTGACATCGGTCACCTTGATGCCGGTTTCCTTCTCGAACGGCTGAAACCAGGCCTCTTCAAGGCGTCCCCTGGTACGAGCACTCCCCACGACGCGACGACGACTTCCTTTGCTCTGGCCGTATGCGCGGCGGGACCACCCGCCGAGGGTCACCAGCGCCGAGCCCTGTGCCGCCGTCGAGAGAAACTGCCGTCTGCTCAGTCTCATAGCGTCTCCGTTCTCCGAACGTTCACTGCAATAGCACCGTCGCCAACTCAGGCCGCCACGCGAGCGTCACGGCATCGGCGTGCGCGCAGGTGTCGGTGACACCGTTCGTCTCCTTGACCACAAGCCGCAGGCCGGTCTCGGTCTCGACCAGCATGACCGTCTGATCGCGCGAAATAGCTCTCGACGATCACTCCCTTCAGTACGTTCGGTGTGTGCTGTCCGGCGCAGGACGATAATAACCCGGTCACGAATGGCGGTATGACGTCCTGCCCGCGCTCGAGAGGCGTCGAGCAGGCGCACGTCACCTTCCACGGCCGGCCACCAGGGTCGCGTGTCCGAACCAGTGCTCCACGCGGGCCGTCACGTTTGATGGCGTCACCGATGAACTCCGCAACGAACCGCGTGGCCGGGCGCGATGTCCACATCACGTCAGGCCTCGCCACCTGCTCGACGCGTCCACTTCGGATCACGGCGATTCGATCCGACATGACGGCGCTTCCTCCTGGTCATGCGTGACATAGATCACCGTGACACCGGTGCCGCCTGCAGCCTGCTTCAGCTCCGTCTGCATCTCCTTCCGCAGCGCGCGTCAGTGCGCCAGGCGGCTCGTCCATCAGCAACAGCCGGGCCCCAGAACGATGGCGCGCGCCACCGCCACGCGCTGTTGCTGGCCGCCGGACAGTTGCCCGATCTGCCGTCCGCCATAGCCCGCTAAGCTTGACCGCTTCGAGCGCCTCATCGACGCGAGACCGAATCTCGGCGCGAGGCGTCTTCCGGATGCGGAGTGGAAAGGCGATGTTCTCGAATACGGTCAGGTGCGGGAAGAGCGCGTAGCTCTGAAGGCGACGCCGATGCCCCGGCGAAATGGCGGCACCGGCCGTGATCCTGCACCGTCGAGATAGATCTCGCCGGCCGTGGGCGTCTGGAAACCGGCAATGGCGAGCTGCAGCGTCGTCGTCTTCCCGAGCCACTGGGCCCGAGCAGTGTGAAGAACTCTCCCGGCGCGACGTCCGGGTGATTCCATTCCACCCAGCATGCACGTCGCCATACACGCCGGACCACGTCCCTCCGATCCGCACGGCGGCGCCCGCGTGCGGGGCGACCGCGCTCGATAATGTGATCTCACTCCATTCCTTCTGCACGAACCATCCCAGCCGCTCGATCTGGCCGATCGCATCCTCCCGGGACACGCCAGGCCACTGCACGCGGAAGATAAAGTGACGCACACCGAGCGTGGGCATGCCGCTCGATGTCGTGCACGGCACTCCTCCGGCGCGCAGCCGAGGATGAAGCGGTCTCGGGCCGTGCGAAGGTCGTCGAACGGCACCGAGAGGCTCTCCTCCTTCGGCCATCGGCTTGTCGAGGCCCCAGTCCGCATAGGCACTTGATACTTCGGCTCCGAGGTACGGGCTGCGACTCGTCGAGCGCGGCGCGGCGCGTTGCTCGGCGATTTCGGAACTCGCGCGCGCCCAGGAATCGGGGCGTCGCTCGGGAACGGGCGGCCGCGCGGACTCGAGCGTACTGCGGTGCAGCGCCATCCGCCAGCGGCAGAGCGTCGGCAGGCTCGGCGTGCGGGTTGATGAGCCAGGCGTCGCCGCGGCGGGCGGCGCGCTCCGGCGGCCGGGTCGCCGCTGGCCGACGATCCAGACCGGCGGGTGCGGCCGCTGCACCGGCTTGAGCGTCGGTAGTGCCGCGCCGGGTGGAGCGATGGCGAGCCTTCGTGGGTGACTTCCGGCTTCCGGTCAGGGAGCCGGCGCGCCACCTGGAGGACACTCGACGAACCGGGAGACGCGGGTCTTGGTGTCGACGTCGAAGGCGCTGAACTCCTCCGGACGGTAGCCGAGGCCGACGCCGAAAGATGAAGCGGCCGCCAGCAGATGACGTCGAGGGTCGCCACCTGCTCGGCCACGTACACGGGATTGTGGATGGGCAGCAGAGAAGATGTTGGTGCCGATGCTGCATGGAGCCGGCCTCCCCGGCGAGCCGGGCGAGCACGGGCAGCTGCTGGAGCATCTGGAACGGCGCCGCGAGGTAGTGCTGGCTCACCCACACCGAGTGCGAGGCCGCTGTCGCGCGGCGCTGCACCTGGGTCCAGCAGGCCCTCCGGGCCGCTTGCTGGCACTTCTCGCCGGGTGGGAATTGCGTGTTGAGCAGCGGCCAGATCTCATCAGGGTGCAGTCACTCCCGTCGTTGGCTTCCCGTTCGATGTGGCGCGTTACGTCGTTCATCGCGCGTCTCGTGAGGAGGAACCGCGGCGGCGCGGACTGGCGACTGTGCATCGAGCCACCGCACATCAGGATCGTGACCGCGGGCGGCGTCGTTTTGTCCTCCTCGTGTGACTTCTACCGCGCTACACCATGACGCCCTTCAGCCCCAGGCGCGGGTTCAGCGCGATGTTGAGCCCGTCGCCCAGCGCGTTCAGGAGCACGACGAGGGTGAAGATGGCCGCGCCCGGGAACGTCGGCACCCACCACGCGGTGGTCGCGCTCTCCAGGCCGTTCGTCAGCATCTGGCCGAGGCTGACCACGTTCGGATCGCCCACCCCGAGAAAGCTGAGCGAGGCCTCGGTCAGGATGCCGTAGGAGCCGAGCAGGCGCCACCATGGCGATGACGGGCGGCAGCGTGTTCGGCAACAGCTCGCGGAAGATGATGCGCCGGTCAGGGCGCGCCGAGGGCGCGCGCGCTCGCCACGAAGGCTTCCTCGCGCAGTGAGAGCACCTCCGCGCGCACGATGCGGGAGATCTGCGGCCAGGCCGTGACGCCGAGGAGCAGCACGACGCTCCCGAGCCCGCCGCCGAAGATGAACGCCACCAGGAGCACCAGGAAGAACGTCGGGATGATCAGCAGACCGTCCGCGAGCCGCATGATCGCGTGCTCGACCCATCCTCCGTAGAATCCCGCGAGGAGCCCGAGGACGATCCCGATCGTGGTCGCGGTCGCGGCCACCGCGGCCCCACGCGAGAGCGACGTGCTGACGCCGTGCAGCAGGCGCACGAGCACGTCGCGGCCGAGGTAGTCGGTGCCGAGTGGATGGCGGGTCGACGGCGGCGCCAGGACATCGGCCGACATGCCCGTGCGGATCGGTCGCGAAGAACCTGGCCGTGACGGGCACCACGGCCGTGATCGCCGCCAGCGTCACCAGCGCCACGACGCGCCTGACGCTGGCGCCGGAAGACCCGCCAGAACCGGGCGCTGCGCCCGGACGGTGTCGAGGTCAGCCATACCGGATCCGCGGATCGAGCACGCCGTAGCGCCAGGTCGATGAGGAGGTTGGCGAGCACGACCGAGGTGCCGATCACGATGAAGACCGCGATGACGACGGGATAGTCGTGCTGAAGGATCGCGTTGAAGGTGAGCCGGCCCATGCCGGGCCACGCGAAGACGACCTCGGTCATCACCGCCCCCGCGAACATGGTGCCGAGATACAGGCCGAGCATGGTGAGGACGGGGCGCGACGCGTTGCGGAGCGCGTGGTGGTAGAAGACCCGCCCCTCCGAGAGGCCCTTCATGCGCGCCGTCGTGAGGTACGGCTTGCGTGACTCCTCCAGCATCGAGGCCCGCGTGAGCCGGGCGAACGCGGCCAGGTACCACCAGGTGAGCACGCAGGTCGGCAGCAGCATGTGCAGGCCGACGTCGAGCGCGTGGGCGAGGCCTCGGGCCGAGGTCCCGAGCGTCGTCATGCCCTGGGTCGGCAGCCAGCGGAGGGTGCTGGCGAAGACGATGATCAGCAGGATGCCCAGCCAGAAGGGTGGCGTGGAGTACCCGATCATCGAGAGCGTGCCGATGGCGTAGTCCCACACCGAGTTCACGCGGCGGGCGCTGGAGACGCCGAGCAGCACGCCGACCAGCGAGGCCAGGAGGATACCTCGGCACCATGAGCAAGAGGGTGTTGGGCGCGATGCGCCTCAGCATGGAGCTGACCGGCTCGCGATTCAGCATGGAGTAGCCGAGATCGCCGCGCGCCACGTTCCGCACGTACGCGAGGTATTGCTCCCACGCCGGCCGGTCCAGTCCCCACTGCCGCCGGATCTCGTCGAGCGTCTCCGCGCTCACGGACTGGGCCCCGTAGAGATACAGTACCGGATCTCCGGGGGCCATCTGGATGATGGCGAAGCAGAGAGGCTGACGACCACGAGGACCAGCACGGCGCTCTGCACGAGACGCCATCCCACGTAGGCCCAGAGCGACATCTGCCGGTCGTCGCTCTTCGCCTTACGAGACCCCGGCAGCGCGACGACATCGAAGCGCCTCCGCCGAGGAGACTCCTCGAGCGGGTAGCGCGGCGATGAGAGCTCCGATGGCGGGGTCGTGGGGCGCCGTCAATGCCGCCTCGGATTCCCACTCGAGATAGCTGACGTAGGTTCGCTCGGCCCCGCGCTCGCGGTGCAGGCGGCAGCTCCGGCAGCCGGGCTCCCGGAGAATCAAGCGCCAGGACCTGACCGAACAGCCGTCTCGAACTCTCGCTCGGCGCCGGGCTGGACGTGAAATTCATTGATCACGATCAGCATTCGCCTCTCGCACTCTCTCAGCTCCGCTCGACTGCCACCCGCCCCCGCACATGACCAGCTTGATGCGCCCCTGATCCTCGAGCACGGTGATGTCGTCCAGCGGGTTGCCGTCCACCACGAGCAGGTCGGCCTGCTTGCCCGGCTCGAGCGGTGCCCAGGTCGTCTCCGCGCCCGAGCGCCAGCGCGGCATTCTTGGTCGCGGCCACGCAGACTCTCCATGGGCGTGAGCCCGGCCTCGACCATCAGGGTCAGCTCGTAGGCGTTCTTGCCGAAGTACTCGCGCAGGCCGCGGCCGGTGTCGGTGCCCATGGCGATCACCACACCCGCCTCGTGTGCCTTCTTGAAGCTGGTGGTGCCCGCGGCCTGAGCGGCCTCGAACTTCCTCATGACGTGGGCGGCGAGCCCGACTTGCGACGGTGGCTGATGGCCCGTTCGGACCTTGCCGCCAGGGTGGGCACCAGCGTCCCGCCCTGCTTGGCCAGGAGCTCGATGGCCTCGTCGTCCATGTAGATCCCGTGTTCGATGGTGTCCACTCCCGCCCGGACCGCCCGCTTGACGCTCTCGGCGGAATGGGCGTGACTGGCCACCCGCTTGCCGTAGGCGTGCGATTCATCGACCAGAACGGCCAGCTCCTCGTCCGTCCAGTTGCGCCACCAGATCTCCTCGCCGTGACCACCCGCTCCCCCGGACGTGGAGGTCTTGATCAGGTCCACGCCGTCACGGACCATCCGCCGGATCTGCTTGCGTACCTCCCAGGGGCTGTCGGCCAGGTACTCGGGGTCTCGAACCCAGTTTCTGGGCAGAAACATGTCGCGGTGTCCGGCCGTCTGGCTGATCCAGCCCCCGGCCACGATGCGCGGGCCCGGCACCAATCCAAGCTGGATGGCGTCGCGCAGCGCCAGCACCTCGGGGTTGCCGGGGTTCATGAAGCTGGAGACATCGCGAATGGTCGTGAACCCCGCCTCCAGGAGCAGCCGGACGTTGCGGGTTGCCCAGAGCGTCAGCATCTGGGTCGTGCTCTGGAGCATGCCGAACAGGATGTGCGGCTCGCGCGGGTCGGTCACGCCGTTGACCAGGTGGACGTGCAGGTCCATGAGGCCGGGTAGCACCGTCCGGTCCCGCTGCATCGATGACCGTGGCCTCGGCGGCGGCGGGCCGACGATCCCGGGCTCGATGCGCTCGACCAGATCGTTGGCCAGATGCAGGGTCACGTTCTCCTGGACAGGCCCGCCCGTCCCGTCGATGAGCCGTCCACAGCGGATCAGGACTTGCTTTGCCACGACGCTCCTCCGCTTCGCACCCACTGCGTTGGCCGGTACGGCGAACTCGGGCATCACCTCGCTGGCAAAGAGCTTGAGAGACCGCACGGCGACGTCGTGAGGAGGCCAAAGCTCGCGTTGTAGTTGAAGACGTCCACCCCGGCGGCCTCGTACTGGCGCAGCTTCGCCACGACCTCGTCCGGAGTGCCGAACATCATGTTGGTGCGCATGGCCTCGGGTCGGTAGTCACCGCGCGCATCGCTCGCCGCCAGGTCGATGGGCTGCGGAAATCCGTTGATCACCGGGCTACTGTTGTGGAACAGTCCCATGAAGACCCGAACCCCGTCCCGCATGGCGTCGACCGGGACCCGCCAGTCCCGCGGGTCCTCGTACACGCAAGTCATCCGTGAGGTCGAGAAGCGAGGACGTGGCCGACCAGGATGGTGGGCCATCGCCGTCTTCATCTTTCCCAGCAGGTTTTCGACCCTCGCCGAACGGCAGCCGATGGGCCGTGGTCATCAGATTCAGCCCGTGCCCTACCGCCCAGTCAAAGGTGTCTGGGTCTCCGGGCGGCAACCAGATCGGTGGGCGCGGACGCTGGATGGGCTTCGGCGTGGCGGTGGCCTTCCGGGAAGCTCCAGTGCTGGCCGTGATGCTCGTAGTCGCCGGCCCACAGCCCGAGCACGGCATCAGGGTCTCACGCAGGTGCTCACCGCCGCGCTCCTGCGGCAGGCCCCGAGCATGCGGTCGAACTCGTACTGGAAGGCCCCGCGAGCAGCCCGAGCTCCAGCCGGCCACCGGTGAGCAAATCGGCCATGCCGGCCTCGCCGGCCAGACGGATCGGGTGCCAGTAGGGGACGACCACGACCGCCGATCCCCAGCCGGATGCGCCGGGTATGGCCGGCCCAGTGGACCAGCTGCATGAGGGGGTTGGGGCCGATGTAGTACTCGTGGGCATGGTGTTCGACCGCCCAGGCGATTTCGAAGCCGGCATCCTCGGCCAGGGTCAGGAGCTCGAGCAGATGCTCCGAGGCCTCCACCATCGATTGGTCCGGGGACTGTGCGCTCCATGTGGAGGGCGATGCTGAACTTCACGGGTCACCTCCGGGCATCTGGCGGGATCCCCGTCGCAGAGTGGTCAGCGATTCAACCAGATCGTCTCGACCGACTGCATGGTGCCGGTCAGCGACTCCGCGCTGCGCAATCCCTCCACCGATGCGGTACCAGAGATCCACTCCCACCGCGTTGTAGAGCGGGATCATCGGCGCCTGATCGTAGACGATCCGCTGGACCTGCTGGTACATCGCCTTGCGCTTCTCCTGGTTCGGCGGTGGCGCGGGCCGACTCGATCAGCTCCGTGGCCTGCGCGTTGTTCCACTGCGCGAAGTTGGCGCCGCCCGGCTTGATGTTGCGGGCGCTCAGGTAGTCGAGAATGATCGAGGGGTCGACCTGCCGCGAGACGAAGACGCTCCAGAGACAGGCGGCGGTGTCTCGCTCCTGGCGGATGCGTGCGATGTAGGTGCTCCAGGTGTAGGCCTTGATGCTCGCGTCGATGCCGACCTGCGCGAGCATCGCCTTCAAGGCTTCCGAGGCTTCACGCGGAACCCCTCGGTGGCGAGGATGGTGACCGCGAAGCGGCTCGCGCCCTTCTTCGGGAATCCGGCCTCGTCGAGCAGCTGGTTGGCTTTGGCCACGTTGTACTCGGACTTGATCGACGGATCGTGCGCCCACCTGAGCGCGGGGAGATCGCCGACGATCGAGTCCTGCACGCGGCCGAAGCCCTGCAGGAGCGCGCGGATGATCAGCTCCTTGTTGAGCGCGTACCCGATCGCCTGCCGCACCTTGACGTTGTCGAACGGAGGCTGCGCGCAGTTCATGAAGAGGTTCTGGTTGAAGTTCTGCGGGAACTCGCCGGTCACCATGTTGGCGGGCTTGGCCTGGACCAGCTGCCGGACCTGCGCGTAGGGCAGCCCGCCCACGATGCCTTGCGAGAACACCGCATCCAGCTCGCCGTTCTTGAAGGACTCGATGCCGGTGGCGGCGTCGGCCACGACCTTGAAGATCACCCGGTCGACGTACGGGCGGCCCTTGCGGAAATACTTCGGGTTGGCATCGAACGAGAGGAAATCCGACCGCTGCCAGTCCTTGAGAACGAAGGGTCCGGTGCCGACGGGCCTCGTCAGGTTCGCGTTCTTCTGCGGATCGGTGCCGGCCCAGAGATGCTTCGGCAAGATCCCGAGCTGGGAGAGGCCCGGCATCATGAGGACGTTCGGTCCGTTGAACTGGAAGACCGCGGTGTACTTGTTCGGCGTTTCGACGGTCTTGAGATTCGGCACGTACCCTACGAGCGGCGATCCCATCTTGGGATCGAGGATCGACTCGAAGGTGAACTTCACGTCGTCTGCGGTCAGCTCCCTTCCCGTCGTGGAACATGACCCCGGGCTGGAGCTGGAAGGTGACCGTGTCCGCCTCCGGCGACACGGTCCAGCTGCGAGCCACGCCAGGCACCAGCTCGCCGCTCGGGCCGTAGTCGGTGAGGCCGTTGTAGACCATGCGCATGACTTCCGGAAAGTTGTTGCCCTCGAGCACGGGGTTGAATCCGACCGCCGGCTCGGTCTGCAGGACCTTGAACGTCCCGCCGCGCTTTGGATCGGCGCCGCGCGCCGCGCGTGTCGCGAGCGGCGAGACGAAGACTGCCCGCGACGGCGGTCATCGCCGCGCCGCGGACAGAAGGTTCGGCGTGTCGTCGAAAATCGCGAGGGCGGCGCGGGCCGATGGTTGCTCATGTGAGATTCCTCATTCCGGTCGTCGTCTGGGCGACCGGCGAACGTTGGGGGATGCCGAGGATGTGACGGTCATCGTCAAGCCCGTCATCGTCGTCATCGCTTGCCCCTGCGGTCTGGACCGTCCTCTAGATCGCGCTCCATTGTCTCGAGCCGTCGCCGCAGCTTCACCGGACCACTACATTGCGACCACGCAACATCCGAAGTCAACGCACGCCCCACGCTGTGCGCTTCCGGCTTCACGAATGTCTCAGCTCGGACGACGCCAACGATCTGACGGCCGAGCTGATCGATCTGCTCAATGCTATCGAGGTCGTCGAACGGCGCCGAGAGTGCTCCTCCTACGGCATCGGCTTGTCGAGCCCCACCTCATAGGCCCTGCACTTCTTGCCAGGTACGGGCGCGACTTCGTCGAGCGCAGATCGGCGTGTACCTCGCGGGAGAGCGCCGCGGACGGCGGTTGCCGCGATCACTTTACTGGTATGCAAGTTCCGGCCGTCAGTCAACCGCATCGATCGGAGGTCGCATGGACTTCGGGCTGTTCGCGGCGTGTCATCGCTTCGACGAGTCGGGCTCCACCGCGGAGGTCTACGAGCAGGCGCTCGAGATGGTGGAGTCTGGCCGACGAGGCCGGGTTCCAGGTGGCGTGGTTTCCGAGCACCACCTGATCCACTACATCTCCTGCCCGTCGCCGCTCATGATGGTGGTGCAGGCCGCGAGCCGGACCCGACGCATCCGCCTCGGGACGGCGATCCTCGTGATCCCCTACTACAACCGCTGCGCCTGGCCGGCGAGATCGGCATGGCCGACGTGCCTCACCGGCGGCCGGCTCGAGATCGGCGTCAGGCGCGGCGCCTTCGAGTACGAGTTCGACCGCTTCGGGATCGACGAGACGATCGCCGCAGCGCGCGCTGCGCGACGGCATGGCCATCGTGCGCGGCCTGCTCACCGAGGAGGACTTCTCGTACCAGGGCGAGACCTGCTCGTTCGGCCCGGCCACCGCGGTGCCGCGCCCGCTGCAGTCGCCCTACCCGCCGATCTGCGGTCGCCGCGCGTCTCCCGACACGATCACCTGGGCCATCCGGAACGGCTACAATCTGCTGTCGACGCCGTGGCGCGAGCCGTTCGCGCGCGTGCAGGCCCTGTCACGCGCAGGTCCGGCGCTGACCGCCGAAGTCGCGCCGCCGTGCCGCCGCGCTTCGCCGTGTCGCGCATGACGTTCGTCGGCGCCGACCGACGGCGAGGCGCTGGATGCGATGAACGCGATCCGGATCAACCACCGGATGTTCACCCGGCTCTTCAGGAACCAGGCCGACGTGAAGCGCCGGCTTCACCAGCGCCGAGCCGGTCGGCGACGAGTTCACGCCCGAGCAGCTGCCTGGCCAACCTGGTGGCGGGCTCGCCGGAGACGTGCGTGGAGAAACTGAGGCGCTACGAGGCGCTCGGCGTCGACCACTTCATCATGTACGCGGCGTTCGGCGCCGACCACGCGGCGACCATGAAATCGCTCCGCCTCTTCGCGGAACGCGTGCATGCCGCACTCCACCAGCTCGACCGTCCAGGGGTGAGCCCGATGGACAGAGGCGCGAGCGATGCGGCACTGCCGACGGCACTTCCTCTTGACCGCTCTCGCGCTGGTCGGCGCCGGGGCCTGTGGCCGCTAGCGGCCAGGCGCAGCCCGGCGCCGGCCAAGCCCCAGTGGGTCGTGGCCATCGGCGAGGAGGCCGAGAGCCCGACCCGCCGACCAGCATGCTGTTCACCTCCGAGATCTACCAGCAGCACCTCTTCGACACGCTGGTCGGCATCGAGGGCGACGACTTCAAGCCCGTCGGCCTGCTCGCCGAGCAGTGGGAAACAGTCAACCCGACGACGTGGCGCTTCCACCTGCGGAAGGGCGTCAAGTTCCACAACGGCAAGGCGCTCGATGCCGAGGACGTGAAGTACTCGATCGAGCAGTACACCGACCAGAAGAACCGCCGCTCCGTGCTACGCCCGCGGCATCGTGCGCGCCGAGGTGAAGGACGCGCAACACGGTGGACGTCGTCACCGACCGAGCCGGTGAGGCGGCGATGCTCTTCAACGTCACGCGCCTGCAGATCCTGCCGCCGGGACGCGCGCGAGAAAAGGCCGGCGCCCAGGGCTTCGCGCAGCAGCCGATCGGCACCGGCCCCTACAAGTTCGTCGAGTGGAAGCGCGACCAGCAGCTCGTCCTCGAGGCGAACCCAGCGCTACTGGCGCGGCGCCGTCGGCCCAAGCGCCTCGTCTTCCGCGCCATCCGCGACGCGCAGCACCCGAGCCGCCGAGCTCCGGAGCGGCGGCGTCGACATCATCGCCAGCGCCGCCGTGCGCCGCAGCTCGACATGCTCGGACGCGGCGAGACCCAGGTCGTGCCCGTCAAGGGCGGGTCGGATCATCATCTACCCGTTCGACGTCAGCCAGCGCCCTTCGACAACAGGAAGGTCCGCGAGGCCGCCAATCTCGCCGTCGAACAAGGACGCCATCGTCGAAGAACGTGCTCGGCAACCGCGGCGTCGTGCTCGCCGGCCCGCTGACGTCCGCGCCTGGCTCGGCTACGATCCGTCGGTGAAGCCGTTCCCGTACGACCCCGCCCGCGCCAAGCAGCTCCTGGCCGAGGCCGGCTATCCGCAGGGCTTCGACGCGACGTGGTCGATCTCCGTCCGGCGTGTTCTGAAGGACGCCGAGATCGCCGAGGCCGTGGCGAGCCAGCTCCGCCAGGTCGGCATCCGGCCTGAAGCTCGCGCCGACCGAGCGCGCGAAGATCCAGAAGGACGCGCAGGAGGGCACGTTCCAGGGCATGACCTCGGTGGCGTGGGGCACGCAGTTCGAGCCCGACCCGATGCTGAACTGGGTGTTCATGCGGCCGCACATGAGCGACGCCGAAGATCCAGGAGCTGGTGCTCCAGGGCGCGGCGAGGTGGACGCTCGAGAGCGGCGGAAGACGTACCAGGAGCTCTACCGGACGGCGCACGACGAGGCCATGTGGCTCTTCGTCCACGCCCAGGACGAGCTCGTGGGCCAAGCGGCGCGACGTGCCGTGGCAGCCCTACAACATCACGGGCAGCAAGGCCATCGTGCTACTACTTCCAGGTGCCCGGTGCGCGCTGACCGGCTCCGCGTCGAGCGCGAGCGCGGCCCACGCGCCCGGAGAGCGTCTACGTGCGCCTGAAGGACGCGATCATCACGGGCAGCCTGCGTCCGATGGAGCGCATCACGGAGAACCAGGTGGCGGCGAGCTACGGCCTCTCGCGCACGCCCGTCCGCGAGGCGTTCCCGCCGGCTCGAGGCCGAGGGGCTGGATCCAGGTGGTCCCGCAGCGCGGGAGCTTCGTCTCCCAGCCGAGCGTGGCCGACATCCTCGAGATCTACCCAGATCCGGCTGCCGCTCGAGTGCATGAGCGCGCGGCATCGCCGCCGAGCGCATCGAGGCCCGAGCAGCTGGCGGCGCTCGAGGACCTGGTGGCCGCCGAGCGCGGCCGGGGGACGGGCCGCGCCGCGGGCGCTCGCTCCGCGCCAGCGCGGAGTTCCACGCCGTCGCTCACGCGTGCACGCTGCAACACGCGGCTGGCGGGCCTGCTCGCGCGACATGCAGCAGCAGGTGCACCGCGTCCGCGCGCTGTGGCCGTCCACGGTGGCGCGGCCTCGACGGAGACATGGAAGGAGCACGCGGCGATCCTGGGCGCGCTCCGGGCCCGGGACGGCGCCGAGGCCGAGCGCGCTGATGCGCCAGCATCTCGAGCGCGCCCAGGCGAGCACCCTCGAACCGAATCCTGCCCAGCCACCCCGGGAGACCTGAACACGATCATGAACAGCGATCAGCGCCATCGAGACAGCGGCCCTCTCGGCCATTGGAAGCTCCGGGGACCAGTGGGCGGAGGATCGACCGAGCGACGGGCCTTCCGAGGCAAGGAGTCCGGCGCATCGTGGCCCTCCACACCGTCAACGGCGAGCCGCGCGCAATGCTCGAGGTGGAGGCGCGGCGCACGCTTCGCCGAGGCCCTCCGCCTCGACCTCGGGCTCACCGGCGCCAAGGTCGGCTGCAACCAGGCGAGTGCGGGAGCTGCACGGTGGTGCTGGACGGGCGGGCGGTCTTCGCGTGCACCGGTGCTGGCGGTGGAGGCCGCTGGGCGCGCGGTGACGACGGTGGAGGGCCTGACCGGCCCCGGCGGCCTCCATCCCCTCCAGTCGGCGTTCATCGAGCACGACGCGGTTCAGTGCGGCATCTGCATCCCCGGCATCCTGATGTCGCTCAAGGCGCTGCTCGACGACAGGCCGTCGCCGACCGAGGACGACGTGCGCGACGCCGTGGCGGGCAACCTCTGCCGCTGCGGGACCTACGCGAACACCGTGCGCGCGGCGCATGGCGGCGGCGCGGGAGCTGCCGGGAGGAGCGGCGGCGTGAGCAAGCCCCGGGGCCGTCTCCTCGACGGCGATGTGCCGCCCGCCCTCGGGCGCGAGCTGTCGGTGATCGATCGGCCGCTCGATCGACCGGCGCGACGCGCTGGAGAAAGTCACCGGGCCAGGCGGTGTACTCGTCGGACATGGTCCTGCCCGGCATGCTCCACGCGAAGGTCCTGCGCTGTCCGCACGCCCACGCGCGCATCCGCCGCATCGACACGTCGAAAGCGGCGGCGCTGGCGAGGGTGCGGGCGGTGATCGCGCGCCGACACCGCCGCAGGCTGGCACACGTACTGGTACATGATCGCCCAGCCCGCCTTCCCCACCGAGATCGCGTACGCCGGGCAGGAGGTGGCGGCGGTCGCCGCCGACACCGTGGACATCGCGCTCGCCGCGCTCCAGCTGATCGAGGTCGAGTACGAGGTCCTGCCCGCCGCCCTCACACCGCGGGACGCCCTCCGCCCGGGGGCGCCGCTCGTACCCGCGCTCGACGTCGAGCGCCCGCGCGAGCGGCATCCAGCAGCCAGTGTACGTCCGCGAGCGCGGCGACGTCGAGGCGCGGCCTGGCCGCCGCCGACCTCGTCAGCGAGAGCGCGTTCACGCTGCCGACCCAATTCCACGTGGATATCCAGACGCGCTGCTGCGTAGCGGAGCTGGGACGGCGAGCGCCTGACCGTCCACGAGGCCTCGCAGGGCGTGGTGGAACGTCAAGCGCGAGCTCGCCAAATCCCTCGACCTCCGCGAGGACCAGGTGCGGGTGGTCGTCAAGCTACATGGGCGGCGGCTTCGGCTCCAAGGCCGGCGCCCAGCGCGTGGTCCACTACGCGGCGCGCCTGGCGATACTCGCCGGTCGGCCGGTGCGCCTCGAGCTGACGCGGCCCGAGGAGTTCCTGAGCCACCCGCGGCGCTACGCCGGCGAAGGTGTCGATGCGGCTCGGCGCGGCGCGACGGCAGCGCCCTCACCGCCCATCGACGCGGACGTGCTGCTCGACATCGGCTCGGGCAGCCTCTACGCGGGCCGCTACGCGCTCACGGCTCCACCAGATCCGGCGAGCTCTACCAGTGCGACAACGTCCGCGTGCGCATCCGCGCCGTCACACCAACACCGGCCCCACCGGGCCGCAGCGCGGCTGTGCTCGACCCCATCGCGACATTCTCCATGGAGAGCGCGATGGACGATCTCGCGACGCGCCTCGGCTCGGATCCCCTGCGCTCTCCGCGCGGCGGAACTCACGCGGAGCGCTTCCAGGGCTTCGACGCCGCGACCGCGGCCAGCCTGCCGTACTCGTCAAGCATCTCGACCGCTGCCCGGCCGCCGTTGCCGACGCGCTCGACTGGGCGGGCGGCGAGACGAGATCCGCGACGCCGGCCGCCGCGGAAGCGTCCGCCGCAGGATCGGCATCGCGGCCTCACTGTCCGAGCGCGGGGTTACGCGCCTTCTCGGCGAAGGCGGACGTGATCGCGCGGCCCCTGACGGCGACGTGGAGCTCCAGGCCGGCGTGGTGGAGATCGGGGCCGGGCAGACCTACCATCCTGCCGATGATCGCCGCCGAGGAGCTGGGCGTCGAGCCTGTCGCGGATCCGCATCCACCACGGTGACACCGACGGGCACCCACTACGCACCGTCGAGGCCACGCCTCGCGCATCACGAGCGAGATGGGGCCGGCCGTGCTCGAGGCGGCCTCGCTCGTGCGACAGCGCCTGTTCGAGCTGGTGGCGCCGCGGCTCGAGGTCTCGCCCACGACCTGATCGCGGCAGACGGGCGCATCGCCGTCGCGCGGCGCGCCGGACCGCGGCATGACGCTCGAGGAGGCGTGCGCCCTCATCCCGGGGAAGAGCTCTGCGCGACGGCAGCCGCGCGCCCGAACCCTGACGACGTGGTGTTCCGCGGCTTCCGGCGCGCTTACGGCGCCGTCGTGGACGTGGACGTGGAGACGGGGAGGTGCGCGTGGTGCGCCTGGTGTACCTCGCACGACATCGGGCGGGCCATCAACCGCGAAGCTGTGTGGAGTCGCAGCAGGTCGGCGGGGCGGTGATGGGGCTCGGATACGGCCTCTACGAGGAGGCCGAGCGCGACCGGAAGACCGGCGTCCTCCTGAACACGGACGTCCACCAGTACCCGCGTAACCCACCTCGCTCCGAGACCCCGCCCATCGAGACGCGGAACGTCGAGAGGCGAGGACGCGCTTCTACCCGTACTCAGCCAGGCCCGTCAGGGGAGGCGCCGCTGGTCGGCACGATGCCGGCGGTGCGAAACGCCCTCCGCCACGCCCTCGGCTTCGGCATCGACGCGCTGCCCATCACGGCGGCGCGGGTGCTGGACGCCGTGTCGGCCAGGACGCGCGCCGATGCTGGATGAGCTGCCGCCCTGGCTCACGTCGGACGCGGAGTCCGTCGAGGACGCCGATGCGGCTGGCTCAGGAGTACGGCGATCGCGCCAAGCTCCTCGCGGGTGGCACCGATCTGCTCGGCCTGATGAAGGACCGCATCGACGGTCAGGCATGCCGCTGCCCGACGTGCTTGATCAACGTCAAGACGCATCCCGGGCATCGGCCGAGATCGCGGAACAGCCGACGGCGGGCTCCGGATCGGCGCCGGCCGTCACGCTGGCCGACATCGAGCGGCATCCCGCGGTGACGGCCCGCTTCGCCGCGCTGCGCCCAGGCGGCGGCCTCGGTGGCGACGGGACAGATCCGCGCCGTCGGGACCATCGGCGGCAACCTCTGCCAGCGCCCGTGGTGCTGGTACTTCCGCCATCCGCAGTTCGTCTGCCTCAAGCGCGGCGGGCGGCAGTGCTCGCCATCCCCGGCAGCAACCGCACCTACTTCGGCGTGCTGGGGCTGCCAGCGTCTGCGTGATGTCGCACCCGTCGGACCTGGCGCCGCGCTGATGCGCCCTCGGCGCGCGCGTCGGCGATCGCGGGACCGGACGGCCTCGCGAGGTCGCCCGATCGAGCAGTTCTTCAAGGGCCGCGCAGCGTGGACCGAGACCGTGCTCGGCCGCGGGCGATCGTCTGGCCTGGATCGACGTGCCGATGCCGGCGCCGGGCTCGCGGAGCCTGTCTTCCTCAAGCACCGGGTCAGAAATAGCTGGGATTTCGCGCTTTCCGAGGTTGCCGTCTCGGTGACGCCGCCCGGACTCGGCGCGTGGGCCGGGTGCGCATCGCGCTCGGCGGCGTGGCGCCGTTTCCCTACCGAGCGACCGCGGCCGAGGAGCGGCGCTGCACCGGGCGCGAGCCGACGAGCCGAGGCATCCGCGAGGCGGCCGACGCCGCGGTGCGCGCGGGCGCGCCCGCTTGCCATGAACGGCTACAAGATCGACCTGACGCGCGCACTGGTCGGGCGCGCGCTCGCAGGCGCCGCTCGAGCCTGACGGCGGTGGCGCGGCACGATCCTGCGGCGGATGCTCCGGGCGGTGGCCGCCCTGCTCCTGGCGTGACGGCGGTGGTGTTCGCGCTGCTCCAGCTGTCCGGCGATCCCGGCGTACGTGCCTGCTTCGCGCCTCGAGGCGACGCCCGACGCCAGCGCGCGGCCTTCCGCGCCCAGTACGGCCTCGACCAGCCCCTGCCCGTGCAGTACGCGCGATACCTCGCCCGCGTCGTCCAGGGCGATTTCGGCCAGTCGTTCTCGTTCCGGTCCCGGCGCTCAGGTGGCGCTCGAGCGGCTGCCGGCGACGCTCGAGCTCACGCTGGCGGCCATGGCCCTGGCCGTCCTGGTGGCGATCCCCGCCGCGGTGCTCGCCGCGCGCTCTGGCGCGGCCGGCTCTTCGACCGCGCGCTGATGGCGTGACGCTCGTCGGGGCAGTCCGTCCCCACGTTCTGGCTCGGCATGATGATGATCATCCTGTCGCCGCGCGGTGCACTTCCGCGCTGTCCTGCCCGCCTCCGGGCCGCGGCAGGTGGAGCCACCTCGTGATGCCCGCGGTGGCGCTGGCGCTCTGGCTCATGGCCCTGCTCGCGCGCGTCACGCGCGAGCGAGATGCTCGGGCCTCGAGCAGGACTACGTCCGCACTGCGCGCGCCAGGGGCTGGCGGAGAGCGCGATCGCCGCGCGCCACGCCCTCAAGAACGCGTCCTGCCCATCGTCACGGTGCTCGGGCTCCAGTTCGGCGGGCTCCTGGGCGGCGCCGTCATGACCGAGACGGTCTTCGCGTGGCCGGGCGTCGGCACCATGATCCTCGACGCGATCCTGAAGAAGGACTCCCGGTGGTGCTGGCCGGCGTGATGGTGGTCGCCGCCGGGTTCATCGTCGTGAACCTCGCTCCTCGATTTGCTGTATTCACTGCCCTCGATCCGAGGATCCGGAGAGCTGAGTGGCGATGGCCGGAGGCGGAAGAGCAGGTCGGCATGCTGATCGCCCCGGCGCGCGCGCTCGAGGCCGACGCCCGCGCGGCGCCGCGCGCGCCACAGCGCCGGCGGCTGGTCGGCGGGGCGGGCTCGTCGATCCTCGCCCTGGCGCTGGCGCGCGGCCGTCTTCGCCGACGTCATCGCCCCGCGCGGCTACGACGACCAGGACCTGCGTCCACGATGCTGCAGCCGCCCGTCGGCGCCGGCGGCACCTGGGCCAACGCCCTCGGCACCGATCCCGCTCGGGCGCGACGTGCTGAGCCGCATCGTCTACGGCGCGCGCACCTCGCTCGGCCTCGCGTGGCGCTGGTCGTCGGTGCTGCATCGCCGCGCCGCGGGCGTGGCGCTCGGCCTGGTCAGCGGCTGGTCCGGCGGCCGCACCGACGCCCGTCATCATGAGCGTGGTGGAGGCGCAGCTCTCCGCTGCCGTACCTGCTCATTGCGCGATCGCGTTCATGGCGCCTGCTCGGCCGAGCCTCATCAACCTGCGATCCTGGTGCGCCATGCTGCGGAGCTGGGTGGTGTACGCGCAGCTTGCGTGCGCAGTGGCCGTGCTGTCTCTGATGAAGTCGCGAGCGAGTTCGTGACGATCGCGGTGGCGCTCGGCGCGAGCGACGGCCGCATCCTCGTTCCGCCACATCGCGCCCAACGTACTCGCGCTCGCACTCGTCGTCTCGAGCTTCCAGCTCGCGGAGCTGATCATCGTCGAGTCGTCCTCGGGTTCCTCGGGCTCGGCGTGCCAGCCGCCGACGCCTGAGCTGGGGCAGCATGCTGAGCCAGGGGCGCGAAGTACATCGCCAGCCGCGTGGTGGCTCGTTCTTCACCGGTTTCGCCTGGCGATCATCGTCACCGTGCTCGGCGCTAATCTGTTCGGCGACGCCCACCTGCGCGACGCCCCGACCCGCGCCTCTGCATCGCGCGCCGGGCCGTCGCGTGCTCGTTCCGCCGCGCGAGCGCCGACGCCGTCCCCCTTCGTCGAGGAGAACACCGATGAAGAAATGGCTCGCTCCACCGCTCGCCGCCGTCTGGCGTAGCCCTCGCCGTGGGCGCCCCCTCGCCCAGCCGCCGAAACCCCAGTCGTTGGTGGCAGCTGAACGAGAGGCGGCGAGGCGTCGGCCCCGCCATCCAGCGTGCTGTTCGCCTCGGACATCTACCACGTCCACAGCTGTCCGGACTCGCTCGTCGGCCTCGAAGGCGACGAGCTCAAGCCGGTGCCGCTCCTCGCGCGAGCGCCTGGGAGATCGAACGCGCCACCACGTGGCGCTTCCACCTGGCGGAGGAGACGTGGAGTTCGACGACGGGAGGCCTTCGACGCCCGACGGCGTGAAGCACTCGTTTCCGAGACGTGACCTCGCCCGAGAACCGCTCGCGCGACTGCCGCCAAGGGCGTCGCGAAGGTCGAGGGTAGAAGGACGTACCAGTACACCGTCGACGTCATCGCGACTACCGAGCCGCTCGCCAAAGCGCGCAATCTTCAACGTGTTTTCGCATGTACATCCTGCCGAGAGGACGCGCGCGAGAAGATGGGCGCCCAGGCCATTTCCAGCCAGCACCGCGATCGGGACAGGGGCCCTACAAGTTCGTCGAGTGGAAGCGCACGACCAGCAGCGGCCTGGTCCTCGAGGCCAGCCCGGGCTACTGGCGCCGGGGCGGTCAGCCGCGAAGCGGCTCGTCTTCCGCGTCGTCAAGGACGCCGCCAAGGCCGCGCACCGCCGAGCTCCAGGGCGGCGGCGTGGATCATACGCCGCGCCGTCCCGTGCGCTATCGAGCTCGAGCTGCCAACGGCGGCACGATACCCACACGTGGTGCCCGGTCAAGGGCGGGCGCGTGATCATCCACCTCATAGAACGTCAAGCAGCCGCCGCTTCGACAGCAAGAAGGTGCGGAGGGGGCGTCAACCTGGGCAGGTGAACCGCGAGGCCACATCGTCAAGGAGAACGTGCTCGGCGGCCGTGATGGCATGCTGTGGCCGGGCCGTTCCGCCTGGCCCTGTCGGCTACGACCCGTCGGTGAGCCGTTCCCGTGCGACCCGACCCGCGCGCCAGCTCCTGGCCGAGGCCGGACAGACCCAGGGGTTCAGAGTCGACCACGGGCCATCACCTCCGGCGTGTTCTGAAGGACCAGGAGATCGCCGAGGCGGTGGCGAGCCAGCTCCGCCGAGGTCGGCGTGCGGCTCAAGCTCGTCCCGACCGAGCGCTCACGAAGATCCAGAAGCGACGGCCAGGAGGGTACCTTCCCTGGCATGACGTCGCGATCGCGTGGGGGGACGCAGTTCGAGGCCCGACGCGATGCTGGGCTTGCCGGCCCGGCGCGCGCGCCCACTCAGCACGCCGCGCGGACCAGGAGCTGGTCAGAGCAGGGGCGCGCGGCGAGGTCGATCTGAGAAGGCTGGCGGAAGGTCCGGGACCTCATCCGCCAGGCCCGCGACGACGCGCTGGCGAGCTCTTCCGTCCACGCCCAGGACGAGCTGTCTGGGCCGCCGCCGGAAGGAGTCGTGCCCTGGACGCCGGCGTACAACGTCGCCGGCGGCAAGGCCAAGGTCTACTACTTCCAGATGGCGGCGCGCTGAGGCGGACGGCATGGGATCCGGTCTTTTCGTCCACCTGCCCATCGATTCGACGACCGCGTCAGCGTCGCCAGAGCTGGCACGACCAGGCGCTCGGGACGGTCCGTCTGGCCGACGACGCCGGCTTCACCACACGGCAGTTCCCGGTCACCACCTGGTCCAGTACTACGCGTCGCCCGCCCCCTCATGTGGATGGTGGTCGTGCGCCTGTTCAAGAACCGGGCGGGCCGTCAAGAAATTGGCTTCCACGGAGCCCCGAGCCGGTGGAGGACGAATACACGAAGGAGCAGCTCCTCGAGAGCTCCTGGTCGCGCGGCTACGCCGCGCCGACGCGTGCGTGGAGAAGGTGCGCGCGGCCACAGCATTTCGGCGTCGATCAGTTCATCCCGTGCAGGGCCTTCGGGCCCGACCACGCCACGCCGCCCAATGGCCTCGCTGCGCCACTTCGCCGAGGACGGCCGATGCCGCACTTCGCGAAAGCGATGCCAGTCATGCACACCGCTCCCTCCGAGCAGCCTCCTGCGTCCTCCTGACAATCTCCGCCGACCGCGCCTGATCGATGCGGCACCGGCCACGAGCCGGTCGCGCGCGGCGCCGTTGCCGTCCGGGCGGCACGCATCGCGGCCGTGGGCAACGTGAGGCTGACCTCGTCACGCCGGTTCCCGGGCGCAACTTCCGCGCGGACTCTCACCTGGCGCCGCCGTGATGCCGGGCATGGTCGACTCGCACGTTCTCGTCACGCTCAGCGCGAGCGCCGTGCCGTTCGAGGACATCCAGAACAGACGGCGCGTGAAACGTGACCGTGGGCCCGCACGCCCGGCGCGATCAGCGCCCGCGACGCGCTCCTGGCCGCGCGTCGTAGCTGCGCGACCCAGGCGGCCGCTCCCAGCACACACGCTCGAGCTGCGCCGGCGCGATCGCGGCCGGCGCGCGATCCCGGGCCCGCGCCTGCTCGTGTGCGGCGGCCGGTCACGATCCCGAACGGGCACTGCCACTTCCTCGGCGGCGTCGCGCAGGGCGTGCCCGAGCGTCACGCGGCTGACGGCGGAGCTGGTGGAAGAAGGCGTCGACGCGATCAGGTGATGGCCACCGGCGGCAACATGACCGTGACGTCGGATCCGCTCAAGGCGCAGTTCGCCGCGAGGAGGTGGCGGCGATCGTCGGCATCGCCAATCGAGGCGGGTCTGCGCGTCACCGCGCCACGCGCGCGGCGTCGAGGGCATCCGCATCGCGGCCGGGGGCCAACGCGCACGGCATCGAGCACTGCCGGATGGAGGTGGGCGACGGGCGAGTGGAAGTTCGACCATGAGCTCGGCGCGCCAGCTCGCCGACAAGGGCATCACCGCGCGCGCCCACGCTCGCCGCGAGCTACCGAGCGTTCCAGCGCCAGGCCGCCGGCGGCAAGGTCGGCATCCGCGCGGGCGCGATCCCGTTCCCGATCCGGCCAGAAGAACGCGGCGATGCTCCGCGGGACGCGGGCATCCGCGTCGTGGTGGGCACCGACGCGGGTGCCTCGCTCTGCCGCTTCGACGAGGCGGTGCACGTCGAGATGGAGCGCTGGTCGGCGCGGGCTGGACGCCGGTGGAGGCGATCCACGCGGGCACGCTCGGCTCGGCGGCCGCGATCGGCCTCGAGGAAGGAGCTGGGCAGCCTCGAGCCCGGGAAGCTGGCCGACATCGTCATCGCGCGCGGCAACCCCGCGCGTTCGATCAGTGCGCCAGATCGAGGGCCGTGTGCTCTCTGGCGGCCGCCAGGTCGCGAGCGCGGGCACCGCGACGCTCGACTCCCGGCCGACGCCGTGGCCCGAGGCGCGATCGCCCACGCGCACGGAATACCGCAGCACCGACGTGGGGCCTCGACTCCCGCGGTAGTCACAACACGAGAGGAAGGCTGTCGCCGTGGCCAAGCCCAAGCTCGGGGCGCATGCGCGGCGCGATCATCCGGTACGAGGACGCGCGCGTCCTCGTCCCTGTCGACCGCGATGCAGGACGCCGCGAGCGTGTACGAGGGCGATGCGCGCGTACTGGAGGGACGCGGACCAGCGGCTCCCATGGTTCCGGCTGCGCGAGCACCCTCGTCCGGCTTCGAGCGCTCGGGCGAAAGAGATCGCGCGCATTCCCTGCCCCGCGGACGTGACGCAGTTTCTCAAGAGCTATGTCGACCGGATGGTGGCCCCCGCGGTCGGCACGCTCACGCACGACACCCCGCTCTTCTGGTGCGAGTGGGGCCGTCGCCATCGGGGCAAGACCCGGGCACCGATGGACGGCAAACATCTGGCGCCCCTGCAAGACCTACGGCCGCCTGATCGGCTATCCGATGATGAATCCCCGATCTCCGGCACGGCGTCGCGATGAAATCCCGAGGCCAGCGATCTCGGAAGCGGTGCGCGCGATGCTCAGCCAGCACGTGCGGCTGGAGACCACCAGATCTACGCGCAGATTCACGCCCGGCGCAGCTCAAGCGCGCAGTGGAGTTCTGAGGCCAAGGCGCTCGACGCGCTCGGCAGTTGACGCCGCGACAGACAATGACAGTCGCGTCGTGTTTGAAGTCCACTTCGGCAATGTCCTCAAACACGAAGCGTAAAACATCAACGAAAGCAAAATGGCGGCCCCAGCGGAGATTCAGAACCCGTGTTTCAGTCACGTCACGTTTTCGCCAAGTCTTACGGCAACTTGCGCTACACCCACCCCATGGAAATGGCCCGCGACTCAAACACGCACGGAGTGTTCCGCCGGTCGGAGGAAGATCTGGCCTCGAGGATCGAGCAACGGTTTGAGTCCCGCCGGCAGCATCAAGCCGGTCGCTCACCGCGCGCATCATTTTGGAGTACCCTAGACCCTGCCATGACATGGAAGGCGCGCATCGCGATCGACCCCACAGTGTTGGCGGGAAGCCGGTCGTCCGTGGCACCAGGCTGGCCGTGGATCTCATCGTCGGCCTGCTCGGCCAAGGCTGGTCGGAAGGCGACATCCTGCAAAACTACCCCGGCCTCACCCGCGACGACATCGCCGCCACTGCCTCCAGTACGCTAGCGAAGTCCTTCAAGCGGAAAGGGTCTGCCCACTCACCCGCGCCTGAGACCACCCGCCGGTGCGCCTGCTGGCGGACGAAAACATTCCTGGTGCGGCTGTCGCCGCTCTCTGCGAGTGGCGGGCCACGGACGTGGCTTGGATCCGCGTCGACCAGCCGGAAGCGCCGACCGCGACGTCCTGGCCCGCGCGCAGGAGGAGAACCGGATTCTCCTCACGTTCGACAAGGACTTCGGCGAGCTCGCGTGGCGTCGAGCGGCTCCAGCCGCATGTGGCGTCATGCTATTCCGCCTCCGATGCCGGCGCCGACGGACGTCGGCCGCGCGTGATCGTGGAGATCATGAACGCACGAGGCGACTGGGCTGGCCACTTCTCCGTCATCGAAGTTGACCGCATCCGGATGCGGCCCCTGCCGAGCGCCTGACATCGGCGCCAAGCCGGGAGACGTTCAGCTCGCCGTGTGCCACGCCGGCGACGCTCGTCGCCGCGTCTTGGGAGCGCTCCGCTGCCCCGCCCTTTTCTTCCCGATGAAGCCTCATGTCGGCGAGCAGTGCGAGCGGCCTCCGGCGGCGTTTCGAACCCGACGTTCGCGCGCCATCTTCCTCCGCAACTCATGGAAGCCCTGCGCCAGCTGCGAGCGCTCCGGAATCGTCCCGTGGCTACCTCGACCCACGAACCGAGTGCTGCGCCCTACGGCCCACGCCCAGGGTCGGGCATCCGGCCTACGCGCCAGACGCGGCCGCCCGGATGACTTCCAGGTGCGTCACTGCCCCGACGAAGCCGCGCCGCGGCGTGTCTCCAGGCCTACCTCGTCGAGCCTCGCGCAACAACCGCGCCGGCGGCCAATCGTTCAGCTGCGGGTTCAATCCCATGAACCAGGCCCGGGCGATCTGTTGCTGTGTCGCGTTCGCTGATCACCGTTGGCGACCCGCGACGCCAGTCGAAGACGCGGCTCGATGCGGGGACTCTCGGCCCCGGGCCTCGTGCGCGTACCGCTGCACCGCGCCGGTTCTCGGACCCCGGAGATGGTACGCGATCAGCTAGCTCCGAGAATGCTCGATGAGTTCCTCCGCCAGGGCGCAAGGCGGGCCCGTCGCGTGGTCGAAGGCGGCCAGGTCAGGGCGGGGCGCGGTCTGGTCCGTAGGCATGCGTTGTAGAGCCTCCCGCGCCAAGTCTAGACCACATCAGTCACAGAGCAAACACAAACCCATGCCAAGATGGACGCCGAATCGTTTCCGAGCGCCCGGCGCCCCAATGGCTCACGCTCTCTGAACACGATCCTCTCGAGCGCCTTGCTTTCATCTGCCAGCGGGCCTTGTCCGGCTGTGCCCTTGACGATGAACACTTGCTCGCGAAGCATGCTTCGCAGCTCTGGCGAGTCCTGGGTTGCGGCCCGCTCGGCGAACATCGGGGACGTTCAGTTGCCGCGTGAGGTCCTCGAGCACTGAAGTACTTCTGAACGCTCGTCGGCGACGGTGACGCTTGCTCGCTATATCGCCAGACCCCAATCCGCGCGGCCTGATGGGACACTCCGCGGCCAGGCACGCGATCACGGATGCGGATTCCGCCACGCTGCCCGGGGGCTCGCGCTCGAGCTCGATCGCGACCAACCTGCCCTCGTGGCCTCTTTCAGGCGCTCCCACTCGGCGCGTGTCATGGTGAACACTCTCCGCCCGTCGATTGCTCGCGACCCCCGCCTGATACCGCGGCGGATCGAGCGTCCATGGCGGCAACCGCCTGGACGTTTGCCCATCTCTCCACGGCCCCCTTGTAGTCAGCGACCAGCGCCTGTGCGAGCATCTCGGCGATCCTCTCCGAAGCGCGTCCGGGAGGTTGACGCGGGGCGCATGCCGCGGGATAAAGAAGATCCCCAGATCCTGCGGAACACGAAAGTAAAGAACCCGCCGCCGCTCACCAGGGTGGCGTGACCTTCTCATATCCGTTCCACCGACCGACGCCGCCGTGCGCGTCAAGGATTCTCGAGCAACTCGTTCATCCGTGGCCTCGCGCGACATGGTCCGACCGCCGACCTGCCCTGTCGGCCCGCGTTCCCTGCGAATGTTCTACTCTTGGACGAACCCTTCCTTCTCTGCCACCGCCGCGCAATGCGGCGTGAGCACTCGCCGCGGCAATGTTACGCCCCCGAGTTTGGTATGGCAAGCCTGCAGTTTCGCAATGCACGACTTCGCCGGTGATCGGATGGACGAAGACATTCGCCGTCCCATCGCCAGGGCCCTGAAGTGGCACACTCCGCACGCAACCCGTGGTGAGAGCTGCCGCGAGGGCGATCATGGTCAGGAGGGCGACGGTTACGGCCCGTGTTCCCTGCCTCATCTTGCCCAGCGTTGTCTCGCGAGCGCGAGTCAGGCGCAAGTCGAGCAGGCCCGCGCCTTGCGGGTGCAGGCGGAGGGCAACGTCGCCAAGGCGGAGGCGTACCCAGAAGCAGTCGCTTGATTCCCGCTGGAGCCCGTAGGCACGGCCAAGCCGGGCTCGAATCGTGGCCCGCGCGAGATCATCGAAGAGCATCGCCATCGGGGACTCGTCCAGTTCATCATCGCCGAGAGGACGCCGAGTGTCGAACCTCGTCGCGCATAGCCTCCTCGCGCCGAGCGCGTCGGTTCCGGTCGTGAGCGATCAGGGGGCCCGCCTGGCACGGCAGAGCCTTATTGAAGCGACCTCCTGCGAGACCTGCGGCGCGTAGTCGACATCAACGCCCTCAGCGCCCTCGCGCCCCTTCCCCGCGCCCCCGTCCCCAGGCCATCACGCCCCCAGCCCCGCACGCCGCCCCCGCTGGAGCCGCAGGCACCAGCCGCGGCGGCGCGCCGGCCGCGCGCGTCGGCGACGTCGATGCTTTGGCACCAGCAGTTGTGTCGTCCAGCTCCTCGAGGTCCAGGACTAGCAATACGTA
>ERZ1370068.3432-contig-2546_pt1 | contig 29880 bp, 40 predicted proteins | sample MGYA00561227_ERZ1370068 | MGnify/ENA primary metagenome ERZ1370068 (study PRJEB38410, sample SAMEA6850437) | metagenome | study: Metagenomic assessment of the ecological functions of the soil: analysis of the soil microbiota associated with the...
GGTATTACTTCGTTCAGTTACGTATTGCTCTCGGCGATTAGAATCGGCTGGTCTGCCGCCGGGGAGCTCTGGGGCAGGTGGCATGGTACCCGTCACCTTTGCTTGCCGATCCACAACCGTTTGGGGAACCTCAACGATTTTCGTAGCAGAAACTTTCATTCCCTTTTTTAGACCCCAAGCGTCCACCATCTGTCCTTCGACGTTGAACTTTTTGTCCTTGGGGGATCTTGAACTGTTGGTTCTGGCCATTCTCCATCGTGAGGATGACCGATCGGGGCGGATTCACATGCCACACGGTTCCCGTTACGCTCTGCACCAGTCGTGATCGTCTGGGGTGTGGTTGTCACACTGATCGTGCGCTGCAGCTTCATACCAGGCTTGAGGTCGTGGATACCAAGCTGTTGCCTCGTCGACAGTGACTCGCGCGCTTTCGGCTACGTTGGCAATGTGACGGAGGCTACCATCCGCCATCTTCACGACGAGATCGTTGCCATTAACAGATACCACTTCGCCTTTTTCGACGCTAATCTCCGTGATGGCCGTTCCCGAGTGTGTACTGGTCTGTGTTTGCACCTGAGCATTCAACGAAAGGCAGCAGCAAACTCCGGAATGCCAAGGTCATCGCCGTAAAGCGCTTTGCCTTATTCTGGAATTCATATTGTGCTTCTCCTGTGAGACGCTTTGTACGGCTGACACGATCCAACGAAGAAGCACCTGCCCGCACCTATCCTGCGTTGGGATTCAAGGTACGCACAGGGCAAGGATTCGCCAACTGTAAGAATTAACAGGCAGGGAAGTAACAGCGGGTCGAATCCCAGAGAGTCCTGGTGCAATCGCCTGTTTACGACAATGAACCACGAAAACTGCGTCGGCCGGAAGACTAGTCCACCTCTCACCGCCTTCCTTAAGGGGACGTGTGCAATATTTACCAGACTGGGATTCTTAAAGGCTCGTTTGCGAAAGTACGTTAGGGAAAGTATTCATTGAATCCGGAAGGGTGGCAATGCGCAGAAGTCGCAGTCTGATCAACATTGCTCAAAATGGTACGCACTTGGGACACCGGACTCGCTAGCTGTCTGAGCGCACAATCCCTTCATGGATTGCGAATCGTACGATATCGACATTCGTCTGGAGGTGGAGTCGTGCCATGAGCCGGTACTTGTGGAAAGCAGCTGTACGTGCCGTGATTCCTAAGACACTGCCCGCTTGCTTCATCGTCCATCCCTCGCTTGAGGCGCATAACGTCACGCTCTCGCTGGGTCAGTGTTTCATGTGCTGCCTTCTGGGTTCGCATGACAGGTAGATTCTCCGGCCCTGTCGCTATGGCGGTGAACTGTCAAAAATACTAGAACCAGTGCTACAAGCCCATAAGCTCACCGCCACCGACGGTCAATCTTCCAAGATCTCAGATTCAGTTCCTGTTGGGCCATGCATCGGTGCAGACGACCGAACGATACCTCGGCTGCAAGCAGAACCTCGGGCAGCCGGTCAACGATCGCTTCGCTCTCGTAAACCCTCGCTGCCTCATTCTGCTGGAATCGCCAAATTGTTCCGCCCCGTTACCGCGAGAACATTCTCTTCCGAGCGCGCCGTGGTTCAAGACGCTTAGTACTTGATGTAGACGTCGGATACAACAACATCACGATTGTCGACCCGTCGCACCGTCGGCACCACACGTTTTCAGCTTGCGCGTGAGCACTTCACCCAGCGGGTGTCTCAAGCGGACTTCATTTCGCGGCAAGCTGAACGGAATCACCTTCCCATATTCTTCCGGCGGTATCCACTTCACTGCCTTTTTCTGAAGCTGCTAGGTACGAAGAATTCAATGACCTTCGCCATAAATCACCCCACTGGTAAGAACAAGACTGAGGCGAAAAGTCTTCATTTTTGACAAATCTCTACAGTTGGCTTCAAGCTGTTTCACTGAGGCATAATATCTGCCTGTTTATAACACGTACCTGTCTTATGGGCATCCTGAAGCACTTTTGGTTTTGGAATTTTGGTGGAAAGGTTTTCAACAACGACGGCTGATGACAATCTCAACATCGCGAGAGAAGTCCACGCCTTCGGCTCGCGCTCGGCAATGAATCGCTGCCGCGAGGTTTCGGCAGCTTGATCTCATCGTCTCGAGTTTCTGCTCGAGGTCGACTGGCCTTGCGGCAATTCCTGAGTAACGAGCCTAGAGAACTCCTGATAGTCGGGTGGCATTTGGTGCATTCCCTCGAAGATGGCTCTCGAACTCGGCAATCTCCGCACCTTCCATCAGACCTCCGGCGGCAAGCGCACAAAGCATTTCATATCGCTCTCGTGCTCGGGGATCTCTTTGTTGTCGGGCAGGCACGCTTTACTCCGATCTGCACGAGGACGCAACTTCTTCAGTCCGCGATAATATTGATGACGGACCGTGACGAATGAATCTCCAGTCCGATCCGCAATTTCCATGGAAAGGCCTTCGTAACGAAGCCATTTCGTCACGGACCTCTCACTTGTCCGACAAGGCGGCCAAACTCTGGCGAACCAGCTGTAGTTTCTGCCGAACTTAGGTGGCCAAGGGGGTTGCGCCAGCCCAGGGTTCAACAGGCAGAAATCGACGCCTCACTCCGTCAGTTCGCGTAATTTTTATAAAATCCCGGCCCCTTAAGAATTGGTTGATAGCTCGATATTGCCAAATGTTGATCGGCTTACACTTTAGTATTGCCTTTGCGCGGGTCGGGTATTGCCGCTGCGCGATAGATATCGAGGAAAACAGTCTGGGTAACATCTTCCACTTACTCACCGTGATCGCGAACAATCTTTCGCGCAGTAACCGGACGGCTTCTGGGTAGCGATCGAACGGGATGGCGAGGGCATCCGCTCTGTCGCTTCCTGGAGGCAGACATAAGATGCTCGTCAGGCAGACGTTGCATCTCCGTCGTTGACAAGGAGACTCCGGCAGCTCGAGGACTTAGGTTAATGGGATCGAGGATATTCATCTACTTTCAGTTTGCGTTGTCAAACGACTACTTTTGATCAATCAAGTGATGGAACTGGCAAAGTTACAGTGCACACGTGCTGCACCAAGGTGGTTTTCAAGGTTATTGGCGTAACACGCCATATCACAACGACCGCCGACGGGGAGCCCCCTTTCAATAGTTGGTAATCACCTGTTAACAGTCCGCCATATGCGGCGACGCAATTGCGAACGATGAACAAGTGTGTCTCTCGGGAGACCCACTGGATGGCAGACTCCCAGCCCAGAATGCAGCATACAAGACACGTCTCCTCTTAGCGAATCTCGAGAAACGCAGGGCTATTTGGCAATCAGGATAGGAAAATCTGCCGGCGGCGCTGGAGTGGGGGTTGCATTGAGCCCGTCAGCTTTTGTTGCTCAACCTCCGTCGCCGTAAACTCAACGACCTTATAGCTAATAATCATCCCCGGTTTCAGACCCCAAGCATCCAACTTTCGCCCTTCCACATTGAACTTCTGGCCTTTGGGATCTCACTACGCGTTGATTGCTTCCGTCTTCCATCGTCAGATAAATACTGCTTGGCGGCTTGACGATGCCAAACCCTACCCTTGATAGTCTGCACGCGTCGTCACCACTTTGGGGGTAGTGGTAATAGTTGTCGTTCTCTCAAATGTCATGCCGGCCTTCAAGATCGTAAATGCCAACCTTTCCATCTACAGTGGCCCCTAAAGCTGTCCGGCACATTAGAATATGGCGGATCGTGCCATCATCCATCTTCAACACCAAGTCGGTTGCCAGCTACGAGGACCAACTTCTCGGCACGGTCAACTTTCACCTGCTGGGTAGCTTTACCTGAGGTAGTAGTCGTTTTCGTATGCACATGAGCGCTCCCGCTCAGCGCAAAGACGACGCCAACAACCCCGGGTTGCGAGCGCCACTGACAATCCTGACCATCTTCTTCCGACTTCACTGTGGCTCCTTAAGAGCCCCAACGCAGCCGGAATGCTCTGCGCCTAAAGGTACCTGCTCAAATGATTGGTGTGGAACTGTCATTACTAACAGGACCACCGATAGCCATGAGCGACCGTGTTGCGAGGCTGGTGGGGCGGCCCGGGGTGCACACCAATTGCGATAGTTGGTGAAATCGCCTATTTTCGACGGTTACAGTTGTCGTCGCTCATGGACTGTCAATATTGACAGTGGAACCGACCAGTCTGCTACCGAAAATATAGGAGCTCCCGGCAATTGGCCTCAGGCTGTCGCACAGGCGACAATGCAAACGCGTTCGTCGGGGGCTTTCGCCTCTGGGATGATCCCTATCATGGCATCAGCGCGAACGTCGTCCCTGACCATTCCGCGATGATGAAAGGTAGACATGACTGCTAGTCTAGGGTCTGACAAACCTCTGTACATCCTTTCGTTCGACTACCGCAATCCACTGCTTACTCACGCTCGGATCGGAGAGCGATCTTCCTGCTGAGCAGCCTGCTGATGTCTCGTCCGCCATATCCGAGATAGTGACGGCGAAGCGATTTGTTTACGATGGTTTCAAAGCTGCGTTAGCGGCTGGTGTACCGAGGGGACAAAGCGGGCATCTTGGTGGACGAGCAGTTCGGCGCTCGGTTCCTCACCGACGAGGCAGCGCAGGGCCACATGACCGTCTGCCCCGCCGAGAAAAGTGGGCAGGAGAGTTCGACTTTGAGTACGGAGAGGATTTCGCCAAACACATCGAGGCCGTTCACCCAACCTTTTGCAAGGTTCAGGTTCGCTACAACCCACGGGGTAAGCAGGAACTGAACCGACGACAAGCGGACCGACTCAAGCGGTTATCGGACTACCTGCACAGCCAGAGCAAAAGCCTGTTCATGTGTGAGCTCTTGCTGCCTCCCGAGAAAGAACAACTCGAGGAGCTTAAGGGCGACAAGAATGCTTACCACCTGGAGATGCGGCCCAGGTTGAAGATTGAGGCAATCCAACAACTGCAAGATGCGCAGGTCGAGCCGGACGTATGGGAATCGAAGGGCTCGAGCTGCGCGATGACTGCAGGTCGTAGCTGCTGCTCGCCGCGGCGGCCGTGACAAAGTCGGTTGCATCGTGCTACCCGAGGGCAGGGGACAAGGGCAAGGCACAAGAATGGCTGACGACCGCGGCTGGAGTGCCAGGGTTTATCGGTTTTGCTGCGGGCCGGACTATTTTTGGGATCCGCTCAGTCGCTGGTTAGCCAGGCAGACCGCGCCCAAAGCGGCAGTCGTTGAGATTGCTCAACACTACCGGGAGTTTGTGAACATCTTTGAGAGCGTCCGCTCCACTCCCGCGCTTAGAAATTAAAAGAGGCGGAATCAATTCCAAATCATGGGCGACGCTGGTTTTTGACTGAAATCCTGCGAATTTTGTCTCTTAGTTCCGGAAGGTAGTGCTCGCCCGCCGCAGTGACTGATACTCAGTGTGGGGGTACCTCTAGCGGTAGGGTCCGCGTGCACGGAGTACTTTCTCAGCGCCCGTGGCATCGGTTGCCCAGTCAAAACAGCCAATTTGGATCTTCTCGAGGTAGAGGATCGCCGCCAACTGGCGAGCACGACGAGAAGGGGCGCGTGTTCGGGCGTGCCTCAGCACCGCACTTCCCTTCTTGTCTGGCGCGTGTTCGAACACGTGAAGACGGTATGTCTTCCCCTGAGTCACGCCTCCCTCGTCTCGCGCCACCCAGCCAATGTAGCCATGGAATCAAAGTTGGCAGCATGTGTTGGCACCCTCGGTGTACGCCATTTGGGGTATAACATTCTGCCTTAGAAAAGCGCCGCGCATTGCAAAATCCTGTTCTGCTACTGCCATCGGAGAAGGCGGCCGGAAATCCTCCGGCTTACGGAGTCGCACCACCGGTTGTCTCTGATACAAGCCTGACCGCTGCTAAGGGAGAACGGTTGTGGCCGAAATCCACAGCAAGGGAATGCTTCGGCTGCCTCATCTCTCGCAGAAAGGAGCTCGCACCGGCGAAGAACGTGTCCGTCTAAATTTGATCAACGCATGCACAGCGCTTCTGTTTCATCGTCAGAGCTTTCGACTCATCGGAGTTACAGGGCGGGATTTATGTTGACGACATAAGTGGCAACGAGAAGATGTAGGAGTAACCAGAAGAAACTTTAAGAACAAACCGCCCGGTAGGCGGTTTTTTTTGCGGCACCCCGGATCCGGTCGTTTGATTGCTGACATGACCCAATTTTGCCGATTCGACGCGCAAAAAGCTCTTCCCCCTTTGGTGAGCAAATGAGTACAAGAGGTGAAACTTACTCGGTCTGACCTGGAGATGTTCGCGCGGCTCCGCATCGACCCCGACGCTGCTCGCGCGTGCAGGAGTACACCGGGTTACGGATCAGGGAGGCCAGGCACGAGTTCGGACTGAAAGGCATCGGCGACAACTCTGGAATTGTGTTCCCCTACGTCGATGCCGACGGGGGACGCCACATGTAGGCTGCGTCGCGATCACCCAGACATTGAGGATGGCAAGCTTGTCCGGAAGTACTTGGCTCCTTATGGAGACAGACGTCACCTCTACATCGTTCCAGGTGATCATGCCTTGGGACGGGATCTGAACTATCCAGTTGTGCTCGTAGAGGCAGAGAAGTCTGCACTGGCATTGAGAGCTTGGAGTATCCGCACCGGCCGCCAATTGTTGCCCATCGCCACGGGTGGCTGTTGGGGATGGCGGGGGAAGATTGGCAAGGTCGAAAATTCCAAGGGGAGCGCGTCGATGAGGCTGGGCCACTCCCTGAACTCGGTATCTGTTCCCCAGGCCGCAAGGTTTATGTGCTGCTGGATGCCAATTGTTCCAGCAATCCGACGGTACAGGCTGCGCGAACTGCGCTTGTACGCCAGTTGCTACGCCAGAAATCTGCAGCCTCACGTCCTTGAGTTTGCCAGCGATGAGGGCGTAAATGGTCCGGACGACTACATCGGCTTGGTGGGTGACGACGCCATGGCTCGGCTGTTTGACTGCTCCGCCACGCTAAGATAGGCAACTGGCGACAGCTCCTGATCTACCGCTCGACCAAGAGTCCATTGCCTGACAGGTTGTGGTAACGACAGCCCGGCGATGCCGGATGGTACCTGATGGTGGGCTATCGCCGGGTGAACGCCGAGCGGTAAAGAAAGTTTACGCCAGAAAACTTAAGCAACATAGTCGAGTGGTATTCGGGTGACATCACGTAAGATGGTCAAAGACCAATCTAATCGATAGTTAGCGAACCCAGACCTCCATCGATGTAAAAATCAGGCAGTCTTTCGAAACGAAACAGTGATCGTGTCGCGTTTTGCAAAGGGGTCGAAACCCACGGCTATTGCCAGAGTGAGACGTTTCGGTCATGATCTGCCAACCGTCGCTCAACATGCCGTCAATGTGATTATCCATCGTCTGCATGCTCGGCAGCAGCCTTTGCCGGTAGTATTTCCCAATCCAATTTTCTCGGCGCGGCAAAGATTTCACTTTCATCTTCATCACCATGGTGCGCTCCAGCTCCTTCAGTTACCTAGCGGATGGTCTGGGACAAAGAGGTGTCAATTGCTCGCCATTGTAGGCGAACAGATGGCGAAGAGCAAGTTGTGCAATAAGCGCTCAAACTGTCTTCAAACGCAATGTGCAGAAACGCAAAATGGATCAATCCCCCGGCCCTACGAAGCTGTTGCAGAGCCGCTATCCGACTTTGCCCGCTTTGAAAACAGCCGGGACGGAATCAGTTATCTTAAATTTGAGTGAAAGTGCTGGCCGACGATTGTAAATTGAGCTTTTACGGTGAATTGGTGCTCTGCCTTGTTGAGGGGCTTGTCGACCTCAGAATTAGGTGCTGCGGCGTTTTCGGAACGGTTTGAGATAAGCTGTCGTTACGGTAACGGGGACCAAGATGGAGGAAAGAGGCGTCGAATGGCGGCAGTGTTCGAGTTAATCCCGTTGACCGTCTTGGCAGGCCAATAAGCCCTCTTGTTCTCAGAGCAGCTGAAGAGATCGGGCGACGTGCTATATGCCATGCCGAGAAAATGCTCATCGATCTGCCGTCGCAGCAAATCTGCTCGAAGAGGCGGCAGCGAGCAGTCTCGCGAGCCATAAGCACGAAACCAATGAGCCAGTATCCTGTTCGAGATCTCAGTCGTATCTCTTCCGCGCTTTCCTCCCCCGCCGCGTGAATAAGAGGCGCAAGCAAGACTTATCTATGGGGCAGGCGCTTCAAATCGATGCATTGGCATCACGTAACTCGGTTGATCCTCGGGCATCATTAGAGCGAAAAATTCTGATCGACGAATTCCTGATGCAATGTGATCCTGCGACTCGAGACATGTTCTGTCGACGTATTGAGGGCTTTCGTGGAAAGAGATTGGCTGGTCGTACCGGAATATCGAGTCACGCTGCGGAATCGAGATTCAGCCAAATATTTCAGAAGGTCAGGGAAGGCTTGGATTGAAATGAATCGGGCGATGCCGCGCCCGTTTCGCAGATCTCAAAGTGAAAATAGAATCGCAACGCGTGATGCCTTTGGGGAAGACGGGGAGCTACTCGCTTTCGCCCGCTTCTATCTTTCTGAGGCGTTTCCCAACCCGGAGCGCACGGGCTGCCCACCCGATGACACACTCAGGTTGTTGGCCTTTCGCCCCTGGAAAGCGAGAAATCCGTAGGCGAGCATCCTGACGTACTGCTCGCCTTGCTTCCTAACGCGTACATGGCTCATCTCGCGGAGGCAAGGCCAAGCGATTCAGCGCCAGAAATTCACCGCATTACTTGGATCAGGCGTTGTGCCGCCTTTGGCGTCGCAGCGATTTTGGTGAGTTGCTGCTTACTTGTTCGTTTCAAGCGCCGGACCGACTGATCGTCGCCCGCGGACACCCGCGCCAGTACTGCGCCAGAACGACTGATCAGACGCAGGCAACTGCGATCTACGTTCCGCTTTGTGATTGATTTCAAGTAACGTGTCTCCGACACGCGGCGCCAAACGGGTCTTCGAAGCAGCTGCCCACAAATAATCCCTTCGTGGTCGCCGCTAGATTTGAGCCTACGGTTGCCGCTCGGAAGCGAAGAACAGCTATTCTCGATAACACTAAGGGGCCGGACGACATATCGTGTGGTCGGAGGCAGCGCAAGCACATCGGCAAAACGGTGACACGCTTTTGCGAGTTCGCGCGGACTTCAGGACATCCCACAGGGCGTTGCATAACCTGCGGGTTGCATCAACCAGCAGGCGATCTTCGCAACGTATCAGTCTTGATAAAGAGTAGATTGCCCGGAACAAGGCGCCGAGACGATGAGAGTCGGCAAAATTGCTTTCGGCCCAGAAGATCAGAGACGCGTATTACTGTATCCGAGGCCGACGGTGGGCTAGTGCTAAACAGGATTAAGATACTGGCATGATGCCAGAGTCGGTCTTCATTGTTAAATGCATTATCGGGTTACGGTTTACATGTTAAACAGCAAATTGTCGTCGTAATAATTTGCTTCTTCTTAGCAACGGTATTTAATTCGCGCCTACTTGCTCCAGAATACGCCAGAAACCCGTTTTGGGCGTGGACTGTATTTCACCAACCTATACAACTGGCATGCTGCGCGCCCGTACTTCACAAGGTCTCAAAAAATGTTCGAAGCCGCGGGTGACAAAAGAAACGCACTGTACGCGCAGTTGGGAGCAATCAGAGCGGGCGTGGACTAACCCCAATTCCAGAGCTTTCATTTGAGGCTGGATCAGGAACTCTCCGCAAATCCACTCTTGCAGTCCGATAAGGAACTGGATGTTTCTGTCTCATTGTCAAAGGCGATTTCGACGGGAAAGCGACACGGCCGCGATGCGCCGCGATTGGACGGAGGTGGCGTCCTTGGCGCGAGCGCTGGGCAATACAAAGTGGGAATACCGCGCGCAGGACAACTGGGTTTTTGCACCGGACTTTCATGACGGAGAACCTTCCCAGCGCCCAGCGGAATGTTGCCCGAGCGATTCGGAGTGCAACAAAAATTGGCGATATCGGCGGCGAAATCTTCTATTTGTCCACCGCCACGGCGTACGGCCTAACAAAGCAGGGTATGAACGATCAGTCGATTCCAGTACGCGGATCCGGGCTATCGCAATCGCGGATGCAAATCCGGACACTGGATTTCCGATCGTGGCGCATCAGAGCAAGGCTATTGGCAATGGTTTTCCAGAAGCTGGCCAAATCGGCGCAGCACAAAGAAAGGATTGAAGAGGTTAATAGAATCGCGCCCTGAGGCTCAAGCCGAGCTGACGACCGACTGTCGGGGCTGAACTCCACAGCTCCACGAAATGGCCCGATCTCAAAGGCGATATGGCGGGGGCCATCGCGTATCTCAGCGAGGCTCTCCAGCATGCCGGGAAGTCATTGACAACAAGAATGCAATTCCGCAATTCGAGCGGGCTTCAGCCGGACCTGTATCGACTGAGGCGGAGATCTATCGCAAGCCGAGGTGCTTGCGCGCCGCGCGGGCGAGTCCCGCGCAGGCGCTCGGGTTACATCCCCCTGATCCCGAGAGTTGCTAAATGTCTTAGCTCAGATTCAAATCAGCCAGAAGGAATATGCCGAAGCCGATCAGACCTACCGACCGCTTGCCGCCGCGATTCAAAGATGTCATGATCGGGAACTCTGAACGGTGCACTAGGGAAAGCGGCCCTCATCAAGGGTGCGGGCGACTTGTATGCCAAGCACTTCGGCGTGATTGCTGAGCATACAGGTGGTGACCAACAACGAAAAGCGTTCACTTTCGTGGTCAGAGCGCGCTTCGTGGACGGTGATGACAGATCTTCTGATGTCAGGAGACAAAACCTCGTCCAGGAATCTCCGGGCTGCGAAAAGATATCGCTCCTGGCTGCGACTGCAACTCACGGCGGCGCATTCGGACAAAGACATTGAAAAGCTCCGGGACCGAGATGCTTTCTGGCCCGAGCGGTTCAGATCAGTGAGTGCACTCCTGAAGTCAGCATCCTGAAAGCACACCGGGGCACCACGTCGTCACCGTTCGGCAACTGCAGGACAGCTCTCGATTTCGGAAGCTGTCCTCGAATATGTCATCGATGACCCAGTTTCATACTGTTTGGTGAGTCACTCGCTGCACCAGTATCAGCATAGTCAAGCTGTTACACTGCTTGAAGCAAGCGCTCTCCTCACCTGTAATTACATACCTCGAAGCTGAAGGCTAAGGAACGCGCCCGCGGCGAGCGCTCGGCATTTGTCCCGATGTCCTCACCTCGGCAGGCTGCCCCCGACTAAAGGCACCAAGCAGCTAATCATCGTCCGTGATGGAAACTTCACTTGGTTCCGTTCGACGCCCTTGTTGATCCCTCGGACCGCCATGTTGTCGAGTCCCGAGCAGTCGTCTACGCGCCGTCCGCAACGAGTTTCTTTCTCTGTTGCGTACGGCGTCGGATCGTAAATCATCAGCACAAGGACTTCTCGCGGTTGAGGTGTTCCTTACCGACAAAGCAGGACAGGTCTCCGAGGACCTTCCCAGTTCAAGGGATGAGGCACTTGGCGCCGCGGCGGCACTACCAAACCGGTCGAATACCTTGCTCCTCGGCAACGAGGCTACGGAGACGGCGTTTAAGAAGTCGGTCAATCATCGAATTATTCACCTCGCGGTGCACGCGATTGCCGTAAAGACGAAGCCCAGATCGAGCCGCTTTTATTCTCCTCAGCGATCCCCATCACGGCGAGGACGGATTCCTGTACCCTTCAGAAACTCGTTCCAGCTCCCATTGAATGCCGATCTGGTTGTCCTGTCAGCTTGCGATACCGCGCCGTCAGCGGACCGGTTTGAGGTGGAAGAGGGGATTTCCACGCTCGCTCGTGCTTTCCTCTTAGCCGGAACTCGCAGCGTCGTATCCAGCCGCGCTTTGGACCATGGATGACGACAGCACACTGCTTGTATTTGATGAAGCTTTTCTATGCAGAACCAGCTCGCCAGAAGTCCGCGCCAGAAGCATTGAGGAGTCGCCAAAAAGCGCACGCTGAAAGCGTTCGGGCCGCGCAAGGCCGTTCTGCATCCTCGGGCGGAGCTTGTTACTCCAGAAGGGGTTTGCTTCACCGATTGAGCGGTAGGAAAGAAAAGCAGTGACTCAGCAGACACAGCGGCTAGCGGTCATCTCCCGGGTGAAGGCCGTAGTGTGTAAGCACCACTTCAATTTCGGCAAATGTCGATTACGCAGATTGGTGTAGAGGAGTCGACCGTGCAATCTGCCGCACCCTGACAGCCGCGGACGAAGGCGCCTTTCTGAGGGCGCGGCATCAACGCTCTTCTCGGGAAACTTAAATCCAGCTCACACGAATTTTTATGCCGTGTCGACGAATTCGCTGACCAGGCCCCAGCATGTCATTGGTGCCACTCTTCGTTCAGTGACCGGTTCAGATCGTCATCACTGGATGTCTCTCGATGTATCTCGAAGATAGCCCTGCAGCACGCGCCGGAGCCGCTCCCGGTCAGCCGCTAATAAGCGTAGACGGCAGCCACCGCGATTCCTCCTGCATTCCCTGCATTTCGCTTCTTCGGCCAAAGATCGCCAGGTGACTACAAAATTTTGCCGGATCCAGCTATCAACGAGGAACCTTGTGGCCAACGGTTCCTCAAAAGGAAAGCTCACAAAGGACGCTCCCCGTTAATAGAGCCAAGGAGCGTCAGCCACCGTATGCTCGCGAAGCGCGGGTCGGGCTCTTGAGGGTACCTTTCTTTTCCGGGCTGTTGGAATCCCGTTTCTCCGGAGCTGTTGGAAGCAGCGGAATTGGGAAGACTTGAAGGCGAAGAGTTGCGTTCGCCTCATCATCCGATCTGCGCGGTTGCCCTAGGCGGCAGTTTAGGGTTCGCCAGTCTTGTCAGCTATCTCTGCGCCGACCGAGTTCCTATCGGGCATGACGTCACCCGAAGGCGTCTCCAGCGAGGATACACTGCCACGGACCTGCCTCCGCGTTCCGATGCCGAAGACCAAAGCCGACCTTCTGTTTTGTCTGGCCCGTTTTTCCATTCAGGATAAGTCCTTGATGCTTCTCACGAAGGGTCTGGGCAGGCAACCTTTCCATGGCCACGTGGTGATGCTTGTAAATGAATTCACTAACAGCGCGGGAGAGATGGCCGCCCAGTTCGCAAAAGACACACACTCAGCTACTCTCGTCGGCCAAAACACGATGGGTAATGTCCTAGGGTCCACGACGTTCAACGTAGGAAACGGGTGTACACCCTCTACATTCCGATATTCGGTTGGTATAGTCCGAATGGAAACTACACCGAGGGATCAGGTGTACAGCCCGACGTTCTTTGTGGATGTTGATCCAGAAAGCCCTTGCTCGCGTGGAAGTGACGCCCGCTCAACCCGACAAGGCCCCCGATGTCCTTCAACGTGAAGGTGCAGCCGAGAATTCCACGGACGAAATGGAGTACCTCAACACGAATGTTTGCTAACGCGAGTCCATGATACGCGTTCGCCCTGGCGAAGACTTCCCTCGCAACTCGCAAGAGATTCCGACAAGCGGCGTTCGGATATTCCTTCGGTAGACGATTCCGATGTCCAGCGAAGGTAGTCCAAGGACAGAGTCGAAGGACGACTTTCTTTGATCTCAAAACGCCCGAGCTGGCACGAAGCACCCCTATCCCCCCCGGCAGCAACGAAATCAAGGGCCTGGCCAAGCTGGATTGACGTTTAGGATTTTCTCAGGACGAACGCCCCAAGTGTGAATCCCTCTTAGTATTTTGTCATGGGCGTGGTTTGCACCATCTGCAAGCAAAATGAGCCTCCGGTCCTTGAGTTGCTCGGGGGCGATCTCCTTGGTCCAAGCAAGTCTGTCGTTCCGTGCAATGGCCAGAAGCACAGGCTCACGGAACACGCTTAAGACAGCGAGGCCGCGGTAACGGGATCGGCAGCTCGATCAACCCGGCGTGAAGATCGCTCCGGCATGACCCATTCCGCTTGCTGACCAGCGAACGCGCTTACGAACTGAAATTGAACGTCGGCGTATCGCTTTTCGAACGCCTTACCAACTCGCGAAGGAAAAGCTCGAGATCGATGAATGGAGAGACACCCAGCAGCAACTTGCCGCGCCCTCCAGCACTGGCCGCCCGAGCGGCAGCAGCGGCACGCCTCTGCAAACAGGAGAGCTTGTTGTGCATTTTCGATGAAGGCCCTTCCCGCGTCGGTAATCTCCACGTTCCTACGGTTTCGTTTGAAAAGTTCTACGCCCAGCTCTTCCTCGACATTGCGGATCTGCTTGCTCAAGGAGGGTTGCGCCGCATGGACACGTTCCGCCGCTCGGCTAAAGTGGAGTTCCGTACCGACAGCAACGATGTAGCGCATGGTGCGTAGTTCTACGCCTGGATACATAGACAAATACGCAGAACTCAGCACGGTACTGCCTTCGTGTAGACTGATCGACCCGTCCATTATGCCGTTGGTAGGCATCTTTTCGTCCTTGAGCGAAGTCGCGCGTGACCTTAAAGCTCAAACTCTAGCCACCAGCTTAGTGAGGGCAATGTCACCCTTCAGACGAGGTCATCGTATTTCCTCATCCGCATTTGAACTCCAGGCTTTTGCTCTGTTACAGCCGTTCGCGCTTCTTAGGCGATGTGGTTCGTGCCTCCTAGGAGGGATCTGCGCGCTTCGAACGTACCTTCTGGTCAGGATCGACCGCTTTTAACACCGTCGTGCGCCAGTACAAAAGGAGCAGTTCGTGCGCCAACGTAAATCTTGTCGTTATTCCAAACCTCATTCATTAGTAAGAGGCCCGCGGCAATCGGATTCCCTCAATCGACGCCTGCAGCTTCACTCGCGTCGTCCCTTCGATGCGTCAGACCATCATTCGGGTAGAGATTAAAGGCTTGACAGCGAATCCCTGGATCTACCCAACACGGCGGTAGGTCATGATTATGCTCACACCTGTCGGACGAACATTAAGGATGTGCTGAACGTGCCTCCGCCTGCACTTGCGTGCCAAAGTGCACAACAACCATTCGATGCCAGCCTGATTTCCGCTTCGACCGGTCCTAACTGGTGATGGGCCGATCCACGTAGTAGCCAGGTTCGCCAGTCGGCGCAGTGCTCCATTCGTACTGCTGGCGTGGATCGTAGCTAACATTCCATGGTGGCCGGTATTCAGAGCGTCCAATAGGGTGCGAGCCTCTCCGCCCCGTACCTCGCCGACGATGATCCGATCTGGGCGATGCCGGAGAAACGCTTTCAGAAGATCGTCGGGAGTGATTGTGGACTTGTGGGTATCGAGCTGAGCCTCGGCGGAGACGACGTGCGGTTTTCGGATCGCAAGCTCTGCGGTGTCTTCAATCGATCAGAATGCGATCTTCGTCGGGGATGGAGTTCGCGAGAATGTTTACGAGCGTTGTCTTGCCCGTGCCGGTTCCACCCGATACGAGGATGTTGTCGCCACGCCGAACGGCATCCTCAAGGCTCGCGGCGGCGGCAGCTGAAAGGAACTCGTTATAAACCAAGTCTTCCATCTTGAGCTTGCGGGAAGTGAATTTCCGGATTGTGAGCAGGGGCCGGGGATTGACCACAGGAGGAATGATCGCGGCGAGGCGGCTGCCGTCCGGCAGTCGCGAACGTTCGCTGATCGGGCTGTCCGCATTGAGCTTCTTCCCGAAGCGGTTGGCGATCACTCTCCAGTCCGGCATCAAGCGCACCTTGCTCGAAGTGAATTTTATGCAGGTGACTTCTTCTCTCATCCTCCTCGATCCACACGGACGAGTCGGGATTGACCATGATTTCGCTCACTGTGTCACTCAGCAGCAGGTGCTCGATCGGACGGAAGAACGGTAGATCAGGTCGAAGCTCATACTGAGATTGCTCCTCTGAATCAGTCTGGGATCAAATTCTGATTCGCAGCTGTTCAAACCACGTCGTCGTCGGCAGGAAGTCCAATCGCTTGAGGTAGCAATAGGTGGCGGACAGTGGTGGATTCCATCGAAAGCAACCACGATGGACTGAGCATTCTTGAGTTCGAGAAAGCACGCTCGTCAAAGAGCGGCTCCTTCGACTTTGGTAGTGCTTGAAGCCGATACGCTTCCCTTGTTCGATGACGTGCGTCCACTGAGCCATCCCACTTGCGCATTGTTGCTGGATTCCGAGACGCTGTAGCTGATCTTCGTTCTGTCCGCCTTGCCGCAGTTTCTGATGCGAAACGCGCTCGTGTCCGGATCAGAAGTCGTCAGAAAGACCTTTGTCCGGAAGGTCTGCATCAGGGTCTTGAAACCCCTCGTTGGGCAGTGCGTCCTTCAGTGAACTCGACAGCTCTGCGAGGCAACAATGGGAATGCATTTCGGTTGACGCGAGATCGAAAAGAACCGCTCATCTCCCACCGGATTGTCGCCGCCGACGGTCGGCGAAGTTCTGGAACTCATCACAAATGAAGACGGTGGGGCGATAGTGCCGATGCGGTCTCGCCTTCCATCCTCGGTATGCGGAGCTGCGACAGCCGCGCTGGTAGTCGATCTTCATCATCGTCCCAATGGTCTTGGCCAGCGCCGGATTGAGAGCCACGGGGAAATCGAGGCCGATGACTTTGCCAGTCTCGATTAGCTCATCGAAAGGGAGGCAGAACACGTCCGTTTGGATCGGAGTCAACCGCGCTTCCCTTCGTAGAGTCGCCTTAGGAGGGCAGAAGACACGGCGTACATCGGGTCGGCCTCGAAAGAGCGAAAGGAATACTGGCGGATGCCCTGGATGATCGAGGTTTTGACTTCATGTCGAAAGAACTTCCAGTGTCTCCCAGTACCAGTAGTTGACGCTGTCGAATTGCAGGGAGTGCCGGGTATTGTTTGATCTCGGAAGATAGGCGGTGGCGCGGATTGGCGTCTCTTCCTGTTAGAAACTTCTGCCATGTCCGCTGAGTATTCGGCCAAATACAGGTCTGAGATGCGATGCAGCTTGAATCTAGACTGCGCTAGAAGCTTGCTGCAATCACGTAGTCTTCCTTACTGATGGCGATGATAGCCGGTCTCTGCTGGACTCCGGCAACTTGTTTCCGCCAACAGTTCTTCGAGACTGCCCGGAGGAAATCACTGGTGCGGAAGACGTCCACCAGCGTGACGTAGCTGGATTGAACGCGGTGAAGCACGATGACGTAGCGCACGAGATCGGTGTAGGACTGCTGCCAGAAAGGCTCCTTACCCTTGCCCCAGATGGAGGTGATGATCGAGGCGATATTGAAGGCCTGGGCATAGGCGTCAAGGTCGTTATTTAGCGGGTTGTAGCGAATGTTCAGAATCGAGGCTGACATCGACGTAGTCCTGCCTCCCGACCGCATCGCTTGCAGGATTCGGGACCAGAAAAAGTGCCGGCAGAGATCGCCTTTGACCCTCCAGAACGATGCCGGACAGTCTCTCTCTCCGGGTCGCGCGGCCTTTGTATCCGAACAGCTGGTGCATGGCCGGGAGGAATCACGCCCCCTGAGTCTTTTCCTTTAGAACCGATGGCACCCGTGAGCGGCGGTGCCGGTGTAGAGTCCGCGCTCGGGAATGCTCAGCCACTGCGGTGACGCAGGGCAGGGACGTGGCTCCGAGCTGCTGATGCCGCTCACCGAGGATGAGGAACGAGGTCCTGGCTGATGCTGCGGTTGCGGATACGGAGGCAGCAGTCCTGGCGGTCTCAGCTCGATCTCCTCCTCATAGAAATGGGATATGCAGATAGCGAGAAGCCCATGGAGAGCACTGAGGAATGAAGGCGTGGTGAACAGAAGATGTGGCGAAGCTCCATTCAAACGCGCGATAGACATGCCCGGTCGCTGGAGGCGCCAAGCAGCGAAGCAGGAGATAACGGGATTACCAGCTGGAATCAGCCAGCGAGCGATCGGAGGATGATGCCCGCTGCGGCGCATGAACCCTGCCGCGAGCGGGATCCGGATGCCGCGCGAGAACTCCCGACGCATCGTCCTCGGCCGTCGGGTCGGCGTTCCCTACCGGGCATATCGTTCCCGATGGACGAGCACCCGACGCGGATTCTGTGACCGCTGGCCCGGTCTTGGCCGCCACTCCAGCTCGTGGCCGCACGTAACTAGCCGGCGCTTCGGCTTTTCCGCGCCCGAGCGGATGTCGCAGACTCTTGGTAAGCCTGAAACTCGCCGTCCTGGGACAATGCGAGAGCCAGTAGTAGCTCGTTCACCAGGTAGTTCCGATGGTTGTTCGACCACTCACGCGTCAGCGACGAGCTCAGCAGCGACTGGCGCCTCGATCGAGGCCTGCAGCCCGACGCGGTTGATTCGGGACTCGATCGCCTTTTTCGATCTTGAACTTGCTCATGCCTAAACTCTCCTCTGCGACCTTGCGTTATGATTGACTCAGGATCAGTTCCAGATCAGGTCGGGATGCCGAGCTTTGATCCGCCGTTGAATGCCAGAGTTTGCGCCAGGCTCCCACAGCCAGAGGGCGGGAACGACCAGCGCGCCCAGGCCGGCGCTGGCAGCCCAGGGCGAGGTCGTTCCCGCCCTTGCGATTTTTGTCTGTGACCGCGTCATCTGGCATCTCGCTGGAAAATAGAGACTTCTGGTCGACTCCCGCCGTTCCGCAGCACAGACCGCACCACGAGACCGGGTCGGACTCCAAGGAGTAAGAGGGATAGCAGTCCTGGACAAGCTCTGACGAGTTGAAAGTCTACCTGGCCGTTTCCGGATATGCGGGCAGAACTCTGTCCGCCGATCGCCGGCCATGTCTTGCGGCGTGTAGCCGGCCGGGTCGCGGGAACAGGCGCTCGAACACCGTGCTGCGCCTCTTGAAAGCGTTCAGGGCGTTGACGGCGACATAGACCACTTCGACCGCCGGCAGCGAACATAGAAGTTTGTCGTTGCATGGACAGGAACCGTTCGAACCTTTGCGATGGATCGCTGTCCTTCATCGATGAACGGAAACCAGAGGCGGCCAGACTCTTGTCCCGGCGGACCGAGACCGGCGGCAGCTCGCCGAACTTGTTTGACGGAGGCCATGGGCAGCCTCTTTCACGCCAAACCGGGTGAAGAACTTGCGGCGGCGACGCGTCCGTTTCCAAGAAACTCTTGCTTCCCAGGCGGGACAGAACATAGTCGAGCATGACGAGCCGGCGACGAATCTCGCGTGGGCTCTTTGGCCCGGTCGGTTGGGAGAATCTCACTTGCCCGGCGATCCGGTAGATGTGCTTGGCACAGGATTTGATAGAGCAGGCGGGCATGGCGCGCACTGGATTTCGCCGAACGTGCCCGGCACGTTTTGCCTTGAGCAAGAAAAGTTCGCCGCGATCCACCTCGCGCCGCCGCTGGACGGCGCAGTTGAACTGGCGGCGGAGGAAATAACCTGAGCGCACGGCGACCGTGTATATAAAGGATGCCTGCCGCTCGGAATATCCCAGACAGCGGATAGTGGAACGATCGCGTCGTACCGGACGGGGCGGGTGCTCATAGGTCCAGCGCCAATCGAGCGTGTGATGTTCATCCTCGATCCGGGCCGACAAGGCTGCGCGGTCCGGACGCATGAGGCAGTAGGCGCGGAATCCGGCTTGCTCCTTGGCGCGGAGATGTTGCGGACGATAGGCGGCGGTCGCGACTTCGACGTCGGAGAAGGCCGCCCGCGATCTCGGGCATGCTCGGGGCCGAATACGAGCGTCAGGAATCTCAATTTTGTTGTCGATGTAGGGCAAATGCGAAGCGTTGGGCCACTTCCTGCTTGATCTCGGCGATGTCGCGCTCTGGTTCCGATTTCCAGCGGCGTACATTGCCTTTTTGAGTACGTTTCGCTCGAGGTTCAAAATCCAGCTCAACGCGGGGAGGTTCGCGCCCCCCGGCCTTGCTCGATCTTGCTCCGCCTCTTCGAGATACGCGCGGTAGATCTGGGCATCGTGCCTGGGCCTCCCGCGGTTTCGAGCGAGGCCGTGGTAGAGGCTTCTGTTCAGGAGTAAACTTGCCGGTCTCATGGGCCAGGAGTAGGCCCTGTTTGGTCAGGAGTGACCACTTCGATCCGCCGCTGGGGGCACCCAGCGGCCGTCATTTCTGGCGGCGACTGAATCGACCCGAATCACTTCCCGGTCACGCAGAAACCGAAGATCGGTTCGGGCGGCGCGCTCGTCGCCGCCATAGATGGTTTGCACGATATCCTTCACCGCAAGCACACGGAAGCGGCCAGCCTCGGCTAGCAAGGTCTGCTCCTCCGGGCGGCAGCCGGAGGCCGCGAATGTTGATCGCTACGCCCTCTCGCGTGCGCCTGGGGCGATGCTCTACTTGGCGGGGTCTATCGGGGCGCTCATGCTCGGGTTCGATGGAACGATCCCGCCGCGGCTGAGGAATGTAGTAGGCATGGATTTTCGTGGGCACGTTGCTGAAATCTTTCTGATCCGGTGAGTGAGTGGAGACTCCGGAATTTCAATCTGGGCCGGTGCGGATTCTTGAGGTGGCGCCGGTGACGGCGTGACTTCTGGCTCCACGCGCCTCACTGCATCGCCGTTCGTCGCGACGGATGTCGAGTCTCATGAAGAGGCCTCGTCATCATTAGGGTCGGCATGCCAGCATCGCCGATTGGTCCTTCGCGATAGCGGTTGGCGATGTTTCGGAGTCTCTCGTTCGCCGTCCAGAAAGAAGCTGCTTGAACTGCCGTGTCTGCGGGCTGCTCTCAGGAATGGTGGCGGCTATCGACGCCGAAGATGAGGGCGCGACTTCACCGCTAGCGGAGGCCACAGCTGAATCGTTCCTGAAAATGCCGGGGTCCATCTCCTCTTCTTCTTCTGGCCGACGATGATGCGCTTCTCGTAGTAGGGCCAGTCCGGCCCCTGGAAGGCTTTGGTCTTCTTTTCAAACTCCTCCCTGGCCCGCCGGATACGTTGGACCATATCGTCGGAATCGTCGTAGTACCTGTCGTTGCGGCTTCTGGACATGAGTTGGGTCCTCCTGTTGATCTATTCCTCGCCGAAGCGTTCGAGAATTTCCAGCTGAGAGTTCATTTTGTCCACTTCGTGGATCTCCTGATCGAGGTGTTTGAGTTTTCGTCCGGTGTCGCGTAGCCAGAGCTTGCGCTCGACCCAAATGGTGAGGCCGAGAATGTTCGAGAACAGCAGAAAGCAATAGAACAGGATGCCGCGCCAGTATTCGTGCCAGAGCAAGACGCGCCATGGGATGAGGAAACGAAGCTGGCCCATGAGCGTAAAGGCCAGTGCCAGAAAGATCACGGTCGCGACAAGGATCGCGTTGGCTAGCATCTTGTCTCCTTGGCCGCCGTTTCATATTCAGTAAGGAAAAAGTGGAGAGGCCGCTGGCGGCGGGGGCAGCCTCTCCAGAGGGAGCCGTCGGTTAGACGGCTCCTCATCCTCGGCCGGCCCGGCATCGAGCTGGTCGTCGGGTGGGGTCCTGTTCGGCGCGGTCGAGCTTCAGGATCGGAATCAGCCCGCACTTCCCACACGCGGCGCTGGACGTCCGAGTTCTCTTGTCGGCGTAGTGTGCGGCTGCGCACTTCGCCTTCGACGAGCAGATGCGCGCCCTTCTTCAGCGTGACGGCGAACTCGCCTAGCTTTCCCCATACGACGATGCGGTGCCACTCGGTGTGCGAGATGTACTCGCCAGATTTCTTGTCCTTATAGGAAGTCTTGGTGGCGAGCGACAGGACAGCGTAGGCCGTCTGGTTCTTGGTGGATCGCGTTTCCGCGTCCTTGCCGGTAAAACCGATGAGCGAAATTCTGTTCTGGTACATACGATTAAATCCTCCGTTTCTTTCTCCCGATCTACTCGGGGCACTCAGCCGGGACGGACGCAAGGATGGCTGCTCCCAAGCGCCCAGGGCTGCTTTTGGGGAAGGGGACCCACACTTGCTTTGGGGGAGGAGTCCGGAAACAGCAGAAGCCCGCCGTGCCGCCGGGCGCAGCCTGATATTCCATTCGCGGTGCCTGAGGAGAGATGGAAAAGAGTCGAGGTAACGTGTGCCGGAACACTATGAGTCGGCGGAACTGCAGGACAGAGTTCCGCAACCACCCGACTCGGAGAAGAACCAGGCCGCCAAGCGAACCACGAATTATATATAAGGATACGAATCATGGAGCTACTCCAGGAAAGGCCTGATCCTCGCGGAAATAGGTGATGGTCAGTCCCAGCGGATTGACGGGCAGCATCCTCGTTGCGGACTTGGTCGCGGAACGTATAGACGACATTGGCAGTCCAGAACTCGCGCTTCTGCTCCGTGTGATCAAACGGGCTGGTGAAGATCTTGTAAAACTCGACGCGGCCCCTTAACGGCGGCTGCCGCAGGTCTTCGATGGCGACGGTCTTGACCTCGATGTCGATATTGGCCTGGCTGGGATCGAGCAGGAAGGACTCAATCACTTTTTCCTTCTTGTATTTCTCCAGGACAGAGTTCTGACAGGTCGCCGTTCAGGAAGTAGAGCGCCTTCGTGAAGTCTTTGTGCATCGTAGTGATTGCGGCTGTAGTAGCCCCGGTGCCCACTGGAAAGGAAGTAGCGGTTCTCGGCCTCCTGCGGTTTGTATGTGAAGTTCTGATAGTCAACGGCCTCGCGCGCCGACATCGTTAATGCGGATGACGAGCGGCTTGATGCGTGCTCAGAGCAGCTTGTGCGCGATAGAAAAGAGTGGAGCGTCGCTAGCGAGACGGCGGCAAGGATCAGGATCGTCAGCTTGAGGTAGGTATTGGTGACGATCAGGATCGCCGTACTGCTCCAGGTATTTCTGGGCGGCTTCGGATCGGCTGAACCGCGTTTCGAAATTTGCTGAGTGTCAGTTTTTCGCATAGCTCTACTCAAAGAGGCTCACCCAGGTCCCGGTTCGACCGCCGAGAATTGCAGCCAGTCAGGTCAGGAATCTTGAGCAGTCCGTAACAGCACACGGCGAGCGTGACGACCAAGGCCGGCAGAATTACGTAGGCGTTTGAAATCGACAATGGGCCGATGACGCCAAACAACCCCAAGAGGCACCTTGGCGAAGATGAATAGGAAAGCCGCGGCCACCACCTGATAGAAAGCAAAACCTAAGAAGGCCTTGAACCATCCCCAGAAGAGCCAATCGAGCTTGGGGACGATCAAAAACGGCACAAAGATCGGACCCAAGCAACACGCAGACCGCGGTGGCAACCAGCCCGTAGGCAATGACGGCAAACGCCACGCCCTGCGCGATGGCGAGCGAGATATAGACGGCAAAGAATGTCAGGGCCTCATGGAAGGAAAAGATTCCGGGCGGACTTCCGAGCTGCTCCTCTGCGGTCGTGATGGCATTTGAGATCTGGTCGGCCTGATTACTTTCGATCTGGTTCGATAGGAACTGGGCTTCCTTCGTGATCAGGTCGCTGAAGCTGTTGCCAAATCCCGGTATCGGGGTGCTGTAGTAGGTTTCCATCGCTAATCCGAACGAGATCAGCAGCAGCAGGTCGGCAAATTTCGCAAAGTTGAATCCAGGGTGGCCCTGAGCGCTGCTCAGGGCCGCCTTAGAATGCCGAACCAGGCCAGGAGGATCACGGCCAATCCGCGAAACATGCTGAGCCCCATGGACTCGAACAAACCAAGGTTCGAGTTCAAAAGATCGCTGATAGCCTGGGCCAGGAACGAAAATGGATTTAACGGGCATATTTAGTGCCCGTTGGTGCTGAAGGAAATGCTTTGATGCTTTGGCTCACGCCGTTATTGATCTTCTGCATTGTGCCCGCGAAGTTCTGCAGAAAGTAGATGCCTCTCGTTGATCGTGCGGTTTTGGGCATCGATGGCCTGTTTCTGCGCGACCATCTGCTGCTGGATGCCAGCCGAGAAAGCAATTGATTGGTGTCCTGCTGCGAATGGAGCTGAACCAAGTTCGCGGCATTGACCTTGGCAAGAACCGCCATCTCCGATTGCTGGGTTGGATCGTTCGAGTACGAGTCTGCTTCGAGATTGGAGATCTGTTGACTGAGGGACTCGGAATGCGAGCGGACCTGGCCTAGTGTGGTCAGCGCACCGGTCGTCATGCCCTGTGCGAGGTCGGAGGTCGCGTATTGGTTCTGAATCGTCGCCTGAGTAGTGGCGTCGAGCTGTCCGAAACCAGACTGCGGAAAGGAATTGACCTGAACTACGGCGGCCAGATATCCGGTCATCGACTGTTGTGAGAGGCCGGTGTTCAGGGCGTTGACCCATGCCGAAGTGTTCCCGTAGGTGTTGGGTGCGTTGAGAGTTGGTCCACATCGCAAACTGCGCCTTGTAGCGCTGGGCGAGGTTCTGCGGCATCTGCGACATGTAATGGGCGAGGTTGTAGGACTGGATGATCTGGTCGCGGGTTTGATTGGCGGTGGTGTACACCTTCTGAAGCTGCTTGAATTCCTTGACGGCTTCGGCGAGATTGCTGGCATCGAATACCGCCCACTGCGCGTAAGACGGCGTGACGGCCAGGCAGAGGGCGAAAAAGAGGAAGCAATACCTCACTGCTCTCATGGTGGTACTCCTTTCGGGCGTCCGGGAATGGACTGTTTTTAGTGTTTTCTCGGTGGTAGCACTCGGCGTCTTCTTTTGGGAGGATGGGCGAGCGCTCAGGGCATTCATGGCCTGATTGATGGAGCTTGTTCTTCAGGCAATCCTTCGTCTGGAGTTTCCGTCGCGGTCTTCAACCACTCGGCAGAGCACGGCATTTTGCTTCTCACGCTGACGTTCCTTCTCGACGGACCCGGCATCGGCGCGCGACGATGTCGCCGTGACCGGAGTCGGTTTCTGCTGAGGTTGACAACTGCAGCCGGCGAGCAGACAGGCGGCTATAGGGTAAGAGTCTTGTGAATTTCATGGGTATCGGTCCTCAAATGTTTGGCGGCACCGTGTGGTTCTCGTAGGCCGGCAGAAGAAGGTCCTGTGTGAAGTAAACCTTCACGCGGTGGCCCTCATGAATGGTGACGGTCGGTGGAATGTTCAGGAACCGGTCCAGCACCTGAGTGCTGGACTGGGATACGCTTCGCGGCAATACCAGAGCGGTAGGCTTCACTGCCGGTCTGAGAGACCTGCGCTGCTGTTCGAGCTCTGCGCGGCTCCGGCGATGATGCCGAGAGCAATGGACGAGCCGAAGATTTGGAAGTAGTGATGGTTGACCTGGTCTTTCAGGCCGGTTTCACCGATCTGGTTGAGGCCGTGAAACTGGTCAAGATCCACCGGTGTAGCCGTCCGGCATAATCAGCCGGTGGAAGACCATGGCCAACCGGCGCTGGCCGAAACCCTGTACTTTGCTGGTCTCCCCAAAGCAAACGGTGCCTTCGGGAATCAAGACATGTTGGCGGTCATGCGAATAAACACGGATTTGTGACCATGACGCTTTACCGGCCCAGAGAAATCGCCATCAAGGCGATTGACCACCGCGGTCTCAAGCTCAGTTCCCTCAAACAGAACGTACGGCTGGCCCTCGGCGGAGTTCACGTTCACGCTTGCATGGCGTTTCTCAACCGGCTGGTTGCTGGTCGCGGGTGTGGGAGACTTATCGGATGCATTGCCAGAAATGCCCTGTAGCCAGACCGGCGCAACACCAGCCTGCTGCGGTGAACTGGCTTTGGACCTCGGTGGAAATTCGTTCCGTAGAAAACGCAAAGTTCGAAGCGAAACGCGAGTTGTACGCCAACTCGCGCTCGTGCTGCACAATGGGATCGGGAGCGGTGCGGTGGCACTTCTGCCCTGACCCGGCATATTGGGGACCAACGGACTGCCCGGTGTCGACTGGCTGCGTCACGTACGCGGATTCGAAGCTTCGTACCTGGGCCTGCATCTGCTTTTCGAGCTGCGCTTTTTGCGCGGCGCGGTGCTCATCGGTCATTTCCTGCCCGAAGTCCGCTGATCTTCTTGTCATTGCCTTCGGTAATCACAACCGTGGGCTCTTTTCGCAGGTTCTTGACCGCCGGTTGCGCGTGTTTGTTCGAGAACAGGACGGCCAGGATGATCACGATGGAGATGCCAACGATGACGTAGGTCTGCGCCTGTTTGGGAATCGTGCCCTCTGGCCTGACCGTCTTATCGCGAAGCCTGGGCCCGTCAGGTTGCTGTTCGGTCGGCTTGAGTTTTGTCCGTCATGGATTACTGCTCCTGGCGCGTGAAGTTCATGCGCTTCTTACCGATCTGGAGGTAGCCCTGATCGACCACCTTGGGAATGACATAGGTGCTATACTTGAGTTCGTAGCTGATGGAGTTCGGCTTGCCATCCTTCAGCTCATAGACAGCAAACTTTTCCGTAGCCGTGGACTTGACGTAGGTGAAGTCCGCGTCGTGATAGATGGCTTCGACGTTAAATGGTTTCTGGCTACGATAGAAGTAGTCAAACTTTAGCGACTTGGTCGGATATTCGCTCTTGAATTGAGAGAGCTGATGTCCGGCATCGAGCTGCGCTGCCATCAGCCTGCGTTCTGAAAACGTCAACGTCACCGGCTGGAATGAACTTGGACGAAGAGTGGATGGCCGAACAGCATGGAAGGATCACTCGGCTCGATCACCACTTTCAGGTCGGGATCGCCACTGTCCACCTCGTCAATGTGAACGAATAGACGTTGCCCTTGTCGGTGATCAGGTTCAGGTTGGAATGAATCCCACGGCTTTGCTGGGTGCAGGAAAGCTAGTAGTTTTGGATCGACTCGATGATCCAGAAGTCTTTGTCGCCCGTGGCGGCCTCCATGATCTTCTCGCCTGCGGGGACTTCGATCAGCGTGGTGTAGCGCATCTTCGCCCGTATGGCGACGATGTCGTTCGCGTGATAGTGGACGACGCGGGCAGCGTTTTCGGCAAAGCCGAGGACCGATGCCAAGGCCAGCAAAACAGCGATCAACTTGCGACGTTTCATGGCTTCTCCGGTTATGCAGGTCTGTGGAATGAACGGAAACTCCTGGGCCAGCTTTTGAGGCCCTCGACCGCGCCGTAGTGATCGAGGTATTCGCGCTTCAGCACGTTGTCTTTCGGGTTGTTGGTGGCCATCCAATAGGAGAGCGAATCACGTTCAGACGGGCCTTCTTCGAACTCGCGCGCTGTTTGATCAGCAGATCCCGTTTGGGCACCAGGCTCGAAAGCAGTTCAAGTTCGGTGTCGTTGAGGTGAAATATCTTCGGCATAGAACTTGTGATCGATGCTGGGGTTAGCCAGAAATATCTTCGTCGCGCAGCACTCGTTCACCACGGCCAGCATGTCCGACTCGACCAGCTCATGCACGGACTGCGTGGCCAGGATCATCGCAGCGTTCTTCTTGCGCCAAGTCTTTTCGGCTCGGGTTATGTAGTCGCGGATCGTGCGATTGCGAAGAAAGATCCAGGCCTCATCGACGATGAAGGCCTTGAAGGTGGCGGTGAGTGCGGAGTCCTCGATTTGGTTCGAGGCGCGGTGCAGGATGTAGAAGAGCAGCGGCTCCAGCACATCTGGGTACTGCTGTATCCCGTCGAAGTTGAAGGTCTGGAAGCGGCTGAAGGTCAGTGTGTCTTTATCGTTGTCGAAGACGTAGCCGAATTGGCCGGCGCGGGTCCAGCGATGCAATCGCTCGCCGAGCGGTCCCAGCATCGAAGCAAAGTTCGTCAGTGTGCGGTTTTCCGGTTCAAGCTTGTACATCCGCTCGACTCCTGCATAGAGACCCTTTTCATCCTGGCCAGTCAGTTCATATTTCCCATTCCCTTCGATCAGGACCTTGGCAAACAGGTACAGGAAATTGAGGTTTTCGAGCGAAGGCTCAAGGCAAAAAGGGATTGATCGTGAACACACGCGATTCGAGGCCGACGTTGAGGTAGTGAGCCGCCAAAGATCTCGGTCAGGCTCTCGTAGCTTCCGCCGAGGTCGAAAATGTAGGTCAGCGGGTGGTTTTTCTGCAGATTCTGGATCAGGAAGTTGAGCAAGGAACGATTTCCCGAACCCGTGTAGCCGAGAATCAGCGTGTGCGCGACATCCTGGTCGTGCAGGTTCAGGTAGTACGGGGTTGCGTGATCGGTTTCGAGGACGGCGAGGTACTCGGTCCCGAGATGCTCGTTCCGACTGCTTTCCCTGGTCGATCGTGAAAGAAAAGATAGATCGGCATAGTTTGTATTCAACATCTCCTGCTTGCGCAGGTTGAAAGCGTAATTGGCTGGAATCGTGTGGCAAAGAGGCGTTCAGCAGGTTGTATCGCTCTTCGTAGAGAAGCCCATCGTGGCTGGTGAAGACCTTCTGGAATTCCGGGATTGCTTCCTCGATCTTCCGCGGGTCTTTGTCGTACAGGACCACCGAGAGGAGAACTCTCCGAAATACTTTCCGTCATTGCCGATGGCTTTCAGACACTCACCCAGTTCTTCGACTGCCGCCTGCTTCGAGTCATCCACCAGCTCATCTTGTGGCCCTTGGCTCTTCTTCTCCTCCAGATTCGAAGAGAAAGCTCGTCTTTGTGTTGTGGTGATGCCGGCGGCGGGAGGGCGATTTCCTTCCGCGCCCGCCCGTTGTCGATGGCTCTCCATTCGGTCACAACATGAAAATTGGTGGCGATCTCGAACGAGTTCCTGGAGCAAGAGCGGGCGAGTTTCACCGGGCAACTCCTTCAGCGTGAAAACCTTGACGTAGTTGTCGTCAGAGCCGCAGGTAGCCGCGGTGTGCTTCAAGCTCGAATCGCAGAGCTGGAAGTCGAGATACCGGCTGCCGCCAGATGCGAGGCAAATAATCTTGAAGGGGCCGAAATTGATGAAGCGCCGCAATATGCGGAAGGCTTCTTCGGCCCCTTGCAGCTGGATCTCGACGAGATCACTGAGCTGCCCAATCAAACCTGAAAGCTTTCTGACGGAGGAGCAGATGGTCGCGCGGTCAATCTGTGCACGGAGAAACGTGCGCTGCTGGTCAGCGCGAGAACAGTGCCAAGACATCGCGCAAAGAGCCGCCCATGTGGGTCGGCACTTTGCGGAAGCTTCCCAAAGTGTGCTCTTCGCATAGCTGCCCTGAACGACGACGATCAATAGACATCAATCGAGTACAGTTGATCGGCCTTGGCAGCAAAGTAAGCCATCCGCTGATCGATAGCCGCCTTGACCAAGGGGTTGGTGTATTCCCGACGCGGGATTGCAGGCTCGTTTGCTTTGAATAGCGCCTGATACGACGCGCACGCGCGCAGTCGAAGGCTCGCAGGGCGGCCTCAAGCCGTTTGACGGCATGGTCGCGGCTGGCGTGGTCCAGGCTTTCGTAGTCGATGCCCTTGACCCGGAGAACCATGCCCAGATCGCCCGACTTGGTCAGAAAGCGTTTCTTCGTCCCAGAAGCCGTAAAGGTTGATATGCGCCTGCAGCGCCTGGATTCCTTCAGTCCTTGACGATTTCGCTCAACTTAAACATTCGATTTGATCCGTACGTCCAGCGGTTCCCACTTCATGGGGTCATAACGCGATTTGAACTTGGCCGAGTTCAGCGGTATTCGCAGAATCTCGGGATCGAACTTGGTGGCCCTCTGTGCGGCGATCAGCCCCACAAAGAAGAGCAAGATCCCGCCTGCGAGGCTGTGCACGAGGTTGAAAGATTCCAGCCCCCGAAAGCAGAGCGACGAAAAACAGAGCGCCGCTCCGCTCCCAGAATCGTTAATGGACGATTCATCACCTTGTAGACCCGGTTCGTACGCATGGCGGTTGACTGCGGAAACAGCCACGCCATGAAATTCACCGCGCCCACGGCCATGCCGATCGCCGAACACGATGCCGGCGAAGACCTTTTCCGACTGGCCCTCGCCGAAGGCAAACATCAAGCCTCCGATCACGATCGCCACCAGACTGAGTCCGGTGGCGATCGGCCCCGGTGAAGGCCGTCTTGAGGACATTGACCGCGTTATCCCAGGGTCGCCGCCCTGGGCATAGGCGGGGCGACGAGGCCAAAGTGCGGTTGTGGTGCAGCGGATGGGATGACGCAGTACGAATGGAACAATCTTGGTTCGAGACAGACGAATCCTGTTCACTCAGGTGCTCTCCTTTATGGGTGCGCTGTTTTCAGGAGCGCGACTCACTTGCTTGGGTCTCAGAGACTAAGCAGGGCAATACGTATT
>ERZ1370068.6734-contig-57_pt1 | contig 29880 bp, 24 predicted proteins | sample MGYA00561227_ERZ1370068 | MGnify/ENA primary metagenome ERZ1370068 (study PRJEB38410, sample SAMEA6850437) | metagenome | study: Metagenomic assessment of the ecological functions of the soil: analysis of the soil microbiota associated with the...
GATGTACTTCGTTCAGTTACGTATTGCTGGTCGACCACAGAGGTGCAGGCGATCGTCCCGGAGATGATCGCAGCGAGGTACCAGCGCCCCGAGTGACGACGAGCCCGTGAGCCCAGCTCGCGCCGCGTCGTCGCCGGCGAAAGCTGCGGTAGGTCGCCACGGACTCGGCGTCGCCGCCGGATGGCGTCCGCGAGGAGGCAGCACGGCGTCGCCGCGCACGGGCGCGCTCCGGCGCGCGCGCGACAGCGTGAGGAGTCGAGCGTCGCCTCGAGCGCGCCTCGACGCGACCGCCGCCAGCCGCGTCCGGCAGGACGCGGTGGATCTTCACGGAAGCGCGCCGACCGACGGCCTCCGGCAGCGAGCCGGCCGCCCGAGCCCGTCCGGCGCGCCTGCACCCCGAGCGCGGCGGCGACGGCCTGGTCGTCGGTGAGCATGGGGCGGCGGCAGCCGGTAGCCGGGCGGATCCGGTAAGCCGCCCGCCGACGCCTCGCTGGCCCTCGACGGGAAATGCCGAGGTCCTCTGCAGACGCCTCGACGCCGGCGCACCGTTCGCGGGTCGAGCTCGAGCCGGTCGGAGATCTGGCTGGCCCGGTGAGGAGCGGCTGGGCCTGGAGGAGCTCGAGCGGCTCGAGGGAGCCAAGCGCCACCCCGGTCGGCGTGAAAGGCACCCCCGAAGTCAGCCAGAGATAGAGGGCGAAATCCCGCCCCATGGCCGAACGCTAGCGTCGAGACCGTCTGGCGACGACGCGGAGGTGCGTGACGTGACGGCGGCAGTGAGGGAGCGAGCGACGTCCCGAGACTTCGACTTCGGATGGGGAAGTGGAACGTGCGCAACCGGCGACCGCGCTGCGCGACGCGCGTCTGGCGGATCCGACGAGTGGGACGTGTTCGACGTCGAAGGTTGCCAGGGCGAGTGACCGCCCCCGGCGGGCTGGGGAACGAGGACGTGTTCTGCACCGAGTACGGCGAGCGGGTTCGTCGGGATGTCGTTCCGGCTTCTTCGATCCCGAGACACGGGCGGTGGTCGATCTTTACTGGGCGGACAGCCCGACGGCCACGGGCTGCTCGACCCGCCGGTGGTCGGCACCGTTCCTCCGGGGCTCACGGGGAGTCTTTCGAGGGCGACGACGCGTTCGGCGGCCGCCCGATCCGCGTGATGCGCTTCGCGTGGCGTCGGGCGACCAGTGCGACACCGAGGCCGCGGTGGGAGCAGGCCTTCTCTCACTCCGGTTACGACGGCGGCACAGACGTGGGAGACGAACTGGGTCGCGGACTGTCTCACGCGGGCACTCGAGGCAGCGGCGTGAGCGCGCTCAGAGCGGGCCGTCGGCGTGACTCGCGGGAGTACACGCCACGTGGAGAAGATCGGCGAGCCCGGAGCCGAAGAGCCTCGCGCTCGACGGGCATGATCCTCTGGCGGTAATTACGACGTCGCGCCCGGACGACGATCCGGTGCCGCTGGCGGTGCAGGGCGCTGGCGCGACGGAACCGGCAGAGACGCTGCTCGCGGGCCGGCACGCTCGGCGCTCTTGGGCGAGCTGGGCTTCCGTCGTCCTGCATCGCTGCGGCGAGAGCTTCTACTTCCTGTCCGTGTGCACGTGGCTGCCAACGAGAACGAGCTCTGCGGGAGACCGGTGTGGGCAGCAGAGGACGGTGACGGCGACGTCTTCTTCCGGCCGTGGCCGACCGAGGGCGATGCACCGCCACGACGCTACTGCGTGATGCCCAGGAGCTCGGCGCCGTGTGCCACGAGCGCAGCGCTGGCGCGGGCAGTACCTGCGCCCGCCGCGGGACGAGGAGCGCGAGAGGCGAACTCTACCTGCGCGTCGTCCTTCGACGGGCCCGTGTGATGGCGTGAGCTCGCAAGAGCATCGAGAGGCGCCGCGCGAGCGCTGTACCTCGTGCGCGTCGAGGCGGGGAGGGAGCCCTGGGACTGGTCGCCGGGACAGCGCGAGCGAGGGCTGTGGGACCGAGCGCGCACGCCTCATGAACGCACTCGCCGACGACGGCTTCATCCTGCTCGGCGGTCACGCATATCGAGGGCGGTCCGTGGGGCGTTCCACGTCACCAGACGCCGCGTCCGAGCGGCGCGCTCCGGGCGCGCTTCGCCGAGCGACCCCTGGGCGCGGAACGCAGGATGCTGACCGACACGATGTCGAGCGCGGAGCTGGGCGATCCCTCCTCGCTCCTGGGGAGTAGAGGCGCCAGTGGCGTCCCCCAGGCGGGAGCTCGACACTGTGATTCAGTACGCGGCTTGGTCGTCCGTCGTGAGCCCCGGCGCATGGGAAGCGCACTGGCGCAGCGCTCACCGCCCGCGGAGGCGCGCGGGTCGTCGCTGACCAAATGGCCGGAAGCGCCCACGAGAAGCGTGACCGCGCTGGCTCGCGGAGCGCGGACATCAGGCGGCTACAGGGCGACGCCGGCGCTGGTGGGCGCACGCCGTGGCCGCGGACGCGTCCGGTGTCCTCGAGCATGTCCTGCCGCTGACCTCGGACTGGGCTCAGCCCGTGCTGTCGGCGAACGATCGGCTGACGGCTCGCGAGCGCAGCCTTGCGGCGGAGCGATACGTCGCTTTGAGATGCGCGAGATCGCGGCGACCCGAACGGCCGCGGGGCTCACGCCACGCTATTATTCGAAGCGATGGCCGACGCGTTCGCTATCCGCCACGGCGCCGAAACCGGTCAGCTCCCGAGGACATCCCAGCTTGAGCGCTACGCTCGACGACGGTAACGCCAGTCTCGAGGCGGAAGGACCAGTGTCGACAGCTGATCGGCGCTCGCGTTCCGCGAGCTCCACGCGCGACGAGCTCTTCGTCATGCCGAACCCGTGGGACGTCGGATCGGCGCAGGCTCCTCGCCGCCGAGGGCTTCGAGGCGCTCGCGACGACGAGCCAGGGATTCGCGTGGGCGATCGGCAAGCACGATCAGACCGTGACGCGCGACGAGCTCGTCGCGCACGTCGCCGAGCTTGCTGCGCGACGCCGCTCCCACTCAACGTCGACAGCGAGCGCTGCTATCCCGACGATCCGGGCGGCGTCGCCGAGACCGATCGGCTCTCTTATCGGCTGCCGGCGCCGCGCGGCTTCTCGATCGAGGACTACGACCCCGCGTAGCCGATGGCATGGACTCGATCGACGTGGCTACGCAGCGTGTCAGCCGAGGCCGTCGCGGCCGCGCGCTCGGATGTCGAGCCGCTCGTCCTGACCGCGCGGGCCGAGAACACATCCGCGGCGTCGACGACCTCGACGACACCATCTGCGTCTCGTCGCATACCGCGACGCCGGGCGCCGACGCTCGTCGTACGCGCCCGGCCTCGTCGATCTGGACCAGATCGCGACGGGTCGTGGAGCCACGTCGGCATCCCGGTGAACGTCCTCTGCGCTGCCGAGCGGCCCGTCGATCGGCGGTCAAGCGCTGACGTCAGCGTGCGCGCGCGCGTCTCGACCGGGAGCCAGCTCGCGAGCGCGCGCCTACGGCGCGCTGGTCGCGGCGCGCGCGCGCGAGCTCAGGCGCGGGGACGTCGTCGCTACGGCAGCGACGGACTGCCGCGCGACGCCATCGCGCGCGCGTTCGGCTGACGCCGTCTACGTCGGAGGTCGAGCCCGGGATCCAGTCGGTTCCGGCGAGCGGCACCTGCTGCCATCGCCGCCGCCTCGACCGTCAGCGCGACGAGGTCCTCCGGCTCGAGGTTGTGGACGTGCGACTTGCCGCACGCGCGCGCGAGCGTCTGCGTCTCGAGCGTGAGGACGCGGAGGTAGTTCGCGATCCGGCGGCCGCCGAGGATCGGGTCGAAGCGCGCGGCGAGCTCGTCGTCCTGCGTCGAGATCCCGGCCGGGTCGCGGCCCGCCTGCCAGTCGTCGTAGAAGCCCGGCGGCGCTGCCGATCTCGCGGTACTCGCTCGTCGTAGCTCGGGGCTGTTGTCGCCCATCGCGATCGAGCGCCGCAGTGCCGATCGAGACGGCGTCGGCGCCGAGCGCGAGCGCCTTCGCGACGTCGGCGCCGCTGCGGATCCCGCCGGAGACGATCAGCTGCACCTTGCGGTGCATGCCGAGCTCCTGCAGCGCCTGCGACCGCGATGCGCATCGCGGGCAGCGTCGGGATCCCGACGTGCTCGATGAAGACGTCCTGCGTCGCGGCCGTGCCGCCCTGCATGCCGTCGACGACGATGACGTCCGCGCCCGCCTTCACCGCGAGCTGCACGTCGTAGTACGTCCGCGTCGCGCCGACCTTGACGAAGATCGGCTTCTCCCAGTCGGTGATCTCGCGCAGCTCGTGGATCTTGATCTCGAGGTCGTCCGGGCCCGTCCAGTCCGGATGGCGGCGAGGCGCGAGCGCTGGTCGATCCCCTTCGGCAGCGTGCGCATCTCGGCGACGCGGTCGGAGATCTTGTGGCCGAGCAGCATCCCGCCGCCGCCGGGCTTCGCGCCCTGGCCGACGACGACCTCGATCGCGTCGGCCTTGCGCAGGTCGTCCGGGTTCATGCCGTAGCGCGAGGGGAGGAGCTGGTAGACGAGCGTCTTCGAGTGCTCGCGCTCCTCCGGCGTCATGCCGCCGTCGCCGGTCGTCGTCGACGTTCCGACCTCGCGTCGCGCCGCGGCCGAGCGCCTCCTTCGCCGGCGCCGAGAGCGCGCCGAAGCTCATGCCCGGCGATCGTGATCGGGATCTTCAGCTCGAGCGGCTTCTTCGCGAAGCGCGTGCCCGAGCACGACGTCGGTCGTCGCAGCGCTCGCGGTAGCCCTCGAGCGGGTAGCGCGAGACGCTCGCGCCGAGGAAGAGGAGGTCGTCGAAGTGCGGCAGCCTGCGCTTCGCGCCGAAGCCGCGGATGTCGTAGATCCCCTCGCGCGCCGCGCGCTGGATCTCGGCGATGACGGTGCGGTCGAAGAGATACGACTCGCGCAGGCCCGGGTCGCTCAGCCGTCGCTGGACATCAGTAGGCCGCCGCGTTGTCGATCTTGAAGTTGTAGAGCTGCGCGCGCCGAGCCGTAGCGCCGGAACTCGGCCGGCGTCGACGCCGTCGATCCCGGCCGCGTCGAGCAGCGCGCGCGACCTGCGGCGACGTGCTCGTCGCGCAGCTCCTTCTCGACGCAGTCGGCGCCGAGGCTCGCGACCGACGCCGCGCACGTAGAGCCGCGCCTCGTAGATCGAGTCGCCGAGCGCCTCGCCCGCGTCGCCGCAGACGACGAGGCAGCCGGTCTGCGCCATGAACGCGCTCATGTGGCCGACCGAGCCGCGGACGACGATGTCGATCCCCTTCATCGAGATGCCGCAGCGCGGCGGCGGCGTCGCCGCGCACGACGAGCAGCCCGCCGTGCGCCGGTCGCGCCGGCCGACTGGCTCACGTTCCCGTCGACGACGACACGTGCCCGACATCATGTTCTCGGCGATGCCCGGTGCTCGCGTTGCCGTGCACGCGCACGGTCGCGAGCTTGTTCATGCCGGCGCAGTAGTAGCCGACGTGGCCCGTCGATCTCGACCTCGATCTCGGCGTCGAGCCCGCACGCGACCGCGTGAGCGCCGTTCGGGTTGACGATCGCGAAGCGCGGCGGCCGCGCCGCGTCCGCGACGTCGTGGAGCCGCTGGTTCGAGCTCGCGCGAGCGGTCGTCGTCGCAGATCGACGACCTCGACCCGTCGGCTCCGCCGCCGGCTGACGGCCATCAGACGAGCGCCTTCTCCCAGGCGTAGACGACCGCCGGGCTCGGGCTCCCACAGCCGCGCGTCGGCGGCGCCGGGAAGCACCGCGATCGCGCGCCACTCGGAGGACATCGCGACCCAGTCGTCGGTCTCGGCGAGGCACGGCGGGCTTGCACGCGATCGGGTCGCGCAGCACCGCGAAGCCGTCGGCCGTCCCGACCAGCGAAGGTGTAGAAGCCGTCGAGGTCGTCGAGGCATGCCCTCGAGCGCCTGCTCGAGCGTCGCGCCCTCGCGCAGCCGCCACGCCAGGTAGCCGGCCGCGACCTCGGTGTCGTTCTCGGTCTGGAACTCGATCCCCTCGCCGGCGCAGGATCTCGCCGCAGCCGGTTGTGGTTCGAGAGCGAGCCGTTGTGGACGAGGCAGAGGTCGAGCCCGGTCGAGAACGGATGCGAGCCCTCCGGTCGTGACGCGGCTCTCGGTCGCCATCCGCGTGTGCCCGAGCGCGTGCGTGCCCTGGAAGTCCCCGAGCTGAAACTGCTCGCGCGAACGCCTCGGGCAGGCCCGACCTCCTTGTAGATCTCGATCACCCGGCCCGCGCTCATCACCCGCAGGTCGGGCCGGCTGCCGCGGACCCACGCCTCTCGCCTCGGCAGCCTCGCCCGCGACGACGAGGACGGCGTGGCTCGCGCGCACCGCGGCTCGCGCACTCGCCGCGCGTCGCGAGGCTCGGCACGAGACCGCCCCAGTCGCTCGTGCGGGATCGAGCGGAGTAGAGCGTCAGCTTGCTCGAGCCGCTCGGCGCCGGGTCGCGGTAGACCGCCACGCCGGCGCTGTCGGGCCCGCGGCTCGATCATCTGCACGAGCATCGCCGCGAGGTGCTCGCCGAGGCGCTCCTCGAGCTCCGGGCGACTTCGCGAAGCAGTCCGACGATTCCGCACATATGGTCAGAATTCTACACTCGCACACGACTCCAAGACCATTGGCCCGTTTTGCCCCCGCCGCTGTGGAGCTTTACTCCATATCTCAGAAGCGCGTCAGGTACTCGCGGATCTCCCACGGCGTGACCTGCTCGTGGTAGCGGATCCACTCGTCCCGCTTCACGCGCGATGAAGTAGTCGACGTAGTCCTCGTCCCGCGCCTCGCCGAGCGCCGCGCGCAGGGACGTCGTCACTGCTCGAGCTCGCATCGTCGCCTCGAGCGAGGTTCGCCGGCAGCGTCTCGAGGCCCGCGGCCGCGCAGCTCGTCGTGCGGGAATCGAGTAGAGGTTGTCCGAGTTCGGCTCGCCGGCGTCGAGGCCGTTCTCGATGCCGTCGAGCCCGGCCGCCAGCACAGCCGCCGCGGCGAGGTACGGGTTGCACGGAGCCGTCGATCGTGCGGTCCTCGATCCGGCCCGGCGCCGGGATCCGGAGCATCTGCGTGCGGTTGTTGTAGCCGTAGCGAGATCCACACCGGCGACCACGTGGCGCCGCTCGACGGTCGTCCCGAGCTTGAGCCGCTTGTACGAGTTGACCGTCGGCGCGGTCACGCGCGCTGTACGCACGTGCGTGCGTCTTCAGGCCGCCGATGAAGTGGTAGGCCGTGTCCGAGAGGCCGAGCCCGCGCGGATCGGCCTCGTCGAGGAAGAGGTTGCGTCGTCGCCGTCCCAGAGCGACATGTGGAAGTGGCAGCCGTTCCCGGTCAGGTGCGGTGAACGGCTTCGGCATGAAGGTCGCGATCATCCCGTTCTGCTCCGCGAGCGTGTGCACCATGTAGCGGAAGAAGATCGCGCGGTCGCAGCTCGACGAGGGCGTCGTCGTACGTGAAGTTCTGCTCGAACTGGCCGTTCGCGTCCTCGTGGTCGTTCGCGTAGTTGCCCCAGCCGAGCTCGTTGCAGTAGCGCGAGACCGGTCGTCAGGAAGTCGTAGCGGCGCGTCAGGCCCGGCCATGTCGTAGCAGGGCTTCTCGAGCGTGTCGTGCGCGTCGGCGATCTCGATCGCGCCGTCCTCGCGCTGCTCGACGAGGAAGTACTCGAGCTCGAGCCCCATCTTGAACTCGAAGCCCTTGCTCCGTCGCTCGCGCGAGCATGCGCCGCAGGATCGTGCGCGGGCAGTACGGCCACTCCTCGCCCTCGACGGTGACGTCGCAGGCGAAGCGCGCGAGGTTCGGCTGCCACGGGACCGAGCGTGTAGCTCGTCGAGGTCCGGGATCGCGGCGATGTCCGGATCGCTCGGCATCTGGCCGATCTCGCCCGGCGGCGAAGCCGGCGAAGCCCGGCACCGTCGTCGAGCGAGGCCGTCGAAGGCCTCGCGCGAGCCGACGGGCACGAGCTTCGCGCTCGGCCGGCGCGTACATGTCGACGAACTGCGCGAACACGAACTCGACGCCGCGCGTCTCCATGTCCTTCCAGACCGATTCGGCCGATGCCGTCCCACCCATCGCCACTCCTCTCTGACGCTCGGTGCGATAGCCCTACCAGCCCGCGACGGCGCGAGTGAAGGTGCGGGTCCCACACCTTCGCTCAGCCGCTATGTGTGCGTTTTCGCTGCTCCAGGTGCCGTGCGCTGCAGCTTCACCATCTTCACGGCGATCTCGATCGGCGAGCCAGTCGTCGCGGCGGAGATCCCGAGCCCCGAGAGCTCGCGCGATCGCTGCGCAGCCGCTGGCGAAGCGTGTTCGGATGGACGTACAGCGCCTCGGATGTCGCGCTGATCGAGCCGTGCCGGCGCAGGAACTCCTCGAGCGTGGCCACGGAGCTGCGCGCCGCGCTGCGCGTCGTACTCGGCGAGCTTCGCAGACCGCGTCGACGGTCGCGTCGCGGATGCCGCCGTCGACCGCGACGCGAAGCAGGTACTTGTACGCGCCGAGCTCGTCGTAGGCGAGCACGCTTCGGGCGTTGCCGCTGAGGACAGCGGTGCCGAGCGAGCGCCTGCTGCGCCTCGGCGAAGCCGTCGGCGAACGCAGCCTCGCCCTGGCAGACGCTCGAGACGCCGACCGAGATCGGGCTGCATCGAGCTCGCTCGTGCGCGCGGCGCAGTCGCTCGAGGAACCAGTCGCTCGACGGGCGACGGCGAGCTTGACAAGCGCGCGGAGCGAGTTCGTCGCGGTGATCGAACAGCGAGCCGGAGCGGCGCATCCGGAGCGCGCGCGCTCGAGCGAGCTCGTTCGCACGGTTCCGCGACGACGCACGACGTGAGGCTGGTCGAGGTCGCAGCCGAGACGCGCCGCGCGACCTCTCGAGGTCGCCGCGCGGCGCGCCTGCCGGCGAGCTCCTCGAAGAAGTCCTTGATGAGGTTCTTCTCGGTGAGCTGCTCGATGACCTGCACCTTCTTGATCGCCGACGGCGACCTGGCTGGCGACGGCGCGACCGAGGCTCGACGCGCGCGCTGCCCTCGGCGACGAGCAGGCCGATGAGCTCGCCGTTTGCGACGAGCGGAACCGCGAGCCGCGTGCTTCGACCGCCGCGATGCGAGCTCCGGGGCCGAGCTCCGCGAGGCCGAGCGTCTCGGCGCGCAGTTCCCGGCTCGGGGTCGCTCGCCTTCAGGTCGAGCTCCTCGCTGCGCCGGATCGAGCAGGTAGACATGGCAGGCGCGGTTGCGGCGAGCAGTGGACGCGCGTCCGCGACGACCGTCTCGAGGAGCTCGTCGAGGCGCTCCGCGCGCGCGATCGCCTCGGCGAGCTCGGTGAGCTGCTCGAGCTCGGCGACGCGCAGCCGCGTCTCCTCGTACAGACGCGCGTTCTCGATCGCGCCCGCGACGAGCGAGGCCGACGTCACGACGAAGTCGACCTCGTCGTCGGAGAACTCGCGCGGGCGCTCCGTGTGCGCGCGTGATCGCGCCGATCGCCTCGCCGCTGCGACCGATGACCGGAAGCGCGCGAGCAGCGACTGGTAGCTGCTCCTCCTCGAGCTCCGCGGACGTACTTCATCGCGTGGATCGGCGAGCGCGTTCTCGCGGATGAAGGCCGGCTCTCCGCGCGTCGGCCGCCCACCAGGCGAGGCCCTCGCCGCGCTCGAATGACGACCTTTCCCGCCTGGCGCTCGTACGGAGGCGACGCCGCGCGCATCATCGAGCTGCTCGCCGTCGTCGGAGACGACGTAGACGAAGCAGGCGTGAACGCCGCTCGCGTCGGACATCGAGCCGCACGACGGCTGCGCAGCACCTCGGTCGAGCTCGAGCGACGACGCGACGGTCGAGACGATCTCCTGCAGGAACTTCTCGCTCGGTTTGCAGGGACATCGAGCGTGATCGTATGACGCGCGACCGGTGCAACGATGGGCAGCTACGAGCGCGGCGCCGAGAGCGACTGCCTGCGTGCGATCTCGCGCGAGCGGAATCTGCGATCGCACGATTCCCGGTCTGCACGGAAGCCTCAGTGCAAAGGTGGCGGCGCCGAGGTGGCGCTCGAACGCGCCCGTCTCGACGATCTCGCCGATCTGCTGCGATCGCGAAGCGGAGCTCGTCGTCGGTGGTGAAGAAGTGCGGCCCGAGGCGGATCCCGCGCCGGGGCGGAAGTCGCCGAGGATCCTGCGCGCCTCGAGCTCCGCGTACACGGCCGCGACTCGGGCACGTCGACGTGATGACCGTGCCGCCGCGCCGCGCCGGGTCGCGCGTCGAGCTGCACGTCGAAGCCGGCCGCGTCCGCGAGGTCGATCAGCAGCTGCGTCTGCCGGAGCGAGTTCTCGCGGATGCGCTCGACGCCGATCTCCTCGATGAGGTCGTAGCCCGCCGTCGCCGCGTAGTGCGCAGCCGGACGTTCGGCGTCCCGGTGAGGAAGCGCGCCGCGCCGGTCGCGTACTCCATCTCCTCCTCGAAGCGCGAACGGCCGCTCGTGCGCCTGCCAGCCGGTGTACGTCGGCTCGAGCCGCTCCGCGAGATCCGGGTCGCACGTAGAGCCAGCCGTTCGCCGGGCCCGCCGCAGAGCCACTTCACCGAGCCGCCGACCGCGAAGTCGACGCCGAGCGCGGTGACGTCGAGCGGGACGATGCCTGGCCGACTGGTAGCAGTCGAGGATCACGTGCGCGCCGACCTCGTGCGCGCGGCGCACGATCGGCTCGACGTCCTGGATCTCCGCCTCCTTGAAGAGCACGTGGCTGATCGGGACGAGCAGCGTGCGCTCGTCGATCGCTCGACGATCTCCTCGTCGTCCTCGCAGACGACGACCTCGAGGTCAGGCTGGGCCTGGTAGAGGTAGCGGACGGACGGGAAGTTCGCCGCGCTCGTAGACGACGCGGTTCCGCGCCGGATCGACCGGGCGGAAGCACGAGAGGACGATCGCCTCGGCGATCGCGACGTTCTGGTGCATGACGGTCGATCCCGGCCGGCGCGCCGACGATGCGCCCGATCTGGTCGCCGACCCGCATCGGCGACTCCCACCAGCCCTCCGCCCAGGAGCGGATCCCGCGCTCGGCCCACATGCGCGCGTACTCGCGCGAGCCGGTCCGCCGCCTTTCGCGGCATCGGCCCGAGCGAGTGGCTGAGCGAGGTACGTCGTATGCTCGAGGATCGGGAACTCGGAGCGGTAGTCGAGGAGGTCGCGCATGAGCGGGAGTCTGCCGGAGATGTGGCGACTGGGACTCGCCGTCTTCGACCGAGACGTACCTCCAGCACGTACGGCCCGATGGAGAACCTGGGCGAAACGTCGAGCAGGCGCTGCGCCGCCGGTCGACGCTCGCCGAGGTCGAGCCTGGCGCGGAGATCCTCGACTGCCCGTGCGGCTTCGGTCGCCACTGCGCTTCCACTCGCCGGAGTCCGGGCTACCCGTCAGCCGGCTTCGACCGTTCGCGCAAGCCAGCTGGCAGAGGCCGAGCGCCGGCGCGGGCCCTGCGGAGTGGCCCACGCTCGTTCGTGGCGACTATCGGCGGCTGCCGTTCGCGGATGCGATCTTCGACGCCGATGCTGACGATGTTCTCGTCTCCTCGGCTACCTCGGGCGCGACGAGGACGTGAGCGTCATGCGCGAGCTCCGACGCGTGCTCGTCCAGGGCGAACGCTGATCGTCGAGAACGGCACATCGACGACGCATTGGCCCGCTCCCGTCTGGAGCCCGCGGACACTGGGACTCCGCCTTCCGGACGGCTCGCTCTACCTCGAGGGCGCACGCGACGTGGTCAGCCGGCACCACGAGTACGTACCGAGTGATCGTCACTCCCGACGGCGACCGCATCGAGCGTCCCTACGCCATCCACGTGCGCTCTGCGAAGGAGTGGCTCGAGATGCTCCGCGAGGCCGGCCGAGGACATCGAAGCGCTTCGGCGCATGGGACGGCCTCACACCGATCGAGCCGGACGCGCTGGCGCCTCATCCTTCGCGCCCGCTGAGGCGGATGGACTAGGCTCGCGCGCGATGCGCGTCCAGTTCGACCGCTTCTACACCTACGCCGAGCTGACCGAGACGCTCGAGGCGTGGGCGTCCGGAGCCTCCCACGCTGTTCGGCTTCGAGCCGATCGGGCAGTCGTACGAGGGGCGCGACATCTGGCTCTGCACGGTCACGAACGCGGAGACCGGGCCGGCCGAGGAGAAGCCCGCGGTCTTCCGTGCACGCGCAGATCCACGCGATGGAGTTCACGGGGACGACGGCGGCGCTCCACCTCCTCGACCACCTCCTCCACTCCGAAGCGACGCGCGCGTCCGCACGCGGTCGACACGCGGACGTTCTACGTCGTCCCGCGCGTGAACCCGGACGGCGCCGAGGCCGGGCTCGCCGACGGGCGCTTCCGCCGCTCGAGCGTCCGGCCCGTATCCGCGCGACGAGCTCGAGGACGGCCTCCACCGCGAGGACGTCAGACGGCGACAGGCGCGTGCTCTTCATGCGCATGCCAGGATCCGAACGGATCGTGGAAGCCGCACCCCGACGACGCGCCGGCTCCTGATCGCCCGCCGTCCCGGACGACGCGTCGAGGGCGACTTCTACCGCGTCCTTCCCGAAGGGACGATCCACAACTGGGACGGCGTGAACATCCCGATCGCGCCTCCGCGCTCGAGGGGCTCGACCTGAACCGCAACTGGCCCGCCGACTGGGCGCCGGAGGCGGAGCAGCCGGGCGCCGGCCCGTTCCCGACCTCCGAGCCCGAGGTGCGCGCGCTCGTCGAGGCGATCGTCGCGCGCAAGAACATCACGTCGTACATCAGGTACCACACGTTCTCCGGCGTCCACCTGCGGCCGTGGTCAGGCCACTCGGACGACGACTTCCCGGTGCCGGACCTGCGCGCGTTCAAGCTCATCGGGCGAGGAGGCGACGCGCCTCACCGGCTATCCGGCGATCTCGATCTTCCACGACTTCAAGTACCACCCGAAGACGGTCATCAAGGGCGGCGACGTCGACTGGATCTACGACCACCTCGGCGCATACGCCTGGGTGACCGGAGTTCTGGAGCCCGCAGCGCGCGGCCGGTCTCTCCGGAGTACCACTTCATCGACTGGCTGCGCGAGCACCTTCGCCGAGGACGAGCTCGCCGTGCTGAAGGTCGCGGACGAGCTCGGCGAGGGGCTACGTCGACTGGTACCCGTTCGAGCCACCCGCAGCTCGGGCCGGTCGAGGCTCGGCGGCTGGGATCGTCGTCAGCTTCTGGTTCAACCCGCCGCTCTCGCGACTCGAGGAGGAGGTGAAGCCGCACGCCGACTTCGCGCTCTCACCTCGCGCTCGTGTCGCCGCGACTCGAGGATCCGCTCGTTCGAGTCGGAGCCGGTCGCGACGGGAGCGTTCCGGATCCGGCTCGTGCTCGAGAACGCGGGCTGGCTCCCGACGAACGTGAGCGAGAAGGCACTCGAGCGGAAGGCGGTGCGCCCGATCGAGGTCGAGCTCGAGCTGCCCGACGGGGCCCGCATCGCGAGCGGGAAGAGCGCGCGAGGAGGCCGGCCAGCTGGGCGGACGCGTCGAGCGCCGGCAGATCATCTGGTGGGGCACCGGACCACTCGACAGCCAGAGCGCACGATGGTCGAGCGGGGTGATCGAAGCGAAACGCGCGGCGAGCGTCGGCGTCGTTGCGCGGCACGAGCGCGCCGGAACAGCGCGCGCCGAGCTCGTCCTCTAGCCCGAAGCGGCCCATCTCTGACGAGCCCGCCGTCTGACCGCGTGGTCGACCTGCAGCGTCGTGTACTGATCGCCGAACTCGTCGCACGAAGCAGCCGCTCGAGCTCGCGGCGACGTCCGTGGCAGTCCTCGCCCGGGCGAGACGAGGACGTGCGCGGAGAGCGCCGGGAATCCTGACGTGATCGTCCACATGCGGAGGTCGTGACGGACTCGACCACGCCCGGCGCCGAGGCGCGGCGTTGTCCGAGAGCGACCGGCGTCGATCCCCGCGGCGTCGACTCGAGGAGGATCGCGGTCGAGTCGCGCAGGATCGACCACGTGCTCGCGAGCACGAGGACGCCGATGAGGATGCTCACGAGCGGGTCGGCCTCCACCCAGCCTCGGTCGCGAGGATCACGACCGCCGCGACCGCGACGCCGAGCGAACCGAGGAAGTCGGCGAAGACGTGCCGGAACGCGGCCTCGACGTTGAGGCTGTGGCTGCGTGCGCGGGAGAGGACGACGCCCGGCTAGCGACGTTCACGACGATGCCGAGGAGGCGGCGATGATGAGCATCCACACCGCCGAGCACGTCGCCTGGGATCGCGCAGGCGCGATCACCGCCTCGACGAAGATCCAGATCGCGCAGCGCCACGAGCAGGACGCCGTTCGCGAGCGCCGCGAGCACTTCGGCGCGCTTGTAGCCGTAGGTCCGCTCGGCGCGTCGCGGGCTTCGTGCGCGAGCCAGACCGCGACCAGCGCCAGGGCGAGTGCGACGTTGTCGGAGAGCATCGTGCACCGCGTCGGCGAGCAGCGCGAGGCTCCCGGCGACGAGAGCCGCCCGACGACCTCGACGACCGTACGTAGGCAGGTCGCGTCGATCCAGCGCGACGGCGAGTGCGCGCCGGCTCTGCGAGCGCGCGCGTGGTCGTGATCGTGAGCCACGCCGCGGGTTCTACCGGGTGGAGCGGCGCGATCGTCGTCTGTCGACGTCGACCTGGCGGAGTCGGCGACAGGTTCGTGAGGATCGCCGCTGAGAGGAGGACCGCGAACGGCGACCGCAGCCTCCCGATGAGACTCGGCCCGGCGTCGGGCTCGTCACCCGCCTCGAGCCGCGGCCGGACGACGAAGTGATGCACCGCGCCCCACGACGAGCGCGACCGCGACCATCGCGGACTTGAGCAGGAGGAAGCGGCCGTACTGCGTCTCCCAGAGGTCGCTCGAGCTCGGGCAGCCGCACGAGCGCGAGGTAGGCACCCGCGAGCACCATCACGGCGACGAGCGCGACCGCTGAGCCGCGCGAACCCGACGAAGGCGGTCCGTCGCGTAACGACGGCGCGAGCGGCCAGACGAGGAACGCGAGCGTCGCGACGCCGCCGACCCAGATCGACGCGGCGACGAGGTGCAGCCAGTCGGCCAGCCTCGAGACAGCGCCGACGAGTTCGGCTCGGTCGCCTGATGACCTGAGAGCGACAGGCCGGACGCGAGCGCGAACGAGAGACGCGAGCGCCGGCCAGCGCAACTCCGAGCCGGTCGAACATCCAGGCCGACGGCGGAGGAGCGCACGCCACGACGCCGAAGCCGAACGTCATGACGAGGAAGGCGATGCCGAAGCGGCGTCTTCTCGGCGAACGGCTGGAGGTCGCCGTACGGAAGTCGGCGATCGGGAGCTGCGAGCGCGTTCGACGCGCGCAAGCACGAACGCCGGCGATGCCGACGTCGATCACGAGAAACGCGGCGACCACCGAGACGATGTGGAAGCGACGCTCGAGCGCCCGGGCACCGACGCCTCGCAGGATCACGAGCCGGACGACGATGCGGTCCGATCAGCAGCGCCGAGCGCGCGCGAAGAGCGCCCACCGCGCGACGTCGTCACGCCACGTGGTGCCCGACGCGCCGACGGCATCGGTCGGCGGTGGTGCCGGCAACACCGACGCCGAACGTGAACACGCCCGCCGGGCGAGTGCCCGTCGTCTCCGATCACGCGCCAGCGAACCGTGTAGCCCTCTGCCCGCGACGAGGCCCGCGAGACGGGCGCGACGACGACGTACCCGTCGTCCTCTGTCCTCGCCGTCCCCGGAGAGCGACGGTGCCGTCGGGCGCGAGCACGCTGGATCGGCGTTCGACGAGATCGTGACCGGCTCGCTGAAGCGCAGCCGGATCTCGGTCGGCGGCGTGTCGACGCGAGACTGCGTCACGGGCTCCGAGCTCATGCAGCGTTGACGTGGCGCGAGCGCGGCCTGACGGCGCGACGAGCGCGACGACGACGCACCGCGAAGAGACGACGCCGCGCGCTCACGGGCCGCGCAGCCCGAAGCGGCCGAAGATGGGCGCGACGTCGCGGTCGGCGAACAGGAGCACGGCGAGCAGCACGAACGTGAGCGGCGAAGCCCGCCCGCCACACGACCTGAGCGCGGCTCGCAGCGCCTGCCCGAGCGGGAAGAGCGCGACGACGACGAGCATCCAGCCGATCGCAGTGGTGGAGGAACGCCGAGCGCGAGTAGCAGCCAGGCGTTCGGCTCGTGCACGAGGAACGCCACGCCCGAGACGAAGAGCGCGAAGCGCCGGGCACGAGCGACCAGCGCGGGCTGCGCAGCTTTCCGCGGACGACGCGCGAGCTCGACCGCGCCCGCGACGAGCGCCGCCTGCGCCCACAGCGGCGTGCGCGAGCAGGTGCATCGTCGAGAACGTCGAGAAGATCGGTGATCAGCCACAGCACGACGCTCGAGGCGACGACGACCGCGGGAAACAGATATGCGCGCCACGCTCGCGCCGGAAGACCTCCGTGCCCGACGATCGACCTCGGAGACGAGCGAGGAGGCCGATCGAGGAGCGCGACCGCGGCCGCGAGCCAGTGCGCCGTCCTCAGCCTTCGGGATCACGCGGCTCCTCCTCGCCTCGAGGTCCTCGACCAGGCCTGGAGCGATCCCTGAGCGTGAAGACGAGCCCGACCACGACGACGAGGAGCGGCGCTCTGGAAGAGATAGCCGTAGACGCCCCCCGGTCCTCGCGCTCCAGGAAGACACGATCCGGATAGGGCTGGGGCACCGGCCCACACGAGAGCCGCCGACGATCGTGATCGGCCCGAGGAGCTGGATCGCGAACGTCTGCCACGGCCGGCGCTCGACGGCCTGATGCCGCTTCCTCCTTCGGGATGCTGGATCGCGATCTCGGATTCTCAACCCGTTTACCTCCCTGCCGAGAGTCTCGCGCAGAGCGGGCACCACCCTCCGCGGTAAGGCGCTGTTCGCAACTCCGGCGAAACGGACGTCGCGTCATCGGTTCGTGCGTCTTCGATTATCGATAGGCGCCGTCGAGGCAGCGGCCGCGTCGGTCGGCTGTCGTAGCGTTCGCGTCGACGACCTCCGCGCGCTCGAAACGACTGTCGTCCGCACCGCCGCCGCAGGCCCGAGGCGCGCCAGTCCCGCCGTGGCCGGACGCGACGGTTGGTGATCGCGCGGCCTGAACGACCGGGCGCAGCCGCTCGATCGCGGCCTGCCGTACGAGGATCCGCGCCAACGCAGCCCTGTGCCTCGAGGCACGGGCTGGGAGGGTCACGGGCGGAGGCACCCAGCTCTCGGCGCGGGAGGCGAGGTCGAGTACTGCGGACAGCCGAGGTCGAGTCGCCAGGATGCAGACGACCGCGTGCTGGAGGTCGTGCTGCCCGGCCTCTTCGACCGGCTCGAGGGCCGGAAGGGCCTCGCGCCTGCTCGTTCCACCCACGGCGCGGAGCTCCCGTTCGGTGGACGAAGCGCGGCTCGCCGCACCTCAACGGCACGGACCTCCCGGACGGGTGTAATCGGCGACGGCGACGTCAACGTGCCGCCCACGAGGAGCTCGAGCGCCCGGTCGGCGACGGCGGGAAGTATCCACAGCCACCGGCAGGGCCCGACCGAGACTGGCGCCTCTACCTGCTACGGGGAGCTCGTTCACCGCGATGCAGCAAGAAGCGCGACCATGGCGGCGACTTCGCCTGACTCGTAACCCGCTGGTAGCCGGTATGGCTCTGGCTCGTCCAGGTGGCCCGAACGAGCCGAGCCGGGAGAGTTCCCGAGATCTAGGTGGCGTACTTCCTGCGCCGGTACGTCATCCACAAGCGCCATGATCCCGCCGATGACCATGGATCAGGCCGATGATGATCCCGACGAAGTTCAGGAAGTACGCGAACAGGATCCCGGCGACGATGAGTCCGAGACCGACGATGTTCACGGGCCAGCTTGTCCATGGCCGCATCTTCGGCAGATACGGACTGCGTCCTCGTCCCCTATTCGGGCGGTCGCGTCCAGTCTGGGCGTCATCGAGCGCTGAACGCGCCTCGACTCCGCGCGCGTCGAGGTGCTCGGCTCGAGCGCCGCCGACATCTGAACGCGCACGCGTGCCGTTCCCTCCGGCACGACCGGGAAGCCGAACCCCGTGACGAAGACGCCCTCGTCGAGCAGGCGCGCCGACAGCGCCATCGCCTCGGCGGTCTCGCCGATGATGATCGGGACGATCGCCGCCTCGCCGTCGAGCGGTCGATAGCCGGCCTCGGCGAGCAGCTCGCGGAACGCCGCGTGTTCTCGCGCAGTCGGGCGAGGAGCTCCGGCTGCTCGAGCATGAGCTCGATCGAGCGCAGCGCGCTGCACGCGACGGTCGGCGGCAAGCGCGTTCGAGAAGAGCTGCGGCCGCGAGCGCTGCGCGAGGACGTCGCAGACCTCCTCCGACGCCGCGACGTAGCCGCCGGCGGCGCCGCCGAGCGCCTTGCCGAGCGTCCCGTGATGACGTCGACCTCGCCGAGCAGGCCGAAGTGCTCCGACCGTCCCGCGCCCTGTCTCGCCGAGCACGCCGACGCCGTGCGAGTCGTCGACGATCGACGACCGCGTCGTGCTCGCGGGCGAGCTCGACGATCTCCGGCAGCTTCGCGAGGTCGCCCTCCATCGAGAAGACGCCGTCGGTGACGATCAGCTTGCGCGCGTCGCGCGAGCGCCGCCGCGAGCCCGTCGCCGCAGCGCAGTCCATGTCCGAGTGCGGGTAGATCGACCTTTCGACGCGGGCGCGACGAGCCGGATCGCGTCGATGAGGCTCGCGTGGTTGAGCTCGTCCGTGAGGATCACCGTGGTCTCGTCCGTGAGGCTCGGGATGCACGGCCTCGTTCGCGTTCCAGCAGGAGACGTACGTGAGCGCGGCCTCGGTCCCGGAGAGATCGGCGAGCGCGCGCTCGAGCGCGAGGTGCGGCTCGAACGTCCCGCAGATGAAGCGGACCGACGCCGTGCCCGCCCCGTACGCTCGCAGCCCCTCGATCCCGGCTCGCACGACCTCCGGGTGACCCGCGAGCCCGAGGTAGTTGTTCGAGGAGAGGACGATCACCTCGCCGCGGCCGTCCATCCGGACGACCGGCCCCTGCGGCGACTCAGAGCGTGAGGAAGCTGCTTGTACGTCCGGCGCCTCGCGGAGCGCGTCGAGCTCGGCGCCGAGCTGCTGGTCGAGAGTCGCACTCACGGCGTCGCTCCGTTCGGTCGCAGGACGATCTTGCAGGCCTCGCCCGACTCGAGCAGCGCGAACGCCTCCTCGTAGCGCCTCGAGCGGCAGCTCGGCGGTGATGAGCGGGCGGAGGTCGACGACGCCGTGCTCGAGGAGCCAGCGCGTCGTGTACCACGTCTCCCAGATCTCGCGGCCGTTCACCGCGGTCACGGTGAGGTTCTTGAAGATGAGCGACTCGGCGATGTCGATCGTCGCCGGCCGCGACGGGATCCCGAAGAGGACGACGTTGCCGCCGTGCCGCACGATGCCGAAGGCGTCCTCGATCGCGCGCAGCGCGCCGGACATCTCGAACACGACGCCGACGCCGACGCCTCCGTTGCTGCTCGAGGAACCACGCACGGACGTCCGTCGACCTCGTCGACGTTCACGACGTCGTCCGCGCCGAGCTTCTCGCGCGAGCTCGATCCGGAACGGAACGTGGTCGGAGGCGAAGAGCCGGCCGCGCACCGAAGGCCTTCGCGATCGCGATCGTGAAGAGGCCGACGTGGCCCGCACCCGAGCACCGGCGACCGCGCGCGTCCGGCGAGGTCCTGCGTCGACGTCGGCGAAGACGGCGTTGCCGAACGGCTCCTGCAGGCAGGCGATCTCGGGCGGCAGCTTCGAGCGGTCGTTGCGCCAGACGACCGACTCGCGGGCACGGACACGTAGTCGGCGAACCCGCCGTCGCGGTCGACACCGAGGATGCGCGTCTGCTCGCACATGTGCGCCTTGCCGGTCCGGCAGTGGAAGCACACGCCGCAGGTGACGTGGCTCTCGGCCGAGACGTAGTCGCCCTCGGCGACGTCGCGGACGGCGCTTCCCGTCGCGACGACGTGTCCCGCACAGCTCGTGCCCGAGCGTCAGCGGCGGCTTGACCCGCTCCGGACGACCACTGATCCCAGCGCTGGATGTGGAGGTCCGTTCCGCAGATGGACGCCGCCTCGATACGCGACGAGCACCTCGTCCGGCGCGGGCGTCGGGACCGGCACCTCGTCGAGCGTGAGCCCAGGCGCGGACTCGCGCTTGCGGATGGCGCGCATCGTCTCCACGACGGGACGATCTCTTGCCAGGCGAACCGCCGGGCGGCGGGCGATACGATCTGCGCGCCCGACGGCAGCTGCGAGCGCGAGCCAGGCTGCGAAGCGGCGGCGCAGGCGCATCGGCCGACACCGTATCCGGCGCGTCAGCGAACGGCGACAGGCGTGCCGACGTCGACGAAGCGGTACACGCGATCCGCCTCGCCCTCGGGCAGGCGAACGCATCCGTGCGACGCGGGATACGACGGAACGTCGGGCGACTGGTGCATCGCGATGCCGCCGCGGAAGTACGCGGCGTACGGCATCCAGACGTGGAACGGGACCGACCACGAGTAGAGCGACTTCGCGTACACGTTGAAGTCCCCGGCCGGCGTGCGCCCGAGCGAGCCCGTCGACGTATGCACCGCGCGCACGACCTCGCCGTCCTCCGTCATGAGCAGGACGCCGCGATCGCGGTAGATCTCGATCGCGCCTCCCCGTGCGACGCGCGGCCGGACGAGGGCGCGACGCCTTGAAGAGCTCGACCTGCGTCTGGCCGGTCACGGTCCCTGTGCGATCGAGATCCTCCCAGCCCTGGAACGCGATGAGCGCCTGCTCGGTGAGGTAGTCGAGCGACCCCGTGACCTCGAGCTGCGGTCGAGGTAGCCGAGCGCGGCGAGGCGACGCTGGACGCCGCGGACGACGTACGGGTAGTCGTCTCGCCCGTCTCGGCACGCCACGTACCGGGCCGGACGCCGAGCCGAGCCGGTCGTCACGAACCGTCCCTCGGCCGCGAGCGCGACGAGCTCGCTGATCGCCGAGCGGGCGCGAGCGTGGCTGCGATCTGCCAGAGCCGCGTGCGCTTCGTCTCCGCCGAGCCGGAGCCGAGCGTCGAGCGCGAGAAGCTGGCGAACCACGTCTCGCCGTCGGTGCGGAGCGAGCGGAGTCGCGCACCCTCGGGCAGCGCCGTCCGGATCCCCTTGCGCCGCTCCGCGCGAGTCGGGCCCTGCGTGAGCTCGCGCAGCGCGCGCTTCCGCTGACGACATGCGCTTTCGGCACGAGCCGCTCGACGCGCACGATCCAGCCGTTCTGCACGAACGCGACCTCGACGGTCTCCGGCGCCGGCTTCGCAGCCGCGAGCGGCGCGCGGTCGGCACGGCGACCGCGGCGCGCGGTGTCGACGACGGTGCGAGGTCGACCGCGAGCAGCCCGGCGAACGCGAGGACGAGTGACCACGAGCGAGATGCGCATGGTCGGGCTGATCGGTTCGCCGTTCGGGGCGCAATGCCTGCAAGCTTCGGTCGATGCGGGTGCTCACGCTACGCGAGCTGAATCGCGCGACGCTGGCACGGCAGCTCCCGCTGCGCCGGCATCGGCTGACGGTGACGCAGGCGGTCGAGCGCGTCGCAGGCATCCAGGCGCAGTGGCCGCCGTCGCCGTACATCGGCCTGTGGTCGCGCGTCGACGGTTCCGCGCCGACGATCTCTTGCGCGCGATCGCGAGGCGACACGTCGTCAAGGCGACGCTGATGCGCATGACGCTGCACCGTCGTGAGCGCAGCGGGACTACCTCGCGTACGCAGGGATCTTTCGGGAACGGTCGCGTCGGAGAGCTGCAGCGACAGCTCGTCCGCACTGGGAGAGGAGGCCGACCTCGAAGCGGAGGGCGAGCGGCTCGCCGCGCTCGCGGCCGAACGACCTCGCTCGCGTCCGAGCTGCTCGGCGCGCTCGGCCGCCCGAAGCTGGAGATCGATGACCGCCGACCCGTGGTCTCGTCTGGTTTGCGTTGCCGGCGCGCGCCGGCCTGATCCACGGGCCGTCGGCCTCCGAGTGGCGCTCGCACACGGCCGGCGGGACCTTCGTGCCCGCGCGTACCTGGCTCGGCGCGGACGGCGCCGGCGGAGACGCCGGCGGCGCGAACATCTCGTCCGCCGCTACCTGCGCAGCCTTCGGCCCGCGCAACCGGCGCGGACATCTCGCAGTGGAGCGGCGCTGCGCCGCTGAGCCTCCTGCGCACGGGACTCGAGCGGCTCGAGCCAGACGCTTCCGGACGAGCTCGGTCGCGAGCTCTACGACCTGCCGCGAGCTCCTCCCACCCGGCGACGCGCTCGCACCGGCGCGACTCCTCCCGCGCTTCGACAATCTCGTGCTGAGCCACGACGATCGCAGGCGCGTCATCTCGGACCGAGCACCGGGCGGCGTCATCGAGGGCGGAGAGGTGCGCGCGACGTTTCTCGTCGATGGCTTCGTCGCCGGCACGTGGGCGCTCAGAAGGCGGCCGCGTGAAGATCGAGCCGCTCGCACCGATGCTCGAGCGCGGCGCGGCGTGAGCTCGAGGACGAGGCGGCCGGCCTCGAGGCGTTCGTCCGCGCAGTCCGGGAGGGCGTGATGGAGCTGGCTCGCTCCGGCGAGCTGCGCGTCGGCCTCGGCTGCATGCGCCTCGACCGACGAGGATCGCGACGAGAGCGCGCGCTCTGGCGACGATCGCCGCGGCAGCCGAGGCCGGGATCACCGTGTTCGACACCGCGCACTCGTACGGACGCGGCGACGACGAGCTCGGCCACAACGAGAGGCTCGTCGTCCGTGCGCTGCGCGCGAGCGGGAGCAGCGACCGCGCGCGAATCGTGACGAAGGGCGGCATGCGCAGCGACCGGCGGAGCATGGGTACCGGATGGGCGAGCTCGTTCGATCCGCGCCGACTGCGAGGCCAGCCTCGAAGCGCTCGACGGGCAGCCCATCGACCTCTACCTCCGTGCACGCTCCCGATCCACGGACGCCCTGGCGCACGTCCGTGCGCGCCCTCGCCCGAGCTGGTCGACGACGGTCTCGTCGACGCGGATCGGTGTCTGCAACGTGAGCCGCCCGCAGCTGCGACGAGGCGCTCGAGCTCGCCCCGATCGCGGCCGTGCAGGTCGCGCTGCAGCCTCGTTCGACGACCGGCGCTGCGAGGCGGGATTCGTCGACCGCTGCGTCGAGGCCGGGATCGCGCTCATTGCGCACTCGCCGCTCGGCGGATCCGCGGCGCGCACGGCGGCTCGCCCGTCGCGAGGCGCGCTCTGCTGCGATCGCGCCAGCGAGCGCGCTCTGCCGGAGGCCGGAGCTTGCGCTCGCATGGCTCTCGACCTCGCGCCGAACGTCGTGGTCGTTCCAGGAGCGCGCCGACCGGAGACCGCGCGCTCGGCCGCGCACGCCGGCGTCCGTTGCGGCTCGACGACGACGAGCGCGCGCGGCTCGGCCGAGCACGTCCCGTACGGCACCGCCGAGGAGGCGCGGGCGACGTCGTGCTGGTGATGGGCGTCCCGGGGCCGGAAAGTCACGCGATCGCGAGGACCACGATAGCGCGCGGGTACCTCCGGCTCAACCGCGACGAGCGCGGCGGCTCGCTACGCGACCTCGCAGAGGCGCTCGACGAGGCACTCGCGGAAGGGAGCGCGCGAGGTCGTCCTCGACAACACGTACCTCACGCGCGCCTCGCGCAGCTACGTCGTCGAGGCGGCGACGCGCCACGGGATCGCCGCACGCTGTGTCTGGCCTCGACACGCCGCTCGCCCAGGCGCAGGTCAACCTCGTCGAGCGCCTGCTCGATCGCTTCGGCGAGCTCCCGGACTCCCGAGGAGCTGAAGCGAGGCAGCCCGCTCCGGAGCCCGGCCTGCTCTCGCCGACACAGCAGATGCGCAGCTTTCGCGAGCCCGAGCCGCCCGCGGACGACGAGGGCTTTGCGCGCTGTCGAGCACGTCCCGTTCGTGCGTGCGTCGACGGACGAAAGGACAGCATCCGGCGTGCTCGTCGCGGCTCGCTGCGCTCGCTCGGCCGGATGGGCGGAGGCGCTCGCCGAGGCCGACCCACAGGCGCCGCACCTCGTCTTCGACTGGCGGCCGGACGGCACGATTGGCCGAATCTGGCTGCCGCGGTCACGGCGGTCGCCGAACGTCGTCTCCGGGCCCGTGGAGGCGGCGATCTGTCCGCATCCCGGCGGCGCGCCCATCTGCTGGTGCCGCGTGCCGCTTCCAGGCCTCGCGCTCGCCTTCGCGCGCCGGCACGGGATCGACCCCGGCCGCTCGACCGTCGTCGGGACGAGCGCCGCGCACCGAACGCTCGCGACTGCGCTCGGCGCGCGGCTACGTCTCGCTCGACCAGGCCGACCCGTCCTAGACGAGGCTCGGAGCAGGCGACGCGGCGAAGCTCGGTCGGCGCGTCGGCGAACGCACGCTCGCGCGTCGACCGGGTAGCAGACGTTGTCGCTCGAGTCGCCGAGCACCTCGTCGACGTACGCCTGAAGCGAGTCCACCGTCGGGGACTCCCACAGGCACGTGACGGCGGAACCGTCCTGGCTCGGCAGGAACTGCAGGACCCGAGTGCTCGGCGGCGCACCCCTCGCCGACCATGAGCTTCCGACCGCGGTCGAAGGCGATCGACGGATCCTTGATCGCGTGTTGGACGACGACGTACATGCTGTCTCCTTTCGTCACGCGTTACGTTACGTAACGTAACACGTGCCGATACGATGTCAAGCATGGGTCGCCCGCGCGAGCACGACGACGAGACGCGCATGGCACTTCGAGCCGCGGCGGGAGCGCCTCGTCGAGACGGGTGGCCCGGCGGCCCTGACCGTTCGCGGAGTGGCGCGCGAAGCCGGTACGACGACCCGCGCGGTGTACAGCGTGTTCGGGTCGAGGGACGGCCTCGTCGACGCGGTCGCCCAGGAGCGTTCGAGTTCCTGTTCGAGCGGATCGGCGCGCGCGACGAGACGGACGATCCGGTAGCGGATCCATCGACCTCGGCATGAACGGCTTCCGACCGCTCGTCCCTCGAGCACCCGGCGCTCTACCGCATCGCATTCCAGCGCGATATTCCAGGCATGCAGGCATGACCGGCTCACGGCCGCGCGGACCGGGGCGTGGAACCAGCTCGCCGCGAAGGTCGGACGGTCTCGAACCGTTGGGCTTGCTCTGGGAGAAGTCCGTGCCCGAGGCCGCGGTCGAGTTCAACGCGATGCTCGAGGGGCTGGGGAACGCCGAGCTGCGCGGAGCGGTGCTCAGGAACCTTCCCGAAGGCGACGAGGAGCGAGCGTGGCGCGACGCGCTCGCGACTGTCATTCGCGGCTTCTCGGCAGTCCCGGCTCACGACCCGACGGCAGACGCCTCATCGAGCGCTGACGTACGTCGCCTCGGCCAGAATCAGGCATCGACTCAACCACCGAGGAGGACACATGGCAGGCAAGGCGGACTTCACCGAGGACGAGTGGAAGGAACCCAGCAGGGCGTCACGGGTGCCGGACTGCTCGTCTCCGACGGCGCATCGCGACTTCACCGACAGCTTCGGTGAGGCGAAGGCCGTCGCGAGTCAGCTCGCAGCGCATCGCGACAGCAGCGAGAGCGCAGCTCGTCCGCGACCTCTCCAGACGCACGGCACCGGCTTCGGCCTGGTCGCGTCTCCGAAGCGAGGTCGTGGAGGGGACGATCAGCGCCCTCGGTGCCTCGGTGCACCTGCTCGGCCGAGAAGGCCCCGGACGAGCTCGAGGCCTATCGCGCTCTCGTGCTCGACGTCGCGAATGCGGTCGCCGAGGCCAAGGGCGGCGTCAAGGACGAGGAGAGCGCGGCGATCGAGAGGATCACCTGGCGCGCTCGAACCGCCTAGCTCGACGCCGGCGCATGCACGGAACAGCGAGAACCCCGCAGTTGCGGGGTCGCGCTTGCAGGACGGTCCTCGCCCTGCATCGCGGGCGGAGTGATCCGCGCGCCGGATCCTCTTCAGCCCACCGCCTTCTTCACGAGCGCGGCGATCCTTGCCTCGTCGGCGGCGGTCAACTCCGTCAGCGCGAAGGCGGTCGGCCACATGGCGCCTTCGTCGAGGTTCGCCTTGTCGCTGAAGCCGAACGTCGCGTACCTCGTCTTGAACTTCTGCGCGCTCTGGAAGAAGCAGACGACCTTGCCGTCCTTGGCATACGCGGGCATCCCGTACCAGAGTTCTCGGCGAGAGGGCCGGCGCGCTGGCTTTGATGATGCGCATGGAGCCGCTCGGCCATGGCGCGATCCGGTTCCGGCATCTCGGCGATCTTCGCGAGCACGGCGCTCTCCCCGTCCGCCGTGTCGCGCGCGTTCCGCCTTCAGCTCTTGGGCGCGCTCCTTCATCGCGGCTCGTTCCTCCGTCCGAGAACGTCGTGCGTTTGAGTGACGTCTCGCGCGCCCTTCTGTGCAGGTTTCCTCTCAGCCAGCTTGGCACCGTACCACCTCCGAGCGCCCACCGTGTCCCAGGCGATTGACGCTTCGGGGACGATAAACCCCTCGTAGGGTCGCACTACCGGCGACCATGGACCAAGCTCACGCTCTCCGATCCGTCCCGAGCACGCCGCCTGAGTACGCCTGAGCACGACTGACAAGGGCGTCTTTAGCTTCTTCGGCCAGAGATCGCCGCTGTCGGCGATCTCCAACACGCGTTTCCCGCCGGGTCGTGGAAGTAGAACGACTCACGCTGCTTGTCCCATTCGATCTCCTGACGATCGACCTGACCATCGATCACGTGTTGCTTCCAGTCCCCCGTATTCGTCAGTCCAGCGACGAAGCACGTGTGGATCGGTCCTCGCGCGCCATGCGGGAGGAGGTTGCGACTGGGGAAAGACGAGAGGCCGGCGTCGAAGAGAAGCGCAGCAATCCTTCCACGCGAAACGTCAAGCCTCGAGCGGCCGACGGCCCGCAGGCCGAGGACCTGGCCGTAGAACCCGGCTGCCAGCTCCTCTTCCTGGCCCGATGAGTAGTAGAGAACCGTCTCGAGAACGTCAGAGTCGTACATGTGCACCGTACTGCGTGCCTGTCTGTCTGTCCCCTCCGCCTGTGCCTTCGAGAAATTTTGCGCAGACGGCTTCGGCTCCCGCAGATCGGCACACGTCGGTCGGACGATCTAGCTTACCTGGCGCGTCGATCCCCTCCGGTTGGCGTCCACTGGCGCGCCCAGGCCGCCCCAGGTCCCAACAGCAGAAACAGCGCAGCTCTGCTCTAGCTCGAGCAGCACCCAGGCGACGGCCATATGCCGCCATCGGAGCGTCCAGCCGAACAGCCCACGGGAGGATGCCCCTCCGTCGGTGATCGGTGTCGGCAGCAGGTTGATGACGGCGACCGCCAGGTTGATCCCGGCGAGCGCCCCCAGTACTCCGCCGCCGTCCGGCAGCGGCTCGATGCTCCAGAAGACCCCCGCCGCGAAGAACGAGGCGACCGGACCGGCCACTGCGACCGGGCCGATGTGCCAGTCGACCGGGTCGGTCGAGCGGTGCCCCCATCCTCACGCCGATGCCGAGGGCCGCAGGCTTGAAGTAGAAGCCAGCGACCTCCCAGCCGTGGCGCAATCCCACGACGACGTGACCGGCCTCGTGAGCGCGCCACTGAGAGCCAGAAGCCGACCCCCGAACACGGCCAGCCAAAGCGCGATCTCCTACCAGCTACCTCCTCCCTGCCTGTGTGCAACTGACCGCGCGGAGCCCTCGCGCGAAGCGGCCACCGGCTCCGCCTCGACGGAGGGCGGGCTGGGAAGCGGCAGCGCTGTTGGGGTCGTCGTCCTCGATGCCTGGCCAGAGCCGCTTCTACTGCCTCGTCGCGCCTAGTTGATCCCGCGCTGTCAGTACCGCCGGTTCTCTCCTGGGTGCACGCGCGTAGGCCGTCAGCCTGTCAGCAAAACTGCCTTTGCGGACTCCTCGAAGCTGACGCCCGGACCATCGTGACCCCGTCATTGCAGGGGCGGCGCGACGATCAATCTGGTCGCTCGCGATGCTCGCCGGGAACAGGTGGATCGAGGTCGAGCGCTGCCGATGATGGGGTTCCGGATCAGGCCTGGCGAGCGGGCGCGAAACACCGACCACGCAGCTGCGGCGTAGACCTCACCTCGCGCCGCTGCGAAGATCCGCGCGCTCGTCTGCCCACACTGCGGAGAGGAGAACCCCGAGCGGGCAATGCGCTTCTGCCTCACATGCGGGCAGTTGCTCGTCGCCGAAACGCCGGCCGGGGAGAGGGTGCTGAAGGTCGTCTCCGTCCTCTTCGTCGACCTCGTCGGCTTCAACCCAGTCGGACCGCGCCGACCCCGAGGACGTGCCGGGCCGCACTCGGCGTCCGTACCACGAGCGCGCGTTCAAGACCGACATCGAGCGGTTCGGCGGCACCGTCGAGAAGTTCATCGGCGATGCGGTCGATGGCCGTCTTCGCGCGCCGGTCGCGCACGAGGACGATGCCGAGCGCGCGGTTCGCTCCGGCGCTCCGGATCCTGGAGACGCATCGAGGAGCTGAGTGCGAGGGGCTCGAGATCGCCGTTCGCGCGGCCGCTGTGACGACGGGCGAGGCGGTTGTCGTTTCCCGGCGCTCGCCCGGAGCGCGGATGAAGGCATCGTCATCCGGCGACGCCGTGAACACGGCCGCGCGTCTCCGTCCAGCGTCGCATTGCTGCCGTCGGCTCCGTCATCGTCGACGACGACGACGCGGCGCTCTGACGGAGGGCGTCGATCACGTTCGAGCCGCTCGGAGCGCGGTCGCCGCGAAGGGGAAGGCGGAGCCGATCGCGGTCTGGCGCGCGCGACGCACGCCCGGAGCCGTGTCGGCCAGCCTCCGAGGCGGCGACGCAGGCACGGTTCGTCGGCCGCGAGCACGAGCGCGCGCTGCCCGAGACGTTACCTCTCGCGCGTGCCGAGCGGGAGTCCTGCGTGCAGCTCGTCACGGTGGATCGGGGAGCCAGGGGATCGGGAAGAGCCGCCTCGTCACCGAGTTCGCGCTACTCTCGACGACCGGCCCGAACTCATCACGTGGCGCCACGGGCGCTGCCTGCCCTACGGCGAGGGCATCACGTTCTGGGCGCTCGAGGCGCGATCGTCAAGGCCGAGGCGGGGATCCTCGGAGTCGGACGACCAGGCACGTGGCCGCGGGGAAGCTCGAGGAGTGGCGTGCGCCGTGCGCTCGCGGACGACGCATCGGAGCGAGGCGTGGTTCGGATCGCGGCTGGCGCCGCCCGCCGGTGTGGGCGGCGAGGGGGAGCCATGCGGTCAGCAGGGAGGAGGCCTTCACGGCCTGGCGGCGATCTCCTCGAGGCGGTGGTCACCGCGCGATCGTCCGTGCGTCCGTCGTCGTGCGGAGGATCTGCACTGGGCGGATGCGGCGCGCCGTCTCGAGTTCCTGGAGCACCTGCTCGGCTGGAGCGCGCCGGTGCCGCTCCTCGCCGCTCTGCGACGGCGCGTCCCGAGCTGGCTACTGAGCGGCGGCCGGGGTGGAGCGGGGGACGGCGCAACGCGACGACGATCTCACTGTCGCCGCCGTCCGGGGAGGAGACGGCGCAGGCTCCTGCAGGTAAGCCTCCTCGAGCGCACGCCTCCTTCCCGGCGCGAGACCCAGCTGCCTGGGCACCGAGCGCGCCGGTGGAACCCGCTCTACGCGGAGCGCAGTTCGCGCGCATGCTCGCCGAGCGCGGCGACGGTAGAGGGCCTTGCAGGTGCCCGAGACCGGTGCAGGCGCTCATCGCAGCCCGCATCGACACGCCCGTCCTGACCTCAAGGTGCCAGGCACCGTGATGCAGCCGTCGTCGGTCGCATCTTCTGAGCGGTTCTCGCGACGATCGGCGAGCGGAATCGAGACGCAGTTCGAGCCGATCTCAACGCGGTTCTCGTTCGTCGCGGTTCGTACGCCCGGTTCGTCGTCGATCGACGGCGAGGACGAGTTCGTTCTGGCATGCGCTCGTACGAGACGTCGCGTATCGGGCAATACGTAACTGAACGAAGTATTAA
>ERZ1370068.109-contig-10095_pt1 | contig 29879 bp, 34 predicted proteins | sample MGYA00561227_ERZ1370068 | MGnify/ENA primary metagenome ERZ1370068 (study PRJEB38410, sample SAMEA6850437) | metagenome | study: Metagenomic assessment of the ecological functions of the soil: analysis of the soil microbiota associated with the...
TCAGTTACGTATTGCTGGGGTGAACTAGTTAGCGCCGTCATTGCGAGGAGCGCTAGCGACGAAGCAATCCATTCTTGCTCTGCGGCACGATGGATTGCTTCGCTTCGCTCGCAATGACGGGTTACCCGTTCTGTGCGGCGCTTGATTTGGGGACGATCCTCCTACGCGAACGCCCGTACGCCGTTTTGACACAGTGATATGACGGCGATCATGCGTAGCTAGTCTGCGCCGACCGAATGGCTCCCTGGCCGTTGCGCTTGCCGCCGCAATGCACAAATCTCTCGTATCGATCATTTTCCTGGAAACACAACATATGTTCTGACCTTCAAAACTGTTCGAGTTGCTCGCTTGGGCCTGCTCACGCTGCCCAACCGCCTGGTGATGGCGCCGCTGACCCGCAACCGCGCGGTGCCGCCCGGCATGGTGCCGAGCCCGCTCGCAGTCGACTATTACGGCCAGCGCGCCTCCGCGGGCCTGCTGATCACCGAGGCGAGCCAGGTCTCGCAGCAGGGCCAGGGCTATCAGGACACGCCCGGCATCTATTCCAAGGAGCAGGTCGCGGGCTGGCGCAAGGTCACCGACCGCGTGCATGAGCGCGGCGGGCGCATCTTCATCCAGATCTGGCATGTCGGCCGCATCTCGCACGACCTCGCTGCAGCCCGAGCGGCGGCGCGCCGGTGGCGCCGTCCGCGATCCGCGCCAAGGGCAAGACCTTCGTCGAACGGCACCTTCACCGATATCTCCGAGCCGCGCGCGCTCGAGCTTCGGAGAATTCCAGGGATCATCGAGGATTTCAAGCGCGGCACCGCGAATGCGCTGGCAGCCGGTTTCGACGGCGTCGAGATCCACGGCGCCAACGGCTATCTGCTCGACCAGTTCGCCAAGGACGGCACCAACAAGCGCACCGATGCCTATGGCGGCTCGATCGAGAACCGCGCAAGACTGATGCTGGAAGTCTCCAGGGTGGTGGCGGCGGAAGTCGGCGCCGAGCGCACCGGCATCCGCATCTCGCCGGTGACGCCGGCCAACGATGTCTCCGATCTCAATCCGCAGCCGCTGTTCGATTACATCGTCGATCAGCTCAACGCGCTGAAGCTGGTCTACATCCACGTCATCGAGGGCGCGACCGGCGGCCCGCGCGACATCGCGCCGTTCGACTACGCTCGCTGCGCAAGCGCTTCAAGCAGGCCTACGTCGCCAACAACGGCTATGATTTCGAGCTGGCGAACAAGGTGCTCGAGCCAGGCGCCGCCGACCTGATCGCGTTCGGAAAGCCGTTCATCTCCAACCCCGATCTGGTCGAGTCGCCTGAAGAAGGGCGCGCCGCTCCAGCAGAGTGGGACAAGGCGACGTTCTACGGCGGCGGCGCCTAAGGGGTACACGGACTACCCGACGCTGGCGGCGGCGGAGGCGGCGGAGTAAGGCGGGCACGCCTAGTCAAGACCGTCATTGCGAGGGGCCGTGGCGACGAAGCGATCCTTCTCCGCCTGCGGGAGCGATGGATTGCTTCGCGGGGCCTGTCATGGGGCGCGCATTTCGCGCGCGACCCGTTGGCTCGCAATGACGGAGAAGAAGGCCGGGATCGCTCCCGGCCTCTTCGTTCTCTTCTTCCGTCATGCCCGCCGTGTGCGCAATTGCGCTGGGGCGGGCAGGCATCGCATGCCGTCTGAGCATCTGGCCCGAGGCCGTCGCTTGCTGGATCGTCGCCGAACCGGCGCGGCCACGACGACATGTGCGCGAGACTTACTTCGCCTCGGCCCGCTTCCGGGCAGGCCGGCCGGCGACTTTGATCAGCGTGTCGTAGTCGACCGTCTCGCCCTTCGGCTTCTCGTTGGCGAGCTTGCGCTGCCAGCGGTGCCGCCCTTGTCGCTTGGCAGCCACTTGTCCGGCTCGCTCCTTCGGGATTCAGCTTGGGCCCGCAGTGCGCCATGCACGCGCGCGACTTCGCAGACGGCTCCATCACCTGGTCCATCTCGTCGGCGCCAGGGTATCCATCGCCGCCTGCGGCGTCTTCTGCGCCGGTGACGGCGCATCGGCGACGTTCTTCCACCACAGCTGCGCCAGCTTCGGATAGTCGGGCACGTTGTTGCCGGTCGGCGTCCACGCCACGCGCGCCGGGCTGCGATAGAACTCGATCAGGCCGCCGTACTTGGCCGCGTTCTGGGTGAAGTAGTCGTGCCTGGATGTCGCTGTCGCGGATGAACGTCAGGCCGACGACCGACTTCTTCAGCCGACACCGTCTTCGAGGTGATGAACTGCGCGTAGAGCCAGGCCGCCGCGGTCTTGTTCGGCGTCGTGGTCCTTGAAGAAGGTCCACGAGCCGACGTCCTGGTAGCCGTTCTGCATGCCCTGCTTCCAGTACGGGCCGTTCGGTCCCGGGCGCCATGCGCCACTTCGGCGTGCCGTCGGCGTTGACCACCGGCAGGCCCGGCCTTGATCATGTCGGCGGTGAACGCGGTGTACCAGAAGATCTGCTGCGCGATCTGGCCCTGCGCCGGCACCGGGCCGGCCTCGCCGAAGGTCATGCCGGTGGCTTCCTTGGGCGCGTACTTCTTCATCCAGTCGACGTACTTGGTCAGCGCGTAGACCGCGGCCGGCGAGTTGGTGGCGCCGCCGCGCGCAGACCGAGGCGCCGACCGGCGTGCACTTGTCGGCGGCGACGCGGATGCCCCATTCGTCGACCGGCATGCCGTTCGGGATGCCGATGTCGGCGGTGCCGGCCATCGACAGCCACGCGTCGGTGAAGCGCCAGCCGAGCGACGGATCCTTCTTGCCGTAGTCCATGTGGCCGTAGATCGGCTTGCCGTCGATCGTCTTCACGTCGTTGGTGAAGAACTCGGCGATGTCCTCGTAGGCGCTCCAGTTGAGCGGCACGCCGAGGTCGTAGCCGTACTTGGCCTTGAACTTGTCCTTCAGGTCCTGGCGCGCGAACAGGTCGGCGCGGAACCAGTACAGGTTGGCGAACTGCTGGTCGGGCAGCTGGTAGAGCTTGCCTGTCGGGCGCGGTCGTGAAGCTTGTGCCGATGAAGTCCTTCAGGTCGAGCCCGGGATTGGTGCACTCCTTGCCCGCGCCGGCCATGTAGTCGGTACAGCGCCAGGATCTTGCCGTAGCGGTAGTGCGTGCCGATCAGGTCGGAGTCGCTGATCCAGCCGTCGTAGATCGACTTGCCGGACTGCATCGAGGTCTGCAGCTTCTCGACGACGTCGCCTTCCTGGATGATGTCGTGCTTGACCTTGATGCCGGTGATCTCCTCGAACGCCTTGGTCAGCGTCTTCGATTCGTACTCGTGCGTGGTGATCGTCTCCGAGACGACCGAGATCTCCTTCACGCCCTTGGCCTGCAGCTTCTTCGCGGCCTCGATGAACCACTTCATCTCGGCCGCCTGCTGGTCCTTCGACAGCGTCGACGGCTGGAACTCGCTGTCGATCCATTTCTTCGCCTCGGCCTCGCCCGCCCACGCGCTTTGGCCGAGAGCCAAGGCGGCAGCGGCGAAGGCCACAGCATTCAAGCGCAACTTCATTTCAGTCTCCTCTTGGTGCTTCCCTTGGTCAGACAGGACACGCCGGCTGGGAAGGATCGGCCGGCGCCTTTGGAAACACTGTCAGCCCTTCCTCAGGATCAGCGCCGAGCACGAGCATCGAGACGACGAAGCCGATCCAGACCGAGAGGCTCCTGCTCGAGACCGAACCAGACCGACCATGCGTCTCGCTCAGCGCGACGAAGGCGAGGTTCAGCGTAGGCGGCGGTCGAGCAGGCCGATGAAGAGGCGGTCGCCGCGGGTCGTCGCCATCGGCAGGAAGCCCTTGCGCAGCACGCGTCGGCGAGCGCAGCTCCCAGCACCGTCATGCCGAGCGAGCATCAGCACGATGCAGGTGAAGAACACCGCCACCGGCAAGGTCCAGGCCATCCAGTCGAACATCGCGTTGCCTCCTTCCAGACGCGGCCCATGCGCGAAGCCCTTGGCGATGTAGTGGCGCACGAACCAGATGACGATCGCGCCCGGCACGATCGTCAGCACGCCGGCCGCGGCGAGCACGCCCCAGTCCATGCCCGACGCCGAGACGGTGCGCGTCATCACGGCGACGATCGGCTTGGCGTTGACGCTGGTGAGCGTGCGCGCCATCAGCAGCTCGACCCAGCTGAACATGAAGCAGAAGAAGGCGGCGACGCCGACGCCGGCCTTGATCAGCGGGATGAAGATCGTCGAGGAAGAAGCGCGGGAACGAGTAGCCGTCGATGTAGGCGGTCTCGTCGATCTCGCGCGGCACGCCGCTCATGAAGCCCTCGAGGATCCAGACCGCGAGCGGCACGTTGAAGACGAGGTGGGCGAGCGCCACCGCGATGTGCGTGTCCATCAGGCCGAGCGTCGTGTAGAGCTGGAAGAACGGCAGCAGGAACACCGCCGGCGGCGTCATCCGGTTGGTGAGCAGCCAGAAGAAGACGTGCTTGTCGCCGAGGAACTGGTAGCGCGAGAACGCGTAGGCGGCGGGCAGCGCGACCGAGCAGCGAGATCGACGGTGTTGATCGCGACGTAGATCATCGAGTTGATGTAGCCCGAGTACCACGACGCGTCGGTGAAGATGACGCGTGTAGTTGTCCCAGGTGAACGCTGCGCGGCCAGAGCGAGAAGATGCTCAGGATCTCCTCGTTGGTCTTGAACGACATGTTGACCATCCAGTACACGGGCAGGATGGCGAACACGAGATAGAGCACGAGGAAGACGACGCGCTTCCTGAACCGGCGCTCATCCATGGCCGGCCTCCTTGTCGGCGGTGCCGACGCGCTGCATCCAGTTGTAGAGGACGAAGCAGAGCAAGCAGGATGATCAGGAAGTAGATCAGCGAGAACGCCGCCGCCGGGCCGAGGTCGAACTGGCCGACCGCCTTCTGCGTCAGGTACTGGCTGAGGAAGGTGGTCGCGTTGCCCGGCCCGCCGCCGGTGAGGACGAACGGGCTCGGTGTAGATCATGAAGCTGTCCATGAAGCGCAGCAGCACGGCGATCATCAGCACGCCGCGCAGCTTGGGCAGCTGGATGAAGCGGAAGACGGCGAGCTTGCGACGCGCCGTCGATGCTCGCCGCCTGGTAGTAGGCGTCGGGGATCGCGCGCAGGCCCGCGTAGCAGAGCAGCGCGACCAGCGGCGTCCAGTGCCAGACGTCCATCAGCAGCACCGTGAGCCAGGCGTCGCGGGCGCTGCCGGTGTAGCTGTAGTCGATGCCGAGCCAGGCGAGCGCCGCGCCGAACAGGCCGATGTCGGTGCGGCCGTAGATCTGCCAGATCGTGCCGACGACGTTCCACGGGATCAGCAGCGAGATCGCGACCAGCACCAGCACCGCCGAGGCATGCCAGCCCTTGGCCGGCATCGACAGCGCGAGGGCGATGCCGAGCGGGATCTCGACCACCAGCACCGCGAACGAGAACGCCGATCTGGCGCAGCAGCGCGCCCTGCAGGTCGTCGTCGCGCATCACCGCCTTGAACCATTCGGTGCCGACGAAGACGCGCCGCTCGGGCGAGATGATGTCCTGCACCGAGTAGTTGACGACCGTCATCAGCGGCAGGATCGCCGAGAAGGCGACGCAGATCACCACCGGCAGGATCAGCAGCCAGGCGCGTCTGGTTGACCGGTCTTCACGCCGCGCCTCCGCGACCAGCACGGTCGTCCTTGTAGAAGCAGGTGTGGGCGCCGACGAGGGTGCAGCCAGACCGTCGTCGCCGGCCTTCGGGATCGCCTGGCGCGTGCGAGGCGGGCGCGCACGACGCTGCGCGCGTCAGCCGCGTCGCCGCCGACCTCGCGCCGTCAGCAGCCAGTAGGTGCCGATGTCCTGCGCCTGCGTGACCGTCGCGCGGCACCGCGCCTTCGGCGCCGGCGGCGGCGAGCGTCACGTACTCGGGCGCGACGCCGAGGGTCACGGCGCCGAGGTCGGCGCAGGGCGCGGCCGGCGAGCGAGTAGCCGGCTGGCCGGCGACGTCGATGCGCGCGCCGTCCTGCCGTCGCCGGGCAGGAAGTTCATTCCCGGCGAGCCGATGAAGTGGCCGACGAAGGTGTGCTGCGGCCGGTCGAACAGCTCCGAGGCGCTGCCGGTCTGGACCGCGCGGCCGCGCGTCATCACCACCACCTCGCTCGGCGAAGGTCAGCGCCTCGACCTGGTCGTGGGTGACGTAGATCAGGGTGAGCTTCAGCTCGTGGTGGATCTGCTTGAGCTTCCGCCGCAGCTGCCACTTGAGATGCGGATCGATGACCGTGAGCGGCTCGTCGAACAGCACCGCCGAGACGTCCTCGCGCACCAGGCCGCGGCCGAGCGAGATCTTCTGCTTGGCGTCGGCGGCGAGGCCGGCGGCGCGCTGCGTTCAGCTGGCCGCTCAGCTCGAGCATCTCGGCGATCTGGCCGACGCGCTGGCGCGATGCGCTCGGGCGCGACGCCGCGGTTGCGCAGCGGGAAGGCCGAGGTTCTCGGCCACGGTCATCGTGTCGTAGATGACCGGGAACTGGAACACCTGGGCGATGTTGCGCTGCTGCGGCGTGCGCGCGGTGACGTCGACGCCGTCGAACTTCACGCGTGCCGCGCGACGGCTTGATCAGGCCGGAGACGATGTTGAGCAGCGTCGTCTTGCCGCAGCCCGACGGGCCGAGCAGCGCGTAGGCGCCGCCGTCGGCGAAGCTCATCTTCGAGCGGCAGCAGCGCGTAGTCCTCGTCGCTGCTGCGGATTCGGCCTGTAGGCGTGCGCCAGGTCGAGATCGATGCGCGCCATGTCAATGCCTGCCATGCCGGCCGGCGCGACCAGCAGGTCGCCGGCGGCGTCGAACACGTAGACCTGGCGCGGGTCGAGATGCAGCGTCACCGGCGTCGCCGAGGGTGAACTGGTGCACCGCCGGTGAGCTGCGCGACCAGCTCGCCGATCGGCGGTCTCGGCGTGCAGGAAGGTGTCGGAGCCGGAGATCTCGGCCAGCTCGACCTTGCCCGGCAGCGACGAGGTCGCCCTCGCGCGCCGCGACGCGCAGCGCGCCGGCGCGGATGCCGACGGTCAGCGCCGGCGCGCGCGGTCGCCGGCAGCGGCGCAGCGCGAGCTGCGACGCCGCCGCGCAGGTCGACGCCGCCCGCGCTCGCGCTCGGCGGCGATCAGGTTCATCGGCGGGTCGCTGAACGCGCGCGCGACCCGGATCGATGCCGGACGGTGGAAGCACCTCGGCGGTCGGCCCGTACTGCAGCAGCTCGCCGGCGTCGAGCACCGCGGTGCAGCCGCCGAGCAGCAGCGCCTCGGTCGGCTCGGTGGTGGCGTAGACGACGGTCGAGCGGCCGCTGCGCGAACAGCTGCGACAGCTCCTCGCGCAGCTCCTCGCGCAGCTTGTAGTCGAGGTTGACCAGCGGCTCGTCGAGCAGCATCAGCGGCGCGTTCTTGGCCAGCGCGCGCGCCAGCGCGACGCGCTGCTGCTGGCCGCCCGAGAGCTCGGCGGGCAGCCGCGCCGAGGAAGGCTCGATGTGCAGCCGGGCGGCGAGCTCGGTCGACCCGCGCGGCGACGTTCTGTCTCGCCGCGCAGCCGCAGCGGCGAGGCGATGTTGTCGGCGACGGTCATCGACGGGTAGTTGATGAACTGCTGGTAGACCATGGCGACGTTGCGCTCGCGCACCGGCCTGCCGGTCACGTCCTGGCCGTCGGCGAGGACCCGGCCCTGCGCCGGGCGCGTCGAGGCCGGCCATCACGCGCATCAGCGTCGTCTTGCCGGCCTGGGTCGCACCGAGCAGCACGGTCACCGCACGCGGCACCAGCGTCAGGTCGAGCGGGTACAGGTAGGCCTCGGCGCCGACCCGCTGCTCGATCCGCTCGAGCTTCAGCTCCATGCCTGCTCCGTCGCTCGCTGCGCCGGCGCCCGGCGGCGCGTCCGCCCAGTGCGCTGCGCACCAGTCGGCGACCACGGCGCGCTCGCGTCGGCGCTGAGGTGCAGGCCGAGCTTGCTGCGCCGCCAGAGCACGTCGTCGGCGCTGCGCGCCCATTCGTGCTCGTGCAGGTAGCGACAGCTCGCGCCTCGTGCAGTCCGGGCGCGACCTCCGGACCGAGACCGCCGCCGGCGAGCAGCAGCTCGACCCGCGCGCCGTAGGCGCGCGCCAGGCGATGCAGCAGGGTGTCGGTCAGCGTCGGGATGGCGCAGCGGACGAGCGCCTGCACGAAGCGCACGAAGTCGGTGTCGGGTCGCCGCGCCTGTGCCGATCCAGGCCTTCAGGTCGCCGCCGGGAGCAGGCGCGCCGCGGGTCCAGGCCGCGCGCGACGATGCCGAGCGGCGCGGCGAGCAGGTCGCCGGCCTCCTCGGCGAGCTTGCGGAAGGTCGTGATCTTGCCGCCCCAGACGGTGAGCAGCGGCGCGCCGCGCGCGGTCGAGGTCGAGCTGGTAGTCGCGCGTCACCGCCGACGGGGTCGCCCGACTCGTCGTCGAGCAGCGGCCGCACGCCCGAGTAGCTCCAGACCACCTGCGCCGGCGTGCACCGGCCGCGCGAAGTAGCGGCTCGCCTGCTCGCACAGGTAGGCGGTCTCGGCGGCGTCGATCCGCGCCTCGCCGACCGGCCCGCGGTGCTCGACGTCGGTGGTGCCGATGAGCGTGAAGTCGCCCTCGTAGGGAATGGCGAAGATGATCCGCTTGTCCGGGTTCTGGAAGATGTAGGCGTGGTCGTGGTCGAACAGCTGCGGCACGACGATGTGGCTGCCCTTGACCAGGCGCAGCGACTTCGGCCGCGGCAAGTGCGCCGGCTCGGCCGAGGAACTGCGCCGCCCAGGGACCCGGCGGCATTGACCAGCGCCCGGGCGCAGACCCGTGCTGGCGGCCGTCGGCGCTCTCGAGGCGGATCTGCCAGTGGTCGTCGCCGCGCCGGGCGTCGACGCAGCGCGTCGCGTGTCAGGATGGTCGCGCCGCGCTCGGCGGCGTCGATGCGCGTTCAGCACGACGAGCCGCGCGTCGTCGACCCAGCCGTCGGAGTAGACGAAGCCCTTGCGTGAAGCGCCGGCTTCAGCGGCGCGCCGGCAGGATGGCTGCGCAGGTCGACGGTGCGCGAGCCGGCAGCACCTCGCGCCGCGCGAGGTGGTCGTAGAGGAACAGGCCGATGCGGATCATCCACACCGGCCGCATCGACGGGTCGTGCGGCATCACGAAGCGCAGCGGCCACATGATGTGCGGCGCGCTCTTCAGCAGCACCTCGCGCTCGGCGAGCGCCTTCGCTGACCAGCGAGAACTCGTAGTACTCGAGGTAGCGCAGGCCGCCGTGGATCAGCTTGGTCGACGACGACGAGGTGTGCGCGCGCAGGTCGTCCTTCTCGCACAGCACGACCTTGCAGCCGCGGCCGGCGAGGTCGCGGGCGATGCCGGCGCCGTTGATGCCGCCGCCGACGACGCAGACGTCGCATCGCGCGCTGCGGCGGCGCGTGCGGCCGCGCCGCCGCGTGGCCGGGCCTCGACAACCGGGTCCTCGTGTCGACAGCATGACGGACATCGGCCGATGTTCGTTTTCGTTTCGTTTTCGCTCTTCTCTTTTCGTTTTAGCCGTCTGATCGGCCAAAGCGCAAGCGCGAATTCCTCCATGGCGCTCTGTCGGCCGGCGCGACCTAGCCTGCGGACTGCGCCCCTGCCGAGTCCGCATCGCGATGACCCCGAACCCGCGCCAGGCCCTGCTGCTCGACGAGGTGCGCGCGCGCGGCTCGGTCTCGGTCGAGGCGCTCGCCGAACAGTTCGGCGTGACGCTGCAGACGGTGCGGCGCGACGTCAAGCTGCTCGCCGACGCGGGCCTCCTGGCGCGCTTCCACGGCGGCGTGCGCCTGCCGAGCTCGACCACCGAGAACATCGCCTACCGCCAGCGCCAGCACCTCAACCGCGAGGCGAAGCAGCGCATCGCCGCGCGCGGTCGCGCGCGGCGGTGCCGTCGGGTGCTCGCTGGTCATCAACATCGGCACCACCACCGAGGCGATCGCCCACGAGCTGCTGCACCACCAGGGGCTGCGCGTGATCACCAACAACCTGAACGTCGCCGCGATCCTTTCCGACAACCCCGACTGCGAGGTGATCGTCGCCGGCGGCATCGTCCGCTCGCGCGACCGCGGCATCGTCGGCGAGGCGACGATCGACTTCATCCGCCAGTTCAAGGTCGACATCGGCCTGATCGGCATCTCGGGCATCGAGGGCGACGGCAGCCTGCGCGATTTCGACTACCGCGAGGTGAAGGTGGCGCGGGCGATCATCGAGCACTCGCGCGAGGTCTGGCTCGCCGCCGACCACAGCAAGTTCAACCGGCCGGCGATGGTCGAGCTGGCGCGCCTCGACGCAGATCGACATGCCTGTTCACCGACGCGGCGCCGCCCGCGCCGCTTCCCGAGCTGCTCGCCGAGGCGGGCGTCAACTGCATCACCTGCGAGGAGCGCCCATGAGCCCTGTCCGGCCGCCCGAAGGGGGCTCATTCCCGCGTTGGCGGGACCGGCCGAAGGCCGTAGAGGTGCACCCATGACCGGAAAGACGCACCTGCTCGCCCTCGACCAGGGCACCTCGAGCTCGCGCAGCATCGTGTCTTCGCCGCCGACGGATCCATCGTCGCCATGGCGCAGCGCGAGTTCCGGCAGATCTTTCCCGAAGCCGGGCTGGGTCGAGCACGACCCGCGCGAGATCTGGGAGTCGCAGCTGGCGACCGCGCGCGAGGCGCTGGCCGCAGGCCGGCGTCGGCCGCCGGCGACATCGCCGCGATCGGCATCACCAACCAGCGCGAGACGACGCTGCGTCTGGAACCGCAGCACCGGCGAGCCGCTCGCCAACGCCATCGTCTGGCAGGACCGGCGCACCGCGCCGGCGTGCGACGCGCTGAAGCGAGCGCGGCCTCGAGCCGCTGCTTCCGCGAGAAGACCGGGCTGGTCCTCGACGCCTACTTCTCCGGCACCAAGCTCGCCTGGCTGCTCGACAACGTGGCCGGCGCGCGCGCCGCGGCCGAGCGCGGCGAGCTTGCCTTCGGCACCGTCGACACCTGGCTGATCTGGATGCTGACCGGCGGCGGCGGCGGCGGCGACGCGCCGCGCCGCGGTCCACGCCACCGACGCGAGCAACGCCTCGCGCACGCTGCTGTTCGACATCCACGCCGGCGCCTGGAGCGACGAGCTGCTGCGCGGCGCTTGCGATGCCGCGCGACGCTGCTGCCCGAGGTGCATCCGTCGAGCCACGCTGTACGGCCACACCGAGCGCCGGCCTGCTCGGCGCCGCGATCGCCATCGGCGGCGTCGCCGGCGACCAGCAGAGCGCGCTGTTCGGCCAGGCCTGCTTCGCGCCCGGGCCAGGTGAAGAACACCTACGGCACCGGCTGCTTCATGCTGATGAACACCGGCACCGCTCGCCGAGATCCTCGGCCCACGGCCTGATCACCACCCGCGCCGCGCAGGTCACGGGCGACGGCGCAGTTACGCCACCGAAGGCAGCGTCTTCATCGGCGGCGCGGTGGTGCAGTGGCTGCGCGACGGCCTGCGCGCGATCACCGCCAGCGGCGAGGTCGGCACAGCTCGCCCAGAGCGTGCCCGACAACGGCGGCGGTGATGTTCGTGCCGGCCTTCACCGGCCTCGGCGCGCCTACTGGAAGCCCGATGCGCGCGGCACCATCGTCGGCCTGAGCCGGGGCTCGACCATGGGCCACATCGCCCGCGCCGCGCTCGAGTCGATCGCCTTCAGAGCGCGGCGCTGCTCGAGGCCATGGGCGAGGACGCCGTCGCCGCCGGCGCCGCGCCGGTGGCCGAGCTGCGGGTCGACGGCGGCGCCTCGGCCAACGACCTGCTGATGCAGTTCCAGGCCGACCTGCTCGGCATTCCGGTGCTGCGGCCGAAGGTGCTGGAGACGACGGCGCTCGGCGCCGCCTATCTCGCCGGCCTGAGCTGCGGCGTCTACTCGGGCACGAAGGAGCTCGCCGCGCAGTGGCGGATCGAGCGTACCTTCCACCCGACGATGTCGCGCCAGCGCGCAGCCGAGCTGATGCAGCGCTGGGAGCACGCGGTCGGGCAGGCGACGCACTGACAGCCTGCTGCCCACCACGCTGTCAGGAGCCCTCGCCCACCATGGCGGCTCCTGCCACTCCTACCCGACATCACCATGGAAACCGTCCGCCACGCCATCGACTGGTTCGAGATCCCGGTTCAGGACATCGATCGTGCCCAGATCGTTCTACGAAGCCCTGCTCGCCGCGCCGATGCGGCGCGAAACCATCGCCGGCCAGACCTGCCGTCTTCGACCACGCCGAGACCGGCGTCGGCGGCTCGCCTGATCGCCGGACCGAACGCGCCCCGGCCGGCCGATGCGGGAACGCTGGGTCTACCTGAACCCCGGCTGCGCCATCGAGGTCGCGCTCGCCCGGGCCGAGCGCGCCGGCGGCCCGGGTGGCGACGCCCAAAGGTCAAGCTGCCCGGCGACATGGGCTGCTACGCCCACGTCGCCGACAGCGAGGCAACCGGGTCGGCTCTGCACGCCGCCGACTGAGGCTGACGACCGAGCCCGGCGTGCCAGAGCGCTTGCCTGACGCATGCGTCGCGCCGACCGGCTCTTTCGCCTCGTCCAGCTGATCCGCGGGCGGCGTCTCAGCACCGCCCGCTTTCTCGCCGAACGCCTCGAGGTCTCGGATCGAACCGTCTATCGCGATGTCGCCGACCTCATGGCGCAGGGCGTGCCGATCGAAGGCGAGGCCGGCGTCGGCTACCGGATGACAGGCCGGCTTCGACCTGCCGCCGCTGATGTTCACACGCGAGGAAGCGCAGTCGCTGGTGGCCGCGGTTCGCGTCGCCCGCTCGCGTCTCGACGAGGCGCTGGCCGGCCACGCCGAGACGGCGCTCTCGAAGATTCTCGCCGTGCTGCCGGCCGCCTCGCGCGCCGCCGCCGAGAGCCTGACGGTGTTCGCGCCGCCGATGGCGCTCGATGCGGCGACGCGCCAGCGCGCTCGCCTGCTGCGCGGGCGACCGAGCAGCGGCGCAAGGTGCGCCTTCGGCTACCGCAACCTGAAGGGCGTGGCGAGCGAGCGCACCGTGCGGCCCGCTCGGCTGCGTCTACTGGGGCGAAGGTCTGGACGCTGGCCGCGTGGTGCGAGACGCGCGTCGGCCTGCGCAACTTCACGCGTCGACCGCATCGCCACGCTCGCCGTGCTGGACGAGCGCTTTCGCGACGAACCGGGCAAGACCATGGCCGACCTGCTGCGCCAGGTGGAGTTCGAGCGGCGCGGCGGCAAGCTAGCGGCGCTGCCGCCGCCGTCGCCAGCCACGAGCCGCCTCAGTGCGCGCTTGCGGTCTGCGCCTTCTGCGCCGCCGCGGCCAGCTCGGCCGGGCTCTTCTCGAAACCGCGTCGAGCGCCTTCTCGAAGTTCTCGAAATCGCGCACCTGCGGCCAGCCGGCGGCCTTCTCCTGGGCGAGCTTCTTCAGGCGTGCCGTCAGCTCCGCCGGTGCCCTCGCTTCCTGATCAGCTTGCCGACGCGAACCAGCTCGCGGTCAGGGCCGAGCCGTCGGCCGAAAGGCGGGTCGCCACCTTCTGCAGCCGGCGCAGCATCGGCACGGTGGCACTCTCGATCGCCTTCACGTCGAGCTTCAGCCAGGGCGCCGGTCTTCGCCGCATCGACGAATTCGAAGCATCGGCGCGCAGCACCGTACGGCAGCGCTGCGACGGCACCGAGCCGATCGCCGATTCGGCCAGGGCGAGCATCGACTTGAAGCCGGTGCCCAGCCAGGCCGAGACCGCGAGCGCCGACTTCGAGCGCGCTTCTGCAGCGCCGGGCATCTCGTCGTCGAGGCTGTCCATCGCGCCGACGGCATCCGTGTCGCTCTTCATCTTCTCGGCCTTGTCCATGCGGGCGCGCAGCCGCCTGCTCGGCGAACATCAGCTGCAGTCAGCGCCGGGTCGCCGATCCGGCCGACGTCGAGGAGCGCGCCGGCAAGCGCGGCGCTCACTGTGTCCTTGAGCTCGATGCGGCCGGTAGCCGCCAGAAGGCCTCGTTCCAGCGCTTTTCCATCATCTTGACCAGCGCCTCGCCGGTCTTCACCAGCGCGAGCAGCGTCTTGGCGGCCGCCGGCGACGGGTCGCGCCTGGCGGCCTCGACCTTGGCCTTGAACGCCTTGAGCTCGCCCGCGAAGTCGGCCTTGTCCCGCTGTCGGGACCGAAGGCCTCGAAGCGCTCGTCACGGCCTTCATCACCGTGTCGATCTTCGCGATCGCCTGTTGCCTGGCCTTGTCCACACGGGGCGTTCTTCGTCGTCATGATGAGTTCTTTTTCCTCGGCAGCGCGGGCGGTTGCGATGGCGAGCGCGCCGGATCCGGCGGTCCGCAACTCGACCCGGCTGCTCCTGCCGGCGTGGCCGGTCGATGGCCGCCATCATTGCGGCCGCGCGGTATCGGCGCCGCTTCAGTCCGGCGGCTGCCGGGTTTCATTTGTTTCACCGCCACCGGCGGCGCTGTGCTACAACGAATCGCGTCGTCGTCATCGCGGCGCGGGCGCAGGCATCGATAAACTGCGGCCGAACGCTTCGCGGGAGAGGAGTAGAGATGGTCCAGGAGGCATCCGGCCCTCAGTTGCTCGTCGTCGACGACGAGCCCGAGCTGCGCTCTTTGCTCGTCGAGTACTTCGCCCGCCACGACTTCGCGGTCAGGCGCGTCGCCGATGCCGCCGCCGCCCGCGCCGCCCTGGCGTGCAGTCAGCCGGCGCTGGCCATCCTCGACATCAACATGCCGGGCGAGAACGGCCTGTCGCTGGCGCGCTGGATGCGCGAGGCGCATCCGCGCGTCGGCCTGGTGATGCTCACGACCGCGAGCGACACGGTCGACCGGATCGTCGGCCTCGAGCTCGGTGCCGACGACTACGTGCCCAAGCCCTTCGAGATGCGCGAGCTGCTCGCGCGGGTGCGCGCGGTGCTGCGCCGCGCCGAGACGACCGCCGCTGCGCGTGCTCCGGCGCCGGCCGGCGCGCCGTCGCCGCGGCGCCGTCGGCCCGACGCGTCGCCTTCGGTGCCTGCCGTGCTCGATCTCGACGAGCGCCGCCTCCTCGGGCGCCGACGGCGCGACATCGACATCAGCGCCGCCGAGTTCGACCTGCTGGCGCTGTTCGCGCGCCATCCCAACCGGCCGCTCAACCGCGACCAGATCATGGAGCAGGCGCACAACCGCGGCTGGGACGTGTTCGACCGCTCGATCGACCTGCAGGATCATGCGGCTGCGACGCAAGATCGAGACGCAACCCGGACAAGCCGGAGCTGATCGAAGACCGTGCGCAACGTCGGCTACGTGTTCGTGCCCGCCGGCGAGCGTTGACAGGCCCTGATGGACGAGCCGCGCCGGATCACCTCGCTCGGCACAGCGCTGGTCCGACGCCGCGGCGGCGACGCTCGACGCGCGGCTCGGCGCGGTGCTGCTCGACAACATCACCTCGCGCGCCTGGCGCTGATCGATCGCGAGCAGCGCTACGCTCTACGCCAACCGCGAGATGCTCGAGTTCCTCAGCCTGGAGCGCCGAGACGCTGCCGGTCGGCCGGCAGGTCAGCGGGTCACTCGGCGGGGTGGCCTACGCCAGCTACCGGCCGATCGTTCGAGCGGGTCTGGGGCGGCGGGGCCAGTAAAGACCTGAAGGCTGGGTGTCGTTTCCGCAGCGCGGCCGGCGCTACATGACCAGAGACCTGCGTTCCCTACGGGCGCGAGGGCGCTGCGAGATCGAGCTTCGGTGGCGGTAGTTCGGCCGCGCGACCACACCGAAGGGCTGAAGACGCGCCGAAGCTCGAGCTCTGCCGCAGGGGCGGCACGAGCGCAGCCGCAGGCGGCGAAAGGCAGCTCAAGTCGGGCGATCTTCGATCCACGCCTTCGCCGCGCTGGTCTCACCGACGCGCACGGCGGCCATCGTCGAGTTCAATCCGGCGGCGGCGGCGATGTTCGGCAGGAGCCGGGACGAGGTGCTCGGCCGAAGCCGAGCTCTGGCGAGAGTGGTGATCCCGGAGCGCTGTCCCGCCCACCGACGCCGGCCTGGGCACGCCGGACGCCTGCAGGCAGGCAAGCAGGTGTGCCGGGTGGCTCGGCAAGCGGCTGGCGATGCACGCGTTGCGCGCCGGCGGCGGCGAGTGCCCGATGGAGATGGTGCTGTGGCGCACCGCGGCCGGCGGCGCGGATCTTCTACACCGTCGTCGATCGCCGGCGTTTCCGAGCGCCACGTGACGCCGAACGGCAGATCGAGCGCCAGCGCGAGGCCCCTGCGCCAGAGCGAGAAGACTCCACGGCCGCTGGGAGCTCGTCTCGCCGGCGTCGCCCACGGGCTCAACAACCAGCTGGCGATCGTCGCTGGGCCGGGCCGGCCTGCATCGAGGAAGAAACGCGAAGGCCAGCCTGGAGCTGAAGGCCGACGCGGCGCGGCATCCGTCGCAAGCGGCCGAGCGCTGCGGCCGGACTGCTGTCACCGCCATCGGCATGGCGCGGAAATCCGGCCGTCGCGGCGCAGCCCGGTGTCGCTCAACGATGTTTGGCGCCGCCGCGTGCGGAGATGCTGCTGTACGGCTACCGTGACCCAGGCGAGCATCGAGCTCGAGCTGAATCGCTCGCTGACGGCTTGCCGGCGGTGCAGGGCCGATCGCCGACCAGATCGGCCAGGTATGGTGATGTGAACCACGCTCGTCAATCGCGCGCAGCCGGCGAACTTTTTGTGGCCGGTCGCTCGACGGCGCCGCTGCCGCGTCCGGGTCGAGACCGGCTGGGCCGTGCCAGCGCCGAGCACCAGGCCTTCGGTCTGGCTGGTGCGCGCAGGGACAGCGGTCCAGGGCGTCGGCGGCGGCTCGCGTGCACGCCTGCTCAGAGCCGTTCTGCCACCAGGAAGGGCGAGGGCGCGGGCACCGGCTCGACCTGCCGATCTCGCAGCTCAGCTGGCGCCGCGACCACGGCGGCGACGCCAGCCCGCGAGCTGCGGGCGGAGGCGGGCCGGCGCCAGCTTCCCTGCTGAGCTACCGCTCGCTGGTCCACCGCCGGAGCCGCAGCGGCGCGCCTGAGAGCGCGACCGGAGCCCGCGTCCGGCGCCGCAGGAGGCTCTGCTCGTGGTCGACGACGAGTAGCTCGATCTTTGCCGCGCTGATGCGCGCGACATGCCTCGAGGGCGCCGGCTACGACGATGTGCGACGGCGGAGTCGGGGCGATCGCGCTGGAGCTGCTCGACACCGCGCGCGCTTCGAGCGCGATCGTCTCCGGACTGCGCATGCGCGACATGGACGGCGCCGGCCTCTGGCGCGAGGTGTCGCAGGCGCTTTCCATCCGAGCGCTCGCCTGGCGGATGCTGTTCGTCACCGGCGACACCTTGTCGCCCGACGCGCGGCAGTTCCTCGAAGGCCTCCGAAAGGCCTGTCGCATCGACGAGCCGCTCGAAGAGCGACTCATAGCTCGGCCGGGTGGCGGAACGCTGCTCGAGTGAGCGCGCGCCGCCACGCGCTCAGGCCGCCGCCGGGGCGCCCGAGCTCGCGCGCGCCTTCGAGCATGGCGCGCGCGATCACGCCACGAGGTCGACCCAGGCGGCGCGCTTCGGCGGTGAAGCGCCGTGCCCGAGGCCTTGCTCGAGGGTCGAGGATCAGCGCCGCGCCGACCGGTGCTACCGATGCTCTTCGCGGACGCGGTAGCCGGCATGCCGGGCGCCGAGCGAAAGCGCAGCACCGGCAGCGAGCGCGCGGCTTCGGCCGGTCGAGCAGGTGCAGGGCGCTGCCGATCGTGCCTCATCAGGCGCTGGCCCCGGACGGCGTCATGTCGCCCTTGAAACAGATGGCAGGAGCGTGGGATCGGCGCGGAAGAGGCGGTCGTAAGAAAAGGGCGGCGGCGTCGCTGGCGATCGGCTGGACCAGGGCGAAAGTGCTGCGAACGAGGGTGATCTGTTGCGTTCAGGGCTCCCGAAGTGGGACAGTCTGAAAACGCCATGTCGCAACCGCATTTCGCGGCCGCTGCGCAAATGTTTCGCTTGTTCGGACCTCGCCCAGACGCCGCCGGAAAATAGCTCGCCGCCGCCCGCACCGCGGCAGCCGGCTGGTCGAGGTCAGCGAGCAACTCCGGCGCGACCACGGCGAACGGCGTCGAGCCGGACGACAGCAGATGGTGGAAGTCACGCAGCGAGCCGTGCGCGGCAGCGCCGATCGCCGAGCAGCAGCTCTAGCGCTGGCCAGCTGACCATTAGGCGTGACGTAGCGGAGCGCGATGTTGACCGCCGCTGTTCGGCGGCCCGGCGGGTGAAGCCGGTGCTCGACTTCGCGAACAGCCGCGGCGAATACATCGAGGCGCCGGGCTGCGGCTGGCTGCGGTGGAACGCCGGCGTCTCGTCGATCTGCATCGAGCCCAGCTCACCATCCGAGCGCGGGCGGAGCGACCTCAGTGCCTTCATGAAGGCCAGTCAGCTCGGCGATCCGGTCGCGGCAAGTGCCGCCAGCTGCCGGGCCGCCGGGCGCCGCAGGCCACGCCGCCGCTGCGCGGGCCGAACGAGCAGGTTGCGCTTCGACTGCTTGACCCCATGCCACGCCTCCTCGGCCCGGCCGTGCGCCAGCTCGTCGCGTGCCATGTGCTCGATCTCGGCGGCACCGAAGGGCGGCAGCAGCCGCCTATCCGCGCAGCATGGCCGCTGCAGTGCCGCGCTGCCGATGATCGTGCCGGTTCAGCGGCCAGGACGCGGCCGTGGGCGTCGAGGCGTCGGCGCGGGTCTCTCGAGCGATGGTCGTGCGAGCACCGCATCGCGGGCCGCCGACGAAGCGTGACCAGGCCGCCGGCCGTCCGGCCATCTGCGCGGTCGCGGCCTCGCTCAGAGTCGCCGCGGAAGAAGTCCGGGGCGCCGGCAGGCTGCTGCGCGCCGACCGTGCTCCTGGAGCCCCGCCCGGTGCCGGTGTCGCCAGCGTCCTGCCCGGCGACGATGAACGCCGGCCCCTGCTCCATCGCGCGCAGCGCAGGTCGTCCCAGGCCTTGTCGGCGAGAATTCGGCCTGGACGGCTGGCTCCTCGCGGCCGGCGATCCGTGCAGGCAGGGAACTCTGCGGGCGGAAGGTCTAGCCTGCACCAGGCGCAGCGCCGGACGCGCGTAGTTCGCGCGGTCGACTGCCGGACCTGGTCGAGCTCGTTGAGCTGCGGAGTCAGAAGACTCGGCGCGGAGCAGCTCGGCGTACGTTGCCGTGCACGAGGCCGAGGCTCGCCGGCGGCGCTGGGCGACCGTCTCGAGCCCTGCTTCCCGCCGTTCAGCTGGCGATCGTCGCTTCGACGGCGCGTGGCCTCGCTCGGGATCGCGGAGCCGGACTGTCGGCGGCCGCTGAGGCCGAGGCTGGATGCGGCGATCGGGTCCTCGGTACGGTCGTGGCGACCAGCCGCTCGGCGAGCGCCGTCAACCAGCTCGCGCACGCTCGGTTGCGGCGGCCGGCCGCTGGCGGGGCCAGCCAGGGTGAGGCGCGATCGGTGGGATTGCGATCCGTCTCAAGGGAGCTCCTTCCGGACGCGGCATGATCGTGCGATGCGATCCCTCCGCCGCCTGTTGCCTGGGCGCTGCCCTGATTCTCGTTGCCCCGGCGTTCGCCGCGCAGCCGCCGTTCGCCTTCGCCACCACGCCCGGCACCTTGCCCAAGGACGTGGTGCCGGTCGAGTACGCCGCACATCGTTCCCGACATCGCGGCGCGCAGCTTCCGCGGCACCGGCCGCTACCAGATCGAGGTCCTGCAGCCGACCCGGCGGATCGTCCTCCATGCGCTCGAGATCGAGGTCGCTCTCGGCAGCCTTGCGCGCCGGCTGGGCAGGCGTGACGATCGACCTGCCCGAAGCCGACGAGGCACGGCAGGTGCTCGTCTTCACGCCTTGCCGACGCCGCTGCCGCGCGGGCAGCTACCACGCTCGATCCGCCTGGACGGGCGGAAGTCAACGCCAGCGTCCGAAGGCCTTGCACGCCGACCCAGGACGCGTCACCAGCCCGAGCCCGCGGGTGCTGCTGGCGACGGAAATGGAGCCGAGCAACGCGCGGCGGCTCCTTCCCTGCTGGGACGAGCCCTCGTTTCGCGCCCGCTTCCGCCTTTCGGTCGACCTGCCGCCCGGGTTCGCGGGCTACTCCAACATGCCGGCGGAGCGGCGCGGAGGCGCTTGCCGGGCGGCGGGCTGCGCTCTGCCTCCAGCGCCGACGCACGCGGATGTCGAGCTACCTGGTGGCGCTCTGGTGGCGGGCGAGCTCGAGCGGGTGACGGCCGAGGCCGACGGCACCGAACTCGGGCGTCGTCGTCACCGCGGGCAAGGCGGGTCGGGCGCAGTCTACGCGCTCGAAGCCGGCAGGCAGCTGCTGCCTACTACGGCGACTATTTCGGCACCCGCTATCCGCTGCCCTAAGCTCGACCAGATCGGCGTGCCCGGCGGCTTCTGGCGGGGCGATGGAGAACTGGGGCGCGATCATCTACACCGAGGCGGCACCGTCCTGGTCGACCCGGCGAGCTCGCCGGAGCAGACGCCAGCCGGTTGTTCTACGGCGCGGTCGCGCACGAGATCGCGCACCAGTGGCTCGGCAACCTGGTGACCATGGCCTGGTGGGACGACCTCTGGCTCAACGACAGTCGTTCGCCGACGTGGATGGCGACCAAGGCGAGCGAGCGCTTCCATCCCGAGTGGCGGGTCGTGCTCCAGGCGCAACGAGGGCCGCGAGCGGGCGATGGACCTGGACGCCCGCGCCGGCACGCCATCCGATCCACCAGCCGATCGCCACCGAGAGCGAGGCCGAGAGCGCGTTCGACCGGCATCACCTACGAGAAGGGCGGCGGCTTCCTGCGCATGCTGGAGGCGTGGCTGGCGAGGAGCCGTTTCGCCGCGGCATCCGCGCCTACCTCGCAAGCATCGCTATTCGAATACCACCGGCACCGACCTGTGGCAGGCTCGGCCTCCGTCTCCGGCGAGCCGGTGGCGCACGCTCGCCGCCGACTGGACGACCCAGCCCGGCTTCCGCCGGTCTCGGTCGATGCCCGCTGCGAGGAGGACGGCGCGAGGTGACGCTGCGCCAGGAGCAGTTCCAGACCGTCGCGGGCATCGAGGGCGCGGCCTCGCGCCGCTGGAGCATCCCGCTGCAGCTGCGGCAGCGGCGACGGCGGGCCGGATGCGCGCGTGCTGCTGCAGGTACCGTCGGCAACGCCGCGTCGCCGGGATGCGATGGCGCCCTCCTGGTCGATGCCGGCAACGTCGGCTTCTATCGCGTGCGCTATGCCCCGCCGCTCTTCGCCGCCCTGCTCGCCAGAGTGGCTCGCGCCTGCCGGATGCGGCGCGCCTGAAGCTGCTCTCGGACACCGGCGCCCTGGTGCGCGCCGACCGGGTTGCGCTGGCGAGCTGGTTCGACCTGGTCGCGCGGCTCGGCGACGAGCCTCGGCTGGCGCTGTGGACCCGCGTCGTCAACGAAGCTGGCGGGCTTCGATCGGCTGCTGCTCTGACGAGCCGTCGCGCCCCGCCCTCGATCGCTTCGCGGTCTACGCCTGATCGCTCCCCGCTTCGCCCAGCTCGGCTGGGAGGAGAAGGCGGGCGAGTCCGGCGAAGATCGGCAGTTGCGCGGCTTCCTCGCCGGCGCGCTCGCGCGCCACTGGCGATGCCGGCGCGATCGCCGAAAGCCGGGCCCGGTTCGCGCGCTTTCTCGCCGACCGGGCCAGCCTGCCGCCGGCCCTGCTCGCTCCGGTGCTGCAGGAGCGTCGGTCGCTCACGCCGACGCCGCCACCTGGGAGCAGCTGCGCGTCCTGGCTGCGGCGGCGCCGACCGGCGAGGAGCGATTCCGCTACTTCCATGCCCTCGGCGCAGCGCGCGACCCGGCGCTCGCGGAGCGCAACCTGCGGCTCGCGCTCGCCGCCGACGTGCCGCGGCTGATGCGCCGAGGAGATGGTCGGGATGGTCGCCGCCAGCGGCCACCTGGCCTGTGGCCTGGAGCGTTCGCCCGCGAGCACGCCGATGCCCTGCTCGCCGACACCACCACTGCACGCTGGCGGCCGGTACTTCCGGCCGGATCGTCGACAGCGCGGCCTCGGCGGCGATCGCCGACGAGCTCGAGGCCTTCGTCGCGACCCGGCTGCCGGCCGACGCGCTGCTGATGCGCGCCGCGCCGGCGACGAGATCCGGACCCGGGCGCGGCTGAAGGCGCGGCTCGCGCCGCAGCTCGCGGCGGCGCTGCCGGCGAGCTAGCCGCGCGCGGCGGGCGCACGGCGGTACGATGCCCCGATCGCCTCGGGACCTCTTCATGAACGCTTCCGCCCCCGTTCCTTTCGCGCCGCCGCTCTGCGCGCTCGTGGCCTGCGGCTCTCGTCGCCTGCGGCAAGCAGGAAAGCGCGCGCCGGGCGCGCCGGCCGCGTCGGCAGCTGGCTTCGTCGCGGGTGCTGGTCGTCGGCACCGACGCCGCCTACGCGCCGTTCGAATCGCAGAACGAGAAGGCGAGATCGTCGGCTTCGACATCGACATCGTGAAGGCGGTGGCGCAGAAGGCCGGCATCGGAGGTGAAGTTCGTCAACACGCCGTGGGAAGGCATCTTCAACGCGCTCGAAGCAGGGCGACCGCGACCTGCTGGTCTCGTCGATCACGATCACCGACGAGCGCAAGCAGACGATGGACTTCACCGCGCCGTACTTCGACGCCCACCAGCTGATCGCGGTGCGCGCGATTCGAAGGTGACGCGCTTCGACGACCTGAAGACGCTCAAGGTCGGCGTGCAGACCGGCACCACCGGCGACGAGGCCATCTCGAAGCTGCAGGGCAAGACCAGCCCGAACATCAAGCGCTTCGAGGCGACGCCGCTGGCGCTGTCAGGAGCTCGAGACCGGCGGCATCGACGCCGTCGTCGCCGACAACGGCGTCGTCGTCAACTACGTCGCGAACAACGCCGGCAACAAGTTCCAGGACCGTCAACGACGCGGCGTTCACGCCCGAGCAGTACGGCATCGCCGTGAAGAAGGGCAACGCCGAGCTGCTCGCCAAGCTCAACCAGGGCCTGACGGCGATCCGCGCCGACGGCAGCTACGACCGGATCTACGCCCAGTACTCGGCGCCCCGGCGCCGCCCGGCGGCGCTCCGCGCCCGCCGGCGCCGCCGTCGAAGTAACCGGCCGCTCGCCTGGGCTTCGCCGACCTGCGCTGGAGCATCCTCTCCGGCTACGGGCCGCTGTTCCTGCAGGGCCTGCAGATGACGCTCTGGCTGACGGCGGTCTCGCATCGCCGGCGGCCTCGCCGCTCGGCATCGTTCTCGGCCTGATCAGCAGCACCACCGACAGCCCGCGGCCGCGCACGTCGCCGCCGCTGTCCTGCGCGTGGCAGCTGCTGCGCGGCGCGACCCGCGCCTACGTCGGCTTCTTCCGCGGCACGCCGCTGTTCGTGCAGATCCTGCTGGTGCACTTCGCGCTGATGCCGACGCTGGTGCAGCCCGACGGCGGCCTGCTGCTGAGCGGCGAGGCGGCGCGCGACTTCCGCCAGAACCACGGCGCGTTCTTCTCCGGCGCGCTGGCGCTGACGCTCAACGCCGGCGCCTACATCTCGGAGATCCTGCGCGCCGGCATCCACAGCATCCACGGCGGCCAGACGCAGGCGGCGCTACAGCGTCGGCCTGACCCACGGCCAGGCGATGCGCTACGTCGTCCTGCCGCAGGCCTTGCGCCGGATGGTGCCGGCGCTGGTCAACGAGGCGGTCTCGCTGGTCAAGGACTTCGTCGCTGGTGTCGGCGATCGGCCTCGCCGAGCTGGCGCTGGCCGCGCGCACCGTCGCCGGCGCCTACTCGCGCTACTGGGAGCCCTATCTCCGATCTCGGCGGTCTACCTGGCGATCACGCTGACCCTGTCGGCGCTGGCGCGGCGCCTCGAAGCGCCGGCGCATCTTCGCGGTCGCTGAGGGCTGGAGCGGCGCCTGCCGCGCTGCCTCGGGCGGTCGAGGACCGCCGGTCGCCAGGCGGCGCAACACCACGAGCATTTCACGCATTTGCCCGTGCCGCCGAGCTTTCCTGCCGAGCGGTTGCGGCGCCGCCTCCTATGATCGCGGCGCCTCACCTCGACCTACCGATGACTTGCTGCCGCGAAGACCTGTTGCTTCCTCCGGGCCCAGGCTGCTGCGCGCCTTCATGCTGATCGTGAGTCCTGCCGCTCGTGCTCGGCGCGCTTCGTCTGGACGGCGAGCGTCCTGAGCGACGGCAACCGCATCCCGGGCTGCTGGCCACCTTCGCCAAGGAGTCGGGTGTCATGTACTGCACCGAAGGCGAGATCGTCCACGGCGACGGCTCGCTGGTCGATCGTGCGGTCGAGCCGGGCACCTTCCGCTGCACCGCCTGGAAGCTGCGCGGCGAGGAGACCTACACGGTCAGGGGCGCCATGCCCTGGCCGACCTCGCCGCGGCGCTGAAAGCCGGCGGGGCGCACCGCGCGCGGACCACGCGTTTGCGCCTGCGACCTCAGGTCGCGCCGTGCGCCTCGACGTACAAGGCGTAGACCGAGTGGCAGCTGCCAGTACATGCGCGGTTGTTCTTCGGCCCGCCGAAGCACAGGTTGGCGCAGCGCTCCGGCAGGCGGATGTGGGCCAGCGGCTTGCCCTGCGGGCTGAACACCATCACCCCGTCGCAGGTCCTCGGAGCGGCCGCGAAGCTGGAAGACCTTGCGCCTCGCCGACGTCGCTGGGCTCGGCCTGCAGCGCGCCGCGTTGCTGCCCCAGCCGCACCAGAGGTTGCCGTCGCGGTCGACCCGGAAGCCGTCGAGCGCGCCCTGGTCGGCGGCGTCGATCAGCTTGGTCTTGTTGCCCAGCGCGATGCCGTCGCGCGCCGACGTCGTAGCTCCAGATGCTGCGGTTGGGCGTGCCCTTCCACTCGACGACGTAGAGCTTCTTCTCGTCGGGCGAGAACGCCAGGCCGTTCGGGTTGACGAGGTCGGTGAGCACGGCGCTGACCTTGCCGTCGCTGCCGATGCGGTAGACGTTGGTCGTCGCCTGCTCCGGCTTGGCGCGCGAGCCTTCCCACTCGCCGTTGATGCCGAAGCACCGGGTCGGTGAACCAGATGCTGTCGTCCGACTTCGACGACGATGTCGTTCGGCGCGTTCAGCCGCTTGCCCTCGAAGCCGTCGGCCAGGACCGTGACCTTGCCGTCCTTCTCGGTCCGGGTGATGCGCCGGGTGACCGAGTGCTCGCAGGTGACGAGCCGGCCTCTGGCGGTCGCGGGTGTTGCCGTTGGCGTAGTTGGCCGGGCTGCGGAAGACGCTGAAGCTGCCGTCCTTCTCGCTGTATTTCATGATCCGGTTGTTCGGGATGTCGCTCACCAGCAGGTAGCCGCCCTCGGGGAAGTAGACCGGTCCCTCGGCCCAGCGCAGGCCGCTCGCGACCTGCTCGAGGGTGCTGCTGTAGATGCGATAGCGGGCGAAGGCCGGGTCGAGGATCTGCACTGCCGGGTCGGGGTAGCGCTGGTTCGCGCTTGAACTCGAACGACTGCGCGGCGGCCGCGCCCGAAAGCGCGGCCAGGCCGGTGCCCGCGGCGCTCATCAGGAAGGCGCGGCGGTCGGCGGCGGCGAGGATTCTTCATGCTCTCGTCTCCTGGTTGTTGTCGGGCGCCGATTGGACTACCGGTCGCACGGTAGCCACGCCCGCTGCCGGCGGAGAGGCTTATCCCTACGCCGATGCGGCGCGACGGGCTCCTGCCGAGCCTCTTGTGCGAGGGCGCGGCGATCGGGAGAATCGGCGCCGATCGGGACTCGAGGACGCGCGGATGGAGCTATCTCGGCCTGTTCTTGCCTCGGTGCCTTCGTCGGCAACGATCGCGACCTTCGGGATGAACAAGGTCGCTTCGCTGAAGGACTGGCAGACGGTCCTCAGCCTGACCCTTCCGGCCGTCCTGTCCGGCGCGGCCATGGTGCTTCATCCGACCGCTTCAAGTACTCGCCGGCCTTCGGCTGCTACCCGCTGGGGCTGGCCGTGGCGCTGCAGTGTGGGCCTACTACGCGGGAAGTCGGTCGACGGCCTGAAGGCGGGGCCGACCAGCGTTCGCGTCCTCGCCCTCCTGCACCTGTTCGAGCGCCGCCGTGGTGACCATCTGGGCGCCGTCGTGGCGACGGTTCTGGCCTACCTGCAGCTGTGCGCCGAGCGACGGCAGGTCAGATCGACGAGCGCGTCGAGAGAGATGCGGCTGCCACGCGCCGCAGCCCGGGAGCCAGCGACTGGCGGCGGTGCCGCCGAGCCCGCGGTCGCAGCGCCCGCGTCGACCCAGTAGGTCAGTCGTCAGCTCTCAGGCCTGCTCCACGGCGGCGCGCAGAGAGTAGATTCGGAGCCGTCCGTCGAGCGAACAGCGCGCGCATGATTTCCCCTTCGTCGTCCCGATCCGCGGCCTGCACCACTACGCCTGCCGCTGCCGCGACTGCGAGACCGCGCGCCTTCACGAGGACGTCCTCGGCCTGCCGCTCGTGTTCACGTGATCCGCTCCGGACGTCGTGCCGAGCACCGGCGAGCACTGTCCTACGTGCACATCTTCTTCCGCATGGCGGACGGCTCGCACCTGGCGTTCTTCGACCTCAGCGACGACGTTGCCGCCGCGCCCTCGCCGAACACGCCGTCGTTGGGTGAACCACATCGCCCTGCGGGTCGATTCTGCTCGATGCCTTGAGCGCCGCCAGAGACCGGCTCGAGGCGGCCGGCATCGCGGTCGTCGGCATCACCGACCACCACATCATCGAGTCGATCTACTTCTTCGACCCCAACGGCATCCGCCTCAAGCTGACCGTGCCGACGGCCAGCGCCGAGACCACGGCGCGCCACGAGCAGGAGGCGCACGCCGCGGTCGAGGCGTGGACGAAGGAGAAGCGCGCCCGGCTCGCGGCAGACGACGACGGCCCGGCGCGAGCGACAGCAGGCCACGTTCGTCGAACTACGGCGCGATGGACGCCTGAGCGGCAGCTGCGCGGCAGGGGGAACGACGCCCTCGACCGCGCCGAAGCGCGGGGTTACAGGCGACGTTGAGGCACCATCGAGATCGTGGTGAAGTGACGAAGCGAGGCCGAGCAGGTCGAGCAGGCCCTGCTCGCCGAGGCGGCGCACGCCTCGGCGATAGACGCGCGTCGGAGACGGACTTGCGCCGGGCGCCGAGCTTCGGCGACGGCAGTCGTGGGCACGACGGCCTCGGCGTCGCTCATCGTCTCCGGGCGATTGCCTGCGCGCAGCGTGGCGATCGTTGCCGGCGAAGTGCCCGCCGCGATCGCCAGCGGCACGTGGACCGCCCACTCGAACTGCTGGGTCCAGTGGCGGGCGACGAGCAGTGGTCGCGAACTCCAGAGAGGCGCGCCGGCAGCGCGCTCTCGGAAGCGCTGGTAAGTGCGCGCCGACGCGCTGCAATCGGGCCATCAGCTCCGGGCTGCGCAAGAGCGCGATGAACGGGCCCTTCACCGCCTTGCTGCGGCCCGGCGATCAGCTCGTCGGCAGCGGCGCGCTGCGCGCTCGGTCTGTACGCTCGCGAGGATAGAGCGGCATGCGGATCTTCGGTGCGGTCGTTCATGGTCGCTGCCGCCTGCTCGCGGAGCATTGCGGTCAGGCGAGGGCGCGGGGTTCGCGTAAGGCGAAGGCGGCTGCGAGCAGGCACGAGGCGCCAGACCAGGCTGGCCCCGGCGCTGCCGCCGGATCATCCAGGGGATGCGTTCGGCGCGGCGATCGCCGGACCGGCGGAGCTGACCGAGGGCGAAGGCGAAGGTCGTCGCCGCCATCAGGCGCGGCGCGGCGTTGCCGGCGCGGCGCCGCGCCTCCTGCATTCCGGCCAGGGTCGCGACCATGAAGGTGCCGCCGACGCAGACCGCGGCCACGAGCAGGCTGGCGACTCCGGGGCGAAGGACCGGCGCGATCACCCCCACCGCCATGACGAGCAGGCTCCACCGGCCCACAGGCGCCGCGGCGAAGCGCCGCGAAAGCCGAGCGCGGCCAGCGCCGTCGACGCCGCTGCCGCCGATGCCGAAGGCCGGCCAGATCCACCCGAACCGTGCCGGGTCGAGGACGCCTCGCGGGCCATCGCCAGCAGGAAGGTCGCAGGAATGACCTGTGGCCGAAGCCGAACGCCCGTAAGCCGGCAGATGAGCCGCCGTTCCGCCTCGGGAAGGCGCGGCGAGGACGGGGCGACAGCGCGGCGCTCGCTCGCCAGCGCGCAGCGCCGCAACCCAGGCGAGCGCCGCCACCGCGCTGCTCATCGCCCCCAGCGCGAGGCCAGAACACGTGCGGGCGAGTCGCCGTCGAGTCCCGGCGACGAGTCCGGCGGCGCCGGCGACGGCGATGGCCACCGATGCCGACGCCGGAGAACACGCCCCCGACCAGGCGGCGCGGCCGCGCTCGGCCAGCGACGCGATCGCCCAAGCGGAGACACCCACGAGAACGCAGGCGCTCGCGACCCCGGCGACGAGGCGCAGGAGCAGCCAGGCCTCGTGGCTCCCGGTCGCGCCCATCGCCAGAGGTCGAGACCGCCACCCCGACCAGGCCGAAGCGGGCGGCCGGCGTCCGGTGCCGGTGGCGCGACGCTGCAGGCCAGTGCATCGACCGCACTAGCGCCAGGTGAGTTGGCGCCGGCGAGCGCGGGCGCCCTGGCCGAGGCTCAAGCCCTCGCGTGCCTGCATCAGCGGCAGCAGCGGCGTGAAGGCGAGCGGCCCGCGCCCATGGCGGGAGGCCAGGGCAGCGAAGGCCGACGGGGACGATCGCGAGTGAAGAGGGCGGACGGCGACGGGGATGCATGGCGCAATCCTGGGTTCGCGTTGTGTTTGCCGATAGTGAATAATGATGAACGAGATATTCTCATTCCGAGATCAACGATGCTCGAAGCTCGCCGACCTTGCGGATCTTCCTCGCGGTGGTGAGCGAGGCGGCATCTCAGGGCCGCGCGCAAGCTGCATCGCGTGCCGTCAGAGCGTCACCACGCGCATCCAGCGGCTCGAGGCGTCGACCGGGGTGCAGCTGTTCCACCGTCACAAGCGGCGTCCGCACCTGCGTCAGGCGGGCGGCGGCTAACTGCGCGGCTACGCCGAGAAGCTGCTGCGCCATCGCCGATGAGGCGGCGAGCGCGCTCGCGGGGTCGGCGCCGGCCGGCCTCTCCGCCTCAGGGCGCTCGAGGCGACGACCGCCAGCCGCCTTCCCGAGGGTGGCTGGCGGCGTACCACGAGGCCTACCCGGAGGTGCGGATCGAGCTGACGACGGGCTCCAACGATGCGCTGGTCGCGGCGGTCACTCGACCGGCGTCTCGATGCCGCGTTCGTCGCCGAGCCGGCGGCCAGCGGCGAGCTCTCGCACCTGCCGCTGTTCGCCGGGCCGGCTCGTCCATCACTTCGCGCGGGCACCGTGCGGTGCGCGGCCGAAGGACGTGGCCGATCGGCTCGGTGATCGCCTTTCCGACCGGCTGCGCGTACCGTCGGCGGCTGTATCGCTGGCTGGGCGAAAGCAGCGTGGCCACGACCCGGGTTCTCGACTCTGCCTCCTACCACGCGATCATCTGCCGTCAGCCTGCGAGGCACCGGCGCATTGCGCTCATGCCCAGGTCGGTACTCAGGCCCACCTTGCCGCTGGCCCGGGTGCAGCGGCATCGCCTTCCCGCGAGTACGCGCGGTCGTCACGCCGCTGATCTGGCGCAGCCAGGACGCAGTCGCGGGCGCTGATGGCGCTGCCGCCGGCTGCTGGAGCGAGGGTCGAAAGGTTCCCGGCGCGCTATAACGGCGGCATGAGCGCCGAAACCTGGAAGTTCGCGCCGGCGCTGAGCTGCCGCACTGGCCTTTCCGTCGCCCCGCCCGACCTCGGTGCCGGCAGGCGCATCCGCTACTCGGCAGGTGGTGATCGCCAGCGGCAGCCTCGCCGGCCTGACGCTGGCCCCTGCGACCTGGCCCTGCGCGGCGTGCGCGCGGTCATTGCTCGACGGGGACGACACCGTCGGCAGTATCAGGAAGCGCCTCGTCG
>ERZ1370068.4883-contig-3932_pt1 | contig 29876 bp, 50 predicted proteins | sample MGYA00561227_ERZ1370068 | MGnify/ENA primary metagenome ERZ1370068 (study PRJEB38410, sample SAMEA6850437) | metagenome | study: Metagenomic assessment of the ecological functions of the soil: analysis of the soil microbiota associated with the...
CCTGGGCGATTCGTGAACGAAATCAAAGGACGAATCGATGGACGTGCAATTTAAGCTGGAAACCGGCGGATGCCAACCTCGCAACTGGCATCCTGGAAGGCGCAACCGGGATTTCTGGTTTTGACTGTCCTGCGACAAACGCCAAGCGTTTGCGCAAGGGAGTTGAAGCGGACGAAGCAATCCATCTCTTCCCCCGTGCTGAGATATGATTGCTTTATGAGTTCGTCATCGGGCGCGCATTTGCGCGACCCGTTGGCTCAGCCGACGAAAGCAAGCGCATGCACCACATCACCTTCGATAGCGAACCCGATTACCGCTGGCGAAAAGGCCGCCTGGCGTACTGGCCGCATCAAACTGATCTGGCGCAACCGCGGCGCAAAGCGTGTTCGGAAAAATCATGCCGATCAATAAAACCGCGGAGCCTGATCGATCTGACGAAGGCACGCGGACGCTGGTGACGGTGCATCCGTCCCATCTGTTGCGATTGCCGGACGCCGAGGCCAAGGCGCGCGAATACCGGCGCTTCGTCGAAGACCTGAAAATCGCGCCGCTGCCGTGCTGCGAAAATCAGCACGCGCGGCCTGAATTCTGGCAGTTGCGAGGCGCAATGTCCAGTGAAATACAACAGGAAAATTGGACAATCCCATCTACAACCCTTAATTGACAAATAACACAATGCGCATTCTTAGGGAATGTGGGACGTCCTGTTCACGCCATGACGTTCCCATCGCGGTCGACGCGCTGCGCGGTTCACCCGGCCCTGGGCGCCGTGCAGCGCGCGACCTACTCGTCGCGCCGCAGTTGGCGTTGCAGCGCGCGGCGCCGGCAACATCCGGCACCGGCAATCTCTCGAATCGTGAGTGGCCTTGAGCCGGAACAGATCGCTTGTGGGCGATGCATCTTCACGTTTCGGCTTTAGCGGCAACAACGAAGGCCTGTACCGGCACTGTGCAGGCCTTCGCTTATGCGTAACGCGGTCTACGTGCGGATTGGATTAACGCTCGACGAGCCCTTACGCCGCCGCCAGCTTGTTCTCGACCAGCTTGATCCAGTACGAGGTGCCGTAGACGATCGCCTCGTCGTTGAAATTATAGGCGGGGTGATGCAGGCCGGCGCTGTCGCCGTTGCCGCAGAAGATGAAGGCGCCCGGCCGCGCTTCCAGCATGTAGGCAAAGTCTTCCGCGCCCATCAGCGGCGGCATTTCGTGGACGTTCTGGCGTCGCCGGCGACTTCCTTGGCCACCCGCGTCGCGAGCTCGGTCTGCGCGGCGTGGTTGACGGTCACGGGATAGCCGCGCTCGTAGACGAGGTCGATCCTGGCGCCGGTCATCTGCGCCACGCCCGCGACCACCTCGCGCACGCGCTCTCGACCAGTTCCGCGCACCTCCGGCGTCAGCGTGCGGACGGTGCCGCGCAGCTCGGCGGTCTGCGGGATCACGTTGCGCGCGTTGCCGGCGTGGAATTCGCAGATCGAAATCACCGCCGACTCCAGCGGATCGACGGTGCGCGAGACGATCGACTGCAGCGCCGTGATCAGCTGCGAGCCGACCAGGACGGAATCGATGCATTTGTGCGGCCGCGCGCGCGTGGCCGCCGAGGCCCTCGATCTTGATGTCGATCGAGTCGATCGCGGCCATCGATCGGGCCGGCCGGATCGCGAACTGAGCCGACCGGAATGCCCGGGCCGTTGTGCATGCCGATAGACCTGCTCGATGCCGAAACGGTCCATCAGCCCGTCCTTGATCATCGCGGCTGCGCCGGCGCCGCCCTCTTCGGCCGGCTGGAAGATCACGACCGCATCGCCGGCGAAATTGCGGGTTTCGGCGAGATAGCGCGCGCGCGCCGAGCAGCATCGCGGTGTGCCCGTCATGGCCGCAGGCGTGCATCTTGCCCGGCGTCTTGGAGGCGTAAGGCAAGATTGGTCTCCTCCTCGATCGGCAGCGCGTCCATGTCGGCGCGCAGGCCGATCACCTTGATGTCGCCCTTGCCGGCCGGCTTCTGCCCTTGATGACGCCGACCACGCCGGTGCTGGCCGAGGCCGGCTGACGACCTCGTCGCAGCCGAATTCGCGCAACCGGTCCGCCACGAATGCCGCAGTGTGGTGCACGTCGTAGCAGCAGTTCGGGATGTTGATGGATATCCCGGCGCCAGGCCTGAATATCGGGTTGCAGATCGGCGACGCGGTTGACGATGGGCATGGGAATTCTAGAATCTCGGGTTTGGAACGCTTGCCCCGTCTAGCATGCAAGCGACGGTCCACCCAACGCCTGGGTGTCTGCTATACCGCGTCATCGGCTTGCCCGTCATCCACGTCTGACTATCGGCCAGTGAGCTGGATGCTCTGGGGACGCCTCCGGGCATGACGACGCAGGTGACGCCGGGACCGAGAACTATGCCGCAGCAGGCTTGAAGGTGATTTCGACTATATCGTCGTTGGCGCGGGCACCGCCGGCTGCATCGTCGCCAACCGGCTGTCGGCCGATCCGCAAAACCGCGTGCTGATCCTGGAGGCCGGCGGCAGCGACAACTGGATCTGGTTTCACATCCCGGTCGGCTATCTCTTCGCGATCGGCAATCCCGCGCTCGGACTGGATGTTCAAGACCGAGCCGGAGCCCGGGCCTCAACGGCCGCGCGCTGGCCTATCCGCGCGGCAAGGTGATCGGCGGCTCGTCCGCCATCAACGCCATGATCTCGATGCGCGGACAAGCCGCCGATTACGACCACTGGCGCCAGCTCGGCCTGCACCGGCTGGGGCTATGACGACGTGCTGCCGCTGTTCCAGACGGCTGGAGGATCATTTTCTCGGCGAGAGCGAGCACCACGGCACCGGCGGCGGCTGGCGCATCGAGGCGCCGCGGCTGTCCTGGGATATTCTCGACGCGTGTCGGCGACGCCGCCGAGGAGATGGGCATCAGGCGCATTGCCGATTTCAACACCGGCGACAATGAAGGCATCGGCTATTTCCACGTCAACCAGAAGCGCGGCCGGCGCTGGTCTTCGGCGCGCGGCTTTCTGAAGCCGGCGCTGAGCCGTCCCAATCTGCGGCTGGAAAAGAACGTGCTGGTCGACCGCCTCGATCGATCGAGAACGGCCGCGCCGTCGGCGTGCGCTTCATGCAAGGCGGCGAGACCGGTCGAGGCCCGCGCCAGGGGCGAAGTCGATCCTGTGCGCCGGCTCGATCGGATCGACGCAGGTGCTGCACCGCTCCGGCATCGGGCCTGCGGACTGGCTGCGCCGCTCGGCATCGATGTCGTGCTCGACCAGCCAGGCGTCGGGCGCAACCTGCAGGACCATCTGCAGCAGCGCGCGATCTACAAGGTCGAGGGCGTCCGCACGCTGAACGAGACCTATTACAATCGCTGCTCCGGCGCGGCCTGATGGGCCTCGATTACGCCTTCCGCCGCCGCGGGCCGCTGACCATGGCGCCGTCGCAGCTCGGCATCTTCACCCGCTCCGACCCGCGCCGCGAGCGCGCCAACATCCAGTTCCACGTGCAGCCGCTGTCGCTCGACAAGTTCGGCGATCCCCTGCATCGCTTTCCCGCCATCACCGTCAGCGCCTGCAATCTGCAGCCGACCTCGCGCGGCACCGTGCGCATCCGCTCGGCCAAGCCTGACGAAGCGCCGTCGATCGCGCCGAATTATCTCGTCGACCGACGACGACCGCCAGGTCGCCGCCGACGCCATCCGCACCACGCGGCGGCTGATGAAGCAGCAGGCGCTCGCAACAATATCATCCGCAGGAATATCTGCCCGGCCCCAGCGTCGGCGACGACGACGCGTCGCTGGCAAAGGCCGCCGGCGATATCGGCACCACGATCTTCCATCCCGTCGGCACCGCGAAGATGGGCACGGCGAGCGATCCGATGGCCGTGGTCGACGAGCGGCTGCGTTTTCACGGCATCGCCGGGCTTGCGCGTCGCCGATGCCTCGGTGATGCCGACGATCACCTCGGGCAATACCAACACGCCGACGGCGATGATCGCCGAAAAAGGCGCGGCGATGATTCTTGAGGATGCGCGGAAGTCCCGCCCCATGACGAGCCCGCCAAACGGATTTCAGTCGGACCTGTCGGCGAACACATTGCGCTTGCCCGATGGGGTGAGGACGGCTGCACGCAAACCGCTCTGCCTGTTGCACGGTGCACCGACTTCGTCGCCGAGGTTCGGGACGAGGTCTGCCCGTGATACTGGCGTCGCGAGCTACACGGTCTATGCTGCTCGACGCGCCGCTGCCATGGCGACAGCCACAGCCAGCGGCCGACCGCTATCACTTCCAGGATTTCGCCGAGGATGTGTGTCGGGCGATCGAGGCGCTCGACCTGTCAGACATATTGGTATCGGCCACAGCGCCGGCGCCGATCTCCTGCTCGCGGCGAAATCATGCCCACAGCGCTTTTCGCGCCCGTTCGATGATGGAGCCGACCGTCATGGATCCGCGTGCGGACTACGCTGCCGGTGCCGGGTTGAGCGACAGTCGACCGGCCGCCGTGCAGAGCGTGCTGCGCCGCCAGGCCGAGTTCGACAGCGCCGAGGTGGCGTTCCAGCGCTATCGCGCTGCGCCCTGCGTTTGCCGACATGGTCGGCAGTACCTCGCCCGGGCCTGCTATCCGTGCGCTGGCTTCGCTCCGAGGGAACGGCGCGGTGCGCGCTGCGCTGCACGCCTGAGATCGAATCCGCCATCCTGCTTCCGACCTGCGAAGCGGATGGAGCAGTCTACAGCGGCGACGAGCCGCGGCAATCCGTTTCGCGTGGCTGTCCGGAGATCGATTGCCCGGTTCGGCGTTGCCACCGCTGAACGATCCTGGCCTGTATAGTAAAGAGATGGCATCACGGCCGTGGCGCTGATTCCGGCAAGTCAGCGAATGGACGTTTTGCCGGGGTCGGTTACTGCGTCGGCCAGGAGGCCCCGAGCTGTTGCTACAGGCGCTGAAAGCGTTCGAAGCCGAAGCCGGCTGATGGAACCTGCACTCACGAAATCGTCATCGCGTCTGCCACCGCTGAGCCGGCGACCCGGGAATAAACCCCGCCCTCCGCCCGATCACGTCCCCGAAAGCCCAATCACGGGCTCATGGGAGATTTGTCATGAGCGATCACGCACCACAATGATGACGATCGGCGTCAGCCGCCGCCGCGGTGCTGGAATGCATGACCTGGGCCGGCACCGGCGTGCTCTGGACCATTACCGGCGGCGTGCCGCGCTCGCTCGGCCTGGTCGGCTCGGCGCAGGCCGCCGAGCCCGGCCGGCATGACGCTTCCTGCAGATCAGCGACAGCCATGTCGGCTTCGACAAGCCGGCCAATCCGAACGCGCTCGGCACGCTCGAGGAAGCCATCAACAAGATCAAGGCGATGCCGGTGAAGCCGTCGTTCATGATCCACACCGGCGACATCACCCATCTGTCGAAGGCGGCCGAGTTCGACGACGCCGACCGCATCATCTCGCAGGCCAAGCTCGACGTGCATTACGTGCCGGGCGAGCACGACATCATCGACGAGGAGGTCAAGCTCTACAAGCGAGCGCTACGGCCGCGGCACCAAGGGCGCCGGCTGGTACTCGTTCGACGCCGGCGGCGTGCACTTCGTCGGCCTCGTCAATGTCGTCGACCTCAAGGGCGGCGGCCTCGGCAATCTCGGCGACGAGCCAGCTTGAATGGCTGGAGGACGACCTCAAGGGCAAATCGAAATCCACGCCGATCGTGCTGTTCGCGCATATCCCGCTGTGGACGGTTTATCCGCAATGGGGCTGGGGCACCGAGGACGGCGCGCCGCGCGCTGGACTACGTCAAGGGTTTCGGCTCGGTCGACGGTGCTCAACGGCCATATCCATCAGGTGATGCAGAAGGTCGAAGGCAACGTCACCTTCCACACCGCGCGCTCGACCGCGTTCCCGCAGCCGGCGCCGGGCACCGCGCCCTCGCCCGGGCCGATGAAGGTCGAGGACGACAAGCTGCGCAGCCTGCTCGGCGTCGCCAGCATCAACTTCAAGCCAGGCGATCAGCGCGCTCGCCATCATCGACACGCCGCTGCAGGGCTAAAGAGGAAATCTGAAATGACGTCGATCAATCGCCGCAGCCTCGGCATTCGCCATCGCCGCGGCCATGTCCGCTGTCCTGCGCCCACGGCGCTCGTGCCGAGGATGACGGCCAATGTGCATGATCGACAATTTCACCTTCGAGCCGGCACAGCTCACGGTGAAGGTCGGCACGACCGTCACCTGGACCAACCGCGACGACATTCCGCATACCGTGGTCTGCGCCGGCAAGTTCAGGTCGAAGACGCATGGATACCGACGGCACGCTTCTCGTTCACGTTCACGGCGCCGGGCGATTACAAGTATTTTTGTTCGCTGCACCCGCATATGACAGGGATGGTCAAGGTTGAGTAACGTGCCAAACCAAGGCATCACAGCGATGCCCGGCCGGTGGATCGAGCCCGGCCGGGCACCAGCATTTTCTGCAAGCAGCCGGGCGAAAGGCGATGCCGGTCAAAGCGTCGAACGACGATCCCGAAAAGGCGCGGCGTTTTCGCGAGGCCGCGCTGCCCCATCTGGACGACGCCTATACGCTGGCGCGCTATCTGCTTGCGCAACGCCGCCGACGCCGAGGACGCGGTGCAGGAATGCTACCTGCGCGCGTTCAAGCATTTCGACAGCTATCGCGGGCCGGCGATGAAGCCCTGGCTGTTCGCGATCCTGCGCAACGTCTGCCGCGCCGAATATGCGCGGCGCGCCACCACGCCGACCGGCGCGATCGAGGACGTGCCCGAAAGCGCCGAAGCAGACGCCGCTCTGGCACGAGGCGCAGGAAACGCCGGAAGCGCAGATGCTGCGGCGCATGGGATTCCGACACCGATCCGCCGGCTGATCGCAGCGCTGGCCGAACCGTTCCGCGAGACCTTCGTGCTGCGCGAAATCCAGAACCTATCTTACCGCGAGATAGCCGACGTCGCCGCGGTGCCGGTCGGCACCGTGATGTCCCGTCTCGCGCGCGCCCGCGCCATGCTGCGATCGGCATGGATGGCGGAAGAGGAGCAACCGAAATGACCTGCGACGAGGCTGAACTGCTGCTTCACGCGCTGATCGACGGCGAGCTCGACGCCGGCCACGCGCGCGACGTCGAAAACCATGTCGCGGGATGCCCGCGCTGCGCGGCGCGCTCGCGGGACTATCGCGAGATGAGCAAGATGATCGCCGAGGCCGGCGCTGCGCTACACCGCGCCGCTCGAGCTGCGCCGGCGCATCGAGGCCGCGCTGCCGCAACCGCAAGCCAGCGCCGAGCCGGCGCGCGGTGCTGCGCGGCTTTGCGATGGGCTCGGCGGTATCGGCGATCGCCGCGACCGGTCTCGTCGCGATCGTGCTGCGCAATGACGACGTCGGAGCGCATCCAGTCCGAGGTGGTCTCGGCGCATCTGCGCTCGCTGCAGGCCGGACATCTCACCGACGTGATTTCCACCGACCAGCACACGGTGAAGCCGTGGTTCAACGGCAAGCTCGACGTCGCGCCGCCGGTGATCGACCTCACCGCGCAGGGCTTTACGCTGATCGGCGGCCGGCTCGACTACGTCGATGCCCGCGCCGATCGGCGCCGTGGTCTACCGGCGGCGCCAGCACGTGATCAATCTGTTCGTGGCGCAGACCGCCGAGCACCGAGCGCCGCGCCGCGAAAATCGAAACGCTGCAGGGATTCAACATCCGGCGCTGGAGCGACCGCGGGCTGAACTACTGGGCGGTCAGCGATCTCGCCGCCGACGAGCTCGCGGAGTTCGGCGAGAAGTTCGAAGCCGCAATGCGGACTGCAGCACCGCGGGGTAAAAGCGCCAAGACTATTCAACGTCGTCCCGGCGAACGCCGGGACCCATACGCCGCGGCTTATCGTTGCGGCACGATGCGCAGACATCTTCTTGCAATAACGAAGGCCGGTGGCTATGGGTCCTCGCGTGCGCGGGGACGACGCACAGTGCGTGCGCCTACGCCTTCCGCCCTCGCTCATCAAGCTACTGCTAACCGGCTCGGCGGACCGCTTCGCTACCTCCGATGATGCCTTGCGCACCGGCCTCGTCCATGGCTGCGCCATCGCGCGGCCCGCTATCGGCAGCAAAGGCATTCAGGGCAGTCGTAAGAGCGAATGCCGGCCGACCGCCGAGCACATCGGCGTTGGGTGATAAACGCAGCGCCGGTCGATCGCAGTCCTGCGCGACATCGGAGCTGGCGATCGCCGTCATCAGGAATAGCGGCGGCAAGTGTTGAGATGCGACTCGTCATCGGTTGACAATCCTCTGCCATACAAGTCATCTCACCAATTGGGTATCGCACCGCAAGGACAGCTGTGCGACGGCCCACCGCGAGTTTGAAAACTGCGCTTGAAACGGCGCGTGAACGCGGCAAAATATCGCCTACAAATGAAGCGATTGGTGCAACACCTTTCGCTATTTGCGCCCCACGGCAGAAGCCAGCTCGGCTTGAACTACCGGGCGATCAGCGAACTCGCTGACTTCGGCGAGAAGTTCGAAAGCCCGTAGGAGGTTGAGCGCAGCGATACCCATCCGCCGTCGCGTCATCACGTCGTTGCACCATATGGTGAAAATCGACCTATCCCGAGCGATTGGTGCAGGCGTCTGGTAGTGTGCAGCGGACTGAAGCGAAGCGGTCGTAAGATCGGGCGGCAGAGCAATGGTAGCGCTGCGCTCAACCCGTCCTACGGACTATCCGACTACGCCGACTTCCGCACCGCGTTGTCGACCAGCGTCTTGCCGAGCGACCAGATCGCGCCGGGGACCTTGTGGCTGGAGGCGATGACGGCGTCGAACGCCGTCTCGATCCAGCTGCAGTCTTCTTCCGGTGATGACCGAGCGGCGGCAGCAGCTTGATGGTGTGGCTGCCGTGGCCGGAGACCTGCGGTCAGGATCTTGTGATCCTTGAACAGCGGCACCGTGATGAGCTGGCAGAACAGGCCCTTGTTGGCGGTCTCGAGCAGGTTCCACGACGCCTTCAGCCGCAGCGATTTCGGCGGACCGAACTCGACGCCGATCATCAATCCCTTGCCGCGGACTTCCTTCATCAATTCGTAGCCCGGCACCATCCGCGGTCAGCGCCAGCCGCAGTTCGGCGCCGCGCTTGGCGGCCTGCTCGACCAGCTTTTCGGCCTTGATCACTTCGAGCGTCGCGATGCCGGCGGCCATCGCCAGATCGTTCTTCGCAAAGGTCGAGCCGTGCACGACCGCGCGATCCATTTGATTGAAGATCTTGTCGAAGATGCTCTTGCGCGTCAGCAGCGCGCCGACCGGCACGTGGCCGCCCGACAGCGCCTTCGCCAGCAGCACCATGTCGGGCTCGACATTCCAGTGCTCGACCGCGAGGAACTTTCCGGTGCGGCCGATCCCGGTCTGGATTTCGTCGGCGATGAGCAGCGTGCCGTATTTGCGGCACAGCGCGGCGGCGCCCGGCAGAAATTCGTCGGTGGGCATGTTGACGCCCTTGCCCTGGATCGGCTCGACGATGAAGGCGGCGACCTGGCGCGACGACAGCGCCTGCTCGAGCGCTGCGAGATCGTTGAAGGGGATCTGAGGTGCATCCGGCAGCAGCGGCTCGAAGCCGCCGCGGAAGTTCGGATCGTCCGTCAGCGACAGCGCGCCGTAGGACAGTCCGTGAAACGAGTGGGAACAGTAGACGATGCCCGGCCGGCCGGTGGCGCCGCGGGCGAACTTGATCGCGGCCTCGACGGTTTCGGCGCCCGGAATTGGCGAAAAACACCTTGTCCAGATATGGCACATGTTCGAGCAGGCGCTCGGCCAGCACGCCGGCGAGCGTCGAGACGTCGAGCTGCACCAGATTGGGCAGGTCGCTGTCGAGGACGCTCTTTCAGCGCCTGGCGCAGCGCCGGATGATTGCGGCCAATCGCAAAAACGCCAAAACCGCTCAGTAGATCGAGATAGCGCGCCCCGTCGCGATCGAACAGGTACTGGCCTTGACCCTTCTGAAAGCCGACATCGTAACCAATGGTCTTGAGCACGCGGACGAGTTGCTCGTTCAAGTGGCGCGCATGCATGGAACTGCGCTGCGCCTGCCGCTCCACAAACATCTCGGAAACGTCTAGATTTGAACTTAGCATTCGTTACATACGTCGGTTGATGGCCATTTCGTCAACTGAAAACGCTCAATGCGGCGTTTTGACCCCGCTCTGGATCATCTACTTAAGCATAGGTTTGAACCATGTTGCACTGCCCACGAACCATCGTGCGTACAATAGCATATTCCGGATTTTTTTAGCCACATGGTCATTAGCTCGCGCCTTGGCGGCGGATCCCGACCGGCGACTGGCGGGTGGCCGACGGTGTCGCCAACATCCGCGTCGCCCAATGCAACGGCAGCATGTGGGGCGCGGTCGCCTGGGAGAAGACGCCGGGCGGCACGCGACAAGAACAATCCGGATGCCTGCAAAGCAGAGCCGGCCGACGCTGGGCATGCCGATCCTGATCGACATGAAGAAGAAGCCCGGCGTCGATGCCTGGGAAGGCCAAGTCTATAACGCCAAGGACGGACAGCTTTACAGCTCGACCATCAAGCCGGTCGGTACCGACCAGCTCGAAATTCAAGGCTGCGTGCTGGGCTTCCTGTGCGGCGGCGAGACCTGACCCGCGTCGGGCCGCCGATTCCCTCCAGCCCCGCCAACAGCATGGCCAAGGGCGCGCCGAAGACCGGCAGCCGCGCCAGCCCAAGCACCGCGTGCACCGGCACGCTGACCCGACCGGCGACCGAAGACGACCGGGGCGCGTAAACGCGGCCCGGCGCCGCAGACCGCCGCGGTCAGAAGCAGGCGACGGCCAGCCGGCCGATGCCGTCGGCGATATCTGCCTACTCCCCGACATCGCGCGGTTTGCCCATTAGCGCGGGCTGGAACAACAGCACCGCGGCGAGCGTGGTGACGAGCGAGAGCGCCAGCAGCTTGCCCATGCTCGCGGTGCCCGGATGACTGGATAGCCACAGGCTTCCGAACGCGGTGGCCGTCGTCAGCGCGCTGAAAAAGATCGCCCGCGTCAGGCTGGTCTGCAGCAGATCTGGTCCTGCCCGACCGCCAGGCCGTGACGTAATAGATCTTGAACGCGACGCCGACGCCGAGCATCAGCGGCAGCGCGACGATGTTGGCGAAGTTGAGCGGCAGCCCGATCAGCACGCAGATTTCCAGCGTCACCGCGCCTGCCACCAACAGCGGCACCAGCGTCAGCAGCACGTCGGTGATCCGCCGCAGCGCCAGCCAGAGCAACAGGCTGATCACGACCAGCGCCCAGATGCCGGCGTGGATGAACGCCTTCACGACGGTGTCGCCGGATTTGAGGATCGACACCGGTCCGCCGATCGCGTTCGGCTCGGCGGCCAGCACCGCGTCGGCGAACTTGCGCAGGGTGTCGTTGTCGTTGGGATCGCCCTTCGGCAGCGCCTCGACGCGCATCAGGCCGTCCTTGGTCTTCCAGCGCATTCGACCAGATCGGCCGGCAGCGTCTTCAGGGTGACCGGCTGCGCCTGCAGCGAGTTCTTGAGCTGGTCGAGCATGATCTTCAGCGGCGCGACGAAAACGCCTGCGCCTTGTCGCGCGTGGCCTGATTCGATTCGGCAAGCCTTCGACAGCGCGTCGGCCAGCCGCCGCGACGCCACCGCGCCCGGCCCCTTGGCATCGCCGGCGGCCTTGCGCAGGCTCTCGACCGATCCCTTCAGGGCCTCGACGTTCTCCGCGTCGGACGGCGCCGCATCGATCGAGTCCGGGTTGAGCGCGGGATTGAGAACCTTGGCGGCCTGCGCGATCAGCTTCAGCTTTGCCGGCTGATCCTCGCGGCACGAAACTGTCGAGCGACATCACGCGCAGCACTTCCGGCACCTTCTCCAGCTTCGCTTCGATCTTCTTCGCGTCGGCTTCCGAGATTCGTCATCACGTTGATGGCGTTGGCGCCGGTGTTCGGATCCTTGCGCAGATCCGAGGGAAGGTCGCGATCGACTCTGGCCTTCGGATTGCGCAGATTGATCGGGTTGAAGTCGAACTTCATGAAATAGAGCAGCGGCAGCCCGGCGACCGCGACCAGCAGCGTGCCGACGATGATGGTGACGCGATGCTTTTCCAGGAAGTGATCGACCGGCGCCAGGAAGGCGTAGCCGACCGGCTCGCTTTCGCCGGGCGGATTGAGCAGTTCAGCAGCGCCGGCAGCACCGTGATGCTGGTGATGAACGCGACCAGCATGCCGGCGCCGGCGATCTTGCCGAGTTCGGAAATGCCCTTGTAGTCGGTCGGCAGGAAGCAGAGGAAGCCGGCGGCCGTCGCCATCGCGGCGAGCGAGAGCGGCACCGCCGGAGCGCCGCGCCGCGTTCGCCAGCGCCAGCCGCAGATCGTCGTTCTTGAAGCGCTCGGAGCGGTAGCGCGACGCTGAACTGGATGCCGAAGTCGACGCCGAGGCCGACGAACAGCACGGCAGAACGCGATCGAGAGCAGGTTCAGCGAGCCCACCATCATCAGGCCGACCGCGGTGGTGATCGAAAGGCCGATGAACAGGTTGACGAACACCGCGAAGATGATCTTCGCCGAATGCAGCGCCATCCAGAGGATGACCAGCACGACCAGCGACGGTGCCGATGCCGTTGACGATCGCGCCGTCCTGAACGGTGGCGTATTCCTCGTTGGCGATCGGAACCGGCCCGGTCAGCCGGACCCGGGCGCCGATAGTCGCTCGGCGAAATTGAGATCGGTGGCCGCCTGCCGGATCGCGTCGGTCGCGTCCTTGCCGGGCTCCAGCGCCTTGATAGTCGAGGATCGGCTTGAACTCGATGAAGGCGCGCGCGGTCGGAATCGGTCAGCGGCTTGTCGCTGACGAGTTCGCGCCAGGAGAACGTCGCGTTGCCCTTGTTCGAGCACGTTCTCGACCGTCTGGGCAGATCAGGTTGAAGGGCCGCTCGGCATTGTCGAGCTTCGGACCTGTCCGCGCTTGACGCCGGCCAGCCCGGTTTCCAGCGCGCCGGTCAGGCCGCGGATGCGAGGGATCGCCGGCCATGATCTCGATCAGGGGCGCTGCGGATCTCGAGCTGGCCGGTCAGTCTTGGCCGACCTCCTCCACCGGCAGGAACAACAGCCCGTTCTTCTCAAAGAACTCCCCGGAGCCGAGCGGCGTGCACCGATCTCGAAATGCTTGGTATCGCCGTCGAGCTTCTCGGCCAGCGCCGTGGCGGCGGCAGCTGGTGAGTTCCGGCGTCGGCGCCTCGACCACGGCGAGGATCAGTTCTTTCCCGATCGAACGCCTCCTCGAACTGGTTGTCGCGCTTGCGCCAGTCCAGGTCCGGCGAAATCAGCGTGTTGATGTCGGTGTTGATGGCGAAGTTGCCGGGCCGTGTAGAAGCCCGCCGCGACCGCGAGGATCAGCGAGAGACGACGACGATGAGAGGGCAAACCGCGTGCAAGCTTTAACAATCGAGACAACAATACTTGTCAGCACATCGTTTCTTTCTAATGTTACGGAGCTTGCCGAAAACGCCCGCTGTCTAGCGGAGTTCCACGGGCCGATCTAATGTTGTTTTTGGTTGCCTTCGGACAGCGACGCGCAAGAGCACGCATGCGAAACAGGCCGAAACGGCGTTGAGAGCGGTCTGGTATCAGCCGCGCGTAGCGGCAACAAAGTGACGAACAAGTGAGGATTCTGGCAGCCATTAGTCTGGTTTGACGCTATACTATAATACCTCGATCGCTCCAGCCTGTCAGTGCGACCATTTCGCGATCCGCCTTTTCTGCACGCCTGTTTTTGACACAAAGTCCCTGTGCCTCCATGCGCTTGGGACAGGGATAGCGCGGAACCGTGCATGGTGCGGATATTGCACGATGATATCAGAGCCGGCGTCGGAGGCTTACAGAATGAGATGTGGTGCAATTTGCGTAACGGACGATCCCATGGAAGTGTATCTCGCGCAGCCGCGCGGATTTTGCGCGGGCGTCGTGCGCGCCATCGAGATCGTCGAGCGCGCGCTCGAGAAGTACGGCCCGCCGGTCTATGTCCGGCACGAGATCGTGCACAACAAATACGTGGTCGAAAGCCTGAAGAACAAGGGCGCGATCTTCGTCGAGGATCTGTCGGAAGTGCCGCCGCTGGCGGTGACCGTGTTCAGCGCCCATGGCGTGGCGCGCGAGCGTCGAGGAGGAGGCCGCCGTGCGCGGCCTGCCGGTGCTCAACGCCACCTGCCCGCTGGTCACCAAGGTCCACAACCAGGGCAAGCGCTACATGTCGAAGGGCCGGGCCCTGATCCTGATCGGCCATGCCGGCCATCCCGAGGTCGAGGGAACCATGGGCCAGGTTCCCGGCCCCGTTCTGCTGGTCCAGAACGTCGACGACGTGGCCGGCGCTGACGCTGCCCGGCGGACACCCCGGTGGCCTATATCACCCAGACCACGCTCAGCGTGGACGACACAAAGGACATAATTGCCGCCCTTCAGGCCGCGTTTTACAGATATTCAAGGCCCTGACATCCGGGATATCTGCTATGCGACACAGAACCGCCAATCTGCGGTAAGGGACCTGAGCAAGCTGGTGGACGTCATCCTGGTGGTGGGGGCCGCCAATAGTTCCAACTCAAACAGGCTGCGCGAAATCGGCACCGAGGTCGGCGTCGCGAGTTATCTCATTGCCGATGGCAGCGAGCTGAACCCGGATTGGCTGAAGGATGCAAAGGCCGTCGGTATCACGGCCGGCGCCTCGGCGCCCGAAGTTCTGGTCGACGACGTGATCGAGGCCTTGAGGCGCATCGGACCCGTCACGGTCTCGGTGCTTCCCGGCCGGGAAGAGAATATCGAATTCCGGCTTCCGGCCGAACTGACTGCGGGCTGATCCACTTCGTCTATCCAAGTCCAGAAAGAAAGCTCTGCAATGGCAATACCGTTCTTCAAGGAAATGCGTATCGGCGGCTATCTGATCAAGCAGAAGCTGCTTGGCCGCAAGCGCTATCCGCTGGTGCTGATGCTGGAGCCGTTGTTCCGCTGCAACCTCGCCTGCGTCGGCTGCGGCAAGATCGACTATCCCGACGCGATCCTCAACCGCCGCATGTCGGCGCAGGAATGCTGGGACGCGGCCGACGAATGCGGCGCGCCGATGGTGGCGATCCCCGGCGGCGAGCCGCTGATCCACAAGGAGATCGGCGAGATCGTGCGCGGCCTGGTGGCGCGCAAGAAGTTCGTGTCGCTGCTGCACCAACGCGCTGCTGCTGGAGAAAGAAGCTCGATCTGTTCGAGCCCTCGCCCTATCTGTTCTTCTCGGTGCATCTCGACGGCCTGAAGGACCACCACGACAAGGCGGTGTCGCAGAAGGGCGTGTTCGACCGCGCGGTGTCGGCGATCAAGGCCGCGAAGGCGCAAGCGGCTTCACCGTCAACGTCAACGCCACGATCTTCGACGGCCATCGCGGCGGAGGACATCGCAAAGTTCCTCGACTTCACGACCGAGCTTGGCGTCGGCGTCTCGATGTCGCCGGGCTACGCCTATGAGCGCGCGCCCGACCAGGAGCACTTCCTCAACCGCACCAAGACCAAGAAGCTGTTCCGCGACGTCTTCGCGCTCGGCAAGGGCAAGAAGTGGAATTTCATGCATTCCGGCCTGTTCCTCGACTTCCTCGCCGGCAACCAGAACTACGACTGCACGCCGTGGGGCATGCCGACGCGCAACATCTTCGGCTGGCAGAAGCCCTGCTATCTGCTCGGCGAAGGCTACACCAAGACCTTCAAGGAGCTGATGGAAACCACCGACTGGGACACCTACGGCACCGGCAAGCTACGAGAAGTGCGCCGACTGCATGGCGCATTGCGGCTACGAAGCCGAGCCGCGGCCACCGACAGCGCTGAAGCAACCCGTTGAAGGCGGCCTGGGTGGCGCTGCTGCGGCGTCAGGACGGCAGGGCCGATGGCGCCCGAGATCGATCTCGATAACCAGCGGCCGGCGCAGTACGTCTTCTCGACGCAACGTCGCCCAGAAGCTCGCTGTCAGAGATCCGCCGAAGACGCACGGCCCACAGCCGCCCAGCAGAAAGCCTCGACAGCCGGCGCTAGGAACTGCGGCAAGCGCTTCGATTCGAAATCGACCTCGCCGGCGAGGCGCGGCAGCGCGCAGCGAGCTCGTGCGCGGTTGCCGCAGCGACGCTCGCGCGAGCGCACGGCGCAGATGGTCGATCGCTCGCCGTCAGGTCTTGATCGCGCCTTCGCCACGCGTCTGCGGCAGCGCGCGGCCGGCCGGATCGCTGATGACCCGCAGCGCCGCGAACGGCAGCCCGTGCCTCGGCGGCGTAGGCGGCAGGCGACATGGCTATTCCATGTCGACGGCGGCGGCACCCGTCGCGAGCCGCAGCGCGGCCTTGTCAGGCGACCGTGGCGGCGATCAGCCGCTCGACGCCGGCGAGATCGGCGCGCTTCTCGACGATGCCGCCGGCGCTGCAAGCGCGGCGCTGGCGATCATGTCCTCGTTCAGCGCCGGATGCGGCCAGCCAGCGCGTGATCGCCGGCCGAGAATCTCGGTCGCCACGACCACGTCGCCGGACTTCAGCGCCGGATCGAGCCCGCCGGCGACGCCGAAGCTGATGACGCCGCGGAATGTCGACGGATCCAGCGTCGCCAGCAGCGCGCCGCAGCTGCTGCGGGATCGCTGCGAGCTGCAGATCACGATCATGCCGGGCCCGGCCGCGATGCGGGCCTCCTGCACCAGGCCAGTCACAATCAACACCGGCCGCGGATCAATCGAATTGCCACGCGTGCACGGTCACGGCGCCCCCGCCCCCAAAGTCACATCCCGACCCCTACCACCCTGCTGTTGGTGCTCTTCAAATTCCGATACCGCGCCAGCGCCCAGAGCGGAAAGAACTTCGCAGTAGCCATGATAGCGCAGATAGAACACGCGCGGAAAGCCCGTCGCCGTGTAGCGCGCTGCTCCGTCCCACAAGCCTTTTTCGCGTCTGTGTGCTTTGTAGGTACTCGATGCCCCGCTCGACCGCCGGGTGCTCGACCTCGCCCGCCGCCATCAGTCCGAGCAAGGCCCATGCCGTTTGCGACGGCGGTGCTGCGGCGCCGGCTCGTAATCCCTTGTAGTCGAGCCTGTAGCTGATCGCATCCTCGCCCCAGCCGCCGTCCGGGTTCTGGATCGAGACCAGCCAGTCCACGGCCTTGCGAATCGCCGGCGTCTGCGTGATCGACGCCGGCGGCGTTGAGCGCCGCACAGCACCGACCAGGTGCCGTAGATGTAGTTCATGCCCCAGCGGCCGTACCAGCGACCCTTCCGCGAGCTGGGTGCGGCGCAGATAGTGCGACGCCGCGTGCGACCGCCTGGCTGGTCTTGCGCGGTCTCGCCGAGCTGCGCCAGCATCGAGACGCAGCGCGCGGTGACGTCCTCGGTCGGCGGATCGAGCAGCGCGCCGTGATCGGCAGAACGGGATGTTGTTCAGGTAATGGTCATGCGTTGTCGGCGTCGAAGGCGGCCCAGCCGCCGTCGCGGCTCTGCATGCCCTACGATCCACTCGCGGCCGCGCGCGATCGCCGCGTCGTAATCGGCGCGCGGCTCGCCGGCTGCGCCGCGCGCGATCCATCGCCATGACGACCACGGCGGTGTCGTCGAGATCGGGATAATGGGGTTGTGCGTACTGGAACGCCCAGCCGCCGGGCCGCACATCGGGACGCTTGCACCGCCCAGTCGCCGACGACGTCGAGCACCTGCTTCGGCTTCAGCCAGTCGAGGCCCTGGTTCGCGGCGCGGTCGCGACTCCTCGCCGCCGGCCTCGAGCAGGGCATGGCGAGCGAGCGCCGTGTCCCAGATCGGCGAAACGCAGGGCTGGCAATAGGCCTCGTCGCTCGCCGATCGACCAGCAGCCTGTCGATCGACTCGCGTGCGACGACGACGCGGCGGATCGTCGGGCGGATCGCCGAGCACGTCGTACATCATCACGGCAGTTGGCCATCGCCGGATAGATCGCGCCGAGGCCGTCCTCGCCGTTCAGCCGCTCGTCGACGAACGCGACGCGCGCTCGTCGATCGCGCGGCGGCGCAGCTTTCTCGGAAACAGCGGCTCGATCGCTCGCAGCACGCGTGTCGAGGCCGCGGAAGATCAGAACCAGCGCCGGCCTTCTGATGCGGCGCCCTTGGCCAGGTCATCACCGTTCGGAGGCGGCTGCAGCGAACAGCTCGTCGATGCCGCACGCCGCTGCGCATTCACTGGCTCGCGGCTTCAGCGCCGCCAGCACCATCAGCGGCACGATCACGGTGCGCGCCCAATAGGAGATCTTGTCGAGATGGAACGGCGAACCAGCGTCGGCAGCAGCATGATCTCGACCGGCATGCACCGGCACGGCGCGCCACGGCAGCACCCGAACATGCGCCAGCATGCAGCGGGTGAAGACGTTGCGCGCGACGGCGCCGCCGCGCGGCCGGATCGCCTCGCGCGCCCGCACCATGTGCGGCGCATCGACCGGATCGCCGATCATCTTCAGCGCGAAATAGGCCTTCACGCTGGCGCTCATGTCGAAGTCGCCGTCGTGGAACAGCGGCCAGCCGCCATGCGCGCCTTGAATGCGGCGAAGGTAGTCTGGCGATTTTGCGTTCGAGCTCGCGGTCGCCGGCTCGCCGCGAAAGTGCCGGAAGAGCACGTACTCGGACGGGATTGTCGCATCGGCTTCGAGCTCGAAGCACCAATGGCCATCGCTCTTCCGCTCGCGCATGAGCGCCGTGGTCGCCGACCCGACGCGCGGCCTCGAGCTCATTGAGGCCGATGCCGGCCGCAGTCTTGCGGGCCTGCGGCGCTCTGTGCGAACGCGAGCAGGTTGCCGCCGCTCATGCTGCTCTCCGCGCGAGGGGCGGTCTGCGCCAGGGCGCACGCGCCAGCATCGCTGCAGCGGTCAATGCCGGAGCGGATGGATCCTCCGATGGTCGCCGGCAGAGCCGGTGTCGGTCCAGTCGCCGGCGAGGACGAGATTGGCGTAGCGGGTTTCCGCGGGCGGCCGGCGCGCCGCTTCCGCCGGCGTCGCGGCAAAGGTCGCCCGGCGCTCGCGCACGATCTGCCAGCGCGGCATCGGCGCGGCCGGCAGATCTGCCAGCGATGCGACCTCGCGCCACATCGTCTCCGCCAGCTCATGCCGCGGCTGGTCCATCAGCCGGTCGGCCGAGCTGATCGTGACCGACAGCCGGTCGCGATAGGCGAACAGCCATTCGGTCATGCCGTTGATTACGCCGATGATGAGCGGCTGGTTTTTCGGCGGCGCGATGCGGAAATGCGCGTTGACGATCGCATGGAAGCTCTCCGGCACGACGAGGCCGGGGATGAGCGCGCGCGGCAACGACCGGCGGAACGGCAAGCACGACCGAATCGTCCTGGCCAAGCTCGATCTTCTCGTCGCCGAAATCGAGCCGGATGGCGCGCTCGCCGGCGAAGATGATCTCGCGCAGCGAGTGCGCCAGATGCAGCTCGCCGCGCCTGACGGCGAGGTAGGAGAGCGCCGGCTCGATGAAGGCCGCCGACAGCCCGCCGGTCGCTACGATCGGGCCGGCAGGCCTGGCCGCCAGCAGCGAGCGTCTCGCGCAGGATGCTTGCCGCAAGCCGCGCGTCGGCCGTCTCCGGCTCGGTGTTGAGGGCCGCCAGCAGCACCGGACGCCAGAGCCGCTCGTAGAGCGGTCCGCTGCACGGCATGACCTCGCCGACCGTCCTGGCAGCCGCGGCGCGCAAAACCGAGATCGGCGCGAGATAGTCCGGCACGCGCGTTCCGGGCACGCGGCGACGCAGCATCGAAAATCCACCAGGGCAGCCCGCCCGGAGTTAGGCCTGAGCGTCCAGCGCTCGCCGGTCTTCAGGTCGGCGAACGGGAACTCCGCTGTCTTCGCCACGAGTGACGGCGCGCGAGTCCGCCGATGCGGGTCAGGTAGCCGAGCGCCGCCCAGTTGCCCGAGAGCAGCAGGTGGTTGCCGTTGTCGATGTCGAGATCGATGACATTGGTCGTAGTAGGTGCGGCAGCGGCCGCCGGCGAACTTCGCCGCCTCGTGCAGGACGACGCGCTCGCCGCGCCCGGCAAGCTCGACCGCCGCCGAAAGGCCGGACAGCCCGGCGCCGATGATATGCACCGCACTGCGCATCAGGCGATTCCGTAGCGGAGAACGCGCCAGATCAGGCGCAGCTTGTTGATGCTGCACGCGCTGCGCGCGGCGGCGAGCAGCCGCGCGGCGTTGAGATCGGCAGGTATGCGCCGGTAGGCGGCTTCCATCAGACGCGGGGCGCGCACGGTGCGGCGCGGACAGCGCGCCATGATGTGGCTCGCCTCGGCGAAATGCTCGGCGGCGCGCGCCGCGACCTTGCGGCAGGCCTCGATCGATGCGTGGCTCCAGCAGCACCTCGGCCGGCGGGCGGCCGTCGAGCATGATCCCGGCGTTCTGCAGCGCCTCGCGCGGCAGATAGAGGCGTCCCGATCGCGGCGTCCTCGTCGAGATCGCGCAGGATGTTGGTGAGCTGCAAGGCGCGCCCGAGATGATGCGCGAGCTGGTCGCCGGTTTCTCGGCCGGATGCCGAAGATGCGCACCGAGAGGCGGCCGACCGCGCTCGCGACCCGGTCGCAGTAGAGGTCGAGGGTTGGCCAGTCAGGCGCGCGGAAGGTCGGCGTCGAGATCCATCTCCATGCCGTCGATGACGGCCAGAAAGTCCTCGCGCGCTGAGCGCCGAACTGCTCGACCGGTCCGGCAAGCGGCTTTGTCGCCGGCGTGACCTTCCCTGATAAAGCCGGTCGATGTCGCCGCGCCAGCGCGCGAGCGCGGCGCGGCGCGGCTCGCGCGGGCCGACGTCGTCGGCGATGTCATCGACCGCGCGGCAGAAGGCATAGATCGCGTACATCGGCCTGACGCCGCTCGCGCGGCAGGATGCGCATGGCGAGATAGAACGAGCTTCCGGCCGCCGGCAGCTCGAGTGTTGGGTTACCACCGGTGGCGGGAGCGGGCGCGTGGTTCGCGGCGACCGCCATCAGAGCCTCCGCGCACCGGGAAGCGACAATGGCGGCGCGCTTCACGAACGGCCGACGCATGAGCACGCCGGCGGCTGCCGCGAGCGCGATCAATGCAAAACCGGCTTTGCCGTGATGCACCTTCTCCGGACAGTGGATCGCGAGATTTCAGGCCTGTCGCGAGATTGACGGCGAGGCGGCGGATCGCGGCGATCTCCATCGCAAGCCGGGTGTCGAAACGAGATCGGCGAGCGGCGCGCCGTCGGCGAGCAGACCCAGGAGCGCCCGCCAGATCGGCGATCGTCGCCTGCAGCCCGGTGGTGGCGCTCTTCGCGCCAACATCCTCCACCCGAGCGCCATGCCGCGACAGCGCGTCGAGCGGCAGGTAGACGCGATCGAGATTGCGGTAGTCGCTGCGCGCAGTCCTGCAGATGGTTGATCACCTGCAATGCGGCGCAGATCGCATCGGACGCAGGCCATGTCGTCGGTGGCGACTCGCCGTGGACGTCGAGCACGAAGCGGCCGACCGGCATGGCCGAGAGCTGCAATAATGGATCAGGTCGCGCCAGTCGGAATAGCGGCGCTTTGTCGCATCCATGCGGAAGGCGTCGAGCAGGTCGAGCGCGTGGCGCGAACTGAGCCCGCGCTCCGCGAGCGCAGCCTTCAGAGGCTCGGCCTCCGGGTCAGGCGGGCCGCGCCCGGTCAACGCGGCGTCAAGCCGGTCGAGCATCTGAAGCTTCTGAGTGGCATCAAGCGCCGGATGGTCGGCGATGTCGTCGGCGGCGCGCACGAAACGATAGAAGGCCAGGATTGGCCCGCGATGCTTCGCTTGGATCAGACGCGAGGCGACGGGGAAATTCTCGTCGGTGTGGCCCTTGCCCGAGCGGGCTTCGGTCGCGGTGATCATCAGCCCGCCACTCCGCCGGCCGACGCAGCCTGAAGCGCGCCCTTCCACGCTCCACCGCGCCCGCGCCAGTGCTGGATCGCCAGAATCGAAAGTGAAGCCCGTGTAGATCGCTGCGATTGCGGGAAGCACGAAGCCCCAGAGCGGCGAGCGGCGATAGAGGCGGAGTATCGGCTGGAAGACGATGGCCATCGCGAGCCAGGCTGCGAGCCCGAGCCAGCGCTGCCGCGCCCTGTGCGAAGAGCGCGAGCAGCGGCGGGCGCGAGATAGATGAGCGTCATGCCGGCGAGCGTTCCGGCGAGCCGCCAGGGCGAATAGCGGAGCTGCGGCATAGGCCGAGCGCGATACCATGCGGCGGATGTCGTCAAAGCGCGGATAGCGGCGGAGGCTCACGACGCTGCTCGGTCAGACCGAGCCAGATCGGACCCTTGCCGCTTCAGAGAGTGCACCGAGCGCGCAGTCGTCGATCAGCGCCCCGCGGATCGTCTCGATCCCCGCCAGCGCGCGTGACGCTCTCGCGTCGAACGAGCATGCAGCCACCCGCGCGCGGCGGCGACCGTCCTCGTCGGGTCATTCACCCAGGCAAAAGGATAGAGCTTGGCGAAGAAGAAGACGAAGGCGGGGATCGAACAGCCGCTCCGCGAAGCTCACGCAGCGGAGCTCGCCATGAGCGAGGTGAGCACAGTCGCCCGCGCCACCGCACCGCCGACGAGACGCTCCATCGCATTCGGTGCGGTATAGGAGACGTCGGCGTCGGTGAAGAGCACGAAGTCAGGCGGTTCGGCCCGCGCGCTCGACGTGGCGAAAGCCCCGGGTCATGGCGAAGGGCTTGCCGGCCCACCCTGGAGGGCGGCGGCGAGCCGGGAGACCACCGTCAGCCGGTCGAGCGCACCGGCCGCAACGGCGGCGTCGCGCGCTGCTTTGGCCGTGCCATCTGTGCTCTCGTCATCCGACGAGCACGATGTCGAACCGGCCGGGATAGTTTTGCCGAAGCAGCGAGCCAAGGCATCGCCGACCATGTCTCGCTTCGTTGCGCGCCGGACACTATCGCCGTCACGGATGGCCATGCGGCCGCCGCTTCCGGCGTGCGGAGGTCATCGTCGCGCTCGGCGGCGCGCCAGAAGATCCACGTCCGAGAATGAGGTAGAGCCAGATCGCCGCGGGTGGCGACGGCAACAAGCACGGCGCTCACTGGAGATCACCCTTTGTCGGCCCGACGGCCTGTCCCTGAAGCCGCCTGACAGCTTCCAACCACGTCATGCGGCGGCATTCAAGCGCGGCGCGTTCTCCAGGCCCCTGCCTCCTGCCTGAGAACATCAGACCTTGGCGACGATCGCGGCGGAGTCAAGCCCGCCCGGGCATACATGCGCTCGGCTTGTCGTGGTCGATGAAGATGTCGGGAAGCACCATGCAGCGCACTTTCAGCCCCGGTCGAGCGCGCCGCGATCCGAGAGAAGCTGCAGCACCTGGCTGCCGAAGCCGCCGATCGAACCTTCCTCGACGGTGATCAGCAGCTCGTGCTCGCGCGCCAGCCGCAGGATCAACCGCTCGTCGAGCGGCTTGGCGAAGCGCGCATCCGCGACGGTGGCGGAGAGGCCGCGGATCTCCAGCTCCTCGGCCGCCTTGAGTGCCTCGGCGAGTCGCGTGCCAAGCGAGAGGATGGCGACGCGTGTCCCCTCGCGCGAGGATCCGGCCGCGCCCGATCTCGAGCGGCACGCCGAACGCGGGCATATCGACGCCGACGCCCTCGCCGCGAGGATAACGGAAGGCGATCGGTCCGGAATCGTATGCGGCGGCCGTCGCCACCATGTGCACCAGCTCGGCTTCGTCGGCGGCCGCCATGATGACGAAGTTCGGCAGACAGCCGAGAGACGCAATATCGAACGACCCGGCATGGGTCGGGCCGTCGGCGCCGACCAGACCGGCGCGGTCCATTGCGAAGCGGACCGGCAGGTTCTGGATCGCCACATCGTGCACGACCTGATCGTAGGCACGCTGCAGGAAGGTCGAATAGATCGCGCAGAACGGCTTGCTAGCCTTCGGTCGCGAGACCAGCCGCGAAGGTGACGCCATGCTGCTCGGCGATCCCCACGTCGAAGGTGCGATCCGGGAAGGTCTTCTCGAAGATGTCGACGCCGGTGCCGGAGGGCATGCGCGGCGGTGATCGCGACGATCTTCTCGTCCTTCTGTGCTTCCTTGACGAGGCTCTCGCCGAAGACTTTGGTGTAGGCAGGTGCGTTCGCCTTCGGCTTCGCCTGCGTGCCGGTCACGACGTCGAAAGTGAACGACGCCGTGGTACTTGTCCGCAGAGGCTTCGGCAGGCGCGTAGCCTTTGCCCTTCTGGTGTGCGCGACGTGCACGATGATCGGCCCGTTCTTGCTGTCGCGCACGTTGCGTCAGCACCGGCAGCAGGTGCTCGAGATTGTGCCCGTCGATCGGCCCGACGTAATAGAAGCCGAGCTCCTCGAACAGCGTGCCGCCGGTCACCATGCCGCGGGCGAATTCCTCGGCGCGCACGCGCCGATCTCCAGCGACCTTCGGCAGACGCTGCGCGAGCTGCTTCCCGATCTCGCGCAGCGACTGGTAGACGCGCGCCGGAGACAGACGCGCGCCAGATAGGCGGCCATCGCGCCGACCGGCGGCGCGATCGACATATTGTTGTCGTTCAGGACGACGATCAGGCGCGAATGCATCGCGCCGGCGTTGTTCATGCGCCTCATAGGCCATGCCGGCCGACATGGCGCCGTCGCCGATCACGCAGATGACGTTGTTGCTCTGGCCGGAAAGATCGCGCGCGGTGGCCATGCCGAGACCGGCCGAAATCGAGGTCGACGAATGCGCCGCGCCGAACGGCGTCGTAACCGCTTTCGGCGCGTTTGGTGAAGCCGGAAAGGCCGTTGCCCTGTCGCAGCGTACGGATGCGGTCGCGCCGTCCGGTCAGGATCTTGTGCGGGTAGGCCTGATGGCCGACGTCCCAGATCAGACGGTCGCGCGGCGTGTCGAACACGTAATGCAGCGCGACCGTCAGCTCGACGACCCCAAGGCCCGCGCCGAGATGGCCGCCTGTCACCGAGACGGCATCGATCGTCTCGGCGCGCAGCTCATCGGCGACCTGCGTCAGCTCCGGCTTACTAAGCCGGCGAAGGTCTTCTGGTGCATGGATTGTGTCAGCGAAGCGGGGTGGAGACGGCCATTTCCTACTCGCGAAACAAGAATGCAGACAAAACTCAACCTGACTGCCCGAGCCACCTCCTCGAAAGCAGGCTCGTGCCGACCAAAATCCCGCCACAAACGAACCATGACCGCAATTACGGGGCTTGGGAAGTGCCTCGACGACATACTGTAAACGACTGTGCCTTTCGAGCTTTTAGAAGATTTCCATTCGCCGCGGAGGTGGCGAAGGACAGGGTCGGTGCGGATAGCAGACAACGACCGATCGGCCGAGTCGGGCCATGCGGCAAATCGTCGGTGCTGCCGCGAAACCGCCGATGGTGGAACGCGCGGTCACACTGCTAATGGCTGGGCCGGAAACATTCCAGATGTCTTCAGCATATTCGCGGATCGCGCGATCGGAGGAGAACCAGGCCATATGGGCGGTGTTGCGGATGCTCGCCGCCCACCACGCCCCTGATCGCGCCACAAATCGTCAACGCGGCGCTGCGTGGCGTAATAGGCGTCGAAATCCGCCGTCACCATGGAAACGGTCGTGGTGCACCAGAGCATCGACGATCGGCGCGTAGCGGCTCGGCTCGTCGGGGAGTAGACGCCGGAGGAGAGCGCGGCGATGACCCGTGCGAGCGCCGGCGACGCGGCGATCGCGGCGCTGCGATCTGAAGCCGCCGCGGCGGCTTCGCCTCGCGCACCTCTTCCGCCTGCAGCCCGAAGATGAAGATGTTGTCCGCGGCCGACGCGCTCGTCGGATCTCGACATTGGCGCCGTCAAGCGTGCCGATCGTCAGCGCGCCGTTCAGCGCGCAGCTTCATGTTGCCGGTGCCCGACGCTTCCATGCCGGCGGTCGAGATCTGCTCCGACAAGGTCGGCGGCCGGGATGATCATCTCGGCCAGGCTGACATTGTAGTTCGGCAGGAACACCAGCCTGCAGCAGGTCGCGCGATCGCCGGATCGACTGTTGATCGACGCGCGGCGATGTCGTTGGCCAGCTTGATGATCAGCTTGGCCTGGCGATAGCTCGGCCGCCGCCTTGCCGGCGAAGATCTTGACCCGCGGCACCCAGTCGGCGTCCGGATCGGCGCGGATCGCGTGGTAGCGCGCGACCGTGTCGAGCAGGTTCGAGCAGCTGCCGCTTGTATTCGTGGATGCGCTTGATGTGCACGTCGAACAGCGCGTCCGGGTCGACGCGGCATGCCGATCTGCTCGTGGACGAAACGCGCCGAGCGCCGGCTTGTTGGCGCGCTTGACGGCGGCGAGCCGCCGCGACCGTGCCGTGATCGTCGGCGTAGCTCGGCGAGACGCGGCTGATGCCGCCGGGATCGTCGAGCACCTCGCCTGCCGCAGGCGTCGCGAGCAGCGCGGGTCAGCCGCGGATTGGCCTGGTGCAGCCAGCGGCGGAAGGTGATGCCGTTGGTCTTGTTGACGATCCGATCGGGATAGAGCCGGTGCAGATCGGCGAACACCGTCTCGGCGCATCAGCTCGGTGTGCAGCGCCGAGACGCCGTTGACGCGATGCGAGCCGACAAAGGCGAGATGCCCCATGCGCACATGGCGGCCGCGATGCTCGTCGATCAGCGAGAGTCGCGGCGATGTCCGTCGTCGTTGCCGTTCTCGCTCGCGCGCCGCGTCGAGATGCCGCGCGTTGATGCGGTAGATGATCTGCATATGGCGCGGCAGCACGCGCTCGAACAGCTCGCACCGGCCAGGCTTCCAGCGCTTCAGGCAAGCAGCGTGTGGTTGGTGTAGGAGAGCGTGCGCGACAGTGATGCTGCCACGCCTCGTCCCACCGGAGGCCGTAGCGCGTCGATGAGGAGCCGCATCAGTTCGGCGACGGCGATGCTCGGATGCGTGTCGTTGAGCTGGATCGCGGCGCGGTCGGGCAGCGAGCGGCAGGTCGCCGTAGATGCTGCAGATGCCGTTGCACCATGTCCTGCAGCGAGGCGGAGACGAAGAAATATTCCTGCCGCAGCCGCAGCTCGCGGCCCGGCCGGGGTGCTCATCGCTCGGATAGAGGATCTTCGAGATCGCCTCGGCGCGCGCCTGCTCGACAGCGCGCCGACGTGGTCGCCGCGCGTTGAACACGTCGAGCCGCAGCGGATCGGCGGCGCGCGCCGACCACAGCCGCAGCGGGTTGACGTGGCGGCCGCGCCAGCCGACCACCGGCGTGTCGTAGGCGACCGCCTGCGATCGTCTCCTCGGGCTGCCAGACCGACGCGCATCCGGCCTGACGGCGTCGACGACCGTCTCGACCCGGCCGCCGATAGTGGATGTCGTAGACCACCTCCGGCCGCGCGAACTCCCACGGGTTGCCGAAGGACAGCCAGTCCTCGGCATATTCGTGCTGCCAGCCGTCGCGGATGACCTGGCGGAACAGCCCGTGGTCGTAGCGGATGCCGTAGCCGCAGGCCGGCATGCCGAGCGCTCGCCATGCTCTCCATGAGGCAGGCGGCGAGCCGGCCGAGGCCGCCATTGCCGAGCGCCGCGTCCGGCTCGGCGCGGCGCACATCCGGTCGATATCGACGCCGAGATCGCCGAGCGCGGCGCGGACCGGCTCGGTCAGCCGCAGATTGCTCGACGACATCGGCGAACAGGCGGCCGATCAGGAATTCCAGCGAGAGATAGTAGACGCGCTTGCGGCTCTGGAGCCGCATGCGGGCGCTTCGATCTCCGGCCCAACGATGGTACGATGCGATCCGCGCGTCAGCGCCGCCGCCAGAAACCAGTCGCGATTGCTCGCCTGGCTCGGGCTCTGGCCGGCATCGAGGGTGAGCTTGGCTGGAGGATCGAATCCTTGAGCGCCGCGGCCAGCCTCCTGGGTGACCGGGGGATGATAGGCGATCGCGCCCGCTCTGTCGGGCGTGGCGGGACGCAGACGGAGGATGCGCTTTTCCATCGTGCCGACGCCTACGCGCGGATGCGTTAAGGTATTCAGAGCGTCGATGCCCGGAATCCAGCCGCCACGACGAGCCCCTCCGCCGAAACCTTTGCCGTGAAGAAGGGATCGACCGGCGGTTTGGGCGCGCTGATGCAAGCGGCGTGCCGTGCGACCTGTCGCGCCTCAAGCCACGGTGGGTCCTCGGCGCTGCTGGGTTCTCCTCGCTCTCGATCATCTGCAACAGCTCGGCTGCGCCGCGCCGCGAGGTCGCGGAAGTCGATTACGTCTGAGCCTGAGAAGGCGGGTCGGGACGACCGCCACCACCGTGGCGTTGCGCGGCTCGCTCTGTGATCAGCGCCTGCTCGCCGAAGAACTGGCCGGCCTGCAGCCGGATGCGCGCCGAGGGCGTGCGCACCTGGCCTCGCCTTCGGCGATGAAGAACATGCTTTCGCCCGGCTGCCCTTGCCGCATCGATTGTCGCCTCTTGCCGCACAGTTCTGGACTTTAAGCAGGCGTGGCGTGATCTCGGCCAGCGCCGGAGAGCCGAGATTGCGAAAGAGCGGGAGACGCACGACGAGATCCCAGCTCTCGAGGAAAATCCCGACGCCGGAGTTCGTGCGAGAAGGCCGCTCGCCGTGATGCCTCGCCCACAGCGCGAAGAGCCCGATGCCGGCTACCATCAGAATGCTGGGCAAGCAGCCGCCCGAAGCCAAGGAGGCGGGGATCTTGTCGCCATAGCCGGCGGTGGTGATCAGGTGACCGCTTCACCAGAGCGCCGCCGGCACGCTGCCGAAGGCGTCGGGCTGGGCGGCGGCGCTGCGCTCATTAGGGGAAGGCCAGCGTCCCGGCGAAGAGAACCACGATCGACGAAGGCGGTGGTGGACGCCCATCAGCGGCTGGCGCTCGTTCCTCAGCACACGCGAGAGGAGCGAGAAGCGCCGGATTCTATGCGAATGAGCTTCAGCGACCAGGAAGACGCCGAAGAGCCGGGCCGGACTCTCCCGTGAGGTCCCAGCGGCGAGAAGGCCAGCGGGACCGGCGCCGCCGCGTGACGAGATCGATGATCGCATGACCGCTCATCACCCAGCGCGCGCGGTCGGATGCGCGGAAGAGCTGGAGCCCGCACTGCACCGCGAATAGGAGCGCGACGAGCAGGCAAAGATCCGTCAGCTCGACTTGGACGCGCGCGCTCAGCCCGGGCGTCGTGCCGATCGTGAAAAAGCAGCGAGCCCGGCAATCGCCAGCAGACGTTCCCAGTGTCCGGAGCAACGCAGCCAACGCGCGTTAAGCGCGCGAGAGGGGTGCCAACCGGCTTCTCCGCCGACGAATTCGGCTCTGACCATCTTCCGCGCCAGCGACTCTGAAAAAGATCCCGGTGCGCATTATGCGCGATTTCGGCCGCTGTCACAGGATTTTCGCCCGTTCCGGTGAACCGTGGGTCCGCGCGGTTAACTAGCGAGGAACGGAGACGATCGCGTCAGGCCGAGCCGCTCGCGCATGATCCAGCGCCCCATCATGAGCGTGCCCACCACTCCAGTTTTCTCCCGTGGCAAGCCCCATCCAGATGCCCGCCCCGCCGAGTCCGAGCGGGAAGCCGAGGATCACCCGAACGGCACGCCGATCTTCAACAGCCCAGCGCCGCAACAGCATGGGCACGCGCGTGTCGTGCAGGCCGCGCAGCATGCCGGAGCGACGACCTGCGCCCGTCGGCGAGCTGGAACAGCGCGCAATCGCCAGGAACGTGGGTGGCGAGCTCGACTACCGGGAGGCTCTGCGGGATGGCGGAGGTCGAGGAAGAAACCCTCGACCAACAGGTTCGGTGCGAAGAGCACGGTGGCCGCAGTCAGCGCCGGCGAACCCTTCGCCGAGCGCGAACGCGAACGCCAGCCGGCGCGTGGCGCATCGCTCTCCCGGTCGCCGGCCCCGAAGGCACGGAGCAATACGTAACTGAACGAAGCATAC